>Ga0306920_100003553_pt1 | contig 19804 bp, 11 predicted proteins | sample flu12Cox44000170_FD_204666 | JGI IMG/M metagenome (GOLD analysis project Ga0306920, IMG submission 204666) | Lab enrichment of tropical soil microbial communities from Luquillo Experimental Forest, Puerto Rico - flux4day.12C.oxic.44.000.170 (v2)... | ecosystem: Environmental > Terrestrial >... | reverse complement strand
CCGTGCCCGCGGCTCAGCTCGGCGCCGATGCTCTTCAGCCAGCCGGCCTGGCCCTCGTCGTTCCAGCCGGTCACGTACCCGTCCCGACGGGTGAACACCGCCGTGGCGTCCACCAGCCCGGTGACGGCCTGGCACGCCCCGGCCACCCGGCGGGCGTCGGCCACCGCGACGACCGGCCGGAGCATGGCCTTGCTGGGATGCACGCCCAGGAGGAGCACTCACCGCCGACCAGTTCGCGTTCGACTGCCGCGACGCTGAGCCCGGCGGCGCGCGCTCGGCCCGCGACGGTCGGCCCGATGGGCCCGGTGCCGATGATGCTCACGTCATACAGGCTCACCGCAGGTCCGCTCAGGAGCTGAGCATCGACTGGGCCGACCGCTGTACATCGTCAAGGCAGACAACCAAACCGGGGCAGCGCCTTTTGCGGCTATGATGCCGGTTGACCTGTGAGGACGCGATCTTGGCCGCGAAGGGGAGGCGGCCGGGACCGCATTTTGCGGAAGATGCCCCGCGCACGGAAGCATCCAGGGCCGCGGAGCAGCTTCAGGCGGGTCACGATCGTCATGCCGAACCGGCTGGTCCTGGTGATGTGAGCGGCTGGCGATCGGCCGACGCTGAGCCCATGTCACACACCCGCCGCCAGGTCGCGGATCTGCTGGTTCCTGAGGACCAGTGGCGCTCCATGGCCGCCTGCCGGTCTGCCGATCCCGATCTGTTCTTTCCGATCTCATCGTCCGGCCAGTCCATGGCACAGGAGGCGGAGGCGAAGGCTGTTTGCGCAGGGTGCCGAGTCCGGCGTGAATGCCTGGCGTTTGCGCTGCGGACACATCAGGCCCACGGGGTGTGGGGCGGCCTGAGCGAACAAGAGCGCTACCCGGCAAGGTCGGCCGCCGACGACGGTCAAGCGCGGTCAGGCCGCGGAGGTCGACGCAGTTCATGCGCCGGATCTGCGGGATGACCATGAGCATGTCTGAGCAGTTGCGGCAGCGGACCATAGTCCCCGGCCCGCGCAGGTAGGCGACCGGGCCGACTGCACCGCATGCCGAGGTAGGCGAGATCTCACCGTCATCGAGCCCCTCTACTGTGACCGTGGTCGGCTCGCCGTCGGCCGAAGCGATGGAGTAGGACCGTTCGACGGTGTAACCGTCCTCGGCGTCAACCGGAACCGGCGGGTCACGCAGTGGACGTCCACGGTGACGGTCTCCGCCTGGCAGCGCCTGGAATTCCCGCCAGGTCCAGGACTTGAGCATGTCGCCGCCCTACCGGATCGAGAATGTCCATTCGGGCGGCGGCGGGTGTGGCGTCGGGCCTAACGACAGCACCGGGAAGAGCGCGTCGGCTCAGCTGTGACCAGGTCCGCGGAGGGCGGACATTGACAGCGATCCCGCTCGTCGGGACGGCTGCTGCATCTGAAGTCGGGCTGTGCTCAGCATTGCCGCGCGCGGGCAACCCGCATCATCAACGTTGCTAAGCATTCCGGGCAGGCTCAGGAGCCGTCCGCGGCCCGCTCGATGACGATGCGGGTGAGCTCGACACGCGAGGCGATGCTGAGCTTGCGGAAGGCCTGGCGGAGGTGATGAGCGACGGTGTGGGTGCTGATGTACATGCGGGCGGCGACCTGGTTGTTGTTCAGTCCCTGGGCAACCAGGGCAGCGACCGCTTGCTCGGTCTCGGTCAGGCTGTCCCACCCGGCGACGGGCCTGGTGGAAGCCGTGGTCCAGTGGCGGCGTCGGATGCCGAGCATGCGCAGCCGCCGCCGGATGCGGGCCTGATCGCGGTCGGCGCCCGCCTGGCGGTATCCGCCGAGTGCTTCCTTCAGGTGGCAGATCGCCTGTTCCCGGTCGCCTTGCCTGGCATGCAGGACGCCGAGATCTTCGGCTGCGGAGGCCCTGGCCCACGGGTCGGGGTGCTGCGTGGCGGCCTCGGCCAAGGGGGCCGGGTCGCGGCGGGCCAGGCCCCGGCTGTGTGCCGCGGAGGCAGCCAGGGCCGGGAACCCCTGGTGGGCGCCCGCAAGGGCCTGGGCGGCGCGGGTGGCGCGGGCGGCGAACTCGCCGTCGCCCGCGGCCAGTGCGGTGCGAGCCAGCCAGGCCGCAAGTGCGGGGTCGCCGAGCAGGAGCCCTGGCCGGGCCTCCAGATCGGCGCAGAGCTGGCGGAGGTGGCCGAGGGCGGCGGCCGGGCCGTCGCGCGCTTCGGTGATCTGGGCCTCGGCCGCGATGGTCTCGGGCCGCGCGTAGATGTCCGCGAACTGCGGGCTCGTAGCGGGACGGCAGGCGATGTGGTGGGCCGCAGCCGCGATGTCACCGCGGCGCAGCTCGATCACGCCCAGCACGCTGTGCGCAGCCGCGGCGTACCCGTGCGCGCCGAGCGCCCGGGTGATGGCCAGGGCCGCCTGGCCATCGGCGGCGGCATCGGACAGCCGTCCGGCGGCCAGGTGGATGCGGCCGCGCAGCAGGGACAGCGCCGCATCGGCCGGGATGTTCCGCAACGCCGGGTTGTCCGCGGCGCGGAGGATGTCCTCCGCCTCGCTGAGCTGGCGCAGGTCGATCAGGGCAGCGGCGAGCGCGAGCAGCGGCTGGACATGGCGGGCATCCGCAGAGATCCCGGTGCCGTGCCGCGCCGCGTCACGCAGCAGCTCAAGCCCGTCGGTGATCTGGCCGCTATCCCAGCTGATGACCGCCCGGGCGAGCGCGGCCGCTGCGGCGGCTTGGCTGTCGTATCGGCCGGGGGCGGCCAAGATGATGTCGGCTACAGGGCCGGGGGGTTCCTCGCGCAGCCCGGCCAGGGCCTGCAGGAGCGCGGTCAGCGCCTGGTCCCGCAGGTCGCCAGGTAGCTGTGGCCGGGCGAGTACCATGTGGGCCTGGTCGGCGGCGTCTTGCGCCTGGCCGCCGGCACACAGGATCGAGGAAAGGGCGCACCGCAGCCGATCCTCGGCCTCCGGCGGCAGCGGCTTGGCCAGCAGGTCACGGGCGATCCGGGCGGCTTGGTCCACTCGGCCGGCCGCGGTCAGGGCTTCGGCGGCGGCCACCGCTCGGGACAGCGCGGCCGGATCGGCCGGAGATGTCAGCTCTAGCGCGCGCACCGCCAGGTCGGCGGCAGTTCCCGGCGCTGAGCGCAGCGTCTGTGCCGCCGTCTTGTCCAGTCCGGCCAGCGACGCGGGGTCACCCGGATGCGCGGCCTGGAGCAAGTGGCTGGCGGCCCGGTCCGCGGATTCGCCGCGGGTAAGCAGCATCTCGCCGTACTGGCGGTGCAGCGCCTTGCGGGCTGGCCGCGGGATCATCTCGCCGACCGCGCGACGCAGCAGCTGGTGGCGGAATGCGAACGCGTTTTCGGCGGCGGTTATGATCGCGGCGTCCATCGCCTCCCCAACCGCGGGCAGCAGCGTGGCCGGGGTCTCACCGAGCATCTCGGCCACGTCCTCCAGCCGGAACGCCGGGCCCAGCAGCGCCGCCGTCATCAGCAGGTGCCGGGCCCGCTTGCTGAGGCCATCGAGCCGCCGCTGCGCAAGGAGGTGAATCCGCTGCGGCAGCGGGTCCGACGTCAGCACGGCGCGTCCCCCGATGACCCGAAAGGCGTGATCCTCGCGCAGGCCACCGATCAGCTCGGCCACAAGCGAGGGGTTCCCGGCGGCGCCGCGGGCCAGGTCGGCCAGGACCTGATCCGGCGGTGCGCCGAACGCGCTGGTAAACATGGCCGCCACCGCTCCCTCACCCAGCGGCGCCAAGGTGACCCGGGCGGCGCCGTCGTTCTCCAGCAGGCCGAACAGGTAGTCCGCGTCGCGCTGGGGCGTGCTTGACCGGGCGAGGAGCCACGCGACCGGGTACCGTTTCAGGTCCTGAGGCAACGCCCGTAGTGCGGCCAGGGTGGCCGCACTGGCGCAGTGCAGGTCATCCAGGCATACCAGGACCGGAGCCGCGGCGGCTCGCCGTTCGAGGTGCGATCGTATCTGGGTGATCCACCACGCCGTCGTATCGGGCAAGTCGCGACTGGGATCATCGGCGGTAAGCCCGGCGAACGGCTCACGCAGGGCCGCGCGCAGTACGAAGAACGGGATCGCCTCGCCCAGCTGATCCGCCGCGCCAGCAGCCAGAGAAAAGCCCTGCTCCGCCGCTTCGTTGGTGGCCTCCCGAAGCAGCAGCGACTTGCCGATGCCGGGCTCGCCGTCCACCAGCACCACGCGGCCAATCCCTCGCCGCACGCACCGCAGCATGTCACCGATCATCTTCTGTTCCGCCTCACGTCCCCGCATAACCTCCCCGCCGGCGGACCGCTCCCGCAGTGTCATCTCCCCGTGCGCTCCGATAGAGCCGTCACTGATCATTGCGGTCATGTCAATGCCTCGCCCACATCCGGCTGGCCGCCGGGCAGCGCCAGGCGCCACATAAAGAGCAGGACCCGGAGGTGCCGTTCCATCTCCAGCGCGGCTCCCTCGCCGTCACCGGCGCGCAAGTGCGCCAGCAGCCGCCGCCGCGAGCTAATGATCATGCCGTCCGCCGCACGCCCGACCGCCAGCATCAGCTCCCGCACATACCCGGCGCCTCCGGTAAGCAGCGGGTCATCCACCACTTCGGCCAGCAGGCTGAACATCTCCGCGTGCGCCACCGCCTTGCAGTCCCACTGGAACCTGGCCGCAAGACCGCAAGCCCGCTCCACGTTGTCGTGCAGCTCGGTCAGATGCAGCACGGTCATCCGCGCGCAGGCAATGCGCGCCGCCATCGCCTGCGCCTGGATCATTCCCTCCTCCATCAGCCTTTCCCGCCCGAGACGGACCAGGTTGGCTGACGCTGCCCGGCCCCTGGTGAGCCTGACGTCTGCCCAGCGGGCGTCGGGGGACGAACGACCAGCCGCCCGGGCAGTCGCACCCGGGCCAGCCTCCAGCGCCGGATCCCCGAAAGCCTCGCGGGCCACCGCGCGCGCCCAGCGCATCCGGGTCACCGCCGTCTCGGGATGATCGCCGAACTCCTGCGCCACCCGTCCGGCACAGCCCGAGCAGCCGAACGCCCGGATGGCCGCGCCGGCGGCCTGCCGGACCTGACCCGTGCTGAGCTCATCGCGGCGCTGTAGCCCTGACACGAAGACCGCGTCAGCCCAGTCAGGACCGACGCTGAGGTAAGCCATAACAAGTCACGGCTCAGACAGCGCTGTAGGGCGGGTGCTGTTGGCGATCACCCGGTTTTGCGGCCGAACGACCAGGTGTCTGCTGGTCCCGCGGATGTCGATGCGGTGGTTGGCCCCGTCTGCCGTAGAACAGCTGCTGGCCGTCGATGTTGGCGTACCGGTGGTGGATGGCGTGCATGTCTGACCCTTTCGCCTAGACGAGGTGCTCGCCGCCGTCGACCGCGACGGAAGCCCACGGCGAGGCCTGTTGGTCAGGGCCGCCAGTGCCGCGGCCGCGATGTCGTCGACCCCGCATCGGCGCATTAAGTCTCATGCTCGAACGGATGAGCGCGCACCGCACGATCTGGTGGATTTTCCGCGAGCCGTATGCCCGATCGCCGCGGACTTGACCGCATAGGGCAGCGATGGTAGCCAGGACACCGACGTGCAGTTGAGCCCGGGAACAACCCCTTATCGTTCGAACCGTATGAGGGCGCCTCATCCTGGTCCGCGCGATGCTGGCCATCGCGTCAGGGCGGCGGCAGGCGACGGACTTCGAGCAGCTCAAGCCCGAGGGCCTCGATCTCGGCGAGCACGCCGTACAGCGCGGCCTGGTCCGGCAGCGCTCCCGTCAGCACGGTGTCCTCTCCGCGCAGTTGCGCCCGCAGGGCGGGGAACGCTGAGCGCATCGTCTCGCCCAGGTGGCCGCGCACCCAGATCTCGTACTGCCGCGGCTGCGGCCCGCTGTGTGCGCTGGTCACGTCGTTACGAGTCATAAGACTGGCCTGCTGCCCACGGTTGTCCCGTAATCACGGGCCTCATGGTGGAATTCCTCCCCCCTCCGGCGAGCTCTCGTTACGAGCCTGGATGCCGTCAGGGGGAGCTGCCAACGCACGATCCGGATGATTCCTGATGGCGCTCAGCCCGTGCGAAACAGGTCGCGGGCGAGCCACTGGCTGATGAGTAGCAGGAACTCGGCGACATCGGCGGCGGGTGACCGCATGGACCAGGCCTGAGTCAGCGCTGGGGTGCGGAGGGTGCGAGCAGGCCCAGGGCGCGGGCGGACTGGACCGCCTCGGCGCGGCTGTGGGCGCTGAGTTTGGCGTACAGGTTGCGCATGTGGGTCTTGACGGTGCTGGTCGAGACGGACAGCTCGCGGGCGATCTCGGGGGCCGACAGGTGGGTCGGCAGGTAGCGCAGCACGCGGATCTCGGCGTTACTGAGCGGCTCGAGCGGCGGCCGCGGCCCGGCGGGCGGCAGCGCGGGCTGGTTCTCGGCTAGCAGGTCGAGGATCTGGGCGAGCAGGGCGGCGTGCGCAGTGCGCTGCCGGGCGTGGCGCTCCAGCAGGCCCGGCGCGGGATGCAGCAGGAATGGCGCCAGCGCGCCGCCGGGCTCGGCCAGGTCCAGCGCGCGCTCCAGGGCGCGCCCTGCGGTGGCCGGGTCGCCGAGCGCGTCCCGGGTGATCGCCTCCAGCAGGAAAGCGTGAGGCAGCCAGGTCTGCGGGGGTACGTGAACAGAGCCCTCCAGGATCGGCGCAAGCGCGGCGGTCGCCGCGTGCGGGTCGTCTTGGCCGAGCCGCAGCGCCGCTGTGGCGATGCGTATCTCGCCAGGCTCGCGGTCTTGATCGCTGAGGCCCACGAGGACCTGCTCGGCACGCTCGGTTTCGCCGAGGCGCGTCAGGGCGAGCATCTGCTGTGCCCGTGCCCGCGTGGCTAGCAGGTGCGGTGCGGCCACGTGCCCGGCCAGCTGCTCGGCGGCCTGGAAGGCGGCGAGCGCCTGCCGACCCTGGCCGCGCGCCAGCTCGAGCTGGCCGCGGATGTAGCAGACCGACATCCCCGCCGCGGGCTCGGCTTCCGCTCGTATGGTGTGCTCGGCGCGCTGCGCCCAGGGCTCTGCCTCCTCGGGTCGTCCCTGCCATACCAGCCAGGCTGCGAGGACCATGTAGGCGTAGGTCGCGGTCGGCTCGTCGGTCCAGCCGTGCCGCTCGGCCAGCTCGATCGCCTGCCTGCTGCACTCCGCCGCACGCGCATAGGGCGACCAGCCGATATAGACAGTCGCCTGGTAGGCCAGGCCGCTGAACTCGAGATAGGGCCGCCCGATCTGGCGTGCCAGCGCCACCCCTTGCTCCAGGTGCCGCTGCGCCTCCTCGAACCGGGCTGCCCAGAACTCGGTGATGCCGAGGCTGACCAGCGCCAGCGCGCGCAGCTCGTCGCCCAGGCCGGGCTGCGCCGCCTCCGGGGCCTCGGCCAGGGCCTGCAGCCGCCTCGCCTGCTCGGCCACCGCCGGCAGGTTCCCGCGCTGCCGGGCAGCCAGCAGCCGGACCACCCCGAGCAGCACCTGCGCCTGCCCGCTCCGGCCTGCCGGCACTGGCATCGGCCCGCGCTCGGCCAGCGCTAGGTACCGCTCCGCCGCTTCCAGCGATCCCGCCGCCAGCTCATCGGCCGCGACCAGCGCGGTGAGCTCGGCATCGGCGGCGCGGGCTTCGGCGGGGAACCCGGCGAGCAGCTCATGGATGGTGGCGGACTGCCCATCCAAATGAAGGCCCGGCCAGTGGTCGGCCAGCAGCCGGGCGGCCACCCCCCAGTCCCGCGCCGCCTGGGCGTGCCGGACCGCCTCCACCGGGAACCCGTGCTCCGCGAACCATCCGGCGGCCAGCTCGTGCAGCCTGGCTACCTCACCTGGCTCGGTGCGCCGCAGCTGCAGCTGCAACAGCCCGGCGAACAGCCGGTGGTAGCGGAACCAGGACCGCGCCGCGTCCACCGACACCACGAACGCGTTCGCCTCCTCCAGATCCTGCAGCACCCGCTCCCCGCCGCTACCCCCAGTCAGCAGGTCAGCCAGCTCGCCGTTGACCCGCTCCAGCACGCTGGTCCGCAGCAGCAGCCGCCGCACCTGCTCGGGCTGCCGGTCCAGCACCTCGGCCAGCAAGTACTCCGCCACCGTCCGCTCGCTGCCAGAGAACTCCGCCGCGAACCGCTCCGGATCTTCGTGCCCGGCCAGCGACAACGCCGCCAGCCGCAGCCCCGCTGCCCAGCCCTCGGTCCGCTCATGCAGCAACGCCAGGATCGAGTCGGTCAGCTCCACCCCGGCCGCCGTCAGCAGCTCGCGCGTCTCGGCCACGGTGAACCGCAGATCATCCGCGCGGATCTCGGTCAGCTCCCCCTCCAGCCGCAGCCGGTGCAGCCCCAGCCGAACGTCATGCCGAGTAGCCAGCACGAACCGCAGCCCCGGCGGGGCGCGCATCACCAGCAGCTCCAGCTGCCGCTGCGCCTCGGCTGACCCCAGCTCGTGCACGTCGTCGACCATCAGCCACAGCCGGTCCGTCAGTGGCGCCAGGTCCTTCAGCAGCCGCTCCACCATCGCCCACCCGTCCAGATCCGGCGCCGCCGTCAACGCGCGCACCAGCTCCGACCCCGGGACCGTCTGGCGCAGCGCGCCCAGCACCGCCAGCCAGAACCGCTGCGGATCCCGCTCATCCCGCCCCACCGGCACCCATGCCGCCCGCTCGGCTAGCCCCCCCTCACTGATCCAGGACAGCAGCAGGACCGTCTTCCCGCTGCCCGCCGGCGCCGACACCACCGTCACCCGCCCCGCCGCCCCCAGCCGCTCCCACAGCCCCGGACGGGCCACAACTCCTCCTGCACCGGGACCGGCGACGCGGCGGACAGCGGACCCCGGACTCCCGGCGGGCCGCATAGCCCATACTCGCACGAAAATCCGCCAGCGCGCCTGCCGGCAGGGCCGCCTTTAAGTTTGCGAATCTGGCGGCCGACAGCAGTCGGCGGGCCAAGGTCGCCTCCGATGCCAGCGCCGTCACACCCGCCATTGCCTACAGACGCGCACCCGTCTCGGCAGCGACACGCGAGGTAAAGTCCAGACTTCGCAAGATCACTAGCCACTGGCTGATGAATTGCGGGACTCGGCGAGTTCGGCGATGGGCCACGATTGACCCAGATCAGGCAGGCGCAGGCGAGCGTGCGGAGGGCGCGAGCAGGCCTATGGCGCGGGCGGACTCGACCGCTTCGGTCCGGCCGTGGGCGTTGAGTTTGGCGTACAGGTTGCGCAAATGGGTCTTGACGGTGCTGGTCGAGACGGACAGCTCGCGGGCGATCTCCGGCGCCGTCAGGTGGGTCGGCAGGTAGCGCAGCACGCGGATCTCGGCGTTGCTGAGCGGCTCGAGCGGCGGCCGCGGCCCGGCGGGCCGCGGCGCGGGCTGGTTCCCGGCCAGCAGGTCGAGGATCTGGGCGATCAGGGCGGCGTGCGCGGTGCGCTGCCGGGCGTAGCGCTCGAGCAGGTCGGGCGCCGGGTGCACCAGGAACATCAGGATCGTGCCGTCCGGTTCGGCGAGATCGAGCGAGCGCTCCAGGGCACGTCCGGCGGCGGCCGGGTCGGCGAGCGCATCCCGGGCGATCGCCTCCAACAGCAGCGCCTCAACCAGCCAGGTCCGCCAGCCGACTCGGGCGGAGCTGGCCAGGACCGGCGCGAGCGTTGCGGCCGCCCCGTGCGGGTCGTCCTGGGCGAGCCGCAGCGCCGCCCGGGCGACGCGCATCTCACCCCGGTCGCGGTCGCGTTCACTAAGGCCGGACAGGATCTGCTCGGCACCATCGGTGTCGCCGAGGCGCGCCAGAGCTTGCAGCATCCAGGGCCGCACCGGTTTGGCCAGCGGGTGCGGTGCCGCCAGCTGGCTGGCCAGCCGTTCGGCGTTCCGGAATGCGGTCAGCGCGTCAGCGGCGCGGCCGCGCGCCAGCCCGAGCTGCCCGCGAATGAACTGGACCGCCAGCGCCGCCACTGGCTCGGCCTCCGGCCGGATTGTTCGCTCGGCCCGCCACAACCAGCCCTCTGCCTCGTCCAGCCGCCCCTGCCAGGTCAGCACGGCGCCGAGCGACATGTAGGCGACGCCGACCTCTAGTCCCTCGGTCCAGCCGTACCGGCGGGCCAGCTCGATCGCCTGCCTGCTGCGCTCCTCGGCCAGCGGCAACGACCGGGCGTGCGTGGTTGCCGCCTGGTAGGCCAGGCCCATGAACTCGAGATACGGCCCCCCGATCCGGCGCGCCAGCGCGATCCCCTGCTCCAGGTGGTCGGTCGGGCCCGGCCGGGACGTCCAGCCCTGCGCATAGCCCACAGATATCAGCGCGAAAGCCCGCAGTTCCTCGCTCAGGCCGGGCAGCGCCGCCTCCGGGGCCAGGTCCAGCAGCCGCCGGGCCTCCTCGGCTCCAGCCGCCATGTTCCCCCGCTGCCCGGACATCATGATGCGGACCACCCCGAGCAGCACCAGCGCCGGCCCGCGCCGTCCTTCTGGCACCGACGGCGACCCGCGCTCGGCCAGCTCCGCGTACCGTCCCGCCGCTGCCAGCGAGCCCAGCGCCAGCTCATCGGCCGCGGACAGTGCGGCAAGCTCGGCGTCCGCTGTGGCAGCTCCGGCGGGGAACCCGGCCAGCAGCGCGCGCACAGTGGCGGCCCGCCCGCCCAGATACAGGCCCGGCCAGTGGTCGGCCAGCAACCGGGTGGCCCGTCCCCAGTCCCGCGCCGCCTGAGCATGGCGAATCGCCTCCACCGGGTGCCCGTGCTCCGCCAGCCAGCCGACCGCCAGCTGGTGGAGCACCGTGACCTCGCCCGGCCGGGTGCGGCGCAGCTCAAGCTGCAGCAGATCGCCGAACAAGTGGTGGTACCGGAACCAAGACCGTGTCGTGTCCAATGACACCACGAATGCGTTGGCGTCCTCCAGATCCTGCAGAACCCGCTCGCCGCCGCTGCCGCCCGTCAGCAGGTCGGCCAGCTCGCCATTGACGTATTCCAGCACGCTGGTGCGCAGCAGCAGCCGCCTCACCTCCGCCGGCTGCCGTTCCAGCACCTCGGCTAGGAGGTACTCGGCCACCGTCCGCTCGGTGCCGGAGAACTCCGCCGCGAACCGCTCCGGATCCGGGTGCCTTGCCAGCGACAGTGCCGCCAGCCGCAGCCCCGCCGCCCACCCCTCAGTCCGGTCCGCCAGCAAGGCCAGCGCCGGCTCGGGCAGCTCCACCCCGGCCGCTGCGAACAGCGCCCGCGCCTCGGCCAGGCTGAACCGTAGAACGTCCGCGCGGATCTCGGTCAGCTCTCCCTCCAGCCGCAGCCGGTGCAGCCCCAGCCGCACGTCATGCCGGGTCGCCAGCACCACCCGCAGCTGTTCGGGGCCGCGCATCACCAACAGCTCAAGCTGCCGCCGCGCCTGGTCCGAGCCCAGTTCGTGCAGGTCATCGATCACCAGCCACAGCCGGTCCGCCAGCGGCGCCAGGTCCGTCAGCAGTCGCTCGGCGATCGCCCACCCGTCCAGATCCGGCGCCGCCGTCAACGTTCGCACCAGCCCCGATCCGGGGCCCGTCTGGCGCAGCGCGTCCAGCACTGCCAGCCAGAACCGCTGCGGATCCCGCTCATCCCGCCCCACCGCTACCCACGCGGTACGCTCCGCCAGGCCCGCCTCATCGATCCAGGACCGCAGCAGCACTGTCTTGCCGCTGCCCGCCGGCGCGGACACCACCGTCACCCGCGCTGCCGCCCCCAGCCGCTCCCACAGCCCCGGACGGGACACAACTCCCGCCGCACCCGGACGAGCGACCCGGCGGGCAGCGGACCCCGGACTCCTGGCGGGCCGCATAGCCCATGATCGCACGAAGCATCAGCCAGCGCGCCCGCCGGCAGGGCCGCCTTTGAGCTTGCGGATCTGGCGTCCGGCGGCAGGCCGAAGGGCAAGGCCGCCCCCGATGCCAGCGCCGCCACACCCGCCATTGCCTGCACACGCGCACCCGTCCGCAGCCACACGCGAGGTAAGTCCGGACTTCGCAAGATCACTCGCCACCCAACTCTGGACTTCGCGACCTTTAGCTGGACATGACATCCTGCCCTTCCGCGCCATTGCTCTGCCCTAGCTCATATGTCCGTTTGATCCCGTTTGGTCCGTTTTTAGTTTCTGATCTTGATCGGCCGCTTTGCCACCCTTGAGCCATGGTTATTGGCCGCGTCACACCCATGCATCATCCGATGTGTATGGGCAGTTCCGCCGCTGCGGCTGGTGGATTAGCCGATGGCGATTGTGGCGACCCTGACCAAGGGCTACGACCTGGACTACATCTGGCGGCAGGTCGACCGGGGCCCGGCCAAAGACGCGGCCAGCTACTACATCCAGGCCAGCGAGACCGGCGGGGAGCCGCCCGGCCGCTGGTGGGGCCCTGGCGCTAGGGCTCTCGGTCTCGCGCATGGCCAGACGGTCGAGCGCAAGTCCTACGACCTGCTCTTCGGCCAGCGCAAGGCCCCCGATGGTACCCCGCTGAGCAGGCCCCCCGACGGCGGCCGGAAGATCGCGGACGCGTATGCCCGGCTGCTCGCCGCCGAGCCGTACGCCACCACCGACCGCAAGCACGAGCTGCGCGTCGAAGCCGCCAAGCAGACCCGCCAGAGCCCGCTCTTCTTCGACCTAACCCTGTCGATGTCCAAGTCGGTCTCGATCTTCCACGCCTCCCTCGGGGAGAACGCCCGGCTGGCCCGCCAGGCCGGCGACCACGAAAGTGACCACTACTGGTCCGCCCTGGTCACCGAGGTCGACGACATGATCTGGCAGGCCGTCTGGGCAGGATTCGCCTACTTCCAGCGCGAGGCGGGCTACACCCGGACCGGGTCGCACAACACGCGAGTGCACGGCCGGGAGACCGGCCAGTGGCACGAGGCCGACCTGGCCGTGGCGCACTGGCTGCAGCACACCTCGCGGGACGGCGACATGCAGCTGCACGTCCACTCCCAGATCGCCCACACCGCGAAAACGGCCACCGACGGGAAATGGCGCGCGCCGGACTCCTTCGGGTACAACGAGCACGTCGGCGCGGTCGCCGCGATCGTCTCCCAGCACCTAGAAGAAGCGCTCACCCGCCGGTTCGGCCTGGAATGGGTCGCCCGCGATGACGGGCACGGGTTCGAGATCAAAGGCATCAGCGGGCAGATGATGCGCCTGTTCTCCTCCCGCCGCCAGTCCATCACCGCCGACGTGCGCGCCCGTGCCGCGCGGTTCGAGCAGCACTACGGCCGCGCGCCGTCCCAGCGCGAACTCGCGCAGCTCGCTCAAGCGTCCAACTTCAAAACGCGCAACCCGAAACGCGGCGCGCTGGATGTCGCGCAGGTGCACGCGGGCTGGGCGGACAAGCTCGCGCGGACCCTCGGCGTGAGCCTAGCCTCAGTCGCGCCGTCGGTGTGGCATGCTGCAACCGGCCGGGCAAGCGCGCATTCGCACCGGGTACAAGGCACGGTCCTGGCTGAGCCCGCGGTGGTACGCACGGCGCAGAAGGCGGTCTCGCTGGCCCAGCACGAAAAGAGCAGCTGGACCCGCGCCGATGTGATCAAGTACCTGGGCCGGGTCCTGCCCCGCTCGGGCCTGGACCCCGCCGCGGCCGCCGCACTGCTGGAGGACCTGGCCGACCGGGCGCTGCGCTCGGAGTTCGAGCCGGTCACCTGCCTGGAGGCGCCTGAGCCGGCCGAAGTCCCGCGTGGTTTGCTCCGCGCTGACGGGCGCAGCGTCTGTCGGCGGCACGGCGGCACCCGGTACGCCACGCGCGCGCAGCTGGTCATGGAAGAACGCATGCTCGCGCAAGCCCGCGCCCGACCCGCGCGCAGGCCGCGCACGCGCTCGGCGCGGACCCGGCGCAGCTCGACGCCGCGCTGGCCGACCGCGCCGGCGTCGCGCGGGACACGCGCACGCGGAGCGGATTGCGCACGGACCAGGCCGCCGCGGCCCTGTCTGTCCTGACTGATGGCAAGCGCGTATCCGTTATTAACGCCCCGGCCGGCTCGGGCAAGACCTGCGTGGCGATCGAACTCGCCCGCGCGTGGACTGCAGCGGGGCTTGGCCCAGTGGTGGGGATCACCGCGTCGCAGTCGGCCCGCAACACCCTGGCCGCCGGGGTGCCGCTGTCCTACAACAGCGCCCAGTTCCTGGGCCACCTGCCGGGCCGCCGCGGCGCCCGCGGCCCGGTCGAGACCGGCCCGGCGCCCCTTGCTTGTGGTCGATGAGGCCTCCACGATGCCCGGCCCCGACCTGGCCGACCTGATCAGCTACGCCCGGGCCCGCGACGGCAAGCTCATCTTGGCCGGGGACACCAGCCAGCTGCAGGCCGTGGAGAACGGCGGCGGCATGTCACTGCTCGCCAGCGCGTTGGGCTACGTCCGGCTGGCCGAACCGGTCCGGTTTCGCAACGAGTGGGAACAGGCCGCCAGCCTGCGGCTCCGTGACGGTGATGTCACCGTGCTGACCGACTATGACCAGCACGGCCGCATCACCGGCGGGGAACCCGAGCAGATGATGGACGCCGCCGCGGCCGCCTACGTCGCCCTGGCCGCCGACGGCACCGACACGCTGCTGATGGCCGCAGAACACGCGCTGCGCCGAGAGCTGTCCCGCCGCATCCGCGACGACCTCATCGGCCTCGGCATCGTCGCAGATGGTCCGGCGGTCCGCATCGCCGATGGGGCCCAGGCCAGTGCAGGCGACCTGATCACCTGCACCCGCAACGATCACACCATCGAGGCGGGCAAGCCCGGCCGGACGCTGGCCAACGGGGACCTGCTGCGGATCGAGGCCGTCACCGCGGGCGGGCTGGCCGTGCGCCGCGCGCTGGACGCCGACCCGGCCACCGGGCGGCGGCGGTGGACCGACCGCACTTTCTTGTACCAAGATTTCCGCGATGCCGAACTAGGGTATGCGGTCACCGATCACGTGGCCCAGGGCCGGACCGTGCACACCGGCCTGGCGGTGATCACCGGGACCGAGGACCGCCAGCACGCCTATGTCGCGCTGTCGCGCGGCACCGACGCCAACTTCGCGTACGTGTTCACCATCTCCCCGAAGCGGGCCGACCCGATGCCCGGCCCGCGGCCGGCTCCGGAGCTGGCCCGCTACGACCAAATTCATGCCGAACGAGACGGCGTTCGTGCCCCGGGTACCTGGTCTGCCCCGCCGGGTACCGCGCTGGGCGTCCTGGCCGGCGTGCTGGACCGCGACGGCCAGCAGCTGTCGGCCACCCAGACCCGCCAGCAGGCTCTGGCCGACGCTGACCACCTGGCCGTGCTGCACGCGATCTGGACCGACCAGACCGCCCCCGCCCGCCAGCAGCGCTACCGCGACCTGCTCGCCGCGGCCCTGCCCCCCGGCCACCGCCGCGGGACGAGCCACCAGGCCCGATGGCTGTGGCGCACCCTGCGCGCCGCCGAACTGGCCGGCCTGGACCCCGCCCAGGTCCTCGCCGACGCGATCGGCGAGCGGGACCTGGCCGGCGCCCGCGACGTGCCTGCCGTCCTCGACGCCCGGATCCGGTACCGGCTCGGCAGCCTGATCCCACGCCCGGCCGACCCGTGGTCGGCGCAGGTCCCCGCCATCCCCGACCCGGACCGCCGCGCCTACGCCGCGCAGATCGCCGCGCTGATGGACGCCCGCAAGAACCGGATCGGCGAGCACGCCGCCGACCATGAGCTCCCCTGGGCCGTCGCCGCCCTCGGCCCGGTCCCTGAGCATCCGCTGGACCGGCTGGACTGGCAGAAGAAGGCCGCCTCGATCGGCGCCTGGCGGGAACTATCCGGCTACGACCACCCCACCGACCCGATCGGACCCGAGCCCGCCGCGGCTGCCCCGGACCTGCGGGCCGCCTGGTATGGGGCTCTCGCCGCCCTCGGCCCGGCCGCCGGGCCGGACGTCCGCGGCCTGCCCGACGGGAGGCTGCTGCACATGCGCGACACCTACCCCATCGAAACCGCCTGGGCACCCCGGTACGTTGGTGACGAGCTCCGCCAGGTCCGCGCCGCCGCCTGGCACACCCACTTGTCCGCCATCCGCGCCAGCGCCGAGACCAAAGCCGCCAGCGGCCGCGGCCAGCACGACACGGCCGCCCGGAACCAAGAACTGGCCGACAGCTATCAGGCCCTGCACGAGGCCTACCGGCAACGCGAGACCGTGTTCGCCGCCACGATGGCCGACCGGGATGACTGGGACGCCGCCACCCGCACTCAACGCCACCTGGCCGTGGCCGCCGACGCCGAACTGCGCCGCCGCCACCCCGGCCAGGACTACCCGCCGCTGCGCTCGGCCGAACCCCAGCCCGCCACCCAGGCCCAGCGCGATGAGCACACCTTGACGGTAGGACAGCCGATCCCTCAGATGGGCCAGTGGATCAAAGACCTGGCCGCCGGACACCGTGCGTTCGCCGGCACGCTCGCCGAACGGCAGAGCCTGACCGTCCCGTCCGAGGATCCCGACTACGGGGACCTAGGCCAGGCGTTCCCGCCCTGGCCCAGGGCAGCCAGCGGCGCCATCTTGCGGCCGCCCAAACCCGAGATGCCGCCGTCCACGCGGATACTCGAACGCGTCATGGATTATGACGCGTACATGGAGGCCGGGAATTGACGGCGCCCAATGAAGCCCCCACCCTGCCCAGCCCAAGTGTGTCCCGTTAGGACCAGAGCGGCCCCCGATCGGCTGTTCTCGCTCTCCGCCAGAGATATTTTCCGCCTGCTTTTAACGCACCTTGTTATCACATCATGGTATAGCATCATGTAATTCTCCAAGGCAGAGCGTCCTTGAGGTAGAGCGGTGAACTCGAGGTCTCATAGCACCGTATTATCCTACTTCGCTATATAGCACAATGCGATATCACGTCACTATTGGAAGCTACCTTCTGCCCGCCTATCGTCGCTATCACAAGGTTCCCGCCGCAACCTGCGCGAACCGGAGGTGGAGTTGGAGGCTGAGCCGTGAGCTACCCGTCGCCTCAATGGGAATTGCCGACAACGCACGGACCCGGAGAGACGGAAACCGAGATACCGGTCCGACGCTCAAGCGACAAGCTAATCAGCATTCGAGACATCCGTGAACTATTCTCCCTAGGTCGGACAGCAGCCTACGAACTGACACATCGTCCCGGATTCCCCGAACCCGTCAAGCTCTCGCCGCGCTGCTACAGGTGGTGGGCAGATGATGTAACTGCGTTCGCGGAAAGCATGCGTAGTGAGAGAGCATCACCAAAGCGAAGGGGTAACACCCAGAGAGCGCTGAATGACACAACGCAGTCACAACGTTCATCCTCATTGCGCATTGCCGGGAAAATGCGCTTTGCTCGCAGCCCAGCGGGAAATCGCAGTGAGCGAAGTTCTGCGGGTCCTGGTGGAACGAAGTAAGTCCGCAAAGTGACGGCTGTGTCCGGCCGTCCGAAAACGGCAAAGAGCTCTGCAACTCCTCCCGTAGGCAGCGGTCGTCCGGTGCTTGAGCTGGATGGTGGGGTGACGGTGTATCCGCCGGTGGCTGAGGGGGAGCCGTGGCGGGCGGTGTTCACCGAGGGCGGCCGGCGGCGGTACCGGCAGGGGGCGACCGAGGCCAAGCTGGCCGCCAAGCTGGCGGCGGTCACCGAGCGGCTGGAAGCGGACGCGCCGGACATGGAGCGGCCTGGTGCGGACCTGATCGCCTGGTACCTGTCTGCGGACCGGCTCCCGGCCGGGCGGCGGTGGTCCCGCAAGCACGCGCACACCCAGCGCCGGCTGTGCGAGCGGTTCGCCGCGCCGGTCATCGCCGCGGTCAGGTGCCAGGACATCAAGATCTGGCACATGCAGCAGATCGCCAACGCCGCGCCCACCGCCGGGGAAGGCGCCCGGGTGGCCGGGATGATCTCGGCCCTGGTCTTCGCCGGTATCGAGGGCAGGTTCTTGGCCAACCCGCGGCTGGCCAAGGTGCACTGGCAGGCCGGGAACCGCCCGCTGCCCGTCCCGCAGGTGAGCACCGCCGGGGAATCACCGCTGTGGGTCGATCCCGCCGAGATCCCCGCCGACGGCGACATCTGCAAGCTCGGCCGGGCGCTGGCCGCAGGGCGGCACGGGGACCGCGATGAGCTGATGGCCAACACCGCGGCCTACACCGGGCTGCGGTGGGGCGAGCTGACCGCCCTGACCATCGGCCAGGTCGACACCGCCGCCCGGGTGATCGCGGTGGACCGCAAGGTCATCGAGGTCGCCGGGCGCCTGTACCTCGAGGCGCCGAAGAACCGCAAGCGGCGGCAGGCCATCTATCCCCGCCTGTCCCCGGCCGGCTACCCGCTGGCCGAGCGGCTCGCCGCCCGCATCGACGCGGCCCGCGCCGAGCAGCAGGCCGGCGCCAACCCGCCCGGCCTGATCTTCCCCTCCCCGAAGGGAAAGCACTGGCGGTCCTCCAACTTCAACCGGCAGGTCCTGCAGCCCGCCTACCGGGCCGCCGGGTGGCGCGACGAGCACGGCCGCGGCACGTGGACCTGGCACAGCCTGCGGCACGTGTTCTGCACCACCGCCCTGTTCACCTGGAAGCTCGACGCCACCGACGTGTCCCGCATGGCCGGCCACGCCAACTACCGCATCACCCTGGACATGTACGTCGCCACCACCGCCGGCATCCTCGACCGCGCCCGCCAAGCCACCCAATAACTTGTCGGCAGCACCGGGTCTGCCGCCGATTAGGCTCGGATCGTGTTCGGGACACCGAGCGTACCGGGCGCTGTCTGGACCGCATTAGCAGTGTCTTTCCCGTCGTAACGGGCCGGTTCGGGCATGACCGCGTTAGTACGGGATTGCAGGTCAGCCGTGCCGGAAAGGCGGGCATCGTGACCGGCCTGGCCGGGGATGCGCGGCGGGTACGGACGCGCAATGGCCACGCACCCGGCGCAGATGCCGGTCATCGCGGGTCCTGTTCCATATAGAACAGCCCGCGGGCGTCCGGGACGGCACCGGGCCTGGCCGGTCGGCGCTAGCGCAGACGGCCGCCCCCCGGTCGCCAACACTGCCAACGTCCGCGCTGAAGGCGTCCGCCAGATCCGCGCCCTCGACCGAGGCGACCACACCGGTGTGGCGATGCCCGAGGCCCCCGTTGACCATGAGCCAGTCGGCTCCCTCGAGGCCGCGGAGCTCACCATCCTCACCTGCTGGGCGGAGGCGGCCGCCGAGACGCTCGCAGCGTCACCGGACCAGCTCAGCACCATCCTCGACGACGCCCGTGCGGGCGCGGCGTGGCGCCGACAGTTTGGTGTCGGGGAACCCTCGGCCGACCTGGCATCCGCCCTCGAGGACCTCGCTCGCATTGTCGCCTCGGGTACCCGACTGCCGGGGCGGTGCTGGCCGCAACGGATGAGCGTCCAAGCGGCGGCGACTACGGCCACCTGGTGCGAGCCGTCCTTCGCGCGAAGCTCGGCTGGCGCGGGCCGGGTGGCTGAGATGGCGCCGAGCGTGCGGGGCTGGTCATGATCACTTCAGAGTGATTCCACGACCCTGCTCTCGCTCTGGTGCTCGCCGTCTTCTGTGTTGGCGCGGACGGCTGCGCGAGTCCGCTAGCTGCAACGCAGTCGCACGAACGCGTCTCCGGCCAGGTCGTTCAGCAGCGCGACGCCGTTGGCACGGGTGAGGTTCTCGTCCTGTGTGAGGCCCGGGCTTGGCTTGCCGAAGCAACGTGAGCTGAAGCAGTTGAGCAGCGGTGCGGCGCTTCGTGAAGTCGAGCATTTCCGGCCGCGCCGACCGCACCGCCGCACCGATGCGGGCGCGCCGGGAATTGTACCGCCGCAGGCAGGAGCCGCTACCGCAGACCCGCCGCTGCTGCGAGCCTGAAGGTATTACCCAGGTATCGCGGCCGGGGCCGCCCGGCCGCAGCGCTCACGGAAGGAAGGCGGCGGGCGATGAGCAGCCAGACCAGCAC
>Ga0306920_100003552_pt1 | contig 19804 bp, 17 predicted proteins | sample flu12Cox44000170_FD_204666 | JGI IMG/M metagenome (GOLD analysis project Ga0306920, IMG submission 204666) | Lab enrichment of tropical soil microbial communities from Luquillo Experimental Forest, Puerto Rico - flux4day.12C.oxic.44.000.170 (v2)... | ecosystem: Environmental > Terrestrial >... | reverse complement strand
ATCTTGCAGGTTGTCGTCGCCGCGCATTCACTCGTCTCCTTCTTCTTCCTTCATTCAGACGAGTTCTTCTTGTACAAAGTTGCAGGTCGAGAGGGGTTTTTCAACAAACTGCTAAAGGACGGCGTGAAATTTGAGCGGCTGGTCCGAGTTCTTCAAGTACAGATACAGCGTCAAGCGATTCCGGATTTCGTAGCGGTCGACGTCGGCCAGCGCATTCAGATACTCGCTTTCCTGTCGGGTCGAGTCCGGGCCGCACATCATCCTCGTGGCCGCCAGCGGGCCAAACTTCAGAGTGCTGCCGGTAATCTCGACCGAACCCGTGAAGCGATTGCACGACCCGTTCCCGGCTACGCCGGAGTTGGTCGGAAAATCGAGCGAAGCGCGCGAATCAGCCATCACCGGCTTGCCGCCGATTTCCTCCAGGCTCCATTTCGTGCCCGCCAGTCCGCGGTCCATGTCGGCGCCCGACGGCGCCGCGGGCGGAGCAGCCGCTTGGCTTGGCTTTTTGTCCGCCATGCATCCGCTCCATACTGTCGACACCACAACCGCCAGACAAGATAGCTTCACGCTGTTTTTCATCGCGATTCCTTACCTCGTGGTGCGGCCGCGCCTCTATCCTTTGCTACGCAAGTACTCGATGCAAGCGTGAAATTTGCCCTCCGGCCTTCAGTTGCCCCTCCCGCTCGCGCTCTGTTACAGTCCCCCAAGAACCCTAAAGGGTGATTCTTATGGCGATCTCGCAGGATTTGCTCGAAATGTTGGTCTGCCCGATCTGCAAGGAACACGTTCGGCTGCTTGACGACCAGAGCGGGCTGAAGTGTCCGGTATGCCGGCGGGTCTATCCGGTGCGTGACGATATTCCGGTCATGCTTCCCGAAGAGGCTTCCATTGCCAGCGAATAGTCCCGCTAAGGATCGCGCCAGAGAATGACCCATCTCGTCAAAGAATCCTTGCCCCGCCTAAAGCGCCTCCTGCCAAGACTCAAGGGCCGGAGAATCGGCGTCCTGGGCGACCTGATGCTGGACCGCTATCTCTGGGGTGACGCCTCCAAGCTTTCTCCCGAAGTGCCGGTGCCGGTGGTTACCTTTGAAGAAGAAAGCGAGGTCCTGGGTGGCGCGGGCAACGTCGCCGCCAACCTCGCCCATCTCGGGGCCGAGGTTACTGCCTTCGGCGTCGTAGGCGAAGACGCAAGCGGCCGCGCCGTTCGAGCCTGCCTGCGCAAAGCGGGAATCGACGACAAAGCCGCAATCGCCGATTCCTCCCGCATCACCACCGTGAAGACGCGGGTCATCGCCAGGAAGCATCAGATCGTACGGATTGACTACGAGCGCACGCACGCGATTTCCTCGCACCTCGAAGCAAGGCTTTTCCGTTTGTTGGTGAAGGTTCTTCCGAAATTGGAAGGCCTGGTCCTGTCGGATTATGACAAGGGTATGTTCGCCTCCGACGCGTTCGCCGACCGTGTGCTCAGCGCGGCGCATAAAGCCAAAGTTCCTGTCTTTGTGAAGCCGAAGACAACGCGGCTCTACGCCTACAGGGGAGCGCGACTGATCACCTGCAATACGAAAGAGGCGGTCTTTTTCCTCACTCGCCCGCTCGACGATGAACGGTCCGTCGAAGAAGCGGGTCGCGCTCTTTTGGCGCACTTCGGCTGCAGCGCGGTCGTCATTACCCGCGGTGGAAAGGGAATGAGCGTGTTTCAAGAATCCACGCCGCACCACATCACCATCCCTGCCACCAGTTCCGAGGTCACCTACGCCCGTGTGGGCCAACCCGGCATCGAGCGCGGTTCGACCGGCCGCCAAGTCTTCGACGTTACCGGCGCGGGCGACACCGTTCTGTGTGTCCTTTCGCTCGCCCTCACCGCAGGCGCTTCGCTTCCCGATGCGGCCATTCTGGCCAACACTTGCGCAGGCGTCGTAGTCGGCAAGCTCGGCACCGCCACCGTCTCCCTGCCGGAACTGACTGCCGCCCTTAACGACCTCCGCTGATTCGCCTGGCAGAGTTGCCAGCGCTGATGACAGTGAGGGTTTTTGCCGCAGAGAAAACGGCGGATCACCAATATAGTCGGGCATGGAAACCGCGGATGGGCAGAGTAAACTAAAAAGTTATCGGCGAGTCAAGTCAGCGACCGTCAGTGCAAAACGACGAAGCGTCCGATCAAACAAGGAAATAGGAAAAACATGACCAACTTCGACGCCAGAATCGCACGGCTTCAACAGTCGGTTGCGAATCTGAACTTCACAGGGTCAACCCCAGGCCACGCAGGTAGTCGGCCACATCGCTGTGTTTGCGTTCCTCCGCCAAGGCCAGGGCATTCTTGCCGTCGCCAGTGCGAGCATGCAGGTCGGCTCCGCGCGCCAGCAACATGCGGACGATTCCGAGGTGGCCATTCGCCGCTGCAGCCAAAAGCGGCGAATAGCCGTTCGCGTAGCGATAGTTGACGTTTGCACCGTTTTCGGCAAGCCAGGCGGAAAGGGAAGCGTGGCCGCTGGCGACCGCTCCGGTCAGGGCGGTGTAGCCGCTTCCGTTGCAGGCCACGGCATTCGCATCCGCGCCCTTGCCCAGCAGATAGCGCGCAACCTCTTGGTGGCCGAAAACGGCAGCCAAGGCCATGATCGGAAAGCCATCGGGCGAATAGCTTTTGGCAGCTTCCGGATCCGCCTCGGCCAATTCTTGAACGCGCGAAAGTTTGCCCGCCGCGGCCGCCTCGTGCAGCTCGAGCTGAGGCGTCTTCGCCAGCAAGAAGTCGCGAACTTCCTTATTTCCGCAGTAGCAGGCCGTCAATAACGCTGAGGCGCCGCGTTCGTCCTTGGCTCGAAGCAAGGTCGGATCTTCGTCCACCAGACGCGAAACTTCGCCAAGATGGCCTGCCTTCACCGCCGCGAAAAGGTCGGTTTGGTTCATGAAAACCTCCCGTTCTCCGCTCGTTCTCCAACTGGCCGCGGGCTCTAGCCTCGGTCTCGAAACCCTGTGGTTGTCCTTGGACGGTACGCGGTGAAGGAAGGGTAAGGGCTAACGCCGCGCGCGATCCTTGCGCACCGCTTCCTCGATCAGCGCGTCAAGCTCGTCACGCCGCAGAGTGATCTCGTCTGCCACATTGTCCTCATCGTCGCTGGTGACCGGCAGCTCGGCCGAGCTACCGGGCGGGGCAATCACTCCGTACCGCACACGGGCGGCCATGAGCTTGGCGACTTCCTTGCTTGAGAAGAGCTTGGGGGTGCCGGCATTCTCGGCAGCCAGCGTAATTTTTGCCGTGTGCTCGACCGTCTCCATGCGGTAGAACGCGGTCAGTAGATCCGGGCCGCAGGTGACCACACCGTGATTGGCCAGCAGCAGAGCGTCGTAGTGCTCTACGTAAGGTTCAAGGGCCGCGCTCAGCTCCGGCGTTCCCGGGGTCGCGTAGCGAACCAGCGGCACTTTGCCGAGCCCGATCACGACTTCCGGCAGCAGGGCCTCATCCAACGCTCGGCCGGCTGCGGCAAATCCGGTCGACGTCGCCGGATGCGCGTGGCAAACCGCATAGACGTCCGGCCGCATGCGGTAAAACAGCAGGTGCATCAGCACTTCGGAGGACACTTTGCGGGAGCCTTCGATCTGCCGCCCCTCCGGATCTAAAACTACCAGGTCGGCTGGTTCCAAAAGCCCCTTGTTCATGCAGGTAGGCGTCGCCAGAATGCGCCCGTCGCCAAGGCGCACGGACAAGTTGCCCTCGCAGGCGACAATGAACTCGCGTCCATACATCCACCGGCCGACGCAGCAGATTTCGCGGCGGTGCTGCTTTTCGCTTTTTTGGTTTCCGGCCAACACCGAGTCCGGGCTCACGACGGACTCCTCCTCGCGCGGCATTATCCACCCCGCAAGCTTTTTTGCAACTGTTATTTAGTGCTCGACCGCCTGGCCAGAATGGCGGGATCGAGGTCTTTCCGGCTTACCAGGTTTAAGCGTAGATTCCCCGCATCTTAAGGGCTTTTGCGACACGGTCTATGGCGACCATGTAAGCCGCGATGCGGTTATTGACCTTGTGCTTCTCAGCGTATTTTACCACTACGTCGAAGGCGTTCACCATAATGTCCATCAGGCGCTCGTTCACCTCGCTTTCGCGCCAGAAGAAACCCTGGCGGTCCTGCACCCACTCGAAGTAACTCACCGTCACGCCTCCGGCGTTGCCGAGAATATCCGGCACGGTGAACACGCCTTTGTTGTCAAGAATTGCGTCGGCCTGCCAGGTGGTCGGGCCGTTGGCGCCTTCGCAGAGGATTTTCGCGTGAACGCTCGAGGCATTCTTTTCCGTGATCTGATTTTCGATCGCCGCGGGAATCAGCACGTCGCAAGGCTGGAATAACACGTCCCTAGCGCTCATTTTCTGTCCGCCGCCGGGAAACTCCTGCAGCGGCTTCCTTTGATTCGTCACCCAGTCCACCACCTTGGGGATATCGAATCCGTTTTCGTTGTACAATCCGCCGCCGATGTCGGCAAGCCCGACAATCCTGTATCCGGCTTGCTGCATCAGGGCCGCTGCCATGGAACCCACGTTGCCGAATCCCTGGATGACGGTCCGGCTGCCTTCCTTTTTCATTTTCAGCTTGTCGATGGCCTGATCCACACAGATCATCACACCACGGCCGGTCGCCTCGCGGCGCCCGCGCGATCCGCCGAGCTCGATCGGCTTGCCGGTAACCACCGCCGTCGTGGCCATACCCACGTGCATCGAATAGGTGTCCATAACCCAGGCCATGGTCTGCTCATTGGTGCCCACATCCGGCGCGGGAACGTCGCGTTCCGGTCCGAGCCAGCTGCTCAGTTCCGCGGTGTAGCGCCGCGTCAGCCGCTCCAGTTCGCCGCGCGACATCTTGCGCGGATCGCAGATCACGCCGCCCTTGGCCCCGCCAAACGGAATGTCCACCACGGCGCACTTCCAGGTCATCCACGCCGCAAGCGCACGAACTTCGTCAATGCTCACATCCGGCGCGAAGCGAATGCCGCCCTTGCCCGGTCCGCGTACCGTCGAATGCAGTACCCGGTATCCGGTAAAGACTTCGAGCGTCCCGTTGTCCATGCCAACCGGAATGTACATGGTCACTTCCTTGTCGGGATATTTCAGATACTTGTAAACGCCCTGTTCGAGGCCGAGCTTTTTTGCGGCTTCTTCAAAACGCGCTTCCGCGTTCTGGTATACGTTCATCTCTTCCGGTGCTGGCGTCGCTTGCGACATTCTGGCCTCTCCGCGAGGAGCTCAGGGTCTTTTCGAGCGCAGCGCATTTCGCGCGACGGATCGCACACCCCGCCGCAAACTCATTTGCGGATTTTTCCTCGAATGACCCGGCAACAATGACTTTCAGCAGGCTACCCACCCGCTGGCCCCTTGCCGGGACGGAGTGCCAGTATACGAAGCCACGTCGCGTCGCCGCAAGCCGCGCTTCCGCTTGCTGGCGCCAACGCCGCAGCATTGCTGCGGCTCTCGTTCGTACCGAGTCGCGGCGACCTCGCATCCAATGCTGGCGCGCCCGCGGTTGGAGAACATCATGGCAAAAATGAAAGCGGTTCAGGTCGGGAAGGCCGGGGGCGACTTTGAAGTCGTCGAACGCGAGATTCCTGCGCCGGGCCGCGGCCAGGTTCGCATCAAGGTCGAGGCCTGCGGAATCTGCATGGGAGACGGCATCGTCAAGGAAGGCCATTGGCCCGGCCTGCGCTACCCGCGGGTTCCCGGCCATGAAGTCGCCGGCGTCATTGATGAACTTGGGCCCGGCGTCGCGCGATGGAAAACGGGTGACCGCGTCGGCGTGGGCTGGCACGGCGGGCATGACGGCAACTGCCCGGCCTGCCGCGAAGGTGATTTCATCAATTGCGAAAACGAAATGGTGAGCGGCATCAGCTTCGACGGGGGCTACGGGGAGTACATGGTCGCTCCCGTCGAAGCCCTCGCACGCACTCCCGACTCGCTCGATCCCGCCGATGCCGGCCCGCTTCTCTGCGCCGGCCTTACCACTTTCAACGCGTTGCGCCATAGCGGCGCCGAGCCCGGCGATCTGGTTGCCGTTCAAGGAGTCGGCGGCTTGGGTCATCTCGGCATTCAGTTTGCCAGCAAGTTTGGCTATCGCACCGTTGCGGTAGGTCGCGGACCAGAAAACGCTGCGCTCGCGAGAAAACTGGGCGCCCATGAATACATTGACAGCAAAGCAACCAACGCCGCCGAGGAACTGCGAAACCTCGGCGGAGCAAGAGTGATTCTTTCAACCGCTCCCAGCTCCAAAGCCATGTCGGAAATTTTCGGCGGACTCGGCCGCCGTGGCAAACTCCTGGTCATCGGCGCCGACGTATCGACGCCCTTAGAAATTCCCTCGGTCGGCCTGATCATGGGCAGCAAGACGGTGCAGGGCTCGGCCTCCGGCGTGCCCAGCGATTCCGAAGCAACGCTCAACTTCGCGGCGCTCGTGGGCGTTCGTCCCATGATCGAGAAATTCCCGCTGGAGAAGACAAAGGAGGCCTACGACCGCATGGCCAGCGGCCATGCGCAGTTCCGCGTGGTTCTGACGATGTAACGCCTTTCTTCGCGTATCCTTGCCAACGAAGCAAAGTACGGTCTCCATCGAGCGCTCGAGGAAGCGCTCTTCCGCTGCCGTCGTTTCGATGGGCTTATTGCAGCTTAAACTGAACAGTAACCGTCAGGTGGGTGGCAGTGGGCACGCCGTTCAGCGTGGCCGGTTGATACTTCCATTGCTTCAGGGCGTTTGTCGCGGCGTCGTGCAAAAGGGAAGGACCCGAGAGCACGCGAGTCGCGGTTACGCGTCCCGTAACGTCAATCAGCGCGTCAATCGTAACGTCGCCGCCTATCCGCTGCGCGCGGGCGATCTGCGGATAGACCGGTGGCACGGACGAGACCAGCTTTGCGACCTTCACGTCGCCGCCGACCGGCAGCGGCGCGGCAGGGCCCTGGCCCTTGTTGGCCAGCATGCTGGCACCGCTTGAATCCGCCGCCGTCACACCGTTGACCAGCAATCCGGGATCGGCCGTACCATTTTCCGCGCTTGGGACGCGGCGCGTGATCTTGGGCGCGGCGAGTCGCACCTTGCCCAGGGTCGCTTTTTTCGCCGGCTCCGCGGCGGCAGCTTCCTCGGGCTGGTCCGGCAAATTCCTCGCGACCGCGTTGTTCAGTGGCGCACTGGCGTTTGCTAGCGTTCCGCTGACGGCCGTGGGCCGCGCGATGGGCGGCGTGGCCGAGGCTGGCTCGAGAGGCGCAGCAGGCAGGTTCTCTGAATTTGTTGTGCTGGGCCTTGGCGCCGGGTTGCTCATGTCCGGTACCGGAATGCTCGCGGGATTGCTCTCCGCCACGGTTCCAATCCCGCCAGCAGAGACCTTGGGGGCCTGATTCACAAACCAGTACCAGGCCGCAGCTGCCGCCACCACCAGCGCCGCAATTGCCAGGGCGATCTTCAATCCCTTGCCCGAACGTGCCGCACCGTCGGTCGAACCGAGAGCCAGCGACGAGCCAAAATTAGGCGTGTGACCCTCGCCCGCAAGTACCGGCGCGGCTTCGTGCGCTTCGACCGGCTCGCTCAGCCCGCCGGTCGGAACTTTGCCGTCCACGTGCAATTCGACGGTGGATGCAGCGCTGACACCGGCCTCATTTGCCTTGTCGTCTGCGGGCTTGCTCTCGACGGCGGCGGTGTTGCGCGCCAGGGGCTCGAGCCACGCCGGAATCTTCACTTCTTCGGCGGGCAGGTCAGCCGACAGATCGATCGAAGCCGATCCTGGTGCCGGACCCTGGCTCACGCCAAGCGCCGCGCTCAGCGAGCGCTTGTTCTCGAGTTCGGCCGGAACTTGCGGCAGCGCAGGAGCAACGCTTACCGGCTTTGCCGCTGCCGGCACGGTCGTCGCGCTCTCGCGCTTTTCGATTCCCGCGGTTGGCTGGCGGTCCCGGGCTTTTAGCTCCAGCCCGTTCGACCCGTGCGTCAAAAATTCCGAAAGCGTGGGAACCGCTTGAATCGGAGCGGACTCTGCGCGGACGGTCGGTACGGCCTGAACTTTCTTGACCTGCGCAACCGGTTGAGCCACGGGGGGTACAGTCGGCGTTTGAACCGCTGGCGGCGTGGAATTCGCGAGCGGACTCGGTTCTGTCGCAGCAGGCGTTGCGCTTTTGCTGTCCAGCGATTTCGTCGGCGCTCCCACGGCTCCGACAGTTGGCGCTGCCGGAGCCGCCGCTCCGGCGCCACTTCCCGGCGTACGAATTCCCCAGAAGTCCGTGGTGGCTTCGGTAAACTTCAACTCCACGTAGCCGACCGCGTTTCCGTTCTGCTTCGTCTTGACCACTTGGCAGACGACTTCCTGCTTTGATTTTTCATTGGTTACAAACAGCAACTGTCCCGGTCCAACCGCCGCGGCCAACCGAATGACCGCTCCGCTTCCAAAGACCAGCACGGTCTGTGTGGTTTCCGAAAATGGCTGGCGTTTCTCGCTGCCCGCCACGGTACTCGCGCCGTTCACCGTAACAGGAATTTCTATCGCCACCGGCTGGGCTTTCACCCCGCCCGGCGCGGCCGTGCTCACTTGTCCTATCGTCTCGGATGCCATCTCGTACCTGCTTGCTAATGCAGAAATTGTCGGAGGGTCCGGCGCGGATTGAGCGCCGACGGTCCTTATATAGGCTGCTGGTACTCGAAGTAGCCCGACGATAGTACGCGCGTACTACAGTGGAAACACCTGTCCTGAAGTACAGGCCCATCGGGCGAGCACGGCCGGCCCCAGCTTGCCTGTCCCGGGCCGGGCAGGCGCTTGTTTCTTGCCGCGCAAGTTTGGCGAAAAGCAATGCTCGCCGACTGTGGTCCAAGTCCTGGCGGACTATTTACGCAACGCCAAATGGCAGCTCAAACTGTTGGTCGATCTCCACGCGATAACCGGTTACGAGCTTATTGGTCTCCGCCGCCATTCCAATCACCGCCTGCAATTCCTTGAACATCTCCGGCGTCATTCCTTTCTTCACCGCCGACGCCGTGTGCGACGCGATGCAGTAGGAGCAATTGTTGGCCACGCTGACCGCTACGTAGATCAACTCCTTGGTCAGCGGATCGAGCGCCCCCGGCCCCATGATCTGCTTGATGCTCTCCCAGGTCCTTTTAAGCGTCACCGGATCGTGCGCGATCGCTTTCCAGAAATTGTTGATCCAGTCCGTCTTCCGCGTGGCCATGATGTCGTCATACACCGCGCGCACTTCCGGGCTCGCATGGTCGTACTCGATGAATCCAAACGTGGACATACCCCATCCCTCAAAATGATTTTTCGCCGAACTTGCGCCGGACCAGCGTCCCGCAGCCGAGACGCACAGGAAAATGTTACATCAGGGAGGTAATGAGGCCGGTCGCAACGAGCGCTACCGCCCACACCGTATCTACGTTGAACCACGTCTTGCGAAGAATCCCGAGCCCCACCTTGCGATAGACAATCCACGCAATCAGCCCGGTAACCGCAAGATAGGCCGCGGTGTGAATGGCGGCAGCGAGAAATCCCGCAAGGGGACTGGACGCGCCGCCCATATGCGCGTGATCGTGGCCCGCCCTGCCGCCGTAAGCCTCGGCGCCGCTCCCGCCGAGCAGCACCGGCACCACCATCAGTCCCGCGCCGTGCGCCGTCGCCATCAAGAACGACCAAAGCGTCAAATCAGCGAAGCCGACCCGCATCCGCACCCACCGCGGATGCCAGTGCTTCCACAGAAAAACCAGGCCCAGCCCGACAAGGATGGCCGCCATCAGGTTGCGCAGGAGCGGCAGCGGCAGCGACACGCCGAGCAACAGCGCGAGGGCGACCGCTCCGCCCACCGCCAGCCCGTGGCCCAGCGCAATCGGCACCAGCGAAAGCGCAACGGTCCTCGATTTCTGCTCCTGCATCCCCAACGCCACCGCGAAAAGCCATCCCATCCCGGGATTGAGCCCGTGGTACGCGCCAAGCAACAGCAGGATCCACATTGCCGCGGCACTCGGATCGTTCACATGGCTCATTGCGGGTCCGAGTAGCAATAGGAATCCGACGAAGCGTCGCCGCCCTCGAGCCTCAACTGATGCGCGCGCAGCCCGTCGAACTCCAGGAAAAACTTCTCATCGAGGGCCATCCCGCCGGAGGGATTGGCGTCAATCTTCACCATCCAGCTCTTCACGCCGTCGGGATAGAACTGCTGGTCCCACGGCGAATAGAGCGAATTCGTAAAGTAAACACGCTGCCCGTCGCGGCTGATTTCCACCATCTGCGGTCCCCCGTTGAGCGCCTGCTTCGGCTTGCGGGGATGCGCCGCCCGCCGGACAATTCCCCCGGTATGAATCGAACCGGTTTTCTTCGGATTCGCCGGATCGCTCACGTCATACTGCAGAAACTCTCCGGTTCCCCAGCAGGACACGTACAGGAATTTGTCATCCAGCGATAAATTAATGTCCGTGATCAGCGGCGGTACGGCCTTAAATCCCTTCAGCAGCGGCGGCAAATCGTCTGCTTCGGCGGCTTCGGCGGGAATCTCGATCACCTTCTTCGCCGCCCACTTGCCGTTTCTTCCGTTGCCCTCGCGGTGCCACAACCAGATCGAGCCCGACAAATCCTTGAGCGACAGCACCACACCGCAGAATCCATAAGCCTTGTTCGGATCATGCGAGGGCCGCAGCTCCAGCACCATCTGCTGTTCCGCGCCGAGATCGATCTCCTGAGAGTGCGTCCGCTTGTCCAGGTTCCACACGTGCAGCTTGTGGCCGTATTTCCCGCCGAGCAGCAGTTCCGGATTCACGCCATCCTTCACCATGTTTGGCGTGCCCCACTCCGATGTCACCATCGCGTCATGCCCGAGATGCCACCAGAAGTCATACGCCAGATGCTGCGGACCGCGTTCCTGCTCCCACTTCCCCTTGAGCTCGAACGTCTCCGCATCCATCAGAAAAATTCCGCCCGGCCCGTCGCCGCTGGGCGAGCCAAGCGCGCTGCCATAGATTCCATCCGGCCCGCAATGAATCGTGTGCGGCGACGTGTAGCCGGTCTTTTGGATGAATTCTTGCGGTTCGATCACCTCCACGATCGCGGGCTGTCGCGGATTCACCTTGGTGTCGAGGATATGCAAGCGCGATGAACCGATGCCCGGCACCACCAGATAGCGCCGCTCCATGTGCGGATGGGGATTCTGCGGGCAAAGGCAGGCGCTGCAGGCATTCCACCCAAAATGGTGAAGTTCATTGTCGTTCCCCGGCAAATCGGTCTGCCCCACAAGCTGTCCGTAGCTTTTCGAACCAGGATCGAGGTCCACCACGCCCATCGCGTCGCGCTTCCCGTTTTTGCTTACGTTCAGCAACGCAACATACGCCAGCCGTTCCGGCAGCGCCCGCATGGCCATTTTTGGAGAGGGATAGAAAGTGGGATCCGGCCTGAGAGCCATTGACAATTCTCCTTTTGCAAAGTCAGGCGGAGGGTTTGCACCAGAGGATGTTGTTCCGACGGGCCGCAGGAAGGGACCCAGTTCCTTCCCGGCCGCGGAGCCGGACAACGCAAGCGAACCTACGTCTGCAAGCGCTACGTCCGCATACGGCACGTGCGCCTAGGTTCGCTGAGCATAGCGCGGAATGCCCGGCGCGGCCACCATTTCATCGCGAGCGCCAGCTCCGTCTCTGGCGCGTTCGAGGCCCGCACCGTTTCGCGTGCGTCTTAGACTAGCCGGACACCCGGACCTGATGTTCATCCGCGTGTCGGGTGACGGTAAATTTTCCCCGGAGAGCGCTGGCGCAAGCCATCTCACACGTACACCCGCCGCAGCATCGCCGCCGCGCTCTCATCGAGCAACTCCGCGCGCCGCACCTCTTCAAACCGCGCCATCAGATCGTCCGGGCGCAGTCGCTTCTTGTCGGCTCCCGCGAAATCCTGCACCACCTGCCCGCGATGCATCATGATCAGGCGGTCGCCAAGGCTTGCCGCCTGCTGCATCGAATGCGTCACCATCAGCGTTGTGAGCTGGTCGCGCTTCACGATCCGGTCGGTGAGCGCGATCACCTGGTCGGCGCTCTTCGGATCGAGCGCCGCGGTGTGCTCGTCGAGCAACAGTACTTTCGGACGCGACCAGGTCGCCATCAGCAGCGTGAGCGCCTGGCGCTGCCCGCCCGAGAGCGACCCCATGGCATTCTTCAGCCGGTCCTCCAGCCCCATATTCAACTCGCGCACCTGCTCGTGCATCCTGCCCAGCAGCGTTCCTTCCAGCAGCCAGCCCAAACCGCGCGGCCTTCCGCGATGCGCCGCCAGCGCAAGATTTTCCGCAATCGACATGTTTGCCGCTGTGCCGCTGAACGGATTCTGAAACACCCGTCCGATGAATTTCGCACGGCGCGATTCCGGCCACTTGGTGATGTCGGAGCCGTCGACCTTGACCGCACCTGAATCCACAAAAAACGATCCGGCCACCGCATTGAGGAGCGTGGATTTCCCCGATCCGTTGGTTCCGATGATGATGACGAACGAACGATCTTGGACGTTCAGCCGAACGCCCTGCAGGGCGCGCAGCTCGTTCGCCGTTCCGGCGTTGAAGGTCTTACTGATCCCCGCGACCTCAAGCATGGGATGTCTCCGCGGACGATTTCTGCCGCAAGGATCCCATCCGCTTCAGCAGCGAAGGCGTAATCAAGGCCAGGAACACGAACACCGCGGTCGCCAGTTTCAGGTCGTTGGGGTTGAGTCCCATGCGCAAGGCGATCGCCACCAACAACCGGAACAATACCGAGCCCATGACCGCGCCCGTAATGCTCAGCCCAAGCGACCGCGTTCCGACCAGCGCCTCGCCGATGATCACGCTGGCAAGGCCCCACACCACCATGCCGATTCCCATCTGCACGTCGGCAAATCCCTGATACTGCGCCAGCAGAGCCCCGCCCAAAGCCACCAGCGCATTCGACACCGCCAGCCCCAGAATGATCATGTGGTCGTCATTGACCCCGAGCGCTCGAACCATCTGGGCGTTGTCGCCCGTCGCCCGCATGGCCGTTCCGAGGTTGGTCTGGAAGAAGAGATACATCACCGCGCCCGCCAACACGATGAACACCGCCGCCGCCAATAGCATCGAGGCTTCCCGCGGCGTAACTTCCCAACCCAGCACACTGAGCGTCGCGCTGCCGAGCACCGCCCGGCCCGCCCGCTCCGCGGAGAGCGCGAAGGTCGCAGCACCCAGCAGCGAGACGTTGCTTCGCCCCATGATGCGCAAGTTGACCGAGTACAAGGCGGTCATCACCAAGATCCCGGAAAGCAGACCGTTGATGCGAAACTTGGTGGCCAGAGCTCCGGTCAAGGCCCCCGCCAGAAAACCGCCCGCAAATCCTGCGGCGGTCGCGAGCGCCGGGTGGACATGGTTCACTAAAAGGATGGCGGCCAGTGCGGCTCCGAGCGTGCTCGATCCGTCGGCGGTGATGTCCGGAAACGAAAACACCCGAAAACTGATGAGCACGCCCAGTGCGATCAGAGAAAAAATAAATCCGAGCGTCAGCGCGCCGACGAGCAGGCTCATCCGCGCGCCTCTTCGCTATAGATCTTCGCAATCGGTGCGACCCAGCAAGCGCCTCGCACGAACTCGCTCTCGCGGCTGCCTTGGCCTCGCTCGTCGCTCAACACGTGAAGAATGCCCTCGAGCGATTGCCCTTCATAGAGCGCGCCTATCGACTGCTTGAGCTCGATCTTTCCCTTCGCCACCGGGCGGTAGGAAAATGCGGCCGCGTGCAGGTGTCCGGAAACCGAGGGTTTTTCCGTCGTGGCCCCGCAAAGCGGGCGCACCCAACCCGCCAGCCCTTCGCACTCGCCGCCGAGCGCCACACCCGCCAGCAGGACGGAGCTCTTGGTGTGCGCCGGCTCCGCCGTAAAGCTCAGCCATTCGCGGATATCGGGAAATGCAAAAAGGTCGCTTCCGGCCCGAGCACTCACCGGCGAACGCCGCAGGGCGGCTCCGACCAGTCCGGCCGACTCGGCGATGATGGCGACACCCGCTTGCCGCGTCTCCGCGATTTCGAGGCAGGCGTCGAGCAGAGAAGAAAGCGTGATGGTGTGATAGCCGGTCGCCGCTTCAAACCGAATCAGGTGAGCGAAGGGTTGTGCGTGGGTCCCCTGGCAGGCGATTGCATAACAGACTTGAGCTTCGGGCAGCGTGCTGCCGCCCGCCAAGAGAAAGTCGGGAGCGTTGGTTCCGTCGGTCGGAAGGTAGGCCACCGCACCGCCTACCGCGATGAACTCGCCGAATCGCTCCCCGCAATCCGCAAAACACTCACCGAGCGCCCCTAAGCCGATGGCGAACGTTCCGGCAGAAAATTTCACGGCCCGGCAATCCGCTTCGTTCCATCCTCGGCCGTTGAGCCTGCCGGCGTCTCCAATGGTTCGGCAATCCAGCTTGGCCCCGGCTTCGAGCGGAAAAACTTCGTAGACCGCCCCGTTCTTTTCGAAGCGCTTGGTTCGTTGCGGTGGCTCCGGCCGGACGGCCTGTTCTTCGGCCGCGGTTTTTGCCGGCGCATCGGTTTCCTTGGCAACCAGCAGATCCGCCAGGTTGGTGATCTCTAGCGACTTCAGGGCGGTCGGCGAGCAGTTGGTAACCCGGAACGAACCTTGAATGCTCTTGAATTCGTGATGCAATTTTACCAGCACGCCGATTCCTGCCGAGCTTAGATACGGCACGCGCGATAAATCGAGCCGAACGTGGTGCGAGCCCTGGCGCATCTCCTCGCGCACCGCTGCGGCCAGGTGCTCCGACCAATGCACGTCCATCCGCCCTTCGACCAGCAGGTCCACGATTCCTCCGCTTTGGCGTTTGCTGATTTCCATGGCGTTACTTTGTACCTGCCGGCTTGCTGCTGTGTACGCCCGCTTCGTCTACCACGGTGTTGGCGCGATCTAGGAGGCTTTTTGGAATCCGCCAGCCCTGCCGCAATCCGGCGAGTGCCGTGGTGTTCACTACAAAATAGGTGGGAACTTCGTTGCGGATGGGAATCTTCTTGGGGTCGGCGCCGCGCAAGATCTCCGCCGCCAGCGTGCCGGTCTGCCGCCCGATCTGGTAGAAGTCCGCTCCGTAATCGAACAGTGTCCCGCGATCCGGCCGCCCGGGCGTAATGGTAAAAACCGGAATACGCGCCCTCTTGCCCACCTCCACCACCGAATCGGTCGCCACGCTCACCGTAACGTCGCCTCCGACCCATAGCGCTTCCGCGCCGCGCGCCACCAGCGATTCCTCCGACTCCAGCACCGAATTCGAATTCTCGACGTTGGCTTCGAGGAGTTCGATGCCAACCTGTTGGCAGTATTCGCGGGCCTTTTCGACAAACGCCCGCGAGTTTGCTTCCGCCGGATTCCACGCCACGCCCACGCGCTTTAGCGCCGGGAACATTTCGCGCGCGACCTTGAACGCGTCTGGAACCGGAAGAAAGCTACCATAGCCCACCAGGTTGGCCGGGTGCTTCAGCGGATCTTCCCAGCTGATTCCGACTCCCGCAACCGCCGGATCGGCTACCAGCCCAAACACCTGAACCGTTTTCCCTCCGCGGTTGGCATTGGCCACGGCCTGCAGCGACAGCGTGCTCATGGTCACCAGCAGGTCATAGCGCGCCGCGACCATCTCCGCGGCGATGGAATTTCCGACCGCGATGTCGCCGTGCGCGTTGAACTGTTCGATGACGATGGACTTTCCGTCCACGAAGCCGCGCTCGGCCAGGGCGTCGATCGTTCCCCGCGTCCCGTCGTCCAGCAGCATGGTGGAAGCGTGCTGCAGCAATCCTAGGCGCGGCAGGCTGTGCGCTTTCATGCTGCGCCGGCCGAGATCGGAGAGCAGCAGGGCGGCCGATGCCGCGACGATCAGCAGCACGCCAAGAATCAGGCGCTTCAAAACAAATTTCATTCGCTAACCCGGCCCGGTCTTTTGGCCGTAGAGTCTATCACCGCGTCTCTCCGGCCTGTGTGTGAACATCGACTGTTTGTCTGGCGATGTCTTACGCATTTCGCTTGGCAACCGGCGAGATTCCGCGTACCTTCTTTTAGCCCGCTCGTTTCGCAGAGTTAAATCGAAATAATAAGGCCAATGGCTATGAAACCGTCCTGGCGAAGACTGATCCCCGCTTTTCTTTTCCTGGCATTCGGCAGCTCCTTGTTCGCGCAATCCATCACCGTGGATGTTTCCGCGGCCAAAGCCATCGCCTTTGACCCCGATAAGTCGCTGGGGTCCTCGCTCGATATTTTGCCCGCGAAGCATTTGGAAAAGGTCTTTTCGCCGGAAACCATCAAGCAATCACTTTCCGCGGGCTGGGGACCCATCACCTATCGTCAGAACACCGAGCTCAGCATCGGCGCCTGGCACTGGAATCCCAGTGGTTCGTGGAGCGACGCCCAGCACCAGAGCGGCTATTTCACGGGCCGTGCCGAACCCAAAGACGAAATCCGCATGTCCTACGGCTATCCGCTTCCGCATCGGGGCAATTCCCGCAACGGAGGCGCTTCGCACGGCTACTCCCGGCTGACCGACGGCGATCTGGCGACCTATTGGAAAAGCAATCCTTATCTGGCTTCGAAATTTACCGGCGAGGCCGACGCACTTCACCCGGCCTGGATCGTAATCGATTTCGGCACGCCGCAGGCGGTTGACGCCGTGCGCATCGCCTGGGCCGACCCCTACGCCACCAAATTCCTGGTGCAGTATTGGTCGGGCGGCGACAGCCCCATGGACCGGCCGCTTTCGGGCGTCTGGAACACCTTTCCGCGTGGCGAAATTTCACATGGCAAAGGCGGCTCGGACGTTCTGCGCGTCGCTGCTGTGCCCGTCAGGGCCCGCTTTCTGCGCATCGTGATGACCGAATCCTCAAACACCTGCGATTCGCACGGCTCCGCCGACCCCCGCAATTGCGTGGGCTACGCCGCGTTTGAAGTCTCGGCCGGCAATTATTCCAATAACGGCAAATTCATCGATTTGGTCAAACACCTGGCGGGTGAAAACCAAACCGCCACTCTTGTTTCTTCCATCGATCCGTGGCACTCGGAATCCGATCGCAATCCCCACTCCGTCCAGTCCGGTCTTGATCTCTTTTTTAAAAGCGGCTACACCAATCGCCTGCCCGCGATGATTCCCGTTTCCATGCTCTATGGCACGCCGGATGACGCGGCCGCCGAGCTGGCCTACCTGCAGAAGCGCGGCTACCCGATTTCGTACGTGGAAATGGGAGAAGAGCCGGACGGCCAGTACATGGCCCCGGAAGACTATGCCGCGCTCTATCTCGAGTGGGCCGCCGCGCTGCACAAAGTCGATCCCGCGCTAAAACTGGGCGGCCCGGTTTTTGAAGGGGTGAATGAGGACATCAAAGCCTGGCCGGATGCCGGCGGGAAAACCTCCTGGCTCGGACGTTTCGTGGACTATCTGAAATCGCACAACCGCTGGAACGACCTGACGTTCGTCTCGTTCGAGCACTACCCCATCTCGCCCTGCGAAATCAATTGGAGCGATCTCTACCGCGAACCGGAATTGACCCGCAATATCCTGCGCGCATGGCGCGAAGACGGCATCTCGGACGAGATTCCGCTCATGAACACCGAAAGCAATCTTTCCTGGGAGCTCACCGAACCGATGCAGGACGTTCTCGCGGCGCTCTGGCTGGCAGACAGCGTGGGCTCATTTTTGCAGTTCGCGGGACCGGGCGGGGTCTACTACCACTCGCCGATTCAGCCCGAGCCGCTGCGCCCCGGTTGCCGCGGCTATAGCACCTACGGAAACTTCGTCGCCGACGAGGATCTCAACATCAAGCAGTACGCCGCGCAATACTTTTCCAGCCGGTTGATCAATCTCCATTGGGTCAAGCACGGCGCGGGCATCCACCGCTTCTACCCGGCCGCCGCCGACGTGACCGACGATGCGGGGAACACGCTCCTTACCGCCTACGCTGCCGCGCGGCCGGACGGCGAATGGTCGCTCATGGTGATCAACAAAGACGCGAGCAATCCCCATTCCGTCAGAATCAGCTTCGCGGACGAAAAGTCGCAGCGCCATTTCGACGGGAAGATTTCGGTCGCGACGTTCGGCGCCGAACAGTATGTGTGGCACCCGGCCGGGGCCGGGAGTCATGCCGATCCCGACGGCCCGCCCGCGGAATCGTCGCTGGACGCGCACGCCGACAGCGAATTCACTCTGCCGCGCGCGTCGATCACGGTGCTGCGCGGACGGCTGCGCTAGCAATATCTGGGCGGAATTCAACCCCGCAAGGCGAATTCGTCGAGCAACACCCGCGCCAGGCGCGCGGAGTTGTGGCGGATCTTTTCGTGTTCTTCCAACAGGTCTTCGAGCAGAACCTTGACGCCCATGCGTCGCAGTTTGGCCGCGTCCAGGCTCACCGGCGCAGCGCCTTCGCGTTGGTAGCGCCACGCCACGGCCGGGGAGACCGGCTGCCGGTTGGCCACCACGAAATCCACAATGCGCGGCTTCACGTGCTCCTGGATGGCGCGCAGATGCTCCGCCACGGAGTAGTTGGTGGTTTCGCCGGGTTGCGTCATCAGGTTGGCGATGTATACGCGCGGCGCTCGCGACCGCGCGATCGAACGCGCAATATCCGGGATCAGCAGATTGGGCAGGATGCTGGTGTAGAGCGAGCCTGGTCCCATGAGAATCAGATCGGCCTTGCGGATCGCTTCGACCGCTTCATCGAGCGGGCGCGCGTTGGGTGGCGCGAGCCTCAATTTCTTGATGCGCGACCGGCTCGCGGTAATGCGCGTTTCGCCGTCGACGCGCTTGCCGTTTTCGAGCGTCGCTTTCAGCGTGACGTTGGATAGGGTGGATGGAAAAATCCGCCCGCGGATCGCCAGCACGCTGCTACTGACCCGCACCGCCTCGGCAAAATCCCCCGTGACGTGCGTGAGGGCGGCCAAAAACAGGTTTCCGAAATTGTGCCCGACCAGACCGTTGCCCGCGCTGAACCGGTACTGAAAGAGCCGGCTCATCAGCGCTTCGTCTTTCGAGAGCGCGACCATGCAGTTGCGGATGTCGCCTGGCGGCAGGATGCGGTTTTCGCGGCGCAGGCGGCCGGAGCTGCCCCCGTCATCGGTCACCGTGACGATGGCCGCGAGGTCGACGATAGGACGCTTGCGCGTGGGGTACGGGTCGTGGCGGGGGACGACGTGCAGTTTGAGGCCGCGCAGCAGGGCCGAGAGGCCGGTGCCGCCGCCAAGCGCTACGACACGAATCCCTCTTTCGAAAGACTGCGAACCGTTCGACGATGAACCGCGCGATGTGGGAGGGCGACGAATGGACCTTACTCTTTCTCCGGGTAGAGGAGTTCGGTGAAGCGCGGATCCTCCTGAAGGAACGCGAAGTCCTCGTCATTGCGCGCGTGGTAGCGATTGGCGCTATTGAGGCTGATGGCGATTTTCAGGTTGGCCATGGCCGCGTCGGCTTCGCCGGTGAGGCAGTCGAGGGCGGCAAGCGCATAGACGATGTGGTCGGCTTTGGCGGCGAGCTTTCTGGCTTTGTCCAGGCTCTCGCGGGCGTCGTCCCAACGACCCAGGTTCATCATGGCCACGCCGCGCTGATAGTGCTCTTCGGCGCTCCTCGGATTCTGTTCCTGCGAAGGCTTCATGCGCTGCTCGGCGATTTTCAGGTGCATGCGGGCGCGGTCGGCAAGTTCCTTGCTGGGTCCTTCGAGCACTTTCTCCAGTTCCTGCTTGGCCTTCTGAAACTTCTGCTGATGGAAAAGCGCCAGGGCATCATCGTAAAGCTTCATCTGGGCCTGAACGCGAGGATCGACCAGTTCGACACCGCCCCGCTGCGGAGGGTGGGGAGGAGCTAAAGGCTTGCGTT
>Ga0306920_100003549_pt1 | contig 19806 bp, 13 predicted proteins | sample flu12Cox44000170_FD_204666 | JGI IMG/M metagenome (GOLD analysis project Ga0306920, IMG submission 204666) | Lab enrichment of tropical soil microbial communities from Luquillo Experimental Forest, Puerto Rico - flux4day.12C.oxic.44.000.170 (v2)... | ecosystem: Environmental > Terrestrial >... | reverse complement strand
CCGCACCGCGTTCCCGTCCTGGGAACAGCGGCCCGCGCCCGTCCCCGCCGCGCGACCGGCGATCGAGAAACAGGCTGCGCCCGCCGTCGCCCCCGCGCCGACGCCCCCCGAGGCGCGACCTGCGCCGGCCCCGCCGCCCGTCGAGAAGCGACCGGGCCCCGCCGTCGTCGCGCCGGCCCCGCCGCCCGTCGAGAAGCGACCGGCCCCCGCAGCCGTCGCCGCGCCGGCCCCGCCGCCCGTCGAGAAGCGACCGGCCCCCGCCGTCGCCGCGCCTACCCCACCGGCCGTCGAGAAGCGACCGGCTCCCGCAGCCGTCGCCGCGCCGGCCCCGCCGCCCGTCGAGAAGCGACCCTCATCGCTCGACCGCCCCCCTCCTCAACAGCCGGTCGAGCGGCGGCCCGCGCCGACGATCGTCGGCGCCGCCCCGACTCTGGTCGTCGCGAAGCCCGTCGAGAAGCCCGTCGCAGCCAAGCCCTCGCTGCCCGAGAATGCGCAGCCGGTGCCGCTGCCGGGCCTGCCTCCTGAGCCGCCTCGGGCGGCGCTGGCCATGACCGCCGTCCTTCCGTCGTCCCACGCGTCGCTGACGCTGGCGGCGCCCGCGATGGGACTCGCGGGTCGGCAGGGACGCAACCTCGCGATCGCCGGCGCCACGGCCGCGCTGACCGTGGCCGTCGCGATCCTGTTCATGCATCGATCGCCGGGCGGGCACGGGGCCGCGCTCGTCGGCACGACGACCTCGATCGCGAAGGCGCAGAGCAGCCCTGCCGCCGCCCCGTCGGCGCGCGAGGCACCGCGCGTGGCGCCGACGATCCAGCCGCTCGCCCCGGACACCAAGACGGTGGCCGTGGCGCACCCGGCGGAAGCGAAGCGCCCCGCGCACCCGGTGGAGGAGGACGAGCAGGTGCGCGCGGCGGAGGTCGAGCGCGCGGCGCCCGAAAGCGCGACGCCCGCGGCCCACGCCGCGCCCCACGCATCGCACGCGGAGATCCGGTCCAAGCACAAGGCGACGGCACATCAGCGCCGCCTCGCGAAGGCCGAGCGGCACGCGAAGCACGCGCGGCGCGAGAAGCGGAGCGCGCGGCCCACGCAGGTGGCGTCGCGCGCGGCCCCTGCGCCCGGCGCCGACGCGGAGGCGCGCGCGACCTACGAGCGGGGAAACGCGCAGCTGTTCGCCGGGGACGCGGCCGGCGCGGTCGCCACCTACCGGCAGGCCGTCCACCTCGCCCCGGCCGATCCGATCGGCTACCGCGGGCTGGGCCTCGCTTACGAGCAGCAAGGGGAGACGGCGTCGGCGCTCCGGGCGCTGCACAAGTACCTCAAGCTGGCGCCGGGGGCGCCGGACCGCGAGATCATCTCGCGGCGCATCGCGCGGCTCAGCCACAAATAGCGGCGGTGACCGCCAGGGCGCGGTCCCGCTTGAACCTGAACTTCTGTTCAGGTAGCCTCGTTCGATGTGCCATCCTCGTCCGCTGCGCCGAAGCTGGTGCTCGCCCCCGAGCTCCGCGCCCGGCTTGTCCCCCTCGAGCGGCTCGAGGAGCGGCGCCCCCTGCGCGCGACCGGCCTCCCGGCGCTCGACGAGCTGCTCGGCGGCGGGTGGCCGCGGGGGGCGCTGGCGGAGATCTCGGGGCGGCGGTCGTCGGGGCGGACGGCGGTGGTGCTCGCCGCGCTCGCGAAGGCGATCGCCGCCGGCGAGGCCACGGCGCTCGTCGACGCGGGCGGCGCATTCGATCCGCGCGCCGCCGCCGCCGCGGGGGTGACGCTCCCGGCGCTGCTCTGGATCCGCTGCGCGCCGGCCGAGGCGCTCAAGGCCGCCGACCTCGTGGTGGCGGCGGGCGGGTTCGGGCTCGTGGTCCTCGATCTCTGCGACGCGAAGCTGCGCGTCCCCGACGCGGCGTGGGTCCGCCTCCAGCACGGCGCCCGCGGCGCCGGGACGACGGTGCTGGTCGCCGCCGCGGCCCGCGCCCTCGGCACGTTCGCGGCGGCGGCGGTGGAGCTCGGCGACGTCGCGCCGGCGTTCCTCGTCGACGGGCCGCCGCTCTGGGCCGGCCTCGGCGTCCGCGCCACGCGCGTCCGCGACCGGCGGGCGATCGCGCGGGGGGAAGGGGTGCGATGCGTCTCGCTTGCGTTTACGTGCCGCAGCTAGCCCTGCAGGCGGCGCTGCGCCGCGATCCCGAGGCCCGCGCGTCGGGCGCGGGCGCGGCGTTGCTCGGCGTGGAAGCCGCGCGACGGATCCCGCGCGTCACCGAGCTCGACGGTACGGCCCGGCGGGCCGGCGTCCGCCCGGGGATGACCGCCGCGCAGGCGTCGGCGCTCGCTCCCGGCGTGCGGCTCTTCGCCGCCACGGAGGCCGATCGCGAGGCGGGTGCCGCCGCGCTCGCCGACGTCGGGTTCGCGTTCGCGCCGCGCGTGGAGCGGGACGGCGAGCGGATCTTCTTCGAGACCTCCGATCTCGGACACCTCTACCCCCACGGTGAACGGGCCATCGTGCAGGCGGTGGCCGCCGCCGCGGCACGCGTCGGGCTCGGCGCCCGGGTGGCGATCGCCGCCTCGAAGGGGGTGGCGCGCGTCGCCGCGCGCGCGCACGAGCTGGCGGTGGTCCCCGCGGGCGGCGCGCGCGCCTTCCTCGCGCCGCTGCCGATCGAGGCCTTCACCGACGACGCGGAGCTGCGCGCGGCCTTCCGCCGCTGGGGGACCCGCACCGCCGGCACCGTCGCCGCGCTGCCGCCCGACGCCGTGGGGCTCCGCCTCGGGCCGCCCGGACAGGCGGTGGCGCGCCTCGCGCGCGGCGAGGACGACGAGCCGTTCGTCCCCGCGCTGCCGCCCGACGCGCTCGAGGAGGCGATCGAGCTCGACTACCCCGTCTACGAGCTCGAGCCGCTCGCCTTCGTGCTGCGCGGCCTCGTCGACCGCGCGCTCGACCGGCTCGCCGCCCGCAGCCTCGCCTGCGCCGGGCTGACGCTCCGGCTCGGCCTCGACCCGCGCGGCCTCGACGTCCGCACGGTGCCGGTCGCGGCGCCCACCCGGGAGGCGAAGACGCTGCTCGAGCTCCTGCGCCTCGACCTTGCGCGCCGCCCGCCGTCGGCGGCGGTGATCGGGGCTCGTCTCATAGCGCTGCCGGCGCGGGCGCGCCGGACGCAGCTCGACATGCTCCGCCCGGCCGGGCCGGCCCCCGATCGCCTGGCGACCACGCTGGCGCGGCTCGCCGCGCTGGTGGGGCCGGAGAACGTCGGCGCCCCCGTCACCGTCGACAGCTGGCGCGAGGAGGCCGCCGCCGTCGCCGCCTACGCGCCCTCGGGCGCCTCCGAAGCGTCGGCGCCGCCGTCGCCCGCCGGCGCGGCGCCCGGGCGCGAAGCCCGCCTCACCATCCGGCGCTTCCGCCCCCCTGAAGAGATCGAGGTGCTCATGGGCCGCGACGGTCCGACCGCGCTGCACGGCCGGGAGCTCGCCGCGCGCGTGCTCGTCGCCGCCGGCCCGTATCGGCTGTCGGGCGAGTGGTGGCGGCCGAGCGCCCTCGCCGACCGGGGCATCGCCGACTTCGACGACGTCGTCGACGGCGAGCGCGAAGGCGGCAACGGCGGTGGCGGCGGTGGGGGACCGGGCGGCTGGGCGCGCGAATACTGGGACGTGCACGCCTCCGACGGCGCCGTCTACCGCCTGCACCGTGACGGGCGCGACGGCCGGTTCTACCTCGACGGCTATTACGACTGATTGTTTTCGTTTATGATTTCCGGAGACCCACGATGCGGGACCTCATCCCGGCCCCTCTGCTCTCCCTCGTCTTCGCTTTCCTTGTTCAGCTGGGTTGCGCGAATCGAGGGATGCATCCTTCGACCGACGGCGGCACGCCCGGCCAGGCCGGGACCGGCGGCAAAGGCGGTACCGCTGGCGGCGGCGCCACCGGCGGAAGCGGCGGCGCGGCAGGCATGGACGCGGGCTGCAATGGACCAAACCCGAACACCGTCGACGCCGGCGCCTGCTCGGCGCTGTTCAACTTCGAATCGGGTACCCAGGGGGCGGCGCTGGCCCAGAACCAGTCCGCGTTCACCGCCGCGACGGCGAGCGGCGCCAACACCTTCTGCGGCGCAGGGGCGCTCGCCATCGCCGCCAGCTTCTCGGGGACCAGCGGCCCAACCACGAAGGGGGAGGTCGATCTGCCGATCAACCCCGCGAGCATGGACTTCACCGGCAAGACGGTCACCGTCCACTTCACCGCGGTCCCCGGCTGCTCGAGCGATCTCGGCATCGCCGTCGCCCTGCTCACCAACGACGGCCAACAGATCGTGCTCCCCACCTTCCGCCCCGTCGGCAACAGCTGGATCTCGAAGAGCGTCCCCGCCGTCTCCGACGCGGGCGTGACGTCGGTGATGCAGATCAGCATCCAGGCCTTCTCGAGCACCGGCTACCAGGGGACGATCTACATCGACGAGGTCGACGTCAGCGGGCCCTAGCGCGGGCTCAGACCGCGCGCGTCTTCACCGGGTAGTCGAGCAGGCGCCGGTCGTGCGTCACGAGGGTGAGGTCGTCGGCGACAGCCTGCGCCACGAGCATTCGATCGAATGGGTCGCGGTGCAAGTTCGGCAGGCGCGCCAGCGCCCGAACGTGGGCAAAGCGAAGCGGTAGCTCCGTGAACCGAACGACCCGCGCTTCGGCCTCTAGGTCTGTCGGCGCTCGCAACTTGCCGAGGTTGCGTTTGATCTCGATCTCCCACGCCGAGACCGCGCTCGCGAACACCGTGTTGGCGGGGCTTTCGAGCGCGCGCCTCGTCTCGTCTCCGAGCCGCTCGGGAGACGCCAGCGCCCAGAGCAGCACGTGCGTGTCGAGGAGCAGGTTCATCGGGAGGGTGAATCGGGATCGTCGCCTTCGAACTGGCGGATGATTTCGTCCGGCGTCTCGTCGAAGTCGTCCGCGATCCAGACACGCCCCCTCCACCCTCCGAGTTCGCGGGGAGTTTGCTCAGGCAGACATGGCGTCAACCTGACGTAGGGCCGCCCGGCCTTCGAGATGATGATCTCCTCGCCTGCCACGGCCTCTTCGAGCAGGCGTGACAGATGCGTCTTCGCTTCCTGAACGTTGACCCGCTTCATGGACGATGCACTTCTAGTCTGGTCTGGTCTGGTCTGCATTGCAATAGCCTGAATCACAGCATTTATCGCGCTCTGAAAAGTAAAGGTTGTGTCGCTCTATGGCTGTACATATGTTCAGTATGTGGCCGCGCCCTACGTCGAGCTTCGCTGTCGGTCCGCGTTCAGCTTCCTCGACGGGGCCTCGCTCCCGGAGGATCTGGTGGCCGCCGCCGCCGATCAGGGGGCCGAGGCGCTGGCCCTCGGCGATCGCGACGGCGTCTACGGGGCGCCGCGGTTCTTCGCGGCGGCGCGGCGCGCGGGCGTGCGCCCGATCGTCGGCGCGGACGTCTCGCTCGCCGGCGCCCCACCCGTCCTGTTGCTGGTCGAGAGCCGGCGCGGGTACCAGAACCTCTGCCGGCTGCTCACCGCCGCGCGCGCCGGGCTCGGCAAGCACGATCCGCCGCGCGGGACAGTCGCGCTGCTCGCCGCGCACGCCGAGGGGCTGGTCGCGCTCGCCGGCGCGGCGCCGCGCGACGATCTCGGCGCGCTCGTGGACGCGTTCGGGCGCGGCGGCGTCTTCCTCGAGATCCGCCGGCAGATGGATCCAGACGACGGCTGGCGCGAGCGGGCGGTGACGGCGCAGGCGGCGGCGGCGGGGATCGGCGTGGTGGCGACCAACGACGTCCGCTACGCGCGCCCCCGCCAGCGGATCATCCACGACGTCCTCACCTGCGCGCGCGAGAAGCGGACCGTCGACGAGATCGGGCGCCTCTTGGCCCCGAACGGCGAGCGCTGGCTCAAGCCGCCGCGGGTGATGGCGGCGCAGTTCCGCGACCGTCCGGCGGCCGTGCACGCCACGCGCGCCATCGCCGAGCGCTGCGCGTTCACGCTCGCCGACCTCGGCTACACCTTCCCGCGCTTCCCGGTGGCGGCCGGCGAGACGGAGCAGAGCCTGCTCGAGACGCTCGCCTGGCGCGGCACCGCTGGGCGCTACGCCGCGGACGACCCGCTCCTCCCCAAGGTCCGCGCCCAGCTCTCGCGTGAGCTCGGCATCATCGGGCGGCTGGGTCTCGCCGGCTACTTCCTCGCGGTCTGGGACATCGTCGAGGCCGCGCGCGCCAAGAACATCATGATCCAGGGGCGCGGGTCGGCGGCCAACTCGACCACCTGCTACGTCCTCGGCATCACCGCCGTCGACCCGGTGCGCATGGAGCTGCTGTTCGAGCGCTTCCTCTCCGAGGAGCGGGTGGCGAACGCCAGCAACGCCGCCGACCGCATGCCGGACATCGACCTCGACCTGCCGTCGGGCGACGCGCGCGAGGCGATCATCCAGCACGTCTACGCCAAGTACGGCGCGCAGGGCGCGGCCATGACGGCCAACGTGATCACCTACCGGCCGCGGCTCGCGGTCCGGACCGCGGGGCGCGCGCTCGGGTTCTCCGAGGAGCAGCTCACCCGCATCACCAAGCAGCTCCCGGGCTGGATCCACGACGACGGGCAGCCACTCGAAGCCTACCTCGCGGAGGCCGGGTTCTCGCAGGGCGAGCGGCGCACGCGCCTCACCGCGCGCGTCGCGACCGCGCTGCTCAACCTGCCGCGCCACCTCGGGCAGCACTCGGGGGGGATGGTGATCGCGTCCGGGCGGCTCGACGAGGTGGTGCCGCTCGAGCCGGCCAGCATGCCCGGGCGGGTGGTGGTGCAGTGGGACAAGGACGACTGCGCCGATCTCGGCATCGTGAAGGTCGACCTGCTCGGCCTGGGCATGATGGCGGTGCTGGCCGACGCCGTGCCGCTCATCCGGCGGCACGAGGCGATCGAGGTCGACTACGCGCGCCTCCCCGCCGACGACCCCAAGGTCTACGGCATGCTGCGGGCCGCGGACACGGTCGGCGTGTTCCAGGTCGAGTCGCGCGCGCAGATGGCGACGCTGCCGCGCATGAAGCCGGAGCGGTTCTACGACCTCGTCGTCGAGGTGGCCATCATCCGGCCCGGGCCGATCGTCGGCAAGATGGTGAACCCCTACCTCGACCGGCGGAACGGCCGTGCGCCCGTCGCCTACGCCCACCCGTCGCTCGAGCCGATCCTGAAGCGGACGCTCGGCGTGCCGCTGTTTCAGGAGCAGCTGATCCGGATGGCGATGGTCGCCGCCGGCTTTTCCGGCGGTCAGGCCGAGGAGCTGCGGCGGGCGATGGGGTTCAAGCGCTCCGTCGAGCGGATGAACGTCATCGAGGCCGACCTGCGCGCGGGCATGACCAGGAACGGGATCACCGGCGCGGCCCAGGAGGAGATCGTCGCCGGCGTGAAGTCGTTCGCGCTCTACGGCTTCCCCGAATCGCACGCGGCGTCGTTCGCGCTCATCGCCTACGCCTCCGCCTACCTCAAGGCCCACCACCCGGCGGCGTTTCTGGCGGCGCTGCTCAACAACTGGCCGATGGGCTTCTACCACCCGTCGACGCTGGTGACCGACGCCGTCCGCCACGGCGTCGTCGTCCGCCCCATCGACGTCACCTGCTCGGGCTGGCACGCCGACCTCGAGGACGGCGGCCGGGCCGTCCGCCTCGGCCTGTCGTACGCCGCGGGCCTGCGCGAGGAGGTTGGCCGCCGCGTCGAGGCGGCGCGCGCCGCCGCGCCGTTCGCATCGCTGGCCGACTTCGCTGTTCGCTCCGGCGCCAACGCCGCCGAGCTGGCGACGCTGGCCGAGGTGGGCGCCTTCGCGGCGCTCGGCGGCAGCCGGCGGGCGGCGATCTGGCAGGTGGAGGCCCTCGGCCGCTCCGGGGCTCTGTTCGCGCGCGCAGAGACCGCCGACGGCGCGCCCCTGCCGGAGATGTCCGAGGCCGAACGGATGACCGCGGACTACGCCGGCACCAACCTTTCGACCGGCCCGCACCCGATCTCGTTCCTGCGCCCGGCGCTCGAGCGTCGGGGGATCACGCCGGCGGGCGCGCTCGCGCGGGTGCCCCAAGGGCGCCGGGCGCGCGTGGCCGGCCTGGTCATCGTCCGCCAGCGCCCGGGGACGGCCAAGGGCTTCGTCTTCATCACCGTCGAGGACGAGACCGGCTTCGCCAACGCCATCGTCACCCCGCCGCAGTTCGACAGCCACCGCCGGACGATCGTCGACTCGAACGCCCTCGTCATCGAGGGGGTTGTCCAGAACCAGCAGGGCGTGGTGTCGATCAAGGCCGACCGCTTCGAGTCGCTCGACGGGCGCCCGGGCGCGATCGACGTCTCACACGACTTCCACTGACGGTCACTCCGCCGGCGGACCGATCACTCCGCCGGCGGCTGCTCGGGCCAGTGGGCGACGGGGGGCTCCTTGTCGTTGGCCGTCGCTTCGGGCGGGAGCGGCAGCGCGACGAGCGCGGTCACCGCCGGGCCGTTCAGCACCCGCCCGTGCGGATCGAAGCGGCTGCCGTGGCACGGGCAGTCCCAGCTCTGCTCGGTCCGGTTCCAGTGCACCAGGCAGCCGAGGTGGGTGCAGACCGGCGACAGCGCCGAGAGCTGGCCGTTCGCGTTGCGGTAGACGGCCATCCGCTGCCCGGCCAGCGACAGCACCCGCCCCTCGCCGGGCTGGATGTCGCCGAGCCCCTCGGGGCCGGGGTGGCGCAGGCGATCGGTGATGAGGTGCCTCGGGTAGTCGACGTTCTCGGCGATGACCGCCCGGGCCGAGGCGAGCGGTTTGACGCGGGTGGCGTCGAGCAGCTCGGCGTAGCGGTTGTCGCGGGCGAGGACGAGGTCGGCGAGGACCGTGGCCGCCAGCGTCCCCTGGGTGATGCCGTTGCCGCCGTAGCCCGTGGCCACGAACACCCGCCCCGAGAGCGCGTTCCGCCCAACGTAGGGGAGGCCGTCGGCCGAGCGGACGATCTGCCCCGACCAGCGGTGGTCGGTGGCGGCGACGTCGCGGTGGAAGTGGTGGCGCACGTAGGCCTCGAGGCGATCGAAGCGGGCGATGGTGTCGCCGCCGTCGCCGACCTTGTGGTCCTCGCCGCCGACGATCAGCGTGCTGCGCCCGTCGATGATCTGGTTCCGGATGTAGTGGTACGGGGCGCTCATGTCCCAGTAGAGGCCGCCGCCGCCGTCGCCGGCCCCGGCCGGGAGCGCGAGGCCGAGCACGTAGGTGCGGTAGGCGGCGAGCTTGGCGTGGAGGAGGACGCGGTTGGAGATCGGCACGTGCGCCGCGACGATCACGTGGCGCGCGAGCACCGTGCCGCGATCGGTGATCACCCGGCAGAGGTCGGCGTCGTCGATCTCGACGACCTGCGTCTCCTCGGCGATCCGGCCGCCGGCGGCGAGGAACGCGTCGGCGAGCGCGGCGAGGTAGGCGCGGGGGTGAAGCGCGGCCTGGTCGCTCCAGCGCAGCGCGCCCGCGGTGGGGAACGGCAGGGGCGCGCCGGGGACCCGCTTGACGGCGAGCCCCAGGCTGAGGACGGCGTCCGCCTCCTCGTCGAGCGCGGCGAGCTCGTCGCGCCGCTCGACGTAGAGGTAGCCCGGGAGGCGGTGGAAGCCGCAGTCGATCGCGAGCTCGTCGCAGAAGGCGGCGATGCGCGCGATCGCGTCGCGCTGTCCGGCGGCCGCCAGGCGCGCCCCCTCGGCGCCGAAGCGCGCGGCGAGCGCGTGGTAAGGGACGTCGAGCGTCTCCGTGAGGTGAGCGGTGCTCTTCCCGCTCTCGCCCTTGCCGACGCGCCGCCCTTCGAGCACGACGACCCGGCGCCCCGCGCGCGCCAGCAGCAGGGCGGTGGTGATGCCCGTGATCCCCGCGCCCACCACCACGTCGTCGACGGTGACGTTCCCCTCGAGCGGCGGGTGCGGCGGCGCCGGCTTGGCCTCCGACCAGACGGAGTTGATGTAGTTGGGCATGCGCCTCTCTCCTCGGCTGTCCGACGCCTGCCGGTAAGCTAAGGCCGAGCCGCGGCTTGTCGACGGTCCCGTTCGCGATTGACGTGGCGACGGGCGATGCGCACCTCCCATGGGGAGCCGCATCCCGGAGGCGAACGAGAACCACGATGACAGCCACCGCCCTGGTCTTGCTCGTGGCGGCCGCGCTCTTCGTCGCCGCCGCCGCCATCGCCGTCTGGTCGCGCGGGCGCCTGCACATCCGCACGCCCCCCGACGTCCCGCGGCCGCCCCGCCCCGTCGCGCCCGGCGCCGACGGCGCCGAGGCGGAGCGCCTCCGCAACCTCCTGCTCATGCGCATGAGCCACGATCTCCGCTCGCCCCTCAACTCCGTCGTCACGCTCTCCGAGCTCTTGCGCGAGGGGAACGCCGGCTCGCTGTCGACCGACCAGGCGCGCTACGTGGACGTCATCCGGCACAGCGCCGAGACGCTGCTCGCGCACATCAACGACATCCTCGATCTGGCCGCCGTCGAGGCGGGCCGGGTCGCGTTCGAGGCCGAGGTCGTCGATCTCGGCGCGCTCGTCGACGCCGTCGCCGACCGCGCAGCGCCCGCCGCCCGGGACAAGGGGATCCCCGTGCACGTGCGGGTGCCCGCGCGACCGCTCTACGCCCGGGCCGACCGGACCCACCTCGCCAAGGTCCTGCAGCGGCTCGTCGAGCACGCGATCGCCGGGACCAGCAACGGCTACGTCGAGATCGCGGCCGCGCCCGGCGCCGAGCGGGACCTCGCGCGCGTCTCGGTCTACGAGAACGCCCCCGGTCTCGCCGACGAAGATCGGCGCGCGCTGTCGGACGACGGGCACGCGTTCGACGACTACGTGGCCGGCGAGGGCCCCTTCGCGCGCCAGGGGCCGGCGGCGCTCCCGCTGGTGGTCGCCGCGCGGCTGGCGCGCCACATGGGCCTGCACATCGGCGTCGGGGCCGACGACCACGACGACGGCGTCAGCTTCGAGCTCTCGCTGCCGCTCGCCGCCCCCGGCGCGCGCCCCGAGGCGGTGGGCGCCGCGACGGGCGCCGCCCAGAGCCCCTCGGCCCCGGGCGCCGCGGGGCGGGTGCTGCTCATCGAGGACGACCCGATCGAACGCCAGCGCGCGGGGAGCCTGCTCGAGCGCGCCGGCTACGCGGTCACCCTGGCGGCCTCGGGCGACGAGGGGCTCGCCCTCATGCGGGACGGTCGCTACGACGCGGTCATCCTCGATCTCGTCATGCCCGGGATGAGCGGCCTCGACGTGCTCCGCGCCGCCCGGGCCGACGACCGTCTGGCCGCGATCCCGTTCGTGGTGCTCTCCGCGCTCTACATGACCAAGACCGAGCGCGCGGTCCTCGGTCCCAACGTCGCGGCGGTGATGCGCAAGGGGGACGACGCCAGCGGCTCGACGATGGCAGACGCCGTCCAGCGCGCGATCGCCGCCGCCGCGGCCGAGGCGCGCGCGCCGGGGCCCGGCCACGGCGGGCCCCATGCGTGAGGGGGCGCGCCGCGGGCTCCCCTGGCCGCGCCGCCTCGCCTACCCGCTGGCGGGCATCCTGCTGTCGCTGACGCTCGTCGCCGGGCTCGTTACCCTGCAGGGGCTCGTCGACCACCGCGCACCCCGCATTTCCTGGATCCGCCAAGAGCTGCGCGACAAGGCCCTCGTCTACGCCTACGTCTCGGCGGCGACGCTCAGCGCCATGGCGCTGTTCGGCTGGATCGTCGGTCGCAAGGAGGATCGCCTGGAGGAGCTGTCGATCACCGATCCGCTCACCGGCCTCGCCAACCGGCGCCGGCTGCGGGGGGCGTTCTCCGACGAGCTGGCCCGCGTGGCCCGCTACGGGACGCCGTTGGCGCTCTTGCTCGTGGACCTCGACCATCTCAAGGAGATCAACGATCGGCGCGGCCACGACAGCGGTGACCGCGCGCTGCAGCTCGTCGCCGAGAGCCTCGGCCGCACCTGCCGGGCCACCGATCTGGCCGCCCGTTACGGCGGCGACGAGTTCGCCGTGCTGGCCGTCGACACCAGCGCCTCCGAGGCGCTCGCGCTCGCGCACCGCATCCGCGCCACCGTGCGCCGGCTGTCGGCGACGGAGACGGGGCGCGCCAGGGTCTCCCCCGCGACGCCGCTGGTCACGGTCTCGATCGGGGTCGCCGATCTCGACGCCGTTACGCTCCCCGCCTTCGAGGTTTTCTACGCCGCCGCTGACCAGGCCCTCTACGCCGCCAAGGCGGCAGGCCGCGACTGCGCGCGGGTGGCGCCGTCCCCGTCAAGCTCAACTTTCGAGATCAGTCCGTCTTGACGCGCTTTCGAGACCGGTCCGCCTTGACGTTCGTCCGGGACAGCGCCAGGTATTGGGCGTAGAAACGGCGTCGAGGCGCCGCGCACATGGGACGAGATCGCGAAAGCGAGATGCTCGACATACTGCTCGTGGACGACGAACCGGATTTCCGGATGCTCGTCGGTGACGCGCTTCGCGACGTCGGCCACCGCGTCACGCTGGCGGGCAACGGCGCGGAAGGGCTGACCCTCATCTCATCCAACGTCTTCGACGTGATGATCTGCGACATCCGGCTACCGAAAGTGGACGGGCTGACGCTGTTCAGGCGCGTCCGCCAGGAGTCCCCGAGCACCGACGTCATCCTGATCACGGCGCACGCCGCCGTCTCGGACGCCGTCTCCGCGCTCAAGGAGGGGGCCGCCGACTACATCACCAAGCCCTTCGACATCGACGAGATCGTGGTCCAGATGGAGCGGATCGGGGCGCAGCGCGCGCTCAAGCGGGAGCTGGAGCAGGCGCGGGCCGAGCTGTCGCAACGCAAGGCGACGGGGACCGGGCTCGGCGCCGGGGCCATCATCGGGCGCAGCCCGTCGATGCTCCGGCTGCTCGACCGGATCGAGACCATCGCCCAGAGCGACGCCCCCGTGCTGATCACCGGGGAGAGCGGCACCGGCAAGGAGCTGGTCGCCCGCACGCTGCACGATCGCAGCAGCCGCCACGGCAAGCCGTTCATCGCCGTGAACTGCGCGGCGTTCCCGGAGACGCTGCTGGAGGCTGAACTTTTCGGTCACGAGCGCGGCGCGTTCACCGGCGCGGTCAAGCGCCGCGACGGACGCTTCAAGGCCGCCGACGGCGGCACGCTCCTGCTCGACGAGATCGCCGAGGTCCCCCTCCCCGCCCAGGCCAAGCTCCTGCGCGTACTGCAGGAAGGGACGGTCGAGCCCCTCGGCACGAACGAGGTGACCCGCGTCGACGTCCGCATCATCTCGGCCACCCACCGCAACCTGCGCGAGCGGATCAAGGAGGGGCGGTTCCGCGAGGACCTCTACTACCGCCTCAACGTCCTCGACATCGAGATCCCGCCGCTGCGCGAGCGGCGCGGCGATCTGCCGCTGCTGCTGCAGTACTTCCTCAACAAGTTCGCCCAGCCTGGGAAGGCCCCGCCCACGATCGCGCCGCGAGCCTGGGCCGTGCTGTCGCAGTACCACTTCCCCGGCAACGTGCGCGAGTTCGCCCACGCCATCGAGCACGCGGTCGTGCTGGCCGGCGGCGGCGAGATCGATGTCGAGCACCTGCCGGCGGGCATCACCGGCACCCTCGACCCCACCGCCTCGAGCTCGTCCGGCAATCTCCGCTCGCTGTCGGCGGCCCTCAAGGAGTTCGAGCACGAGTACCTGATGCGCGCCCTCGCCCAGGCCAACGGAAAGAAGATGAAGGCCGCCGAGATCCTGGGCATCTCCCGCAAGAACCTCTGGGAGAAGCTCCGCCTCCACGGCATCGCCGCCGAGAGCGAAGCCGAGGAGTGAGCCGCTAGGGGCAGGCGCTGCCGGCGTCGGCCGTGACGCACGACGGATCGGTCGCGCTCCCGACGTAGCAGCAGAGCTGGCCGGTCGCGCAGCAGTTGTTGCCGCAGCAGACCGGCGCGCTCGGCTGGCAGAAGACGTTCGCCTCGCAGATCGACCGCCGGCAGATCCCGCGCACGCACGAGGTGGTGAGGCCCATGCAGCGGTTGCCGCAGGCGCCGCAGTTGGCGATGTCGTTGTCGACGTCCACACAGGCCCCGCCGGGACAGCACGAGAGGCCCGCGGCGCAAGCGCAGGTGCCGCCGCTTCCGCCGCTCCCGCTCGCGCCGCCGCGCCCGCCGGCTCCGCTCGCGCCGCCGCGCCCGGCGCTTCCACCGTTTCCGCCCGTTCCGCTCCCGCCCCCACGACCGGCGCTCCCTCCGTTCCCGCCGCTCCCGCCACCACCGCTCGCGCCGCCCCGACCGGCGTCTCCGCCCCTCCCGTCACCACCGGCGCCGCCGGCCGATCCGGCCGCGCCACCGCCCCCTCGCCCACCGGTCTGGGTTGTCCCGCCGTTGCCCACAGAGCCACCGCGACCGCTCGCGCCGCTGGTTCCGGCGCTCCCGCTGGTTCCGGCGCTCCCGCTGATTCCGGCCGCCCCGCTGGTTCCGGCCGCCCCGCTGCTGCCGCTGGCCCCGGCCGCGCCGCCCCCACCAGCACCGGCATGTCCGCCCGCGGCTCCATCGACAGTACCTGACGCTCCGCCCCCGCACCCCTCGGCCGTCGCCGCGAGCATTCCCCCGATGACCAGCACCACCGCAGAGAGTTTCATGAGGCGGCATCCCGAAGCAGGGCCCGTGCCACGAGCGTCGACCGCGAGAATCCTCGGGCGTGCGACGGCAACCGCGGCACGATTGTCGTGGTCGCCCTTCGAAATGCGAGGCGGCCGTCTCAGAGCAGCCACCGCAGGAGCGCGGCCAGCCCCAAGATCGGCACGAGCAGCAGCACCCAGGAGACAATCGTCGCCCGCTTTGTGTAGCTCTGAAACTGCTTGGCGTCGTTGACGCGCGGAAAGTCGGCTTCGGGGACCGGCACGCCGAGAAACGAGCAGAGCGGGCTCCAGCCCTGCTTGACGTCGAAGACGAGCAGCCGCTCCGCGGCTACGACGCGTTTGACCTCCTCGTTGTGGGCCTCGAACTGGGCGACGATGGCCGGCTTGTCGTCGAAGCGGTCCATCACCTTCGCCTTCAGCGAGGATTCACCCATCACGCGCGCGGGCGCGCCGATGTAGGGGAGGTACTTGACGATGAATCGGTTCGGAAAGCGCCGCAAGGAGTCCACAATGGTCGTGCGCATGCTCTCGTACCAGGAGTCCGAGTCGCGCACCGTGAGCACTACCTTCGCGTCGGGGAAGGTCTCCGCGAGCTCGCGGTAGAACAGCGCCGACGGAAAGTCGCTCGTCGCGCCCCAGCCCCGCAGGAACGTCTTCCAGTCGATCTTCTCGCCCCGCGCCGCGGCGACCCAGGTCGGGACGTCAGGCGGGTTCTTGATGACCTCCTCCATGTGGTGGCAGGGGCCGAACCCGAGTTGCTCGAGCGCCAACTTCAGCGACGCCGTTCCCGTCCGGCCCCACCCCGCGCCGATCACCCGCGGCGTGCGTCCGTCTTCCGCCTTGGCCATCGACCGCGAGGGTACACCATCGCGGCGGGACGATCGTCAGCCGAACCGCGCGTCGAAGATCGCGCGCACCCGCGTCATGGCCGCGTCGAGGCCCGCGCCGAGCGACTCGGCCGTGGTCGACAGGCTGCGCGCGAGGATCGGGAGGTCCCGCGGCGAAACGACGCTCTCCGGGCGGTCGAGCAGGAGGCGCAAGCGGAGCGACGCTCGGCGGAGAAAGGCATAGTCCTCGACCAGTGATGCGGGCCAGCCGACCGCCACCAGCCGCTCGAGCGCGGTCATCGTGGTCGTGGTCCGGATCCCGGGATCGGCCGCCTGCTGGAGCTGGCCGAGGGCGGCCAGGAGCTCGACGTCCATGATGCCGCCGCGATCGAAGTGGAGGTGGCGCGACCCGACGGGGACCCGGCCGCGCTCGCGCTCGACGCGCGTGCGCACGGCGCGCATGTCGGTGCGGAAGCGGGCCTCGTCGAACGGGCGATCGTAGGCGATGGCCGCCAGCGCGCGCTCGCGCGCGGCGCGCTCGGCGGCGTCCTCGCCGGTCCAGACCACACGCGCGCGCAGGAGCGCGACCCGCTCCCAGCCCGCGGCCTCCTCGGCGTGGTAGCGCTCGAACGCGCCCCACGAGGTGACGAGCAACCCCTGCTCGCCCGAGGGGCGGAGCCGGGTGTCGACCCGGTAGAGGCGCCCCTCCTCGAGCAGGGCCTCCATGGTGGAGATCACCCGCTGCGAGGCGCGGGCGAACCACTCGCGGTGGTCGATGCCGGTGCTGCTCTCGCCGTCGCCGCCGTAGAGAAACACGAGATCCAGATCCGAGCCGTAGCGCATCTCGCGCGCGCCGAGGCTGCCGAAGCCGAGCACCGTGAGCGGCGTCCGCGGGTCGCCGTAGCGCTCGCAGAGCGCCGGCCAGGCGGCGTCGATGCCCGCGCCGAGGCAGACCTCCGCGAGATCGCTCAGCTGCTCGGTCACCGCGGGCGGCTCGAGGCTGCCCGCGACGTCGTGGACCCCGATGCGCAGCGTCTCGTCGCCCTGAAAGCGACGGAGGGCCCGCTGCTTCTCCTCCTCGTCCTCGGCCGCGGGCAGGTCGCGGCCGAGGCGAAGGACGAGCTCGGCGCGCGTCCGGACGCTGGCCCCCAGCCCCTCGAGCAGCGCCTCCCAGGTCGCGGGCCGGTGCACGAGCAGCTCGGCGAGCCGGTCGCTGGTTCCGAACAGCGTCCCCAGCATCCGCGCCAGCCGCGGTTCGTCGCGGAGCAGCGCCAGGAGCCCCACCGACCCGCGCCAGACCAGGTCGCGGAAGTGGATGAGCGCCCGATCGGGATCGGGCGACGCGATCGCCTCCTCGAGCAGCGGCGGCGGCAGCCGCGCCCCCAGGCGCTCGAGGTTGTCGATGGCGGCGTCGGCGTCGCGAAAGCCGGCCGCGGCGGCCAGCCGCACGAGCTCGTCGCGCCCCCGCTGCGGATCGAGCAGGCGCCCCGCCTCGACGCGCGCGCCCTCGGCCGGCTCGCCTAGCGTGGCCGCGATCGCCTCGACGGCCGCGCGCTGGGCCGCGACCTCCCGGTCGAAGTCGGCGAGGCTCGCGAACGCCAGACCGGCGGCGAAGCGGGCGCGCGCCTGGTCGTCGCCCGGGAGCCGGTGGCGCTGGGCGCCCGTCGCCACCTGCACGCGATGCTCGAGCCGGCGCCAAAACCGGTAGGCGGCGAGCAGCGTCCAGGCCTCACGATCGCTGAGCAGGCCCGCGACCATCAGCCGCGGCAGCGCGCGCGGCGTGTTGCGCTCGCGCAGATCGAGGCGCTTGCCCGCGTGGAGCAGCTGCAGCGCCTGGACGACCATCTCGACGTCGCGGATCCCGCCGGCCCCGAGCTTGACGTCGAAGCCGGTCTCGCCGAAGGCGTCGCCGGCGTCGGCCGGATCGCGGAACAGCGCCCGCAGCTCCCGCACCTGCGCCACCATGCGGGGATCGATGTGGCGGGGGTAGACGAACGGCTCGAGCGCGCCCAGGAGCTCGTCACCGAGCGCGCGGTCCCCCGCCGCGACGCGCGCGCGCAGCCAGGCCTGGCGCTCCCAGGTCCGGCCGAAGCTCTCGTAGTAGGACTCCGCCGCGGCGAGCGCATTGCACAGCGGTCCGCTTCGACCTTCCGGGCGGAGCCGGAGGTCGACCCGGAACACCATGCCGTCGGCCGTCGGCTGCTCGAGGGCGGCGCTCACGCGGCGGGAGAGCTCGCTGTAATAGCCGTGGAGCGTCTGCGGCTCGGCGCCCGGGGCGCCCGTCACGCCCGCCTGGCCCGCGTCGGTCGAATAGAAGTAGCAGACGTCGATGTCCGACGAGAAGTTCAGCTCCTCCCCGCCGAGCTTCCCCATGGCGATGACCACGAAGCGCGCCCGGGCCCCCGACTCCTCCCGGGGCTCGCCGACCTCCCGCGCCAGCTCGGCGTCGCACACCTCCACCGCCAGCTCGAGGCAGACGTCGGCGAAGGCGGACAGCTCCTGGGCGACCTCCTCGGTCGTCCCCCAGCCGAGCTCGCGCGCGCCGAGCCGGAGCATCTCCACGCGCCGTGCGCGGCGCAGCCGCCGCTGGAGCTCGGCGAGGTCGGCGGCCCCCGCGGCCGCGGCGCGCACGTCGCGGAAAGTGATCGCCCGGGGCTTCGGGCGCCGCAGCCAGGGATCGGCCGCCAGCGCCGGAAAGACCGACGGCTCGGCGTCGAGCAGCTCCGGGAGAAAGTCGCCGCTGCCGAGCAAGGCCTCGAGGAGCACGCGGTCCGCGGCGCTCTCGGGGACGACGCCCCCCGCCTCGACGAAGCGCTGGCGGCGCGCCGCGACCTCCCCCGCGTTCTCGCCGGAACCCTCAGACGGGTTCCGCTCCTCCCGCGCTGGGCTCGGTCGGGACGAGCCCGACCTCCCCCGACGCGAGTCGTCCGCGGCGCTCATCAGAGATCCGCTTCGGCCAGCGAGAACTTGTTGTTCTGCTCGTCGACGACGTGGAACGACCCGCGCGCCTCGGCGGGCAGGAGGCCTTGCACCTTGGCCTGCTGGAACCGCTCGTAGAGGAAGAACGCGCGCCGGCCCCGGTGGTGCTCGATCCAGGCCTTGAGCTTGTCGTCGGCCCCTTCTTGATCGAACACCGTCCGCTCCTCCGTCGGGCCTTCGTAGATCTCGTTCGAGGTGTAGAAGGTCTCGCCGCGCCAGTAGAGCATGTAGGCCACGAGGCGCTCGTCCGGCGATTGGCGGTGCTCGTAGTAGCTGGCGATCGGCCCCTTCTGCGACCAGTAGGGGGCCACGCCGCGCATGAAGCCGTCGAGCAGAAAGAACGTGAACAGCACCGCCACGCCGCCCAGGCCCACGGCCCCCCAGCGGCGCAGGCGCGGCACCGCGAACACCGCCAGCGCCAGCGCGGCGAGCACGGTGAACGCGATCAGCGTCCCGGTGTAGTCGAGCTTGTCCGGCCACGGGCGGCCGCTCCGGTTGTGCACGTAGTCGTACGAGAACAGCCAGAGGAAGCGCTGGGCGGCGTTCTTGGCCTCGCTGAAGTCGACAGCCACCAGCGCGAGCAGCGGGATGCCGCCGGCGGCGACGAGGACGGCCGTGCGCGACGAGCGCCGCGCGAGCACGTCGTCGATGAAGGCGCCGACCACGATTGCGAACCCCGGGATGGCCGGCAGCACGTAGTGATGGAACTTGGTCATCGACAGCGACACGACCGCGTAGCCCGACACCGCCCAGATGGCCCCCAGCAGCAAGACGCCCTGCTTGCGCTGCTCCGCCGGAGCGTCCGGGGCCGGGGACCTCCGCATCGCCGCCCAGCCGAGCGCGGCGGGCGCGAACGCGATCCAGGGCCAGAGCCCATAGCCGAGCTCGCGCACGAAGTACTCGAAGGTGCCGCGGTCGCCGTGCCGACCGATCACCATGCGCCGCCAATGGTTGTCCCCGAACAGCTCGCTCCAGAACGCCGGGCCGTGGCGTATGAGCATGGCGTGGTGCCAGGGGACGGCCACCAGCGCGCAGACGAGCACGGAGATCCCGAGCCCGTAGACGAGCTGCGCGCGCCCGAGCCGCCGCCAGCTCCGCCCGAACACCAGGTACGCGGCGAACACGATCACCGGCAGGCCGAGCCCGGCGAGCCCCTTGGCGAGCACGGAGATCCCGCACAGGATCGCGGCCAGGTAGAGGTAGAACGGCGCCCGGTAGCGGGTGCGGGCCATGAGCCAGAGCACCAGCGGGAAGCCGAGCCAGTACGGGATCATCGCCACCACGCCGTACATGGTCACGTCCCGACCGCCCCACGGGAGCACGACGCGCAGCTGCACCGAGTCGACGATCAGCTGAGGGACGACCGTGATCGCGAGCAGCGCGGCCGTGCCGTAGCAGAGCGGGTGATCGGGGAAGCTCCAGAACCGCCGCCCGCGCCGCGGCAGCGTCACGTCGTCGTC
>Ga0306920_100003548_pt1 | contig 19807 bp, 15 predicted proteins | sample flu12Cox44000170_FD_204666 | JGI IMG/M metagenome (GOLD analysis project Ga0306920, IMG submission 204666) | Lab enrichment of tropical soil microbial communities from Luquillo Experimental Forest, Puerto Rico - flux4day.12C.oxic.44.000.170 (v2)... | ecosystem: Environmental > Terrestrial >... | reverse complement strand
AGCGCACCGCGTCTGCCGCAAACGCCAGCGGCTTCCTCCTAGTCTCCTTATCGAAAACGCCTCAAATCCAGTTCTTGCTTCAACCCGAAGTGACTGCCCGAGGCGTTTCCGATCAAGGCTAGCGACTTCTCGTCCAAGTGATTCAACCGGGGATCCCGGCTACCTCGCCCTACTTACTCCTTTAGTCAATTACAAACTCGACTGTGTCGAAGCCGCTCGGAGGGATCTTTAAGAACTTCGAAGTGGGCTTAAACACATCTGTGGGAGTCACTGTGACTTTATAGAGTTGTATCTGGGGATACCGCTGCAGACCAAGCACATCTATCTCCTTCGTCGCGTCGGCAGCCTTGATCTTCACAGTCTCTCCGGCATCCTGAGGTACAAATTCGATATCGACCGTTCCGCCGCGTGGTTGGTGAAGCCGATTCAACACCCTTATTTGAATGCAAATTCCGTCGGCTTCTTCCGGGTCGCCACCAAACGATGGTTCGATGTCGTCGGGGTCGCCTCCGAAGCCTTGAACCCTGGCTGCGATCTGGTCAGTGTAGCGAGCGAAAATGCTGGCCCAGCGGCTGTCCTCTGGAATGCCTTGCTGAATGTACCTCATCAAGGAGAGTTTCCTGCTCTCTTCTGGTAGGAGCTCTTCATCAGGCCTCACTGGGATCGTCATCTGGAAAGCGCCCAGCGTTTTCAGCGTGGAGCCTGAGTACTGCTCGACACTGAACTTAAACACCTGCTCTGTCTTGATCCCTTGCGGAAGGGTAAGGCTCATCAACCCAGCGATGGTCCCCTTGCGGTTCATGGGCAGCGGAACAAAGGTCACGTCCGCGAGGCGGCAGCGGAGCGTGTGCGCATCGACTTTCTCGAGCACCGTCGGATGCTGGCGAAGCGCCGAAAGAGCCAGAATTTCATCCGCTCCGATTTCCGGCATGTAGATAGTGGCTTCCGAGTTGCGGGGCACATTGTTCCAGCGGATGATGAGTTCATCCGGGCCGCGAAAACGAGTGGTGACTCCCGCGACTGCCGGAGCATCCAACGAGACCTGGGTTGGTACGGCGCCAGGCTGATCGAAAGCTATTTGAGATGGCTTGACGATAAACGTCGTTTGCACCTGATGTGTGGCCGGGAAGCCCGGATTGCCCGACCTCACCAGCACCAGGTTGCGTTGTGCCAGGCGGTCGCTGGAAGCGGGACTGGCCTCATGCGGGATCGGGTCGCCCGAGGTGCCCGACGGCCAGAAAAAGATTTCCGCCACTAGGCAGTGGTGGGTATTGAGCATCAATTGCTGGACGGATTGCGTCGCTACGGTGAACGGCCCGCCGTCAGGACTCACCGGGTCGGCATTCAGTGGGAACTCGTGGTAATTCGGATCACCGGGAGCCAGATTGATGTCCAGCCAGGCCCCGAAGAAAGCTACGTTTTCTGATCCGGTGCCGGGGATGGTCTGGATATTAGTAGTATCGGCTGGCTGCGCGGTCATTGACTGTATCGGGCCTGCACCGGAGTCGCTGGACGACGCCCTGATCCTGGGCATTGCAAAGAATGGGATCGAAGCGGTTTCCGGATGCCCCTGTGTGTCATTCTCGATTCCGAGCAGCGGGACTGCGGACCCGTTGGTGTTGCCGGTGCGCCGGTAATTGCCCCTGGTTCCGCTGGTCGCGTCGTAATCCAGTCCCGAAACCGCCGTGGTAAACACACGGAAGAAGGTGCTGACGCCGGTCCCGGTGCCGGTTCCGTCGCTGCTCGCGAACACGCCCGACGGAGCGAGGTAGCGCACTCTGGCTACCACGTAGTTGTAGACTCTCTGTTTCGAACCTGCAGGACCCACCTTCTGGGACAACTCCAGTTCGCTGGCTGTTTCATCGGTGGGGAATATCGCGACGTTATCAAACTGCGCCGGACTACCTTGCAAGGCCGACAATACCTGGTTGATAAAGGTGAATGGCGCATTGGAGTCCGCGTCCATATCCCCTTGAGTTACGCCTAGAACTGACCCGGCTGCAGGGCTTCCACCCGGGCCTGGGCCTTTCACCTGAAAGACGCGTGTATCGATGCTCAGCCAATATGGATTTTGAGCTGCCGGATCCACATCAATCATGTAGGGGTTTGGCTGATTGACGAGAACGAGTTGGCTCGTTGCGATCGCGGTCTGCGGCACTACCGTCCCACCGGTGCCAGTGTCCACGTTGTAGGTGAGGTTGGCCTGCATAGAGACGAACTTTTCACCACCGCTTGTGGGGGGGAAATCGCTCCCGTCCGCAAACGTAATGTCGAACGAGAGCATGATGCGCTGCGGCATGTCGACGGCGCCTCCGGAGTTCTCGTAGCTCACCGGATTGACCTTCGAAAGCGCGGCGGTAATCTTGCTGGCGCCCATAAAGGCGAAGGTGGGAAGGTTGGTCGGAACAGCCGGGGGGGTCGCCAGCATTTCCTTGGGAATAAAGCCGTCATACACCACATAGAATGCGTTGGGATAGGTCAGCTTGCCAGTGTTGATTTCGGATGTTGAGAAGGTGTCACGGTTGACGATGACGTAGCTTGTATGCACGGCCGTGTCATAGCTCGGCGGAATGACAAGTGTGGGGTCAGTCGAGATCTGATTATTTCCGGGCAGATTTTCCTCGTCCTCCGGCGGTTGGCCAGCAGGGGCTGCTGCCCAGGGACGAACCGGCCACACGTCCTTCATGGCAAGTGGCGTCACGGCAGCTTGAGCAGCAAATCCGGCCCAAGGTGCCAAAGGTAACTGAATGCCCCAAAAGGGCTCCCCGACTTCAACATCATTCCTTCCAGCAATGGTGGTGGTGGTCTCCTCCGTGTTGTAGACCTGAGCCGGATCAAGTCGCTCCAAGTGACCTGGCTGGCGCTGCCACATCGCCCAAAGCCGATCGATGTTCGAATGCAGGAAGAATACGAAAGGGTCACGGAAAGAGAGATGCGGGTCGCTGAGATTGCCACCAATATAGCTATGCGCATTGCCATGCGCCCCCTCGGGGAATGGGACAGTACCTTGTTCATCTCCGTACATCATGTCCCGAAACTTCTCCCAGGACGTAGCAGTAGCGAATTGGTCATCCGTCGCCCAGCCCGGACCTCCCACGGGAGGCGCCCCGGCTTGCTTCGAGCGCGTCAGGCTTTGCGGAGGATCCGCTGGATTGTAGTGGACAAAGAGAGGGGGTGTAGTTGGGTCGGGATAGCTAAAGGTTGACGGATCAGCCGGATTCGGTCTCACCAGTCTAACGGGAGAGTTATCGTCTCGAAAATTAGCCGCGGCAGGATCGTAGAAGCCAGCCCCTAGCAGCGGCTGACCAACTGCGCCACCATTAACCGTACCATCGGCATTCCCCATGAAATCAGAATCAAACAGGTTTATGGTTCCGCCTTCGCCATCAGGCATGTTAGAAGGGTCCAGAGTCCAATCCCAGTAGTGGAGAGACAATCGAGGATCGATAGTTCGAAGAAGCGCCTCGAAGCGATTCAAAAGGTCACGATGCCATGGAAGGAAAGCAGGGCAGCCGTGGACATGAGAACTTTGGTGAATCTCATCTTGTTTGAACCACTGTGACACGTGGCCGGCCGGAAAGTCTGCTCTCGATCCAGCAGGACTATAGAAGACTTGATTCAACTGTAAGATCGCGTCGCGGAGCAGGTCGCGTTCTTCCTTGGTAACTTTTGCGAGACTTCTGCGGATTCCGTCGCCTAACATGGGACACCCCTTCTTCAACTGCGCTTGGTGCGTAGTCGAGCCAAAGTCGACGCTGGAAAGAGTCGAGACCTGGTTCTGTCCGATCACAGGCTTCTCAACGTCTCTGGATTGTCGGGCGATAGTGGCGTGCTCGGTCTTAGTTCCGGAGTGACCACGTCTAGAGTTGGAGCCTAAGCTTTGGCTCCACAATCTGGGCAGAAGGCCATTGGGAACCGATCTTCCCTCTCGTGGCTTTAAGGAGCGGGCTGCGTTGAGGCGGGACGTTCTAAAAGACTCACGAGGAAACACCGTTATTATGCATGGAACGGTTAATTACACAATGGCCACTTAGTGGTGAAAATCGTGGCAGCGGCGTACCCGGAGACGGGGGTTGAATGCTCTTCTTTAGGTCACCTGATATTGTGAAGTCGGCTTGGTGACGCCGATGTGCCGAGTCAAGTCAAGTTGACGTAAAACCCTAATCGGACAAGTGGCCGCTACAAATCTGGGGACGGTTTTGTTTCAGGCTCTTATTTTCCCCGAATTTATTTTCCCCGATTTTCCCATTTTCCTATTTTTTGCTATTTTCCATTTTTTGCGCACAGCCGAGTTCGCGTCGACGGCGCGCGCTTCTCAGATCTCGGACAACTATTCGCTTGCGCGAAGTTTCGGAGGGCTTTAACGGGGTCAGGACAGACGCAACGCGCCTCAGGGCAATCGCGTTAGTCTCGCAGTAGATTCGCGGTGAGTTCACGCAGGGATTTCGAGAGCAGAAACGAATTGAGGAATTGCGCCCGCGCTTGGTGAACCCCGACCGAGGTGCCCGGCTTCCGTCTCGCGCCGAAGGACGGACAGAGCACATTCATTCTTACGAGTGCTTGGTCCAATCCCAGAACGGTTTCTGGACGTTCTCGAAATCGTGCCACATGGCGGCCGGCGCGTGAGGGCCCGCATAGAACGCCGGTTTGGTGCTCATCTTCGCGAAACCAACCATACCCAGCAGGGCGCCACCCGCCGCAAACGGATTGACCGCAGCCCCAGCCAGCGACAGCCCGATGCCAGCCACTGTGAAGCCATACTTCCAGTAAACGTCCTTTACGGCCTTCTCCACAATCGCGTTATATTTCGTCAGCATCTTGTCCATTTGCGCCACGGCGTCCTTGGGAGGAATCTTCTGTTTCACAATCTGCTCCTGCCAGTCGTAGATCGCCAGCCGGTGTTCCTTGAATTCGGGAGTCTTGGCCAACTGCACGGCCTTCTGCAGCGCCTTCTCCGGGTCCCCTTTGGGCACCGCGAAGCGCTGTCCCATCAAGAACGCCGTCTGTGCCTCTTGGTCGAGATCGGTCTCTTCGGGATAGTCGGCTCGAAACGCCGCCAGGGACTGATAGGCTGGCACCAAATTGAGCTCTCCGGCCAGTACCATGCCCGTCACTTGAAATCCGTTGACCTTCAGTCCCTTTTGTTGCAACCGCTGCATTTCCTGCGCCCATATCTGCTGGCGATTCTCGTCCCACTGAATCGGCTCCGCCAGGTCCCCGAGGACATCCAGCCGCTCCCTTTGCAGGCCGGGTTTCCAGCCCATTCTTTCCCACCGCTCTACCTCCTTAGCGTTGTCGGGCACGGGCAACCTCAGCTTGTCGTAGAGCAGGACATCGGCGGCGAGGGCTGCAGCATCGATATGGTCCTTTACAGAAAAAGCGCCCCATCGCTCCTGTGACATACGCACCTCCTCATGGCTTTTAGGATCCCACGATCCACCTCATGCCTGTGCTGGCCGCCAGGGACCTGGGAAGGATCCGCTATAGCTGGAAGAATATCAAGAGGGCCGCTCGTCTGGATCCAAGCAACCCCGGCAAATCTGGGAAATATCTACTGCTTCAAAACACTAACGGACACGGCCGCTATCGAGTATTAAAGGGCACTAGTGCTGGGTCTCGACAAAGCAGAGATGAATAATAGCTTGGGCTATAGACTCGCCAAGATCGGGCAATTTTAGGAAGCGCGAAGTTCCGAGCGCTTTAGCGGGCGTCGGTGAAGTCGCGAAGTGCGGTTACGGACAATTCTCGGAAAATGGTCCGAGTACCCCTCGCGCGATTTTCCTTCCCGCCTGCACCGAGTTTGCTTGGTTCCGAATCGTCCGCGAATCCTCCGCGAATCGGTTGCTAATCGCTGGAAAATTGGCCAGGAAAATTCGCACGGACAAACCAGAGTCCAGACTACCGGGGCACGTATCGCGCGTGGCTCCTAGGTCAGCGTGGCGCGATTGCTGCGCCGATTATTTGCGAGTTGCCTGGAAATTGTGCGCGAATTTATTTTCTCGCGGAGGGCTCTAACGGGCTCGCGGAGGGCTCTAACGGCGTCGGTGAGGTCGGTAGGCCTAAGGGCCTTACTATAAGGAGTTTTTCCGAGTGCCATGCCGAGAACTCCGGGCCTATTATTGTCAGAGAAAGTCCCGATCAGCTCTGAAGTGCATGGGCTCAAGGTCCGCCGGTCCCATGTAGCGTAACCAAATTCTGCAACCCAAGGAAACTCAGATCTCGCAAGGGCTCCGAGTTGTCCAAACTCAAATCATCGACGATCCATGGAGGCTTATCATGAGTTTGACCGCTGAACAACGCGAACAGGTTGCGACTGAACTAAAGCGTTTCGCTGCAGACCTCAACCTAACCGAAGAGCAGAAAGAGAAACTCCAGGCCGCTCTTACAGAAGCGCGAGAAAGAGTCGGAGATTACCTTAGGAACAATCCCAACACAAACAAAGCCGATATCATCGCCAAGGTGAGGGCGCACCGCGACGAGATACGTCAGCGTGTTGTTGAATTTCTAACTCCTGACCAACTCAGCAAGTGGGATAGTGAGGTTGCCAAAGCCAAGGAGTTCCTGGGACAGAAACTTGACGCATAAGATCGCACCTTGAAGGAGCCAAGCTTGGTGGCCGACAATCGAAACTGTCGGCCACCAAATCTTTAGTCATTTCCCAGGTGATGTTCTGTGTTCTCGTCCAACAAGCACGCACAGGTTGCGCCAACTTCCGTAAGACTCACACTTACCAGCTCGCTACCTCGTAGACTCACTTCCATATAGGAGTGCTCGCGCATCATGTCGTCCGCCACGCTATTGATCCACTCCCTTATCCAGGGTTCGTCTGCGTCGGCCATCCGCACCCTCCTCCGAGTTTCACAACCCGGCATTGCCGTGACGATAAGAGTTCAAGCACCTCTCCCTTACCCACGTCTCACATCGACTGATTGCTCGCCGCTGACCTTGACTAATGGACGATGTCGACACTTCCATGTACTTCTATGCTCGGGCAGCCTGCTTAATCTGCTCTCACCCCAGGCACGGAGACACGTCCATGAACCCCTGCATGAAACTACGCAAAAGGCAGTTGCGTCTTTCAGATTGTTGAGACCACCACTAAATTCAGTCGGCGAAGGGAATTTTGATCAAAGGCACTGAGAAGAACAGGGGTTTCAGGTACACGCCATCCCGTTCCACAAAAAACTGATAAAGGTACACAGTGCCGGAAAAATTCGTCGCGCCGATCCTTCTTATGTGAGCTACTTTCCGAAAGATCCCAGGTTGGCGCACAACTACGGGCGCGAACCTGGGGCACAAGCATGAGGCGGCGAAATCCGGGATACGGGACGTACTATCGCATCACTTGAGCCACTATTACCTGCACATCGTTGACGGGCCGCCCATCGGCACGCAGAGACGAGGTCTCGGAGGCCGGGAAGTTGACTCCGATGTCAGGTCCCTGCACTTTCTGCAAGGCGTAAACACCTTCGCTGTTGCGCTGAAAAGTCAGCAGCGCGACGCCATTGATAGAGGCGTCACTGGGCGAGCCCAGGAGGAAAACGCCAATACCCTTGTCATACTCGAAGATTGCGACATTCCTGGTTTGCCGATTGATAGCCAGGGTGTAATCGCCCGGCGGCAAGCTCTTCGCGCCTGCGTAAAAAGGGAACGGAATGTGCGCGCGAACCATGGGGGAGAAGTCCTGAGCAAAAGTTGCGGCGTGCAGCGCCAGCGCAAGCAATGCCAGCACCACCAAACTGCGGAAGTTCCTGTTCACATCTACTCCTCTGCCCATCGCTGGTTAGGATCACGGCGTTTTAAGTTTGGGCCGCTGTAATGCGATGGACAGACTGTTAGACAAATGCTCGAATGGATTGGACTCCGAATACATGTAACATCAATGTCAAATGATTGTCGTGAGAGGTTTGCAAAAATGCGAAGAGCCAGGTGTATTGTGCGATGAAGGGAAGGCGGCTATCAGGGAAGTAGCGCATTAAAGCAGCCGCAGAATCTCCCTTAAGGTGCCTCACGCATGCTTCCCGCAGAGAAAGCCGCATAGTGAGACAGGGCACACCTACCCTTACCCTGTTCACGTTTTGGGGCATTACGCCGCGCGCGACCTTCATTACTGGGCGTCGGTGATTTCGCGATGCTGTATTACGGACAATTCTTGGAAAATTCCTCGGACATACCAACCCGGGCGGCAGAGCTCACGATCTCTCTCCGCTAGTCTGCGCGTGCTCCGTTCGTCCGCTATTCCCCTGCGAATCGGCTGCGAGTGCGCCAGGAAGTCCCCTGAACAAGCGACAGAACTAACCTAGTGGTTTCGGTCACCCTCGGACTATCGACGCGTGAAATGCACTCTAGAACCGCACTAGCGTGCGGATTCGCGCGTGCCTCGCCGAGAATTTGCTCGAGCTTTTTGTTTGCTGAGAGGATTTTGGGGCGTCGGTGAAGTCGCGAGCGCGTATTACGGACAATTATTGGAAACACAGCGGCAAGAATCCCCGGCCGTCGAAGCAGCGCATCCAACCATTTCCGGACAATTCTCACAGCATTTCGAGGACTGGAGCGTTGCGGAGTCGCTCTTAAACTGCAGATCAGTTGTTTTGAGATTCCAACGTTGGAAACGAACTGGCAATTCCTTGAAAGCCCTCCCGAAACGCTGCGCCGCGCTCCACGATGCTCGGAATTGTCCGAGATTTCGGCCGCGGTTCCCCCTGGGCTGGAAATCGTCCAAGAACTTCCATTGCGGCACCGTGCCAGCGAATGGGCCATCGACTGCGGCGTAGGACACGTCGCGGTCAGTCACGCGGGTGACCATGACCTCGCACCGGATGTGTTCACCCCACCAGCGGCTGTTGATGGTGATGGATGGAGTCATTGCGCTGCACAACCCTTTTTTGGCACGGCGTGATAGTTTGTAGTTGTTCTCCCGCCAATCACCACAACGCCACGATAAGGCTGAAGGATCGCTGAAATGACGAAGAAGCTGTTATTAGGGTTGACGGTTGTCCTCACGCCCGGATTGTGCGTGAGTGCTCAACAAAAGACCAGCTCACAACCATCACCATTTCAGAACCAGAGGCTCAAGACCCTGAAACTCCAAGATAGGCAGATCACTGGCGACAATGACCTGCGCCTTGTCACAGGGTATTGGGTGCCCGAATCCAATGATCCGTCGAAGGCACTCGTGTTACCTCAACAAGTAAAGGTTACGTGCACACGCTCTGCCAAAACTTGCAAGGAATTAAGCATTACATTGGCACCGACTCCACAGCTCGTCTCCATCCAAGACGTTGATGAACAAGATTATGACGTTGACTCATGGGACGCACACGGTTTGGTTGCCTCTTTTGGTGGAGGTGAGGGTCTTAACAGCCGTTGTCAGAGACACGTTTTGACAATGGACTTCGACTCCGGAGCAGTTTCCGTAACGGACATTCCTACGCACAAGAAGGGTTGCGAATCATTTCTGGAGACGAACTCTTATCGGCTAATTCGAGGTAACTACTATGTTGATACGACCCCGGGAAACAACGTAGACCAGCAAAAAAAAGTAAGTCCGGCAGCCCCCCAGCCAAGCCGGAAGCCAATATCCAACCATCGCCGAATCCAAAACCGAATCTTAAATTGGCTTCCGGTCTTAATCGTCGAGGCTAGACCATGCAGTGGACAGCCCTGTCGTTCACCGGGCCGAGGGAGTAACCTGTCTGCTTACCGGGTACGAATTCTGTGACCTAGAAAGGCAAGTGCATGGACATGACGATAGCGTTGCCATACATCAATACAGCGTTGTTGATCTTCGGTGGTCTTGGGCTTGGCGAATATGTGAAAAAGAGAGCCGAGAGTCTGGCCACGCGTAAAGACATTGGGGCCCTGACCAAAGAAGTAGAAGGCATAAAAGCCGAAATCTCCAAGGGTGAATGGAACCGCCAGAAACGCTGGGAACTGAAACGCGAAGTATTGCTTGAAGCTACAGAAAGGCTCGCTGAGGTTATCGAAGCTCTGCGTCTGCTTAGCGTGAGCAACCCCGACCGTGTTACTGAAAGACTTCAAGCATGGCATCGGACTTCACTGGATCTTGCCAAGACACAAGAACGAGTGGCGATTGTATGCGGGAAGGAAACATATGATTGCTTACATGCCTTCAGGCTACTTGGCAACGAGATGGCGCTAAAGTTGGAGGTTGGCAAACGACTCACGTTTGAAGAATTAGAGGCGCGTGTTTCTGCCGCACGGGCCGCAATACGCAAAGAATTGGGAATTGACAATGCGTCATGAGGCGGTGGCCAGCGCCGCCTCTTGCTCTCCGTCACAGGCTGGAAGTCTTGCAGGAACTTCCATTGCGGCACCGTGCCATCGAAGGGATGATAGATCGCTCTGTAGGACACCTCGCGGTCGGTCGAGTTTGGCTACCTCTCCGCCTCGAATTCGGGTCCTACCGACAGGCTGAGCTTCTAAATTAGTGTTTGAGTCCATCGACGCTAACGCTAAGCTGAACCTCGCATTGCTGGCCCAGCGAGTCTTGCGGGTTCCGGTTGACTTCCGGGGACTGACTTGGAGTCCTCGTTCTCTGGAAGAATCGAAGATCAGTCAAAACTCACAGCGCTTCGTGACGTTGGTCACATCGCACTAGGTTGTGGCGATGTACGGTAGAATCAAGCCGATGGCTCCATGTGCCAAATTCGCTGCATTGGTTCTGGCTTGGACACTAGGGACCTTCCCTTCAATGGTGTTTGCCTGCGCGGGCTCGACAATGCAGTCATGCCATCCCTGCTGCGGTCATGATGGGGCGCCGCAAGTAGTTGCAATGAACACTGGGGTGATTCCTCCACCGCCCTGCTGTGCTCTTTCATCGGGAAGACAATCACCAAGAACAGAGACACAGGTTCCAACTTATACGGCGGTCTCCGCCAAACCGGTTGCAAAGGTTGCGCACCTTGAAACGCCTTCTCAAGACTCAACGATAGCCGAAGATCGATATCCACTAGCGAATCACCGCCCCGCGCAGTCTTCTCTTTGTACCTTTCTGATCTGATCCCTCCTCGTAGTGTCTTTGTCGTTCGGGCGCTCTGCGCCTGGTCACATCTTCTTTTTTGACATGACGAGAGTGATTTATGAGCAGGATTGGAGTCTTTCTCCTCGTGATTTCGCTGGCTCTGCCGGCGGTCGCACAGGGGGCCGAGGCGTCTAAAGCAGCCCGGCATACAGACAACGCAAAAGGTGAACCTGAGCCGTCGCCGGTCCTCGAACTGACAGAGGTGCTGCGCGAAGCGTTAGAGAGAAACCCCGCCATTCAGAGTGCTCTGCACACTGTCGAGGGGCAGCGGCACAAGGTTCCCCAGGCAAAGAGTCTGCCCGATCCCGAGGTTTCCGTTGGCTGGATGGGTAACCTCACGCCCTTCAGCGTACAGGAGGGCGATCCGTCCAGTTATCGCGGCGTTGGAGTCATGCAGAGCCTTCCGTACCCCGGCAAGTTGAAGCTCCGAGGCGAAGTGGCCAGCCAGGATGTGCAGATGGCGCAGTGGGACTACGAAGCTGTGCGCAGGCGGATTACGGCCGACGTAAAGGACGCGTATTACGAGTATTTCTTCTACGACAAGGCGCTGGAAATCACCCGCAAGAACAAAGACCTGTTGCAAAAGCTGTCCAGCATATCGGAGGCGCGTTATCGCGTTGGCAAGGCCATGCAACAGGATGTGCTGAAGTCCCAGGTCGAAGTCTCGCTGTTATTGCAGAAGATTACGGTGCTCGAACAACAGCGGGCGACGGCGCAAGCCAGGCTGAATACATCGATGTCCCGCCTGCCTGATTCGCCACTGCCTCCACCAGCCATTGTTCAACCAGCGGCCCTAAATGAATCCCTCGATACACTGTACGCCGCTGCGAAGGCACAGGACCCCGGTTTGCAACGGGAAATGGTCGCGATCAGGCGTAGCCAACTCTCAACCGATCTTGCGCGCAAGGACTACCTGCCTGACTTTTCGATTGCCTACATGTTCGAGCAACGTCCCCTGATGCCGGATATGAATGGGATGACATTCACGGTCAATGTGCCTGTCTTCTACAAGACCAAGCAGCGTGAGCAGGTAAAGCAGGCACAGGAAGAGGTCCTTAGCGCAGAGCGCAGCCGGGACAATCGCGCCAACGAACTTCAGTTCGAGCTGAAGCAACAGTACCTGGCCGCGCAGGCTGCCAAACAGTTGCTCGACCTCTACACGAAGGCCGTGGTTCCGCAAGCCTCGCTGGCTCTGGAGTCGTCGATGTCGGCTTATGAAGTCGGCAATGTGGACTTCTTAACGATGCTAGCGAATTTCACTACGGTGCTGGACTACGAAGTGGACTACTACCGTGAGCTGGCTGACTACCAGACCGCACTGGCGCGGATGGAACCTCTGGTCGGCATGGACTTGACCTCGGCCCAGCCGCCTGACAACGGTGCAAAGCAAAAGGAGTAAGGAGTCATGAGCAGGAAATCACTACGCATTACGGCCCTGGTACTAGCGCTGATTGTGGCGCTCGGAGCGATTTACGGCCGACGCATTCTTGAATGGCAGAGTTCCCGGGGCAGCCATCGCCATTCCGAGACGACCTCGACACAGCGCAAGGTCCTCTATTACTACGATGCGATGAATCCGCAGAACCACTATGACAAGCCCGGCAAGGCCCCGGACGGGATGGATCTGGTCCCGCAGTATGCAGAGCAAGGCACGACAGGTGCAGGACCTTCCAGCACGAACACCGCATCTGGGGAGCGGGAGATTTTGTACTGGTATGACCCAATGCACCCGGCCTACAAGTCGGACAAGCCCGGCATCGCCCCGGATTGCGGGATGCAACTCGTGCCGAAGTATGCTGACGAGCAGATGAGCATGGCCAGCATGCCGGCCGGCACGGTGACGATCTCGGCTGAGAAGCAGCAGTTGATCGGCGTCCGCACTGCCAAAGCCGAAAGGCAGCGCCTCGCGCGGACGGTGCGCACCACCGCGCAACTTACCGCCGACGAAACCAAGATCGCTCACATCCACGTGAAGGTCAGAGGCTACATCGACAGGGTCTTCGTCGATTACGTCGGCCAACTGGTCAAAAAGGGCCAGCCTCTGTTTACGCTCTACAGCCCCGACCTGGTAGCTACACAAGAGGAATACCTGATTTCGAAGCGCGGCGAGAAGTACCTCGGCAACGCCCCCTACAAAGAGGTTTCTGCCGGAGCCAACTCGCTGCTCGCTGCTTCGCGCGACCGGCTGAAGCTGTGGGACATCAGCGACGAGCAGATTAAGAGACTCGATGAGACCGGCGAGGTCAGCAAGACCATGACCTTCTTTTCGCCCATCACGGGCTTCGTGACCGACCGCAAAGCGTTTCCGCAGACCTCGGTCACCCCGGACACGGAACTATACACGGTCTCTGATCTCTCGACGGTCTGGGTGAACGCCGACATATTCGAGTACGAAGTGCCCTATGTACAGGTCGGCCAGAGGGCGACGATGGAGCTTAGCTACTATCCCGGCCATGCCTGGACAGGTCAGGTCAGCTACATCTACCCAACCGTCGATCCGGTTGCGCGGACCGTGAAGGTGCGGATCGAATTTTCGAACCCGAGTTTCGAGCTGAAGCCACAGATGTTTGCAGACGTACAGCTCAATATCAACTACGGCGACAAACTGGTCGTGCCCAAAGAGGCCGTGCTTGATTCCGGCGCCGAGCAGGTCGTCTTCGTCGCACACGAAAACGGAATGTTCGAGCCACGCCGGATCTCCGTGGGTCCCCAGATGGATGGCCGGGTTGTAGTGCTCGCGGGATTGAAGCCCGGCGAGACCATCGTCACCTCAGGCAACTTCTTGATCGACTCGGAGAGCCGCCTGAAGAACGCGATGGCAGGGATGCAGCATTGAGGAGGGTGAGATGAGCGCACAACACAAAGCCGGCCCTGCAGTATTCGCATTGATTGTAGCCGGCCTTCTGGCGGTGGGCGGCTACGAATGGAAGCAGGCACAGACTCCACAAGCCTGCGGCTTCTGCCAGCGTCCTCTGCACGACAGGTTGTGGGTGCTGGCAGAAATCGACGGCGACCGGCGGCGGGTCTGCTGTCCGCAATGCGCGGTCAGCGAATCGCGCCAGGAGCACAAGCCGGTCCGGTTGATCATGGTCCACGATTACGCAAGCGGAAGAGAACTCGATCCCAAGCAGGCATGGTACGTCAACGAAAGCCGCGCCGTAGCCTGTAGCCACGACGGTATGCGCATGGATGAGATGAAGCACACCGAAACCGTGACATTTGACCGGTGTTCGCCCGGCGCATTCGCATTCGCTCGCAAAGAGGATGCTCAGGCTTTCATCGCGCAAAACGGCGGGCAGCTCTTGAGCCTTGAGCAACTGTTCGGGGAGGCAAAGCAGTGATTAACAAGATCATCGAATTTTCGGCGCACCGCAAGTTCCTCGTGTATCTGTTCATCGGCGTTGCTCTGCTGTTTGGCTGGCAGGCGATGAAGAACACGAAGCTGGATGCCATTCCCGACCTCTCCGACACGCAGGTGATCGTTTACTCCAAGTGGGACCGCAGCCCCGACATCATGGAAGACCAGGTGACCTACCCCATCACCTCGGCGCTGCTGGGTATGCCCAAGGTCAAAGACATCCGTGGCTTCAGCGACTTTGGATTTTCCTACGTGTACATCATCTTCGACGAAGGGACGGACATTTATTGGGCGCGTTCCCGCACGCTGGAATACCTGAACTCTGTTATTCCGCGGCTCCCCAAGGGCGTTAGCGTTGAGCTGGCGAAAGATGCTACGGCAGTTGGTTGGATTTACCAGTATGCACTGGTGGATACAACTAGACAGTACAGCTTGGAGCAAATGCGCAGCTACCAGGACTGGTACCTGCGCTATGCGCTGCAATCGGTGCCTGGAGTGGCCGAAGTCGCGCCGGTAGGAGGATTCGTCCGCGAATATCAGGTTAATGTCGATCCCAACAAGCTGCTCGGCTACAAGATTCCCATCAACATGGTGGTGGATGCCGTCCAGAAGGGCAACAACGATGTGGGTGCCCGATTGGTCGAGATGACGGGCCGGGAATACATGGTACGCGGGCGGGGATACATCAAGTCTCTCGACGACATTGGGAAGATCGTCGTCATGACAAATCCGCAGACCGGTACGCCCGTGATGGTGCGCGACATCGCAACCGTCACTTTCGGCCCGGAGATGCGCCGTGGCGTGAGCGATCTCGACGGCGAAGGTGAAGCGGTAGGTGGTGTGGTCATCATGCGCTTCGGCGAGAACGCCGAAAAGACCATTGGGCGCGTAAAGGCCAAGCTGGCTGACATTACGCCGACGCTCCCCAAAGGACTGAAGATCGTCACCACCTACGACCGCTCGGAGTTGATCGAACGCTCGGTTGACAACCTGGAACACACGCTCATCGAAGAGCTTCTCATCGTCAGCCTGGTGATCATGATCTTTCTCTGGCATTTCCCCAGTGCCGTCATTCCAATCATCACCATCCCCATCACTGTGATTCTGGTGTTTATTCCCATTCAGCTTAGCGGCATGACCGCCAACATCATGTCGCTGGGCGGAATCGCGGTTGCCATTGGCGCGATGGTGGACGCGGCGGTGGTCGTCGTGGAGCAGACGCACAAGAAGCTGGAGCATTGGCAAGCCGAAGGGCGCCCGGGCGACTATCACACAGTGGTGATTTCCGCCGTCAAGGAAGTGGGCGGCCCGAGCTTCTTTGCGCTGTTGGTGATCGCCGTTTCGTTCCTGCCCGTGTTCACGCTGGAGGCACAGGAAGGCCGGCTGTTCAAGCCTCTGGCGTTCACCAAGAACTTTGCTATGGCGATAGCGGCGCTTCTGGCGATAACACTCGACCCGGCCATGCGGCTGCTGTTCACCCGCATGGACAACTTCACCTTTCGTCCGCGCTGGCTGGCAAGAATCACCAATGCCCTGCTGGTAGGCAAGATTCACAGCGAGGAAAATCATCCCATCAGCCGTCCGCTGATGAAGCTCTATCATCCCGTCGTCGAGTTCGTGCTCGAACACAAATGGAAGACGATCGCCCTCGCCGTTCTCGCCATGGCGGTGACGGTACCTGTGTTCTTCAAGTTGGGTTCGGAGTTCATGCCTCCACTGGACGAAGGCACGCTGCTGTACATGCCCTCTACGCTGCCGGGTATCTCAGTGACCGAGGCCAGCCGCCTGTTGCAGGTGCAGGACAAGCTCATACGGCGGTTCCCGGAAGTTGATCGGGTCTTCGGCAAGGCGGGACGGGTAGAAAGTGCAACCGACCCCGCGCCGTACTCGATGATGGAGACCGTTATCGTGCTCAAGCCGCAAGACCAATGGCCTAAGCAGCCGCGTTGGTATTCGGACTGGGCACCGTCGTGGTTGCAGAAAATCTTGCGGCGCGCATGGCCTGACCATATCAGCACGCAGGACCTGATGTACGGACCCGGAGGCCTCAACGACGCGCTGCAAATCCCCGGCACTGCCAACGCCTGGACGATGCCCATCAAAGCTCGCATCGACATGCTCACAACTGGTGTCCGCACCCCCATCGGGATTAAGGTACTCGGCTCCGATCTCAGCGAGATCCAGAAGATCGGCGAGCAGGTCGAGATGGCGCTGAAAGACGTGAAAGGCACAACGAGCGTCTTTGCTGAACGCACTACCGGGGGATACTTCCTCGACTTCACGCTCAAGCGCGACGAACTGGCGCGGTACGGCTTGACCATCGACGCCGCCAACGACGTTCTGATGTCAGCCGTGGGGGGCGAGCCGGTCACCACCACCGTGGAAGGACGCGAACGTTATCCGGTGAATGTGCGCTATCTGCGCGATTACCGTACCGATCTTGCCGCCCTCCAACGCGTACTTGTCTCGACGCCCACGGGGGCGCAGATTCCTCTTGCACAAATTGCCGACATCATGGTGAAAACCGGCCCAGGCATGATCCGCGATGAAGACGGCAGGCTGAGCGGCTACGTCTACGTCGATGTCTCGGGCCGTGATATCGGCAGCTACATCGGCGATGCCAAGGGAGCGGTGGCTGACAAGGTCAGCGTCCCAGCGGGTTACCAACTGGTCTGGAGTGGCCAGTATGAAGCAATGGAGCGGGTCAAGGAGAGACTCAAGCTCGTTCTGCCAATCACCCTGTTTATCGTCTTCCTCTTGCTGTATTTCAACACAGGCTCGGTGGTGAAGACCTTCATCATTCTGCTGGCTGTGCCGTTCTCCGCTATCGGCGCCATCTGGCTTCTGTATTTCCTGAACTACAACATGAGTATTGCGGTGTGGGTGGGCCTCATCGCGCTGCTGGGAGTGGACGCGGAGACCGCTGTCTTCATGCTGCTGTACCTCGACCTCGCCTATCACGATGCCATTCGCAAAGGCGAGATGCGCAATTGGGACGACTTGCGCGAGTCAATTGTCAACGGAGCCGTCAAACGGCTGCGCCCGAAGGTAATGACCGTAGCCTGCATGCTGTTCGGTCTGCTTCCCATCCTGTGGTCGAACGGCACCGGCGCTGACGTGATGAAGCGGATCGCCGCCCCGATGGTTGGAGGAATCATCACCTCGTTCCTCATGGAACTGGTGATTTATCCGCCGGTGTTTGCGATCTGGAAGTGGAACTGGGAGGTAAAGCCTTCGCTGAAGAGGCACCCGGTGAACGCCGACCTGACTCCGGCAAACGAGGTCGCGCATGGGTAAGGTACTCAGCTTCGCCGGAGTTTTCATGCTCATGGCTGCATGCCCCGCCCTGGCTCAGGCTGAGTCGGCTTACAACGGAGGCTTGGCCCAGGGAGACCAGAGTCCCTTCGCAGCTTTCCATGCAGATCTGGATCGCGCTGCAGACAGCGCGCTGTCAGACGCCGTTCAGCGCATGGCCTCCGCAGCCGACGACCGCGGTCGCAACCTGCACCCGCCTTCGCCAGAATCGCTGGTCGTCAGATTCGATCAGCAGTTTCGGCAAGGCGCTACACCGAACTTGAGCGTAGCGATGCGCCGTCTCGACCAATTACGTCCCGTGGTGGAGCCGATTCTCCAAAACGAAGGTATCCCACTAGAGTTGGCCTCGGTTGTAGTGGTCGAAAGCGGTGGAAGGGCGGACGCGCTTTCGGCCAGGGGCGCTCGCGGTCTGTGGCAGCTCATGCCTGAGACAGCTCGGCGGTATGGACTGGAAGTAACCGCAACTAAGGATGAGCGGTTGAGTCCCGAAAAATCTACCCGTGCCGCTGCCCAATATTTGCGCGACCTCTACCAGCAGTTTGGTTCCTGGCCGCTCGCCTTGGCCGGTTATAACGCCGGCGAACAAGCCCTGCACCGTGCTGTCGAGCGCGCTGGCTCTTCCGATTTCTTGCAATTGAGTACTCTGCGGCTTCTGCCGCAGGAAACCCGTAACTATGTGCCGGCAGTGCTGTCCGCGATGCAACTGCTCGGCGCTCGTCAACTACCAAATGCACCTCAGGCACTGAGACACAGTGATTCAAGCGAACTTATTTTCGCACTCCCGGGTGCACAACCATAAAACGGGCACTAAGTCTCTCCAAAAAGGAGGACATATGAAAACAGCATTGATTTCACTGTTAGTTGTAACTGCGATGATTGCGACGGGATTGGCGGCGGTCGGACCTCAGGCTGTCGCGCCGGTTGACGTGAGTCATCTATCGCACAAGCAGGTAAAGAAGCTGATCGCCACCGCAAGTACGGCGCAAGATCACCTCGTGCTAGCCGAATATTTCCGCCGGGAAGCTGGAAAAATGAAACAAAAAGAGCAGTACCACTTGGAAATGGCGGAAATCTACCGTCTTCACCCGCTGTCCTTTGACAGCAAACTACCCATGCCGATGCAGGCACATTGCAAATATTTTGCAGAAAAGGCGCACGAAGCTGCCAATGCCGACGAAGAGCTTGCTGCCGCTCACGAACATATCGCCCAGCAGCTCTCGCAGACGAAGTAATAAGTGCGACAGTGGTGCCGGTCAGCCTGCACTACCGCCGTTCGAGGTTATCAAATCCCCGGGAATTGGGTTGAATACGACAGCATTGAGGCAGCAGAACCGGGTTTGACAGGAGTGCACCCATGAAGGTATGAGCCACTCAACATGGATTCGTTATCTTGCGCGTGGGCCTTCTTGTGACGCAGCGGAGTCTTCTCATTGCATTGTTCAGCACGATCCTCGCTCTCGCAGGTTCAGCCTTTGCCCAAAAGGCATCCGTTCCGAAGCAGCAGGATAGAGCTACGCTCGCCAGCCCGCACGTTCAGGAGTTGCTACTCCTGATGGATACGGACAAGAACGGCAAGGTATCCAAGCAGGAATGGATGAAGTTCATGGAGGCGGAGTTCAACAGATTGGACAAGGACAAGAGCGGTGAGCTCACTCCTCAGGAATTCGAACTGTCGAAGGTGAGGGTCCGCAGCAAGAGTTTCGCCGCCGTGGGCAAGTGAGCCTTCTCCCTGGCTCGTGGAAGTCGGAAAACGATACCGGGGCGACAGCCGCATGCCGATCAGTTCAGTGGGTGAGGGCTGTCTTTCGGATTGTGAACGCTCCTGTCTATACGGGGATGGCACGCAGATTTAGTCGGCGAAGCAGCTGTGCATTCGCGGCGACAATAATTGTCGAAAGACTCATCGCAACCGCGCCAATACTCATCGGAAGGTCGAATCCCCACCGAACGAACAGCCCTGCCGCCACGGGGATGGCAACAAGGTTATAAGCGGTCGCCCAAACCAGATTTTGGATCATCTTGCGATAGGTGGCGCGAGATAGCTCAATTGCTCCCACAACGTCACGCGGATCGCTACGAACCAGCACGAT
>Ga0306920_100003547_pt1 | contig 19810 bp, 19 predicted proteins | sample flu12Cox44000170_FD_204666 | JGI IMG/M metagenome (GOLD analysis project Ga0306920, IMG submission 204666) | Lab enrichment of tropical soil microbial communities from Luquillo Experimental Forest, Puerto Rico - flux4day.12C.oxic.44.000.170 (v2)... | ecosystem: Environmental > Terrestrial >... | reverse complement strand
CGCCACTGGATTCGTGGCACATATTCGAACAATCCGGAAGATTGTTCGTGCCATACAAACGGACAAATAATTGGTAGAGATAGGCAGCTTCATTGCTGGTCCTGCCGGAAGTGTAGAAGGCAGCTTCATCGGGCGACTGAAGAGCATGGAGCTCCTTTGCGACCAATCCGAAAGCTCCATCCCAGGTAATTGCTTCGTAATGATCGCTTGACTCTCTTCGAACCATCGGATGAGTCAGTCTTCCCTGCTCATTCAACCAGAAATCAGAGTGCCTCAATAGATCACTGATGGGGTGGATGCGGAAAAATTCGGGAGTCACTCGTTTCCGGGTTCCCTCGTCAGAAAGGGCCTTGGCACCGTTCTCGCAGAATTCGGCGACATGCCGCCGTTCATCGGGGCTTGGCCATGCACAGCTCTGGCAATCGAAACCGTCGATTTGGTTTAGCTTGAGAAGTGCTCGGGTCCCTCGGGTCACGCCCATTCGACCCCACACATAGCGAAGCGATTGCCTGACTCCTTCAATTCCCGCTGCACTCATGTGCGACTTGCCCAGCTTGATATCGTCCACCTCAATAGGAGCCTGCGCTCCGGAGATTGTCCCCTCGGTGTGAAGCAGCGAAGGATCGGGAATTGCGAATTCCGGGCGAATGGGCTTGTCTGGCTCTTTGTTCCCGGAACCGGGTGGCGGCTTTTCCTCAGATGGGTGCGAGGCCATAAGCGTCTACAATTCAATTTTCCAAAACCGGGTCTGAAAAATCCATTGCAATCTGATCCGAAGATCTTATTCGCTCTGAACCCGAGTACAAATTAAAGCGATTTCCTCTCAAAAATCCAATCAGCGTAAAATTGTACTTCCGCGCGAGTTCAACCGCCAGGCTCGAAGGAGCCCCGACCGCCGCCATGAGCGGAACGCCGCTCATAATCGCTTTCTGAACCAGCTCAAATCCGGCTCGCCCGCTCACAAACATGAGAAGATCGGAAAAATCGGCTCTTCCGCTACGGAGTTCGGCCCCGACCAGTTTATCGACCGCATTGTGACGACCAACATCTTCGCAAATGCGCATCGCATGGTTATTGGAGTCAAAGAAGGCCGCAGCGTGAAGCGCACCCGTCGATTCGAAAATGGACTGCCTTTCGCGCACCAATTGCGGGATACCAAGAAGAGCGTCGGTGGAAATCCTTGGTCGCCCAGCATCAAGATGGATTTCGCGGTTCATCTCTAATGCTTGCAGAGACGTTTTTCCGCAGACACCACAGCTCGACGAGGCGTAAAAATGCCTCTCGAGCCTATGGATATCGACGTCGGAATTTATCGTTAGCTTTACCGATGAGGAAGGTCCGGTTTCGATGTCCGTGATTGCGTTCACGGCGTGAATGATTCCCTCGGTATAGAGAAAACCGATCGCCAGTTCTTCATCCATTCCGGGAGTTCGCATGGTGACGGAAATCGGCTTGCGAACGAGAAGTCCTCTGCGGCGGAAGCAAAGCACGATCTCAAGAGGATCCTCTACAGCGAGTTGGTCGATATTGCGGACAGGCGGATGGGTGGCTTCGTAACGACGGACCTCAAAGCCTTGAATGCCAGAGGATTTCTTCTGCGTGAGTTCAGACATGTCGCGGGAATACAGGAACTTAGACGTCTTCGCCTTGGTCGGCAAATCCGGTTGCTGCCAGTGTCATGCGCCCGAAATAAGCATATCTGTTTTACTCCCTATACAGGTGGAACTATCGTCGATTGTAAGCCGACAGTGTGCTCATACTTATGACTCGATGTACTAGTACCGATATCGAAATTTGCCATTTGTTTGTTTCCCAAGGGCACAACTTTGTCGGTCACCACCAGAAACCGCCCGGGACGCATGCCATGACGGAAGTAGCGAAAATTGTGTGCGTTGCTGGCAAGGGGATTATCGGAGACAGATATTTCGGTTTCAGAGACAAGTATAAGGGCCAGATCACTTTCTTCGAACAGGAAGTGCACGAAGAACTTTGCGCACAGTTGGGCGTTTGGGATCGCGGTCCCGAAGTTTACCGGCGCAATGTGATCACTCGGGGAGTGCACCTGAACAATTTGATAGGTGTGGAATTTGAAATTCAAGGGGTCCAATTTTTCGGGAGAGAAGAGTGCCGCCCCTGCTACTGGATGGATTTTGCGTTTTCGCCAGGAGCAGAAAACGCGTTAAAGGGGCGCGGAGGATTGCGCGCCGAAATTCTAAAGGACGGTCATTTGCAGCGGACGAAGATGTAAAATCCCTCGTCTTGGGCTTCGGTTCGGCCAAATTGTAATCGTGGAAAATCCTGACGCAACGCTTACGGTCAACGAGATCTATCGCTCGATCCAGGGAGAAAGCACATGGGCCGGCTTGCCTTGCGTCTTTGTTCGACTCACATTTTGCGATCTGCGCTGCAACTATTGCGATACCGCCTACGCGTTTTACGCAGGGAGTAAAATGAAGCTGTCGGAAATCGTTGAGCGAGTCCTGGCTTTTGATTGTCCTCTGGTCGAAATCACCGGTGGTGAACCGCTCTTGCAGAAGAATACCCTTCCGCTAATGCAGGAGCTTTGCGACCGTCAGAAGACTCTGCTGCTCGAAACGAGCGGAGCCCACGACATCTCGCGCGTCGACCCGCGCGTGCATCGGATCATGGATCTTAAGACCCCTGGAAGTGGTGAATCCGGACGCAACCGATATGGGAACATCGCTTTTTTAACCCGCCGGGATGAGGTCAAGTTTGTGATTGGCTCTCGCGAAGATTATCTCTGGTCCAAACAGAAAATTCATGAGTTCCAGCTTGTGGATCGGTGTGGAACTGTGCTTTTTTCGCCGATCTTCGGACGCATCGATCCGCGCACCATTGTGGAATGGATACTGGAAGACCGGCTCCAGGTGAGGTTCCAGTTGCAAATGCACAAGTTTATTTGGGCGCCCGAAACCAGAGGCGTATGAGAGCAAGGCTGACCAGGGAATTTTCGTTTGAATCGGCGCAAACTTTGCCGAAGGCTCCGATCGGGCACAAGTGCGCCCGGATGCACGGGCACAGTTTCAGAGTTGAAGTGTCAATTGAGGGAGAGGTTAACGGGGAGACCGGATGGGTTTACGATCACGCGCTGATAGGCGAAGCGATGAAACCGCTCGTAGCGCAATTGGATCACGCCTACCTGAACGATATCCCTGGCCTCGAAAATCCGACCATCGAGCTGATGGCTGCCTGGTTCTGGGAAAAGCTTGGTCCCTCCTGCCCGGGCCTCTGTGAGATCGTCATTCACGAAACGGCGTCCGCCCGCTGCACCTTTCGCGGTGAATAGGGCGTCTTGAAATCTTTTGGACCATGGAGACCAACGAGGAAACGTATCGAAATTTCCAGCGTCGTATCGATCGGCTCTGTTCTCTGATTGTTGCTAGCGATTGCACCGAACGCGAGATTGATATCGAGCGGCTCCACTTGCGAGTCCAGGCGGTGAGATTGTTTCCTGGGAAAATGCCACTTTACGACTTGATTTACGAAAGCCGTTTCCGCCGGTTGCGTGAACAGTTCCGCGCCCATTCTCAATTCGAGTAAAAAGGAAAAATGGGACGGCACGGAGGCCGTCCCGCCCATAAATCTGAAACGCCGGCTCGGAAATCCGGCCCTATCAATCCGAACCGGTTGGCAGCCTGTTCCCTTTGCGGGGATGTCCAGAACAACTCGGACTTGACACCCTTGACTGATGCATGGTTGGTCATGAAGCAGATGGAGGAAGCAGTCGATGGCTCCTTTCAGGAGCGGGAACTAGTGGCGTTGCAAGCGCTCTCGCGCGAGGTGCCAAACATCGACGCTGCCGTGGCCAAAATCGCGCGCTATTCGGCCGAGTTAACCTTACCTCAGGGCACCATTCACGTTTTGAGCGACATCCACGGCGAAGACCACAAGCTCCGCCACGTCATCAATAATGCCTCTGGCACCCTGCGGCCCCTGGTCGAACGCCTGTTTAAGGAGCATTTGACCCCTCAACATTTTCAGGAGTTGTTAACTCTGATCTTTTACCCGGCCGAAGTGGTGGGCCGTTTGGAGCGGACTCTACGCACCCCACAACAGCAAAAGGACTACGCCCTGCGCATGCTGCAGCCGTTGTTTGCCGTGGTGCGGGTATTGGCCGCACGGCGCAGCCTCAAACACGCCACGCGCACTTTTCCGGAAGAGTACCAGGAGCTGTTTACGGAGATATTGCACGCGCCGGCGGCCGGTCGCGACCGAGCTTATGTAGAATCGATCGTGGACGCCTTGGCGAGGCGCGGGCGCCTATTACACCTGATTCATTTAACGGGCCGGGTCATTCGCAACCTGGCAATCGACGAGTTGATCATCGCCGGGGATTGCTGGGACCGGGGTCCGCGTGGCGATCGGGTAGTTGACTACCTGATGCGGCAACCCAACGTCGCGTTGACTTGGGGTAACCACGATGCGGCTTGGCTGGGAGCGGCCCTTGGGCAAGAGGCGCTCATTTGTCACGTGCTGCGCATCTCGTTGCGTTACCGGCGGCTGTCGCAGCTGGAGGAAGGCTACGGCATCCCGATGACAGCCCTGGACTTGTTAGCCCGCACCCTTTACGCGGACGATCCGGCGGAGAGCTTTGGGGTCACAGGTAGCGGCAGGCGCGACGCCATCACTATGGCTCGGATGCAAAAGGCGGCCGCGATCATGCAGTTCAAGCTCGAGGGTCAAACCATTGCGCGCCATCCCGAGTGGGGGCTGGATCATCGGCGGCTCTTGCATCGAATCAACCCCCTTGCGGGCACCGTGGAGCTGGACGGGGTCGTCTATCCACTCAAGGACATCCATTTTCCTACGCTCGATCCGGGGAATCCCTACGCGTTGAACCAAGAGGAGGCGACGTGCCTGGAACAGTTGCGCGCCTCATTCCTGGCCAGCCAAAAGCTCTGGGATCAGGTGCACTGGATGGTGGCGCGTGGGCGTATGCACCTGGTGCGCGAAGGCCACCTGATCTTCCACGGCTGTGTGCCGGTCAATGAGCAGGGAGAGTTTTTGCCCATGCCAGTGGCAGGGCACCATCACCGGGGCAAGGCGCTTTATGATGCCATCGAACGCGAGATTTACCGGATAGTGGAGAGACCGCCGGCCGCGCCGGAAGACCTGGACCTCTTTTGGTACCTGTGGAGTGGGCCGCAGTCACCATTATTCGGCAAGGACCGCATCACCACCTTCGAACGCGACCTGATCGCCGACCCGCGCACACACCACGAAACCAAGAACCCCTATTTTCGGCTGATCCATGAGGCGTGGTTTTGCGACAACGTGCTCGCGGAGTTCGGAGTTGATCCACGGCACGGCATGATCGTCAACGGCCATGTGCCGGTGAAAGTGGAAAAAGGCGAGCCTCCGTTAAAGAAGAGCGGCAAGGCCGTCACGATCGACGGCGCATTCTCTAAAGCTTACGGCGACCATGGTTTTACCTTGGTGCTGGAACCGCTGCGAACCTTTATCGCCACCCACCACCATTTTGAGTCCGTGGAGGCAGCTATCGAACGGGGTGCCGATATTGTGCCCAGCCGCACCGTCGTGCGCGAGTGGGACAAGCCCAGGCGAGTCGCCGATAGCCAGCGGGGTCGGCAGCTCGGCCTCGCCATCGAGCGACTGGAACAACTCATCGAAGCTTATCGTAACCACGACCTGCCGCAGCGGTTTTCAACCCACCTCGACTGAAGCGCTGGGCAAAGAGAATGACGTTGCCGCCGTCGACCATGGTTGAAAGCCGCAACCCGCATTTCTCACGCTCGCGTGAGAAATGCGCACGCCGTCCCCGCACGATTTCCTTGCAAGCACTCCTTGTTGCGATTAAAAAATGCCGCCGAAATGGGCCGGGCGCAGAGTCTTTTCGCGGTTTTTTTCTGGTTAGCAGGCATCGCTGCAGCCCATGCCGATTCATTTACGTTGGATTTGAACACAACGGGGCGGCCCGAATTTCCGATCTGGATGCCGGACCGTCCTTTGGCGGCACCCAAGTCCCAGGCTGAATTGTCTTTTCCTGTCGTGCCCGGTTCGGACGATGATGATCTGGCGCTCACCGTGGTATTTCAGGAGGAAGCTGGGGCCTTTTTGAGCGTCTACTGGGAAGACTCGTTCGGGAACCGTGAGTTGCTTGCGCCAAATCTCTTTGAGAACATTGGATTACCGAACCAGAGGACTCTTCTGATCAAAAGACCGACGATGGCGGGCCCTGGCAAAATCGTATTAAAATCAAGTCAGGACGTCCTTAACGTATTGCGTGTGCGTTTGGATTGGGTACGCCCAGGAGTTGTCCGGCTTGTCGATAATATTCCGAATGGTGCTCTGGTCACAACCGGGGGCAAAATGTATGCTCCAGAGGAGGTCGATGGCAGCACATTGACACCGATAGCTGATTCGTGGGAAGGGAAAATTCTCACGACGTCGGTGACCGATCAGGCAGAGCGTATTGAGCAAGGGATCGACTACGCTGTTACGTTGCCTGAGAAAGTAGTTCGTGCGCGCGTCGAGTTGCTTGTAAATGGACTTGAACTTGACCAATCCTTGATTCTCTGGCTGAACGGCCGAGCTTACGGCCCCATCGAATTCGAAATTCCAGATCTCACGGATCCCGGCTACGACAGAACGAGCGGTGGCATTGTTCATTTTATCGGTTGGCGCAAAGGGATGGCTCTCATTAAAGGTGAACAGCTCAACGTTGGAGACAATCATTTCCAATTTCAGACGCCGTCCGGGTCTCAGATCGCCATCCGAGATTTTCTCTTACAGGTCGAATACGCGCCGAATTGACTTGCCGAGGCGTTGCCTTAATTTTCGGTATCAAGGTTTGCGATTTATGAAAAAGCCCCCAGTAGCCAGGTCGCGAGCGAACGGATATACGTTGATGGAGATCATGCTGGTTGTTGCGATCATCGCGGTGATCGCCGGCGGCGTTATCGTCAAGATGACCGGTGCGCTCGACGTTGCGAAGATACAGAGGGCGGAACAAGATATAAATAATATTTACAGCGCATTAAAACTGTACGAAGCGCGCAACTATCAGATGCCGGATCAAAGCCAGGGATTGGGGGCGCTTATCAGCCCGCCGACGACGGGCGCCAAACCACCCAATTGGACGAAGTTGATGGACAGCATGCCGGTGGATCCTTGGAATACCCCTTATCAGTACCGCAATCCTGGAAAGCGTGACCCATCTGGTGTAGACGTTTTTTCTTTTGGACCTGACCGCAAAGAAGGACCGAATAACATTTTCAGGCGGGTAAACTGATATTTGCGCCATGAGGCGTTCACAGTATTCAGCAGTGCGCGTGTGAAAGGGTTCACAATTCTGGAGGTTTGTGTCGTGCTGTTTATTATCGCGGTCATTTTCGTGGTGGCCGTTCCGCCGGCTACGCACTTGCTGGATGAAGAAAAGCTGCAAAGACCAATCCGGGAACTGCAGACATTTGCCAGGACCGCCCGCAGGGACGCCATGTTGGAGGATCGTGCCTATGAAGTGCTCCTGCTTAATGATTCCTATATCTTGCGTCCCGTACAAAAAGACACAGGCGGAACCGCTAGCAGTATGAGATACGAATTGCCGGCGGACATCACGTTTGTGATTAAGCGGCTATCCGATCATGATTTCGCAAAGCAGGCTGATGCCCGCTGGGTTTTTTCTCCGAACGGTCTTTGCGAACCGCTTACATTTCTTTTTCAGCGAGGAAGCGACTGGATCCGATTTCGTGTCGATCCATTGACCGCAACTCTTCAGACGGAGGAGTCTTATATCCGGTGAAGATTGACAGGCGGCATGCTTCGGCTGGTTTTGTGCTTTGGGAGATTATGCTTGCCCTGACTATTTTCGTTGTCGTTGCTGTCGCCCTCACGGTTGCGCTCCAGCAAACCTTAGACACATCCGTTCTACTCCGTGATGAGTCTCAAGTCCGGCTGGAAATGCAAAATCTGCTGGCCGAATCGAGTTCGACAAAGTTGAAACCCGGAAAGTCTGAGATTCAGACAGGCGACGGGCGGGTCCGGTACGAAAGAGAAATTCGCTTGGTAAAGGCAAAGAACGCACGGGGCGAAGTTCTTCCTGGCCTGTACGAAATTGTGATAAAGGCATCCTGGAAATCTGCCGGTCGGGATCACTCCGGTAGTGCGGCGCTTACTGTCTATCAGCCATGAGGAAGAACCGATCAGGTTACCAGCGGGCGGGGGGAGGGGGGTTTCTCCTTCTCGAAGTACTACTGGGACTAGCCATTCTCAGCATCGTTGTCGTGATGATCTTCCAGATTGTTCAGACAACGTTGCGCGTTGCCTCCGACATCAATTTTCTCGAACGGCAGCAGCAGAAAGTCGACGGAATCTGCGAGCTGTTACGCCGCAACCTTGTTGCGATGCCGCAGACTGCGCTTTTTCAGACCCGCAAGAACGGAAATGCATTTGAGCTGATTTTCCGCGATGCACCGTTTAATTTTTCCTGGCTGGGGACCGGCGCGCAATACGGGACTGTGGTGATCGCAAGCAGGCCAAGAGCGGACGGGCGAATCGACCTTAGCATCCTGCAAGAGCCGGAGGATGCTTCAAAAACGATTGTCGATACTAAAACGGAATGGAAAGGCACTTGGCTTCCTCTTTTGACTGACATTGACCAAATCAGCTGGCGGTTTTTTGATCCCCAGAGTGGCAAGTGGTCAACAGAGTGGCCTGATACGGGTATCAAACCAAGCTTGATTGAAATCACCCTTAAGCTTGCCGGACGCCCTCACGTGGAGAGGGGAGTGTTTCGATGGCCAGTAGCCCAAACAAACGCTTGATCCTCATTTCTCAAGCCCCGGTCAGGAACGCGCACGAAGTGCTGGGATTGCTCAGTGCTAACCGTGAAGCTGTCCCCAAAAACCCAATCCCGGTTCGTCCCCGCAAACCTTTTTCCACTCACGCGGAGGGTTCCGCCCTCTTGCTCGTACTGTTCACCATCATTCTGCTCACCGGATTGATTACCGGAACGGTCGGATTTCTTAAAAACGACGTCGATGAATACGGTGCGCGCAGCAAAGAGTTTCGCGCCCGGCAACTTGCTGAATCGGGATTGGCATTTGGAATGCATCCCATGGTAGACAATGAGGACAGATCTTTGCTTGAGCAGAAAGCGGAAGACGGCGGGAGCTTTCACGTTTCGATCGCCAGCGAATCCACGAGGCTTAATATCAATTTCTTGCTTCAGTCCGGGCGTGAAGATCTGCTGGAGAGCTTGTTCTCTCGATGGGGTGTTGAAGCCAAACCCGCTAAGGCTGCCGTTGAAGGTATGTATAAATATCTCTCCAGCCCAGCGCGGGTTCCGACGGCTCAAGTCAATAATCAAGGCGCTCAACCAGGCGCTCAACCAGCCGCTCAACCAGCCGCTCAATTTGCGGCTGATTTTCGCACCGTAGAAGAAATGAGTCTGGTTCCGGAATTTGCGCCGGTGATGGAGAAGCAACCGGATTGGATGAATTTTTTCACCGTATGGGGGGACGGAAAACTCGACGTGAATCTGGCAGATCCAGACATGATCGAACTGGTGACAGGCGTTTCTTCAGCTACGGCCAGCCAGTTCGTGAAGTATCGCTGGGGCCCGGATGGAGTACCATTCACGGCGGACGACCGCGTTTATAACAGCATGGATGAAGTACGAGCTGCCCTGGGAATGAGCCAGGAGCAATTTCTGCTCGTGCAGGATTTACTCTCACTTAAAAGTGCCGTTGACCGAATAGAGAGTACGGGCATAATCGCCGATTACAAAAAGACTATTGCTGTAGTCGCGAGCCGCAATACGACACCAATCCATTACTTTGCATGGCAGGAAAAATAGAAAAGTCTCAATCCTATTTCCTGCGGGCCGTTGACGCAGAAGAATGGGAATTATGGACGTTTTCCGAAGGGAAGCTGCCGCAGTTTGTCCGTCGTTTGCCGGCTCCTGCAGAAGTGCCGGGTAATACCGTCGTGGCTCTTCCAGCGCAGCAAACCGTCACCTTTCCGGCTTGGGTAGCTACCATCGATCGCGAAGTCATCGCTGAAATTCTTCATCTCCAACTGGAAAAAAGGGGGTTGCTGAGCAAGAACGGCAGCAGCTCGCTGATGGATTACCGGGTCATCGAAACGGGCGACAACCGGGCGCTTGCCGTCGCGACTGTATTGCAACCCGATTTTCCGGAGGAACTGACTTTTGAACGGGCGAGTCGTTTTGAGCCATCGGTGTATACCTATGCATTGCCACAGGATCGACTTGTCATTTGGCGTGAGAAGGGGCGTCTTGCGGTGGCGGCTACGAGAGGCAAAGAGCCGTTAATTGCTCAGGTCCTGGGAGATCGCGAGCTTTCAGAGACGGCCGTAACCGAGTTGAAGTGCATTGTGCTTCAACTTCAGCTTCAAGGGTTTTGCAGCAACCTGCTAGGCGTTCATCTCTGGGGTAACTTCAGCGCCGAAGAAGCCGATCGTCTTCAAAAAATGCTTGGTTTGAGGGTTACCTACGACTCTGTTCCGCCTCCAAATCTGCCCGCCGTCCGTTGCAGTCTCTTACCCGCTGAAGTCTCGATCTTGCACGTCCGAAGAAGACGACGGAGCCGGATCTGGTCAAGCGTTGGCTTGGTTGCTGCCCTCTACCTGCTTGGGATTGCCGTGTTTGCCGGATACCTTTATTGGCAACAACGCGTTGCCGGCAATTTGCGCGAGCAGATTGAGAAGCAGTCACCCACAGTGGTAGCTATCCAAAAAACAGCAGAGCGATGGCGACAGGTTGAGGAAGCGGTAAATCCCAGTCTCTATCCAGTCGAGGTGCTCTACCAGGTCTCGGGGCTTTTGCCTCCTGATGGGCTGCGACTGACAAGCTTTGAAGTCCAGAAAGGGAAGGTCACCCTCCGCGGCGAGGCAAGCACTGCTCCGGCAGCATTCAAGTTTGCGGAGGATATCAAGGCTAAGCCGGAACTCCAGATTTTTAACTGGCAGATGCCTAGTCCGACGTTGCGACCTGATGGCCGGGCTGAATTCGCGATCGAAGGAGATCCAAAATTTGCGAAAACTGACTAAAAGCGAGAAAAGACTTTCAGCGATTCTGAGCATCGCAATCTTTGCGATGGCAAATTTCTACGGGCTCAGCTATCTGTTGGACCTCCATTCATCGGTTTCGAGAGAGGTTGCAGATTTGCGTGGCCAGGAACATACCAACCAGATCTGGCTAAAGGAAAGGAATCTTTGGCTGAGGCGGAAACAGTGGATTGAGGCCTCTCAACCTCGAATTCGTCCCAATCAAGTTCCGCAATCAGAATTGCTTGAATCGCTGACATCGGCTGCGACCTCCGATCACTTGGAGATTCAGGAGCAAAGTTTTGGCGCAAATGAGTCCACGCCGAGCTATCAGAGCGTTGCTGTTCGACTGAAGCTTAGCGGCTCGCTTCACGACGTTATCAAGTGGCTGGTCCAGATCCAGCAACCAGAGTTGTTCCAGGCTGTAACGACTTTTTCTTTGAAAAGCGCGACCGAGCCTCCTACTGTCAGCCTCGAGCTGGAGGTCGCCCGCTGGTATGCCCCGAACCTGTAAACGTGTAAATCCCCTTAAAACGGCAACGATCCTGGCGTTGTCTATTTTCGTCGGTCCAGTACTTGGCCAATCGGACAATGAGCTTCCTTCCGGATTCAAGCCTGATCGGTATCAAAAGGTCTGGGAGCACAATCCTTTCACGCTGGTGACACCGGTTGTGGCTCAAGCTCAGCCCTCGTTATTCGATAAGTTGGTTCTGCTCAGTTGGCTCAATGATGACGGAAAAGATGTCGTCTTCGTTCAGAATACAGAAACGAATGCCGTCCAGAAGGTCACCAGGGAATCTGGTGCTGACAATTTGCAACTGCTCGAGGTCCATGTTGATCCCGACCCGCGAAAAGTGGAAGTGGTTCTGTCGCAGGGCGCGGAACGAGGGATTGTTAAGTTTCGTACGGAAATTCCAGCGGCTGTAGCGCAGGCTCCGGGAGCTTCGGCGCCGGGAGGGATGCGAAATCCAGGTGCCGTGCCCGGGGCCCAACCGGTCCCTGGAAACCGCGGTCAAACACAGGTGCCGCAAAATCCACTCGAAGCTTTCCAGCAAGCAGCTCGGACCGGGCCTGTGCAACCGCAGCAAGGAGCTGTTCCCGGTCAGGGTGACGCGGGCGTCCGGCCACCGCGCGCTTCGGAGATCCGGAGAAAACGCGTGACAGCTCCCCCCGTTACGGAACAGCGTGTCAGCCCGCAACAGCCTTTTCAAAATCCCGCGAATCTTCAGCCCCGAGGACAATAAGTTATGTATCTTCGTCATCTAACGTTGCTGTTGCTTGCAGCGACGTTAACCGTTTCGGCAACCAACGCGCAGGAATCCCGGAATAGTTCCTCGCAAAAGCCGGCTGCGAACGAAGAAGCGTTGAGTTCGTTTCAAGCTATCAACGCGACGATCGATACGATCCTGATGCAATATGAGCAATTAACCGGTAAGGTACTCATCAAAGATAGCAACCTCGCAGCAAACACATTGCCTATCACCATCTCGGTGCCGCACCCTGTGCCGAAAAGCGAACTGGTCCGATTGATAGAGGCTTCGCTGCTGCTTAATAACATCGTGCTCGTTCCTTCTCAGGAACCTAATACCGTAAAGGTCATAAATATTAACACCGGCAAGAACCCCCGAAGCGAGGGCGTTCGCCTCTACACAGGCCCCGAATCCATCCCTGATGGAGAACAGGTGATTAGCTACTACATGCCTTTTAAGTACATTACTGCCAGTGAGGCCTTGACCGTATTTCAGACCCATATTCTGCCCCGCGCCTATACTTCCTTCGTACCGATTAATAGTGCTCAAGCACTTCTTATTACCGAGAGTACCACGGTTATACGCCAATTGGTTGCGCTTCAAGAATTGATCGACGTGCCACCCGCACGAGTTGTTTCGGAATTCGTCCCGCTCTTACGTGCGGATGCGGAGCGGGTTGCGGAGACAATCAACAAGCTGATGGAATACCAGCGCAAAGAACGAACTGGCGGCGAACAAGCCGGTGCGGTACCTGGACAGCCTGTTCCCGCAACCCAACCCGTGGTCGCCGGGGTTTCAGAGGCGGGAATGCTGAGCAGCCAGGTTCAAGTTGTGCCAGACACGCGAACCAATCGGATCCTTGTTGTCTCCAAGCCCCAAAATATTTCTTACTTCAGGACGCTAATTCGACAGTTCGACGCTGCGGTAGGCGTCGCGGAACCGCTTGAATACCATTTGCGTTACGTATCCGCAGGCGAGGTCCTGCCGGTATTGCAGGATTTGTTGGCGGAAGATCAAACCCAAGCCGCTCAGGCGGCCCCTGCGGCTGGACAGCAGCCCCAACAGCAACGCGCGGTGAATCTCGGAGGCTTGCGAAGCAGCAACCCGTCAACCGCAGGTGGATACAGCCCGGTCAGTAGCAGTGCCGGATCAGTCAGTGCCGGAGAAGACCTGCTGCAGGAGCCGAATGAACAGCTGGGTCCCCAAGCCGTTATCGTCGGTCGCTCGCGAATCATTTCAGACGCCAAGGACAATAAGATTTTGGTGATTGGCCCGCCGGAAAGCGTTCGGAAAGTACGAACGATTCTCGATAAGCTCGACCGACGACCGCAGCAGGTTTATTTGTCAACGGTCATCGGTCAATTGACGCTTACCAACGATTTCCAGTTCGGGGTCGATTGGGTGCAGACGTTCAAAAAGTTCCACGGCCACAGCGGCGTTGCCAGCGGCAACCTTAACGTTGCGGGCATCAGCAGCGCCGGCAACACAGCCCCTGGGTCGGTAGTAGTAGGCGATCCTCGCCAGATTTTGTCGAACGGAGTTTTTCCAGCATTGTCTGGATTGGCCATTTACGGCACGATCGGCGACGCCATCTCCTACTTTATCCGCGCACTCGATCAGCGCAGCAACTTTAAAATTCTCGCGCGTCCGGCCGTTTATACCGCGAATAACAAACGAGCTGTGATATCCAGCGGCCAACGCGTCCCCGTGCCGCAAAGTACACTCAGCAATTTAACGACCGGTACGACCGGCGGTATCATCACCAACAACAGCAGTACTGCGGTCGCGGCAACGGTCGGTTACGAGGATGTCGAGCTTCGGCTTGAAGTTATTCCCCTGATTAACTCGAACAACGAAGTGACGCTTAAGGTGGCCCAGATCAACGACACACTCGGTAGTAACGTCAATATCTCCGGAAACCAGGTTCCGATCGTCAATAGTCAGCGTATCACGACGACAGTTACCATTCCAAGCGGTGCCACGATCGTGTTAGGCGGATTGATTAAAGATCAGGTAACAAAGGATAACAATGGTATCCCATATCTCATGGATGTTCCTTATATCGGAAATTTATTCAAATACACGACCAACAGCAAAGAACGCGATGAATTGCTCGTTTTCATCCAACCGACAGTTGTGAACGAGGATATCCAGACGTTGCGAGCCAGCTTGAAGGAGGAGCAGAGAACAAAAGTTGGCGCGGATGCTTTTGATCTCGCTCATCCTTCCGACTACGCCGGTCCCTCTTCCTCGGCGCCGGCCAAAAAGAAAAAAGGCATGTCGAAAGATTAGCTTGGGGTTCTGGACCGACAGCCGGGGGGAAATTGGCGTTCACCTTTGACTGGGGCGCGCAAAAACTTGGAGCGCCTCCCGGAGTTTCGCCAATGCCCAACAAAAGATCTGTGTTCGCCTCAATAACCAGGGTGCCGCGAGCGACGCCCCTCCAGTTCGTCGTCAAACCTCAACCAAACTGCCCCAGGCGATGTTGGGAGAGAGTCTCTCCCTCGCAGCCGTGGAACCCAATTTAGACCCTAACAATCGGCGCGTGCCTCGTCTCAGAGCAAACAAAGCCCCGTCGTCCAGCGCGGCGCCAAGGGACCGGCGCCCTCCAGGTCCAGGTCTTGATCAGAGCTTCGATCAGGGACAGCACCAGAATCGATCAATTCGCGAACTGCTCGCCCATAGTTCATTTGCATTCCGGCCTCCATTTGGGGTAAGTGTGCAGCCGAAACTTGCGGACCGATGCTTTTCCGCGTAACACACACAACAGATTACCGCTACGGGGAACCAGTTGCCGAGGCTTATCTCGAACTGCGGTTGACGCCGCTCAGCCGTGAGGGCCAGACTATCCAGGAGCATCGTTTAACCATTGAGCCCGCAAGCCGCACCTCTGGTTATCGCGACTATTTTGGGAATCAAGTGGCATTTCTGTCGCTGCCGTACCGGCATTCGCGACTTACCATTCGTAGCGAGGCACTTGTGAAGACCGAATTCAAACCGCTTCCCGATGATAGTCTTGAACTCACGACCCAAGAAGCACGCCAGATATTGACTGGTTCGCTGCCGCTGGTCTTCGACTATCTGCAACCCACGGATATGGTCAAGATCGGCCGCGAAGCGGTACAATGGGCAAAGCGCTATCTGGCCGGTCAGATTGTGCTTCGGAAAGGGCTGGAGAACCTGAACAGGGCGATATACGAAAATTTTCAGTACCGGAAAGGTACCACGAACTTTTCAACGGATGTCTCGACTATTTGGAGGGATCGCATCGGGGTTTGCCAGGATTTTGCCCACATCATGCTGAGCGTACTGCGCACGGCGGGATTACCCTCTCGCTACGTATGCGGCTACATTGAGACCGCCCCCCCTCGTGGTGACAACGGTGAGGGAAAGAGGCTCGTAGGTTCAGTTGCAACCCATGCCTGGGTTGAAGTCTTGTTGCCGGGCCAGCGTTGGGTCGCTCTCGATCCGACGAACAATCGGTGGTGTGGTGAACAGCATATCGCCGTCTCGTTTGGACGCGACGCCAGCGAAGCCGCCCCGATTCGGGGGACCTTCAAGGGAAGCGGGGATCAGGTGATGAAGGTACAGGTCAAAGTAATTAGGGTGAAGAAGTAGAAACTCATGCGGCTGAAAATCGAAAACTGGATGCGGTATGCCTACGATAAACCAGTTGGCTTCTCGAGCCATGTGGTGCGGCTCTACCCGAGAACCGATCAATCAATTGTTACGCATCGCCAACAGACGGTGGTCAATCTGGAAAGTGATATCCAGTATCGCCGCGATTTGTTTGATAATCTGGTGGCAAACTGTTTTCTTCCAAAACCTGGGGAAGTTTTGGAGATTCGCGTTGAGCTGGAACTTGAACTTTGGCCAAAGAATCCCTTCCACTTCCTGCTCGCTCCGCATGCGGTGCAACTTCCATTCCAATACACACCGGATGAAGAGCGCATTCTCGCTCCCTACAGGGTAATCAGTACCGAAGAACAGGCAGAAACCGACGAACTTTGGCGCCTTAACGGAAAGCGTGACACTGTTGATGCGCTTGTTGACTTGGCGGCGACGCTTCATTCCGAGATCGCATACGAAGTAAGGCCGGAAGGAGAGGCCAGACTGCCGGCGGAAACGGTCGAATTTCGCTCGGGTGCTTGCAGAGATACGTCCTTACTGTGTGCTACGATTCTGCGGAAAATCGGTCTGGCCGTTCGGGTTGTCAGCGGATTTCTGTGCGAATTTCATGTGGATGTCAAAGATCGTCGCGCACAAAGTGGTCTGCACGCCTGGATCGAAGTCTATCTCCCGGGCGCGGGTTGGATTGGGATTGATCCGACAAACGGAAACTTTTGTGATCACAGGTTTATCCCGACGGCGGTAGGGATTCGCATGCAAGATGTTGCGCCTGTTCAAGGTTCATTTTTCGGGAAGGCAACCGGGACGTTCAATTCGCACCTCGAGCTGAGTCTTCTGACCGAGAAAGACATGCCGAAAATTGCCGCTCAAGTCGAAAAGGCTCTGGCGGAGGAGAGGGTAGTTTTGACGATGGGTGGGGAACCGACCTTCCTGCCAGTAAAGCCGGATGGCCCGGAATGGAACTTTGCGGCGGTAGGTCCGACGAAGCTTGAATATGCTTATGCATTTGCGGAAAAACTTGTCGAAATGTTTTGTCCCGATGCACTTACGCTTTATACGCCTGGTAAACTGTATCCCGGTGAAATCAATCCACGCTGGGCGCTTCAGGTACTACGCTCACCTTCAAAAGAGTCCCTTGACGCCAGCTCGATCCACAGAAACAAGGCTGCCGATCAGAAGACCATCAAGTCCGTACGGGAAGAACTGCTTCAAAAATTGGGACTGGACAATTATTGGCTGAAGGGGACCGATCCGCGCGCTCCCAAGAAGCAGATTTGGGCCTTACCCCTGGATTGGCGGGAAGGCCAATGGTATTCCGAGAACTGGGGCTTCCGGCGATTGGAACTGTCGCAGGCCGAGGGGCCGGCAGGTCTCCGGCTTCCGCTGCAATTACTGCCCGCCCAGGCTACAAAGCGGGGCATGGTTCTTGAGTCGCATAAAGATCATTTGACTATTTTCCTGCCGCCGCTGCTAACGGGGCCGTGGGAGAATCTCATCCGAACGATCGCTGGCGTCGTGGGTGGCCGATGTGCAATCCGCTGGGAAGGCTATGTCCCAGTCGATCTGCCTCCGAGTTGGAGCCGGCTCGGTCTTACAGCTGACCCGGGGGTTCTGGAAGTCAACTTACCTCCGTGCGAGACCTGGACCGAGTTTTACCAATGGCTTGTCCGGCTCGAAGAACTGGGCGGCCTGGTCGGTCTGCGAACGTTTCGCACAGAACCGGTTCTTACCGGCACCGGCGGCGGTTCTCACCTTTTATTTGGCGGTGCATCGATCGACGAAAACCCATTTTTCTCACGCCCTCAATGGATCGCCTCAATCCTCCGATTCTGGCAGCATCACCCGTCGCTTTCTTATCTTTTCACTGGCTGTTACGTTGGAAATGCCTCTCAGGCGCCACGGCCGGATGAAAGTGGAAATTCATTGCTCGACCTGGAACTCGCCTATCGCCAACTGGAAAACCTTCCGCAAGGCGATCGGCGTCAGGAGATCCACGAGTTGCTTCGACACCTCCATACCGACGTCTCAGGAAATACGCATCGCAGCGAGACGAGCTTCGATAAGTTTTGGAGTCCTCCTAACGGCTATCTTGGACTGATCGAATTTCGCGCCGTCGAAAGCCTTCCAAGCGCGGAATGGACCGGTGCTGTTGCGCTCTTGTGGCGGGCGTTGCTCGTTTATCTCCTTAAATACCCCTTCAGCCAGCCGCTGAAGGATTTCGATTTTGATCTTCACGATCGTTTCTTTTTGCCCACTCCGCTCTGGGCTGACTTTACCGGCGTGTTGAGCGAACTGGCTGAGTTCGGCTTCGCATTTGATCCGGCTATATTCCGTGCAATCTGGGCGTGGCGCTTTCCGGCGATATTGAGCTACGGAGGATTAACGGTGCGAAAAGCCTTGGAGGCTTGGCCGCTTCTGGCAGAGGCTCCCATGGTTGGAGGGAGCACCAGCAGATTCGTAGATAGCTCAAGTGAGCGTCTGGAAATGCTGGCTTCACAGGGTTGCAATCAACAGTTTACGGTTTACGTAAACGGACGCGACCTTCCGTTTCGATCACTCTCTTCCCAAGAGGCAATTGCAGGGTTGCGCTATCGGAAGTCCGCGCTTTATCCATCCCTTCATCCGCATATTCCGGTGCAGCTTCCGTTAACGATCGATCTGTCGAATCGTGAAACGGAGCAAATCGAAAAAAGGTTTACGTTGCGTGCCGATCAGAACGAATTCGTCGAAGAGACACCTTCGGATTTTAAGGCCGGAAAACCGTGCGAGCCTCCGACTCCCGGCATGTACACTTGCGATCTGCGTATTGAGACGACGGTTTTTCCGACCTGATTTGTTTCACAAGCAACTTAGGATCGGTACGGTGTGGACGCACGGTAGGGCCGGATCTCCGAGCCGGCCGTTCTGAGGAACGAGACTTGTAAACCAATGAGGCTATTTTCGGCGGCCGGCTCGGAGATCCGGCCCTACAAGTCTGTTCAAATCTAATTTTCCTCCGCAGCCGGCCCCTGGGCGACACGATGGCGCGAAAATTTCGCGAGCGCTTTGGCTCGTGAGAATTCCGGGCTAGAACAGCGTCGGTTCCGGAGCTAAAATGATGTTCTGGTGGCTGAGAAAATTGTCCGTAATCACGTGGTGGAGTCCCTGGGTTTCCCACAGCAAATCGTCAAGCAGAGATAGCAATTCGTCTCGACGCAGCAATTGGATATTCGCTTCGCCATCATTGACAAAAAAAACATACCAATCCAACCGGCGAATCGTTCGCAGCAGCTCCTCAAGAAATAGCTGAGCCTTTTGGGCAGTCTCAGAGCCTTTTGGAAGTGCCGCCTGAAGCAGATCGGCACAACGCTGAAGGCTATAGGTGACCGATCGAGGCATTTCGGCATTCTGCCAGAGAAACTCCAACACTTGGGGAGGTTCGGCGCGAGTTTGATAGATGCGCCGATACGCGTCTCGTGAGCCGAGCAAACGCAAGAATGTCGAGAGCTCAATTTCAACCGAATGCAAAGTGCCCACTCTTTTGACAATGGATTGAGTAATGCTTCGGGTTGCATTCCCGGTGGTGATTGCCCGCTCAACATATTGACCCAGTTCACTGAAGCGCCACCCGTCATCCGCGAGCATCGACAATTGGGCGGTCGCAAAAAATTGCGGAATGACAGCCACAGCCATATCCGAAAGGCGCCTCGTTGTTCTGCGGGCCTCGTAGTCGGACATTTCTGACCGATACCGGCTCCGGGCGAATTGGCCTCGCAAAAGGACCAACGCAGACCAAGCCTCCGGACTGATCGCTTCCCGCAGCGAATCCGCGTTGCGACCAGCCCGCCGAATAATCGACGCCACAGACCCCTCTTCACTGGAGTCAAGCATCAACCGGAAGC
>Ga0306920_100003546_pt1 | contig 19815 bp, 21 predicted proteins | sample flu12Cox44000170_FD_204666 | JGI IMG/M metagenome (GOLD analysis project Ga0306920, IMG submission 204666) | Lab enrichment of tropical soil microbial communities from Luquillo Experimental Forest, Puerto Rico - flux4day.12C.oxic.44.000.170 (v2)... | ecosystem: Environmental > Terrestrial >... | reverse complement strand
TCCAGTTTGCCGCCGGTGCCCTCCTGGCCGTCGGCCCGGGTCCACCAGCGGGCGAACCCGTCCTTTGTGGTCAGGTCCTGGTACACCCGCTCCGGTGGTGCCGCGATCCGCACCCGGTGCCTGATGTCTGGCATGGCCCTGCTCCCTTCCGTGACTCCCTTAATAGGCAGCCATCTGGCTGCATGTCAACAATAGGCAGCCGTTTGGCTGCATGTCAAGTGCGATGCTGAATCCGCCGCGATATGCGCCGGCGGCGGATCCCGGTAAGCTAGGTGCGCTCCCGGTACGCCGAGCCGCTTCGCCGCGGCCCGTTGATGGCCGGTCAGGGCGGCGGAGTAGCTCAGTCAGGCAGAGCAAGCGGCTCATAATCGCTGTGTCGCCGGTTCAAGTCCGGCCTCCGCTACGCGCGGCTCACGCTGCTTCCGCTGACGCGGAAGCGCCGAGGCCCGCACAGTGTTGGTTCCAGGGGGCGACCCCCTGGACCCGGGTCCGAGATGTGGGCCCGGGAACTTCGCAAGAGAAAGGCACTCCCTCGTGGCTGCCACCGATGTGAGGCCCAAGATCACCCTGGCCTGCCAGGAGTGCAAGCACCGCAACTACATCACCAGGAAGAACCGGCGCAACGACCCGGACCGGCTCGAGCTGATGAAGTACTGCCCGAACTGCCGCTGCCACCGGCCGCACCGCGAGACTCGCTAACAACGGTGGGCGTCAACGCCGACTACCTCGGCCGCACCTTCCCCGCCACCGAGCCCTACGAGGTGAGCCGGGTCAAGATCGCGGACTTCGCCGAGGCGATCGGGGATCGCAATCCCCTGTGCACCGATGCCGGCGCCGCGAAGGCGGCCGGCTACCCCGACGTGATCGCCCCGCCCACGTTCCCGATCGTGATCACCATGGCCGCGAGCCGGTCCGCGATCGGCGACCCGGGCTTCGGCATCAACTACGCCATGGTGGTCCACGGGGAGCAGCGGTTCACCTACTCCCGCCCGCTGCACGCCGGTGACGTGGTGGTCGCGCAGTCCACGATCTCGGCGATCCGCGAGGTGGGCAGCATGACCATGGTGACCACCGAGACCGAGATCAAGACCCTGGACGGCGAACTGGTCTGCACCGGTTACGGCACCCTGGTGGAACGGGGGAGCGAATGACCAAGTTCGCGGACGTGACCGTCGGCGCGGAACTGCCGCTGGTGTCCTACCCGGTCAACCGGCTCAGCCTGGTGAAGTACTGCGGCGCCTCCGGTGACTTCAACGTCATCCACTGGAACGAGCGGATCGCCCGCTCGGTCGGCCTGCCCAACGTGATCGCGCACGGCATGTTCACCATGGCGCAGGCGGGCCGGTATGTGACCGACTGGGCCGGCGACGCCGGCGCCCTGGTGGAGTTCGGGGTCAGGTTCTCCGCCATGGTGGTTGTCCCCGATGACGACGCCGGGGCGACCATCGAGGTCAGCGGCACGGTCGAGGAGAAGCTCGACGGCAACCTGGTGGCGGTGGCGCTGACCGCCCGGTCCGGTGATGCCAAGGTGCTGACCCGGGCGCGCGCGGTCGTCCGCCTGCCCTAACCGCGATGGCGCAGCAGCCGCCCGATTCCGCTCCGTTCGTGGCGCAGGTCCCGCTCGCCGGGTACACCACGCTGCACCTGGGCGGCCCCGCGCGGCATTTCGCCGAAGCGGCCGATGACACCGAGCTCGTCGCCCAGGTCTGGGCCGCGGATGAGCGCGGCGAACCGCTGCTTGTCCTCGGCGGCGGCAGCAACCTGGTGGTCGCCGACGAGGGTTTCCCCGGCGCCGCGGTGCACATCGCCACGCGGGGCATCCACCACGAGGCGGACGGGGACCACGTCCTGCTGACCGTGGCCGCCGGCGAGGACTGGGACACGGTCGTCGCCGGGACCGTGGCGGACGGCCTGGCCGGCCTGGAGTGCCTGTCCGGGATCCCGGGGCTGGCCGGCGCCACGCCGATCCAGAACGTGGGTGCCTACGGCCAGGAGGTGGCCCAGACGCTGGTGGCGGTCCGCGGCTACGACCGGGAACGGGGCGAGGTGGTGGACCTGACCGCCGCCGACTGCGGGTTCGGCTACCGGACCAGCGCGTTCAAGCGGTCGCTGCGCTCCTGGGCGGGCGCCGGGCCCGGCGTGACCGGGCGCTTCGTCGTGCTCGGCGTGACCTTCCGGCTGGAGCGCTCGGCGCGGTCCGCACCGGTGCGCTACGCGGAACTGGCCCGCACCCTCGGGGTAGCCGAGGGCGGCCGCGCACCGCTGGGCGAGGTCAGGTCCGCGGTCCTGGCACTGCGCCGGGGCAAGGGCATGGTGCTGGATGCCACCGACCCTGACACTCGTAGCGCAGGTTCTTTCTTTACCAATCCGGTCCTTGACCGTGCCGCCTTCGCGGAACTGGAGCGGGCAGTAGCCACCACCCTCGGCCCCGGCACCCGGATACCGACGTTCCCGGCCGCCCCCGGCCAGGTCAAAGTCCCCGCGGCCTGGCTGATAGAGCACTCCGGCTTCACCAAGGGCTACCCCGGCGGAGACGGCGCCCGCATCTCCACCAAACACACCCTGGCCCTGACCAACCCCGGCACCGCGACAACGGGCAGCCTCCTCGCCCTGGCCAGGGAGATCACCGACGGGGTGCGCAAGTCATTCGGGGTGGACCTCACCCCCGAGCCGGTCCTCGTCGGCGCAGAGCTCTGACCGCCACCATCTCGGATGGCTCCGGCGCGGGCCGCTTGATCATCGGGGGTGGACGGTCGGCTTCCCTCCGGCCCCGGCCGGCTCCGCCCGCCGACCAGGACCGTTTGTCGTGGTTGGCCCAACCACGACAAAAGAATGTAATGGTTGCGCCAACCATCAGAAACACCCCGTCCTGCGGCCCCGGCGGCCAGTCACACCAATAACGGAAGTCACAGCAAGCACAATGCGGGTCAGAATGCGGATTCCTAGGCGCCGCTGGCGAGCACGACGGCGAGCGTCGCCGCGATCAGGAACGGCCCGAACGGGATCTGCGTCTTGCGGGTGGCCCGGTGTGCCAGCATCAGCCCGAGGCCGGTCAGCGCCGCGAGCAGCCACGCGGCCATCAGCCCGGCCGCGAACGCGGTCGCGCCGAGCCAGCCCAGGTAGGCGCCGAGCGGCCCGGCCAGCTTCACATCGCCCATGCCGATGCCCGCGGGCGAGACCAGCAGAAGCACGGCGAAGAACGCCACCGCGACCGCCATCCCGATCAGCGCGTGGACGAACCGGCCGGTGCCGCCGGCCAGGAACGGCGCTGCCGCGCCGAGCAGTGCCAGGCTGACCGGATAGGCCGGCAGCGTCACCACGTTGGGCAGCCGTGAGGTCCGGGCATCGAAGAAGGCGAGCGGCACGCCCCCGGCCGCCAGCGCGCAGAACGCGGGGGTCTGCGGGCTCGCCCCGAACCGCACCGCGACTGCGGCCACTGTGGCTGTTGTGACTAACGTGGCTGCTAGGACCCAGGTCCGGCTTCCAACCTGGGAATAGGCCATGAATAGTCCCGTTTTGTCGTGGCGCACGGGCTGCGAACGGTAGATATCGTTCTGTAGCTTATTAGCTGGATCTGGGCGCCGTCCGGCGAGCGAGCCGGCCGGCGGAGCGCCAGGGCTGGACTGAGCGCGACACCCGATCTGGGCGGGCAGGGAGGCACCATGCGGGGCCGGCGCGGGTCTGCGACGTTATTAGCCGCAGGCATCCTTGCGGGCGCAGTCGCATGCGGCAGCGGGAACGCCGCCGTTTTCCATCCGGGCGGCTCTTTGTCGCCGGCGCCGGTCCAGACGGCGTTACCGGGCGCCGGGGGGCAGCACCTGGGCAGCTTCCAGTTCCCCAGTGACGTGTCCATCGACTTCACCGCCCCGGCACCGGCGAGCGCGGTAAGCCGGGCGGTCATCGCCGGCTACCAGGACTACGTCCTCTCGCTGTGGGCCGCGGTGCTCACCCATGGCAAGAACACCACCTACTTACGGCACGCCGGCGGCAACGCCGCCGGGTTCGTGCGCCACGAGGCGGCGCGGTACACGTCGCCGGGGGTGACGGTCAAGGGGACGATCTCCTACACCGGCACCAAGATCACCGGGGTCTACTTCGGCACCGGCGCGGACGTGCTGTCCTGCGTGGACGCCTCCGCGTTCCATCAGGTCAACGCGCAGACGGGGGCCACTGAGGGGCTGGCGCTGCCGGCCCGGCTGACCCGCTACCTGGAAAACGTGGCCGAGGGGCGCAACAGCGACGGCACCTGGTCCGTCACCCGCCTGGCCGTCTACCCGGCAACCAGCACCAAGGGAGCAATGTGCCGATGAGAACCCGCCTTCTCACCAGCATGGCGCTGCTCGCGGCGTTCGCCGCGCTGGCCGCACTGAGCCAGGGCACCCCGGCGGTCGCCCTGGGTGCCGCCCCGGCGGCAGGCGCCGCTCCGGCCGTGGGCGCCGCTCCGGCAGCGCGCCAGGCCGCCGCCGCGCCCGCGGGCGGCGGCCCGGCGTTCTCCCACTTCGCGTACTCGCAGGTGAGCGTCACCGGCAACACCAACCCCGCTGCCTTAGCCAGCCCCACCGCGTACACGCCCGCGCCCTGCTGGGTGGAGCCGCGCTTCACCGGCGCCAACTCCTACCACAAGGGTGACCCGCAGCCGAGCGCGACCGGGGACGCCGACTCCTACTGGTGGTGGTTCGTCGGCAAGGAGCCGGCCCTGGCCGGGGTGCTCGGCCGGATCCAGGGCCTCAAGCAGGCCGTGAACAAGGTGTTCCAGGCCCGCCAGGGCGGCGGTGGCTGGTGGTGGGTACCGGGCTGGATCAACGGCGGCCTGAACGGCTACTCGTGCGCCTGGGGCCTGGTGCACATGCTCAACTTCAGCGCGCAGTACCTGGAGTACCTGCCGCCGCAGACCGGCGGGCCGGCCACCCCGGGCCACCCGATCGACGGGCGGATCCTGGCCTCGCTCGCCCGTGCGGAACTCGCCCTGCCCGCGATCAGGGTCTTCACCAACCCGGCGGTGGGCAAGCCCAGCGACGTCAACCTGCCCCTGTGGGTCTGGGTCGGCTACGCGGGCCCGGAGCGGCCCACCGACACCGCCAGCGTGCCGCTGCCCGGCGGCGGCGCCCTGTCGGCCACGGTGACCACCTCGCCGCCGCAGGTGTCGGTCTCGGTGAGCACCGCCGCGGCGCACGTCTACAACAACTGCGGTGCCACCGGGAGCAGGTACAACGGCGACCCGGCCGCGATCCCGCCGTGCGGGGTGACTTTCCTCGCCCCGTCCACCAACGGCCCCTACAAGCTCACGGTCACCGCGCGCTGGACCGTCAGGTGGACCGACAGCACCGGCGAGAGCGGCACGTTCCCCTCGCCGCCGTGGCCCGTTCCGGTGCAGTCCGGCAGCGCGACCGTAACCGTGCGCGAAATCCAGGCGGTCAACTGAGATGGCACCGGCAACCCAGAACGGTGCACGAGGCAGGGAGACACAGATCATGTCGGGTGACCGAGGCACGCTGACCCGCGGAGCGCCGCCCGCGCGGGACAAGGCGCCGCGGCGGCCAACCGCGCCGGGCAGCCGGCGCCCGCCGCGGGTGGCGCGGGAGCGCAGGCCCGCGCTCGCCGCCCTCGCGTTACTCCTCATCGTCGGCGGGGCGTTAGGCGCCGCCTACCTGGTCGTGCAGAACGGGCACCGGGTCGCGGCCATCGAGGTCACCCAGCAGCTCGGCGCCGGGCAGCAGATACCGCTCGGCGCCCTGCGCGAGGTGGACATCGCGGTCAGCGGCGGTTTCGCCTACGTGCCGTGGAGCGAGGCCGGTCAGGTCAGCCGGTTCTACGCGGCCAGCGCCATCCCGCCGGGCACCCTGCTCACCAGCTCGATGGTGGCCAGGGTCAACGGCCTGGCCAGGGGCAAGTCGGTGGTCGGGCTGGCGCTCAAGGACGGGCAGCTTCCCGACGGGCTGCAGGCGGGCGATCACGTGAACCTCTACCAGGTCAGCGACGCCTCGCAGTCGTGCCCGGGCACGCCGGGCAGCCTGCTTGCCTCGAACGCGGTGGTGCTCGGGATCAGCGCCCCGGCCACGGCCGCGAGCGCCTCCGCCGTCGACGTGCGGGTGGCTCTCGACCCGGCCGCGGCCGGCACCGTCGCCTGCAACGCGGCCAACGCCAACGTGGGGGTCGCGGTACTGCCGGGGTCGGCGACCGGCGGGACGGGCTAGCGATGGGCCTGATCGCGATCGCGGCCGACAAGGGAGCACCCGGGGTCACCACCGCGTCCCTGGCGCTGACCCTGGTCTGGCCGCGGCCGGTGCTGCTGGCCGAGTGCGACCCGGCCGGCGGTGACCTGGTCTACCGCCTGCCCGCCGCGCACGGCGGGCAACTGGACCCGGGGCGCGGGCTGCTCAGCCTGGCCGTCGCCGCCCGCCGGGGGCTGACGCCCGACCAGGTACTCGAGCACGCGCAGAAACTGCGGGGCGGGCTCGACGTGCTGGCCGGCGTGGTCACCGCGGAGCAGGGCGCCGGGCTCGAGCCGCTGTGGGGCCCGGTGGGTGCCGCGCTGGCCCGGTTGCCTGACTGCGACGTCATCGCCGACTGCGGCCGGATCGGCGCGGACGGCCCGCACTACGACCTGCTCGCCTACGCGTCGTCGGTGGTGCTGGTCACCCGTGCCTCGCTGGAAGAGGTGGTGCGGCTGCGGGAAAGGGTCGCGGCGGTGACCAGCGCGCTGGGGCTGCGGCACCGGCAGGGCATCCAGGTCGGCGTGATGGTGGTCGCCGACCACCGCCGGTTCCACGCGGCGCTGACCGAGACCGGGCAGGCGCTCGGCCCCGGCGGCGCGTCGCGGATACTCGGCGGGCTCGCCTACGAACCGAAGGCCGCCGAGGCGCTCGGCGGCGACCAGCGCGGCCACCTCGGCCGGTCGCTGCTGCTGCGCACGGCCCGCGACCTGGCCGGGCGGCTGGCCCGCTCGCTCGCCCCGGACGTGGCCGCCCCGGCCGGACGGGGGTGACCACGTGGATCATGCCGTGGTCAAGCGGCTGCGCAGCCAGGTGGGGGACCGGCTGGCCGAGCAGCGCCGGCTCGACGGGGTGGCCGGCGTGCCGCCGATGTCCGCCGAGGACGAGCGGCAGTTCGCCCGGGCGCTGATCGTCGCGGCCCTGGAGGGCCACGCTCGCGCGGAGATCACCGCGGGCCGGGCCCCGCTCACCGCCCACGAGGAGGAAGAACTCGCCACCGGCATCCACGCCGCGCTGTTCGGCGTCGGCCGGCTGCAGCCCCTGCTCGAGGACGACCGGATCGAGAACGTCGACGTCAACGGGTGCGACCGGGTGTTCCTCGGTTACGCCGACGGGCGCGAGGTGCTCGGTGAGCCGGTCGCCGACAGCGACGCGGAACTGGTCGAGCTGATCCAGGCGCTCGCCGCCTACTCCGGCCTGTCCAGCCGCCCGTTCGACGCGGCACACCCGCAACTGGACCTGCGGCTGCCGGACGGCTCCCGGCTGTCGGCGGTGATGGACGTGACGCTGCGGCCGGCCATCTCCATCCGCCGGGCCAGGCTCGGCAAGGTCTTCCTTGCCGACCTGGTCAGCAACGGCACGCTGCTGCCCGAGCTCGGCGGGTTCCTCACCGCGGCCGTGGCCGCGCGGAAGAACATCATGATCGCCGGGGCGACCAACGCGGGCAAGACCACGTTGCTGCGGGCGCTGGCCAACCAGATACCGGCGGGTGAGCGGCTCGTCACCGTGGAGCGCGCGCTCGAGCTTGGCCTCGACCAGTTCCCCGAACTGCACCCCAACGTGGTGGCCCTGGAGGAGCGGCTGCCGAACTCCGAGGGCCAGGGCGCCATCTCCATGGCCGAACTGGTCCGCCGCTCGCTGCGGATGAACCCGAGCCGGGTGATCGTCGGCGAGGTGCTCGGGGACGAGATCGTCACGATGCTGAACGCGATGACGCAGGGCAATGACGGCTCGCTGTCCACCATCCACGCCAACTCCTCGATGGAGGTGTTCAACCGCATCGCGACCTACGCCATCCAGGCGGCCGAGCGCCTCCCGGTGGAGGCCACGCACATGCTCATCGCCGGTGCCATCGACTTCGTGATCTTCATCGAGAAGCGCAACGACTATGACCGGGGCGGGAGCCTGCGCCGGTACGTCAGCAGCGTGCGGGAGATCACCGGCATCGACACCAGGGTGCTGTCCAGCGAGATCTTCGCGCCGGGCCCGGACGGCCGCGCCGTGCCGCACGCGCCGCCGTCCTGCCTGCCGCAGATGGCCCAGCATGGCTACGACCCGGTCAGGAGAGCCTGGTGAGCCCGGCCCTGGCCGGCCCGGGCCTGCTCGCCATCCTGGCCGGCGCGATCGCGGGAACCGGGCTGTTCCTGTTCATTGTGGCCGTGCGCGGGCTCCCGCCCAGGACGCCGGGCGAGACCGGCCGGCTGCGCCGCTGGGCCCACGAGACCGGGCCCACCCGCGCGGCCGCCGCCGTGCTGGCCGGCCTGATGGTGCTGGTAGTGACCCGCTGGCTGGTGGCTGGCGCCGGGGCGGCCTTACTCGTGCTGAGCTGGCGCGGCCTGTCCGGCGTGGCCGGGGAACGGGCCGCGATGGCGCGGCTCGAGGCGCTCGCCACCTGGACCGAGTCGCTGCGGGACACGATCGCCGGCGCGGTCGGCCTGGAGCAGGCGATCCCCGCCTCGCTGCGCGCCGCGGCGCCCTCGCTGCGCGATCCGCTGGCGGCCCTGGTGGAGCGGCTGCACACCCGGGTGCCCATGCCCGAGGCGCTGCGCAGGTTCGCCGACGACCTCGCCGACCCGAGCGCCGACCTGATCATCGCCGCGCTGATGATCAATGCCCGGCTGCGTGGCCCGGGCCTGCGGGACCTGCTCGGCGCGCTGTCGCGTTCGGTGCGGGAGGAGCTTGACGTGCGCCGCAAGGTGAACGCGCAGCGCCGGTCCACCCGGCGCGGTGCCCAGATCGTCGTGGGCATCTCGGTGGGCCTGGCCCTGGGGCTGGCCCTGTTCAACCACGCCTACGTGGCGGTCTACGACAGCGTCACCGGCCAGCTCGTGCTGTGCATCGTGGTGGCGCTGTACGCGGCCGGGGTGATGTGGATGCGGGCGCTGGCCCGGTTCCCGGTGCCGGAGCGGCTGCTGGCCGGCGGCGGGCCCGCGGCCACGCCGGACAGTGCTGGCCCGGGGGGGCGACCCCCCGGAACCCCCCGCGAGCCTCCCGAAGCGTTCGCGGCCTGGCAGGGAGGTACCTCATGACGGCTGCATTCCTCGTGGGCAGCCTGGCGGGCCTCGGCCTGTTCCTGCTCGGCCTCGCGCTCCATCCGCCACGGCCGCGGCTGGCCCGCCGCCTGGCCGCCTTTGACGCGGTGCGGCGCGGCGCGAACGGCCACTGGACCGGTGGCCACGACGCCCCGGCCGCGGACCCCCGCTGGCGCCTCGGCTCGTGGCTGGCGCGGCTGTGCGCCGAACAGGGCTGGGAGTTCTCCTCGCTGCGGAAGAACCTGTCCCTGGCCGGAATCTCGTTCGAGATCTTCCTGGCCACCAAGGTGCTGCTCGCGGTGCTCGGCTTCGTGCTCGGCCCGACGCTGGGGCTGCTGGCCGGGCTGCTCGGGTTCCACGTCTCGGTGTGGATCCAGGTCTGGCTCGGGCTGCTGCTCGGCGCCGCCTTCAGCTTCCTGCCCGACCTGGAGATCAAGCAGAAGGCCGCCAAGCGGCGGCGGGACTTCCGCCACGCGATCGGGTCCTTCCTCGACCTGTTCGCGATGAACCTGGCCGGGGGGCGCGGCGTGCCCGAGGCGCTGATGACCGCGAGCGACGTGGGCACCGGCTGGGCGTTCTGGCGGATCCGGGATGCGCTGGCCAGCGCCCGGATCACCGGCCAGACCCCCTGGCACGCGCTGGGCGCGCTGGGCGAGGAGGTCGGCATCGACGAGCTCCGCGACCTGTCCGCGGCGCTCAGCCTGGTCGCCGAGGACGGGGCCAAGGTGCGCGAATCACTGGTGGCGCGAGCGGAGAGCCTGCGCCGCAGGGAGCTGACCGACCTGGAGGGACAGGCGGGGGAGCGGTCCCAGTCGATGCTGGTCGCCCAGCTCATGCTGTGCGCCGGCTTCCTGCTGTTCCTGGTGTTCCCGGTGGTGGGGCTGCTTGGTGTCTGAGGCGGTGCGGCGAAGCGGTCGTGGTGGAGAGAAAAGTTGGGAGAACGACATGAACAACCCGGTGTCAGGCTACGTGCGGGCCTTCCTCGGCGTGCACCTCGCCGCGCTGCGCGCGGCATGGCGGGAGCAGGACCGCGGCGCATCGGCGGTCGAGCTCGCCGTGATCACCGCGATGATCCTCGTGGTGGCGGTCGTGCTGCTGGTGGCCATCCAGCACTTCGTCCGCGGTGCCGCGAACCAGATCAAGGGCACGACCCCGTAGGGCGGGACCAGTTGACCGCCCAGCGCCTGCAGCACTGGTGGCGCGCGGCACTTGCCGACCGCGGCTCGAGCGCGGTCGAACTGGCCGTGCTGGCCCCGGCGCTGATGATGATCTGCATGCTCATCCTCCAGTTCGGCCTGTGGTTCAACGCACGGCAGACCGCGCTGGCGGCGGCGCAGGCGGGGGCGGTCGTCGCCCGCCAGGAGGCGGCCAGCAAGCCGGGCACCTGGCAGCCCGACGCGCAGAGCACCGCCAGGCTGTACTACCAGCGGCTGAACAGCAAGCTGCTCAAGCAGGTCAACGCGACCACCGCCGCGGCGCCGGGCGGGAACGTCTACGTCACGGTGAGCGGGCAGGTCGCCGTCTCGGTGTTCCCGTTCTTCGGGCTGCACCTGACCGTGTCGGCGACCGCGGGCGGCCCGGTCGAGTGCTTCCGGCCCGCGGGCCAGGGCGGGGCGTGCTGATGCGCCCGAACGCGCCCGGCGCGCCGCACCGCATCGGGCAGGGCGGCCCGCGGCGCCGCGGCTGGCGGGCCCAGCGCGGCTCGATCTCGGTCGAGCTCGCGGTGCTCGCGCCCGGGCTCGTCCTGCTGTTATTGCTGGTCGCGGCCGGTGCCAGAGTGGTGGAGGTACAGGGCCACATCGACGGCGCGGCCAGGGATGCCGCCCGGGCGGCCAGCATCGCCCGGTCCTACGGCCGGGCCGTCGCCTCGGCGCAGCAGGCCGCTGAGGCGGACCTGGGCACCACCAGCCTGTGCGCGCCTGGCACCGTCGCCGTCCGGGTGGCCGGATACCCGGCGGTGCCGGTGGTTACCACGGCCGGCGGCACCGTGACGGTCACCGTCACCTGCCAGGTGAACATGAGCCCGTTCAAGGCGCTCGGCTTCGGGGCGACCAAGGGCTTCACCGGGCAGGCGGTGGCGCCACTCGACCCGTTCATGTGCCGGGACGTGTTCCCATGCTGACCCGGCTTGCGGAGCTGGCGCGGGCCCGCGGCGAGCGGGGCTCGGTCTCCGTGTTCACCGCGGTGTTCGCGATCGCGGTGGTCTTCCTGCTCGCGCTGGTACTCGACGGTGGCTCGGCGCTGAATGCGAAGGAGCGCGCCATGGATATAGCCGGCCAGGCGGCCCGCGCCGCCGCCGACACCATCGACCTCCAGACGCTGCGGGCCAGCGGCAAGGCGGTCATCGGGCCGGGTGCCTGCATCGCGGCGGGCAGCCTGGTCAGCAACTACGGGCACGTGCTGTCCAACGGGCTGGACAAGGTCACCAGCACCAGCATGGTGCGCTGCAGCGCACCGCCGGGGGCCGAGCGGGCGACCGTCCAGGTCACCGTGTCCACCCGGCCCCTGATTCCCGGCGTCTTCGCCGGCTTCCACGAGTCCGCGCAGGCGACCGCCACTCCCGAGTGCGGGATCAACCAAGGAGCGTTGTGCTGATGGCCAGGCAAGACAGCAAGCCGGGCCGGGCACGTTCCGGATGGGACGTGCTCACGGGCCTCGGCGCCATCGTGGTGCTGCTCGTGCTCGTGGTCGGGCCCCCGGTAGCCCTGATCACCGTGTTCGGCCTGCCGATACCGCGCACCATGCCTTCGGCGTCCCTGCTCACCCACCCGCTCCAGGCCGCGGCCGTGCTGCGGGCCTGTTCCGTGGTGGTGTGGCTGGCCTGGCTGCAGCTGGTGTGGTGCGTCATCGCCGAGGTGTCCGCCGCCGTGCGCAACGTCGGCATGCCCCGGCGGGTACCGCTGGCCGGCGGGCTCCAGGCGCTCGTGCACCGCCTGGTCACCGCCGCGCTGCTGGTGTCCACGGCCGCCGCGGCGGCTCCTGCGCTGGCACCGGCCGCCGCTTTGGCGGCCACCTCTCCCGCGGCAGCGGCCTCTATTCGGGACGTTACGCCTGCCGCTGCCATCCCCGGCCAGTCGATGACGCCGTCCATGCTTGTCGCCCCGGCGGCCAACGGGGGCGCGCACCGGCTGCTCGGCCCCGGGGACATAAGGCAGGAGTTCCGGCCGGTCAACGGCGCCACGGGCGGCAACGGCAACGGGACGCAGGCCGCCGCCGCGAGCCCGGACCGCGCGCAGGACAGGTGGGCGCACCGCACGGAAAAGATCTACGTGGTGAAGCCGCCGGCGGGCCGGTTCCACGAGAGCCTGTGGGAGATCGCCGAGAATCACCTGGGTGACGGCAGGCGGTACCGGGAGATCTTCGACCTGAACAAGGACCTGCCGCAGCCGGACGGCTCCACGCTCACGATCGCCAGCCTGATCCGTCCCGGCTGGGTGCTGCGCATGCCGCACGACGCCTACGGCGCGGGCATCGAGGAGGTCAAGGCCAGCCCACCGGCCAGGCATTCCGGCCAGCCGCAGGGGCCGCGGCCCGCGGCTCGCCCGCCCGCGCCCGGCAAGCACGCCTCGCCGCCCGCCGCGGTGCCGCCGGCCGAAGTGCCACCGGCCGTGACCCCGGCCGCGCAGAACCCGCCGGCCGCCCGCACGCCCAGCCCATCCGCCCCGGCCACGTCGGCCCCCGCTCCCGGCGGCCCGGCGCCCGCCTCGCCGCCCGCGGATTCCGCCCCGGCGCCCGCCGCCAACGGCCGGGCGGCAACCGGCCAGCCCACTTCCGGGGGGCCCGGCGCGGGCCGCTCCGCCCCCGCCCGCTCCTCGTCCGCCCCCGCCCGGTCCGCGTCCTCGTCTGCGCCCGCCCGGTCCGCGTCCGCGCCTGGCCAGTCGGCGCCCGCTCACGCCGCGCCCGCCCATGCCGCGCCGCGGTCCTACCCGCTGGAGCTCGCCGCCGCGGGGCTGCTTGCCGCCGGCGTGCTGGCCGAGCTGGAGCGCCGCCGCCGCAGGCAGGCACGGCGCAGGCCGCCCGGCCGGCGGGTGGTGACGCCGCCGCCAGACGCCGCGTGGGCGGAGGCGGCGCTGCGCCTGGGCGAGGACGAGAACTCCGCCCGGATGCTGGACGCGGGCCTGCGTCACCTCAGCCGCGCGCTGCAGCGGCAGGGCCGGACGCCGCCGACCGTGTTCGCCGCGCACGTCGGCGACGACAACCTGGACCTGTGGGTCACCCCGCCCAGCCATGACGTGCCTGCGCCCTGGTACGCGGTGGGCGACGGGCAGGTATGGCGGCTGCCGCTGGCCGGCATGCCGGGCCTGGACGGCCGCGGCACCGCCCTGTACCCGGGCCTGGTGACCATCGGCACCGATGCCACCGGCCGGGTGCTGGTGGACCTGGAGGCCGCGCGCGGCCCGATCGCCGTCACCGGCCCGGAGGACCTGGTCGCCGGCGCGCTGTGCACGATGGCCGCCGAACTGGCCGCCAGCCTCTGGTCCGACACGATGCACCTGACGCTCGTGGGGGCCGGTGAGGACCTGGCCGCCCTCTCGCCCGACCGGGTGCACGTGGCAAGCTCCCTGACCAAGGCGCTGCCGCTGCTCGAGGCGCACGCCGAGGGCGTGGCGGACGCCCTGGCCGCCTCCGGCGCACGATCGGTGCTGGCCGGCCGGGCGGAAGGGCTCATCCCCGAGGCCTGGACGCCGCACTACCTGATCACGCTGATCCCGCCAACGCAGCATGAGGCGCGGCGGCTGGCCGCGCTCGCCCGGGCGGGCGCCTTCGCCGCCGGGTACCTGATCGCGGGCGAGACCCCCGCCGCCACCTGGACCTGGGAGATCACCCCGGACGGTCGGATGCGGGCGCCGGAGCTTGGCCTGGACGTCGCGGCTCAGCTCATCCCGGCGCAGCAGCAGGCGGCGATGGCGGGCCTGTTCGACGCCGCGGACGACATGACGGGAGCGCCACTGGCCGCGCCGCCGGTGGACCTGGCCCCGGCCCCGCACCTTGCCCCCGACGCCACGATGCCGGCCGAGGTCACCCTGCTCGGCCCGGTGTCCGTGCGTGCCACCGGCGAGATCGAGCCGGACATGCTGCCGCTTGCCACGGAGATCGTGGTCTACCTGGCGACCCACCCCGCCGGGGTACATCCGAACGTGCTGGCCAGGGCGATCTGGCCGCAGGGCGTGGACGACGAGGCCAGGGACGATGTGCTCGATGAGGTCGCGTACTGGCTCGGCACCGACGGCATCGGCCGCCCGCACCTGGCCGCCGATGCCAGCGGCCGGCTGCGCCTCGGCTCCGGGGTCAAGGTGGACTGGCACGTGTTCCTCACCCTGGTGGCCCAGGCCGGGCAGGGGGCCGGGCCGGCCGGCCGGAGCGGGCACTCGCCGGAGGAGGCCAAGCTGGCACAGGCGCTGAACCTGGTCGAGGGCCATTTCCTGGCCGACTGCGGGCCGGGCGGCTACTCCTGGATCCTCGCCGACGGGCTGGTGTACGAGGTGTCCGCCCGGGTCGCCGACGCCGCGCACCGCCTGTGCGAGCTGCGGCTGAACGACGGCGACTCCCGCGCCGCGATGGACGCCGTGCGCACCGGGCTGCGTATCGCGCCGGACGACGAGCTGCTCTGGCGGGACCTGCTGACCGCCGCGCACGCCACCGGCCAGGAGAACGTGCTCTATGCCGCGGCAGGCGAGATCTGGACCCGCGCATCCATGGACGGGCCGCCGGAGCTGACCACCGAGACCGAGGCGCTCCTGGACGAGCTGCTCCCGACCTGGCGCTGGACGCTCGCCTAAACCCCGTCGGTCCGGCGCGGGGCTAGAACCCCGTTGGTCCGGCCCGGAGCTAGCCTCGCACGTACGCTAACGCCGTACCCATCCGTACGTGGAGCCTGTGTGATGACAAACGGTGGCCCGGTTGCCTCCCTGCCCGGGGGGCGGACGAGCGTGCTGATCGTGGAAGACGACCTGGGGATCGCCACCCAGCTCGTCCGCGGGCTGCGCCGCGATGGGTACGACGTGGATCACGTGACCACGGGAGGCGAGGCGCTGCGCTGGGGCGAGCCGGACGTGGTCCTGCTCGACCTCGGCCTGCCCGACACCGACGGGGTGGAGGTCTGCCGCCAGCTGCGGGAGCGGTCGCGGGTGGCGATCATCGTGGTCACCGCGCGGGGGGAGGAGCCCGAGCGGGTGCTCGCCCTCGACGCCGGCGCTGACGACTACCTGGTCAAGCCGTTCGGCCTGGCCGAGCTGCTGGCCCGGATCCGCGCCGTGCTGCGCCGGGTGCACCCCGGTGGCGAACTGCTGACGCACGGCCCGCTCACCGTGGACCTGCGGACCCGCAAGGTCACCGTGTCCGGCCGCGAGGTCGCGCTGACCCCCAAGGAGTTCGACATCCTGGAGTGCCTGGCCGCCGACCCGGGCCGGGTACTCAGCCGCCAGCAGATCCTGGAGAGCGCGTGGGACGCCCACTGGTACGGGCCCACCAAGGTGCTTGACGTGCACGTGGGAGCGCTGCGCCGCAAGCTCGGCGTGCCCGGCCTGATCGAGACCGTGTACGGCAGGGGCTTCCGCCTCGGCGGTGCGTGATGGCCCGCCGGATAGCGCTCACCATGCTGTCTTTGGTCGGCGCCCTGCTGCTGGGCGCCGTCGTCCCGCTCGGCCTGATCACCACCGCCCGGGAACGGGCCTCGTTCCGGCAGGACACGGTGCTGACCGCTCGCGCGTTCGCGGCCATCGCGGAGGACGGCCTCACCGAGCCGGGCCGCAGCCCGGCCATCGCCGCCTTCCTCGCCAGGGCCAGCAAGTCGGGAGAGGCCGGCTGGGTGTACGACACGGCCGGACGGCTGATCGCGCACAGCACCGCGGTGGCGTCCCCCGGCGGGCTGCGCCTGCCCGCCGGGCCGGGCGCGCCGGTACCGGCCATCATGCGCGCTGTCCAGCGCGGCGGCGGCGTCTCCATTACCGGGCCGCCCGGCCGGCTGCAGGTGGCCGTGGCGGTGGATACGGCCGACGGCCAGCCACCGGTGGGGGTGGTGGTGCTCGCCCGGCCCACCTCCGAGCTGGACGAGCGGCTCCGGGTGCTGTGGGCGGTACTCGCCGCGATCGCGGTCGGCGGGCTGGTCGCCGGGGCGATCGCGGCCGTCTGGGTCGGGCGCTGGGCCGGCCGGCCGTTGTCGGCGCTGGACGCGGCCGCGCAGCGGCTGGGCGGCGGTGCGCTCGACACCCGGTCCGCCGCCCGGCAAGGGCCGCCCGAGGTGCGCCGCCTGGCCAGCACGTTCAACACCATGGCCGGCCGGCTGGAGGCCCTGGTGCACGGCAACCGGGCCATGATGGCCGACGTGTCGCACCAGTTGCGCAGCCCGCTGGCCGCGCTGCGGCTGCGGCTCGACCTGCTCGCGGCCGACGCCGACGAGGCCACCGCGGCGGAACTGGCCGGCGCGCAAGACGAGATTGCCCGGCTGTCCCGGCTGGTGGACGGGCTGCTAGCGGTCGCCAGGGCGGAGAGCGCGGTAACCGTGCCGGTGCCGGTGCAGGTGGCCGTCGTGGTCCGCGACCGGGTCGCGGCCTGGAGCCCGGTGGCGGAGGAGCGCGGGGTGGGCCTGTCCGCCGCTGCGCCGGGCCAGACCCACGCCAGCCTGGGCGAGGGCCACCTGGAACAGATACTGGACAACCTGATCGCCAACGCCCTGGACGCGGTTCCTGCGGGCGGGCATGTCCGGGTCAGCGCCCGGCCCGGCGAGCGGGGCGCCCGGGTCGTGGTGGCCGACGACGGACCCGGCATGAGCCGGGCGCAGCAGGAGGCGGCGTTCCGCAGGTTCGCCAGCAACACCTCCGGCGGGACCGGGCTCGGCCTGGCCATCGTGCACCGGCTCGTCACCTCCAACGGCGGGTCCGCCGAACTGTCGGACACCCAGGGTGGCGGCCTCACGGTCACCCTCGACCTGCCCGCTTCACCGGCCGATCCGGTCGTCCTGGCGGCCGAGGGGGCGGGCCGGGCGGGCGACAATTCCTTACCGGTTCTGAACCATTGCTGAACAAGTTCCCGGCAAGCCATGGCGCAGGCTGGAAACCATGCGGGGCGAGTCGCAGTACTACCGCGGACCGGCCGGGTACGGCTATGCCCACGAGGACGAGGAGTACTGGTACGGCGAGCGCCGGGCCACGGACGTCTGGGAGTACCGGGACGAGGACGATCACGGGCGCGCGGACGGCGCGACCGGCGGCGCCGGGGGGAACGAGCGGCTCACCGGGCTGACCGGCATGGTGCTGCTCGTGCTGTTCGCCGCCGAGGGCGTCACGATCCTGGCCGTCCGCCAGATGCTCACCCTGCACTTCTTCCTCGGCATGCTGCTGATCGGCCCGGTGCTGCTCAAGCTCTGCTCGACGATCTACCGGTTCGCCAGGTACTACGCCGGGGATGCCGAATACCACCGGAAGGGCCCGCCCGCGCTGCCGCTGCGGGTACTCGGGCCGTTCGTCATCCTCACCTCGCTCGCGGTGATCGGCACCGGCATCGTGCTCGCGCTCACCGGGCCGGGCCCCAGCATCTGGCTGCTCGCGCACAAGGCGTCGTTCGTGCTCTGGTTCGGCGCCATGACCATCCATGTGCTCGCCTACGTCTGGCGGCTGCCCAGGCTGGTTGGCAGCGACCTGGCCCGCCAGGCCGGCTACCGGGCGGAACAGGTCCTGGGCGGCCGGGCCGCGCGGTGGCTGCTGCTGACCGCGTCGTTGCTGACCGGGCTGCTGCTCGCCGTGATCACCGTTCATCTTGCCGGTCCGTGGACCGCCGTCCCCGGCCTGGGCCGGTGAAGGACCGGTCCCGGCCGCCCGCCAGCGGCCGGGACCGGCCCACCAATGGCCGGTGACCACGCTAGCCCGGGGGGCGACCCCGGGAACCCCCCGCTGGCCTCCGGCCCGGTTCCTCCGTCACCGGGCCGGGGCCTGCCGCTAGTTCCGGCCGGTTACTAGTACGAAACCCTGCTTTGACGTACGTTGTCGTGCAATACGCGGTGTGGTGCGCCCCAGGCTGGCCAGAAAGCGGCGGGCAAGCCCAATACCGGGACGACGCTCGGGGGGACGCGATGACTGTTCCTGATGATGCCGAAAAGGTACTGACGGCCATTCGGCTTGGCTGGGCCATGGCCGAAGTACGGGGCCGTAACCGGCCTGACGCGCCCCCCGGCGCCAAGGCCGCTCTGCCCGGCCCGCCGAGCGGGGCGCTGCCGCTGCGTGTCGAACAGACACCGACCGAACTGCGCATCGAGGTTCAGTCGCTGCTCGGCGTGATGGCGCACAACCTCAGGCTCGACCGGGGCAAAGATCACACCGACTTCCCCAAGGCCATCGACGATCAGGCGAAACGCCTCTACGAGGCGCGCAAGGCCGCTGGTGCGGGCATTGCGAAGGCTCCCGGCGAGGCTGGCGCGGCTGGCTCCGGCGACGCTGGTCCCGGCAGTGCCGGTCCCGCCGGTGCCGTGGCGGTCGGCAGCCCAGCGGTTCCTGGCGTGGCGGTTGATGGCGTGCCGGTTGATGGCGTGGCGACTCCGGATGGGGCGACTCCGGACGGGGCGGGACCCGTGGTTATGGTCGCTGCCGGCGAGACGGCGGTTCCCGGCGATCCGGCGGCGGAGTGGCTTTCCCTGCAGGAGCTGATCTTCAAGTTCGACCAGCACATCCAGAACACGCTGGCATGGGGCCCGGACACGGTCGCGGGCGGCTACCAACTCGGCCGCGCTCTGGCAGAGCCGTACTGGGCGCTGGATCCCGGGCTTCCCGACAAGTCACCCAGCCCCGCGGCCTGGTGGTTCCTGCTCGGCGAGGAACGCAGCGGCGAAATGAGCCGCCTGGCCGGCCGGCTCACCGCCTACTTTCATCCGCTGACGGCGGCCGCCATCGCCGGCTCGGTGCAGATCTGGAAGCACGTGGCCGCTGACCCGGTGTGGCGCGAGGATGCCCGGGACGAGCTCTTCTTCCAGGTTCGCCGCTGGTATGGGCTGGTGGTCATGAAACAGGATCCGACGATCCTGGTGCAGCCGTATGTGATGGTCCGGAACTTCCGGATGATGTTCCGCACGCTGCGTATCTTCTGGCCGGAACTCATCGGGGCGGCCGTCGCCGCGGCCGCGCTGTCCGCGTTCGCGGTCGCCTTCGGCCAGAACGACATCAGTTCGTTCGCGAAGAGCGCGCTGGGCTTCATCGCCATTACCGGGCTCTCCATCGCCGGGCTGATGGCAAAGCTGAAGAGCCAGGCACAGGTGATGGTCACCCGGCTCCGCCAGGACGTCTACACCGACCTGGTCGCCGTGGCCATCACGACCGCCCCGCCGGTGCCCTCGGTACCCAACCGGCCAGGCAAACAGGGCGCGAAGAAGGCCGAGATGGCGCGGGAGCGGAAGATCACCCCAGTCACGCCCAGCTGAGCCCAGCAGCTAGCGGAGTCGAGACCTCAACCAGCGGGCCCCAGCCCCGTCACGCGAACTGCGCCGGGCGCCTACATGGGTCTGGGCCTCAACCAGCAGGGCCCCGGCCCGGTGACGGTGGAACGGGCCGGAGGCCAGCGGGGGTTCCAGGGGGTCGCCCCCCTGG
>Ga0306920_100003544_pt1 | contig 19816 bp, 16 predicted proteins | sample flu12Cox44000170_FD_204666 | JGI IMG/M metagenome (GOLD analysis project Ga0306920, IMG submission 204666) | Lab enrichment of tropical soil microbial communities from Luquillo Experimental Forest, Puerto Rico - flux4day.12C.oxic.44.000.170 (v2)... | ecosystem: Environmental > Terrestrial >... | reverse complement strand
GCACAACCAACTGCAATATTGGGCCGGAAGGAAGACGTGATGGTTTGGGTACTGGCCTTTGAAATCTCACTTGCGCTCATAATCGCTTTTCTAGTGTTGCCCCGGGTCGGCCGGAGAAAGATTTCGCAGTGACGCAGCAACCGTCACAGTCGTCCCAGGAAGAGCCAGGGTCTGTTGCCAACTCCCAGGCCTGAAGGGCCAAGGGCAATGACGACGCTCAACGCCACGCCGAAGGAAACGAGATACGTCTCCAACATCGATTATTTCGGCCCTCCGGTTTACTTGTATTCGCTGAAGCAGGGGATCCGCGACGGATTTCTGGCACCCTACAAGGTGGTCAAGGTCCATATAGATCGCGACGTCGAGGGCTACCGACCGGAAAAGGGCCAACTCGACCGCGAAGGCCAAGAGGTCGAGGACCGCATTGACAACACGACGGATTTCGATCGGACACTGTTGCTGGATGGTCAAGCCGCATTTTATCTGGACGGCGTCGGTCGGATTTACCGCCGAGCTGGGGTGCTTTAGGGTGAGAAAAAAATAGGGTCAAAATAACGCGCACTGCCCGGGTGGAGCATCCATGAACGGGTCTTTTTCCGTTCTTGCCGCCTGCGTTCTTGCCTCCGCGTGTCATGTACGGGCGGGGATGAGCAAGGATTTCAATATTTTCGCGACGCACTTTATTTGATGGTTGAGCGGAAGCAGATGCGCGGCGGGGGCGTGGTCGCTCATTTGCGGGAATGGAAGGGAGCGCAGATGTCGAACGGGAAATCGAGACGGCAGCGGGTGATTGAAGAGGCTCGCCGGATTCTCGGCTCCTATGATGCCGTAGCGGAGGCATTGGACGAAGGGTTGTCTCCCGAGAGTTTCACCGGGGCCGAGTTGGTTGGTGAGGAGGAGAGAGTCCCCGGCACTTCGGTCGCTCGAGCATTGAAAGAGGAGGCCAGCGAGGCAATTGATGTCGGCCTCGAAGCCATGAAAAAGGTGGAAGCGGGCGAAGACGAGGATATCACGCCGGAAGATCAACAGGGACTCGAAGCCATTATCCTGCTCGCGGGTCGTCCGGCAATTCTCATCCAGGACGGCGACTTCATGAATCCGCCCAAGCTCTGGGCCGGCCTCAAGGACGTTCGCCAACAGATCCAGGGGGTGATCCGGCGCGTCGGCCGAATCGAGGTCGCGAAGCACCCGGACCTCGAGTGGGTCGGCACCGGTTGGCTGGCTGGAAAAGACGTCCTGTTCACTAACCGTCACGTGGCGGTGGAGTTCTCGCGCCGCGGCGCCGACGGGGCGTGGACGTTCCGCGCGCCGATGAGCGCCAGTTTGAACATGCGCGCCGAGCTCGGCTCGGAGGATGCCTTGTCTTTCGCGATAACGTCGATAATCGGCATTCACGAAGACCACGACCTCGCCGTCCTTCGCGTTGAGCAGACGTCGGGCAGCGAGCGATTGCCCGATCCGCTTCCGATTGCTAAACAAGCGCCAGCCACTCTCGTGGGCAGCAAGGTGTACGTCGTCGGATTCCCGGCGTGGGACGGGCGGCGCAACGATCCGGAGCCGATGAAGCGGATCTTCCAGGACATCTACAATGTCAAACGGCTGCACCCTGGCGAGATTTCCGGTGATTCGCTGGCGAGCTTCGAGATATTTCACGACTGCTCGACGCTCGGTGGAAACTCGGGCTCGCCAGTCGTCAATCTCGACACGCATCAGGTTATCGGTCTGCATTTCGGCGGCCGGTTTCTCGAGCAGAATCATGCCGTGCCGCTCTGGACGTTGCAAAACGATGAGCTGATCAAGCGCGCGGCGATCATCTTTCAGTAGGAACGAAGCACTAACTACGAGACGTCTCTATCCGCCCGGCCACGGAGGCCCGGATGTCGCAGCAGCCAGCTAGAGTCCGGAACAAAATCGTCACGCTGAACAGTGTTCAGGAACCGATGACGGAAGCGATGGCGGAAAGATGGGATAAGGAAGGACCAGCTCCCGAATCGTTCGACAATCGGCTCTACCGCGCGCGCTACTACCAGATCATGCAGCGTCTCCGTCAGGCAACGAGGGACACGGGACCCGGTGTGATGGTCACGGTCCAGGATCGCGAGGTATCAATCCTGCAGAGCGAGATGGCGCGCCATGGTGCGGCTGGCAAAGAGCTGGGCGCCGGCGGGCAGGAGGCGAAGTTCGCTACCGGGTTCGGCGGCGACTGGTTCGGCTGGATTCGAAGCCTGTTCGATCACGTCGACCGCAAGCAGGCGCATCCGATGATGCGGCCGACGAGCACAAAGACGGAGCGGATTCCGGACGTCGCCATGATCGCCATGACCGCGGATTGGGGAACGGGCTTGTACGGGGCGCCGAAAATCGCGGAGCAGATACGAAAGGTTGGCGGTTACCAGCTGCTGATGCACCTCGGCGACGTCTACTATTCGGGCACGGAAGAGGAAGTCCAGGAACGGTTCCTCGACATCTGGCCAAAAGACGCAGGGAAGCGGACGATCGCCATCAACTCGAACCATGAGATGTACTCGGGCGGCTTCGGCTACTTCAAGCTGGCGCTGCCGGCGATCGGACAGAAGTCGAGCTATCTTGCGTTCGAGAACAAAGATTGGCTGCTGGTCATGCTCGACACCGCGTACGTTGACCATGACATGGACAACGAGCAGGTCGCGTGGCTGAACTTGGTGCGCGAACAGTCGGTTGATGAAGACAATGAGCCGAAGAAGCTGGTCCTCTTTTCACACCAGCAATTGTTCTCGCGCCTCGACAACCAGGGTCCCAAGCTGCAGAAAGCGTTGCGGCACCTTCTCGACCAAAAGGCGATCACCGCTTGGTACTGGGGCCATGAGCACCAGTGCGTCATTTACGACAAGCACGAAACCTATGGTCTGTTCGGGCGCTGTCTCGGCAATGGCGGCATCCCGGAGGTGCGCAAGAGCGAAGTCAGGAACGCGCCGACGGAGCGCACGGTCGAAGGCGTGATATGGAAGCGGCTGTCGAAGACGGAAAACAGTCCATCCTGTCTCGCGCTCGACGGTCCCAATCCGGATATCAAGGGCGAGGAGCAGAAGTTCTTGCCGCATGGCTACATGACGCTTGAGCTGAATGGGCCGACGCTGACCGAACGGGTCTACCTCTCCAACGGGAAAGAGATACTAAGCAACACGATTTCCTGAGAAAGCTGCACGCGTGCCGCATCCATTCTTTGACGCACGTAGGTATCCATGGAGCCGGGAGGATGCCCAGGTGGCGCATTCTGCAGTCGCCCAGGCGGTCACGGAGCCGAAACAATACAGACTGTTGTACGAGAAGAGCGGCGGCGACCTCACGAAGCTTACAGCCCAGCAGAATGCCGCCGACGCGTGGCAGGAGATCCTCAATCTTCTGACCATTGCGCGAGGGCTGAAGCGGTTATTCGAGCTCATCATCGCTGACAACGGCCTGGCCGCGGTTCACAATACCATTCGCGCGATTCAGAACGCGGAAGACATCATCCCCGCGGTCTCCGGCGAGAAGTTCGTGTTCGTCGACCGGCAGCAGCTGCGAAGCGAGCTCCTCAAGCTGCTTGGCGATATGCCCACGCATGGCGTGCTCCTCGTCAGGGGACCATCGGGATCAGGAAAGTCGTGGACGCGAAATCTCGTCGGGCACGTGGCGAGGTCTTTGGGCGAGGAGTACATCTACTTCTATGAGGGGCTGGTCTCCTCGGTTGACGGCGTCGTGGATCAGCTGTTTGCGTTTTTCGGCGCTCCGGGCGACGTGCCGGCAAAGCTCGAAACCGATCCGGCCTGGTACCAGCGAGTCTGCCGGACGCTCCAGGGCATCGCGAAAAAGAAGAACGCGGTTTGCTGGATCGTCGCCGACGATCTCGGCCTGGCGAAGGACGGGACGCCGTTGCTGCACAAGGGGATTCGCGAGTTCTTCGATCAGTTCGCGCAGTTCATGATCGATCCGTCGTTCGCGCAGCAGTTTCGCCTCGTGCTACTCGACTATCCGAATGGCGACGTGCCGAGCAAGTGGCAGGATTTCTGGGTCGAAGATCGTCCCGACGAAAAAGAAGTGGCCGAGGGTCTGCTGGCCGAGTACTTGCTCCGCAGGGCTGCTCACATGAAGAAACAGATCGGTGAAGAGAAGGCGCAGGTTTTGGCACGTGATATTCTGGCGAAGGCCGACGCGCCGCAGGCCGTGCCTAGACCGAAACCCAGACTCAAAGTGATTCACGACGAGCTGGTCGGCGTGATTCAGAAGTTGTGATGGTGCCCGGGTGGCAATAGTTCGAAACGAGCGCATCCTCTCGGTCGGCGATCTCCTGACCGGCGTACAGCAAGCGCGTGCTGCCCTCGTGCGGGTCGTGAGCTGGGCCAACCCCAACGGTCCCGGGAGCCCACTGCAGACTGGCTGGTTCATCACGCCGCAACTGGTCGTGACCGTGGGATTCGGCTTCGAGCAGACGCGCAGCAGCAATCCCTACGCGCACTTCATGATCGAAACCGGCGGCGCTTCCGGGCCGCCGCGTGTCGAGCCGATCATCGGAACACCAGAGCTGCTCGGCTATAACCTGCTGCCGCGCGCCGCAGGTATGCCGATGCTGGCGGTGTGTCGTGTAGCCGGGGCAGCCGAGGGTCACGTCCTCGAACTGTGCTTTGACAAGCAAGGCGTCGGCGAATCCATCTATCTTCTGCATTTTCCCGAAGGCGAACCTCACGCCAGCATCAGCTTCGGCCGCATCGTGAGCTTCGAGGAGTCGCTCGTGTTGTACGACGCGAACACGCTGCCGGGAAGCTCCGGCGGCCCCGTGCTCGATCAGTCGTGGCGCGTCGTTGCCGTGCACGTCGCGAGCGACATCCCGCGCCATGTGAATCAGGGCGTGACGCGGGCGGCCCTGGTCACCGCGCTCCGCGGGTCGAGCGCCTGGCACGAGATCGCCGCCTATCATCGGATTGCAGACGACGCAGCCGCGCGCGAACAGCTCCGCCAGGAGCCGATCGCTGAAACCGAACGGGCGGTGCTCGATCCCGTTCTCGTTCAGGCGGCGCTCACAACCAAGTTCGATCCGAAGGCCCTGCCCGCGGATCAGGCCGAGCGGTTGAGCGAGCTGGTAGCCGATCCGTCGGCCAAGGTCTGGTCGCTGCTGCCGGCGGAACGGCGAAACATCATCACGGCGGCAGGATCGCTCGAAGCGCTGCGCAAGCACCGACCCAGGACGCGAACCGACGAAGTCGCTGACCGGGTGATCGACGACATCCTCGACGGTCCGCCTTACAAAGTCGATGACCTGTCGGAGGAGTCGCTGGCGTGGTGGATACAAGCGGCGCGCTGGTTCGAAGGCGTCGCGCCCGACCTGCCGACGCCGGCGCAGATTGCGAAGAAGCTGGAGCGCCGCCGAAGCAGAGGCCGCCTCGATCGAATAGCGGGCCCGGGATTCCGGGGACGCGCCTCGGAGCTGGCCGCGATCCAGAAGTGGTACCGCAGCAAGCGGGGGCCGCTGGCCCTCACCGGCGTCGGCGGCATCGGCAAGTCCGCGCTTGTGGCGCGGTTCGCGTCGCAGCTGCCGCCAGAGACGGTGCTGCTCTGGCTCGATTTCGATCGCGCCGACCTCGCGCCCGATGACGCCGTCTCCGTTCTGAGCGCCGTGGCAGAAGAGGCCGCGGCACAGATCGAGGGCTTCGAGAAGGTCACGGTCGACAAGAACGATTGGAAAACTGCCGCCAAAGCGCTGGGCAAGAGAATCAAGGAGGGCGTTGGCAACGGTCCGGCCCCGCTGTTCGTGCTCGATAGTTTCGAGGCGGCGCAGTACACCGAGCGCTATCTGGAGCTCTGGCCCGTCCTCGAGGAAATCGTCGCGGCTGCTCCCAAGCTGCGGCTGATCGTCACCGGCCGGGCGCCGATCCGCGATCTGAAATTGAACGGACGGCCAGCCGTTTCGGTCCATCTCAAAGGCCTGAACCCCGACGATGCACGTGAATGGCTGATGGAGAAGAACATCACCGATCCGGCGGTGCTCGATCGCGTCATCGAGCTCGCTGACGGCGTGCCCTTGATCCTCCATCTCGCACTTCGCTTCGTCGAAAAGGGCGGACGCGTCGCGGACTTGCCGGCCGATTTGCCGCCGGCGATTGTCGCCGGCTATCTGCACGATCGCATTCTCGGCCGGGTGAATCCGGCGTATCGCGAGTTCGCAACCGGTGCGCTGGTGTTGCGTCAGCTGACGCAGCCAATGGTCGAACCGGTTCTCGGCAACCTCGACGGCCTGACGCTGCCGAAAGGCGAGGTTGCGAGCTGGTTTCCCGAGTTCGCGCGGGAGGTGGCATTGGTCGAGTCGGGCGAGGTGATGCGTGTGCGGCCCGAAGTGCGATCGGCGACGCTCGAGTGGCTCCAGCGAGACCGGCTGCCGTTCGTGCAAACGATCGACCGACGCGCCGCGGACTGGTACGCGAAACAAGTGCAGATGACGCCTGAACCGGAGATCGCCGCAGAGCTCGTCTACCACCGCCTGCGCCTGGGCGACATCGCCGGCGCCGAAAAGGCGTGGCGCGATGGCGCCGGCGCGTTTCTGACCTACGCCGCCGACGAGATCCGCAATCCGGCGGCGCGCGACTGGTTGTCCGACCGCCTCGGCGTTGCTACCGGCTCGCGGCCCGTGCGAGTCTGGGAGAGTGACGCGGCACAACGGATCCGATCGGTCAGGAAGCGCGGCCTCAATCGCGCGGCAAGCGAGATTCTAAAGGAAAGGAAAGATCGCAGCCACGTGAGTCCACTGACGTTTCACGAAGCGTTCGAGCTTCGCGCGGCGGGCAAGTACAAGCGCGCGTTGGAGCTGCTCGACCAGGCTGGTGATGCGCCTGGACCAATCGGCCGCGATCGCACCGTTCTTCGCGCCTTGCTGCTCGCGGAGAGCGGCGATGTTCGCGGCGCCGACCAGTTTCTCGCGCCGCTCGAGGCGCCCGACCACTGGACGGATCAACCCGCTGGCTGCCCTGTGGCGATTCAGGCAGCGCGGATTCGTCTGGCGCTGAATATCGACACTGAGATCGACCTGCTGCGCCGGCTGCGCGGCGCCGATGACTGGCAAAGTCTGGGCGAAGCAATTTCCACCGTTGATGTCATCCTGCCGAGGCTGAAGCTCCGGCTGCGATCGTCGCGGCCGACGTTCGAGCAGACGCTCGACGTCGTCGACCTCATACGCGAGCGGAGGACGATCGATCTGCACCAGCAGCTCGAAGACGAGCGCTTTGCGACGCTGCCACAGGAGCCGGCGGAGGCCCAGCAGCGCAGAAGCAGTCTTTACTCGCAGTGGGCGGCGAGCGGCGCTTGGACCGGCGAGCCTGCCACGCTCGCTGATTTCCATCTCGCCGGGGATCGATACGAGAACATTCCGGCATTGGCGGAGTCCGGGTGGCGCCGGTGGTGGATCGTCGCGCAAACCGATTTCCTCGCTAAGGCGCTCGAATTCGCGATGACACCATCGACGCCGCAGGCGATGTCCCTCCTCGGCACGCTGGCGCTGTTCACGCTCCGCTACGGGAACCTCCGCTTTGGAACCGACTCATCGTCGCTCGGCGAGATGGTTCGGAGCGCGCCGGCGACGCGCGAAACGCTCTACGTATCAAGCAAACGCTGGCAGGAGGCGCAGCAAGCGCTGCGCACCGGCGTCGACAACCGGCACGATTGGTCGAAGTACAAAAGGAAAGCTGGATCCGATGGCATAGTCGTCCTGCTTGGAGAATTGCTTCGCTACCAGCCGACCGGTGTCGCTGAATATCCTGTCGACACGGGGCCCTTCCTGTTGAGCCTCGTGGCGCCGGATCCGCTCGAGCAGCTCGTGGGCAATCTCGCCGGCCGCTCGGTGATGATCCAGACGACGTGAAGCGGGGGGAGCCATGGCCTCTGTCGTCGACGCGTTTCCGCTACCCTTTGATGCGCCGGAGGTGCAGGAGCTGCATTCGACGCTCGCGGCGATCTATCCGACGTCGAACGGCGCCATGTTCGTCGCCGATCGCGCCGGAATGAACCCGGCGATGCTCTTTCCAGGTCAGCCGGCGTTCCTTCTCTGGTACGACATCCTGAAAGAGGCGGCGAGAGCGCAGCTCACACGCAAGCTCGTCACGGTCGTCCGCGACCTGAACTCGACCAACGCGCGCCGGCCGTTCCTCGAGGCGCTCCTGAACGATACGGCGCCGCCGACCGAGCACCAGCCGCGCGACGCCAACGGCGCCCCGTCTTTCATCACGTCGACCGACAACGTGACGGAAGAGGAGGCATTACTGTTCCGCGACGACCTGACGCTCGAGATCGGACGCGTGCCATGGCTGATTGCCGTGCTACAGCGCCTCATTCAGGCCTCGCCGTCGGTCTGCCGCCTGGCTGTCGGTTGGGCGGGGAAGAGCGGGTGGGGCACAGGTTTTCGCATCGCTCAGGATCTGGTGCTCACTAACTGGCACGTGTTCCATTCCGCCGGCGTCAAAGCCGAAAAGGTGGCGGCCGAATTCGGCTACGACGACGATGGCAAGGGTGGTGGTTTGGCGTCGACATCCTACGGGTGCGACGTCGGATCGATTCGTGGCGCCGCGGTTGACGACTGGGCGATCGTCACGGTCACCGATGCGATCCCCGACATCATTCCGGTGCTGAAACTGTCGGAAGCAGCCAACCCGACGCAGGCGTCGCAGGCCTTCATCCTCCAGCATCCACTCGGCGGCAGAAAGCGCGTCGCCTTCGTCCGCAATCAGGTGACATTCGTCAGCGATCGAGTTGTACAGTACTTGAGCGACACGCAACAGGGATCGTCGGGCTCGCCGGTGCTCGACGAACAGGGCCGGCTCGTTGCCCTCCACCACGCCGGCGGCCGCCCGCAGGAGATTGCCGGCAAGACGCCACTCAGGAAGAACGAGGGTATCCGTATCCCCAGAATAGTGGCCGGCTTGCAGCGGCTCGGGGTCGCGATTCCCTAGTTGGCCTCAGCGCAGCCCGTAACCACCAGTCGCAGAGCGCTTCGAGCCTAAAAATTGAAAAAAATTTTGTGGGCATGTCAGAGCACTTCCTCGGGCGAATTCGTGCCTAATACAGGGGGTGCACCCCGGGGGGTCCGGTGCTTTTTCGACCGGAGTCCCAAACCGCGAATTTGCTTTTGTTTTTAAATGCGGCGTCGCCGGCCCCGATCCGCGCTGGCGTCACCGGTACGTTTTGCCATCGGTCAGCCGAGGTCTGGGACGAGCATGAACCTTTATTGAGCCACTTATTAATACGCATCAGGTATTGAGCAATGCGTTTATTAAACTCCAAAAGCACTAAAAACCTTAGCCATTCGCCGCGTGCCCCGGCGCCATCGGTCATGCCTCAGACAGCGGCGAGCAAACTCGGACGAGCCGCTGTCGGCGCAGAAGGGCTGGGGCGGGTGTAGTAAATAACTCCCCCGAAAATTGACTTTGTGGACACCCATAAATCAGGGCTTTTGAACCGCCGGCTGGTCGTGGAAAATAAGATTTGTTTTGGTCCACATGGAATGGTACCTCTTCCAACATCAAGTCGGAGGGGTTTCTCATGAAGCGCGCGGTTCTTTACCTTCGGGTCTCAACGGTGGATCAGACGACGGCCAATCAGGAGCGCGAGCTTCGTGAGGTCGCCGATCGCATGGGTTGTGAGATCGTCCGGGTCTACAGGGATCACGGCATCAGTGGCGCCAAGGGCCGAGATAAGCGCCCTCAATTCGATCGACTTTGCCGGGATGCCGCTCAGCGCCAATTCGACGTGGTGATGGCCTGGTCGGTTGATCGGCTCGGCCGCAGCCTTCAAGACCTTATCGGCTTCCTGTCCGAGCTGCACGCGCTTCGGATCGATCTATTTCTCCATCAACAAGGACTCGATACGACCACACCGGCCGGCAAGGCCATGTTTCAGATGATGGGGGTATTCGCCGAGTTTGAACGATCGATGATCCAGGAGCGCGTCCGCGCGGGATTAAAGCGGGCTAAGGCTGAGGGCAAGATTCTAGGGCGACCCCGGCTAGATCCTGAGCTGGAGGCGCAAATCATCAGCGCCCTAAGGGCCCCCGGCCGAACTGAGGGCGTGCGCAAGATCGCCGCGCGCTTTGGCATTAGCGCCAAGACGGTTCAGCGGATTAGCCGCCCCCCTTTCGACGCAAGCGTCGTCGCGTAAAGCGAGGCTGAGAAAGTAGAGTGGGCGGATGGAGTTGCCACTCGGTCGTCGCGTAAAGCGAGGCTGAGAAGTAGAGTGGGCGGACGGAGTTGCCACTCGACTTTACAACGTCGCTAACGCCGGCCGCCTTTTATCTGCCGAGCGCCTGCAAACTCGTGGCCGGTGACGGTTTCAGGTGTTAACTGATTAACACCTCGCGCCTTGCTCACCGTTGCATTGCTCACACCAGGAGCGGCGGGGGCGGAGGCAACATCGGCGGTATCTGCCTCTGCAGCAACGGGTTCGTGGTCGACCACTTCCCCGCCGGGAAGATCGGGAGGTGCTGTGGCCGGTGCTTGCTGCAAGAAGGCGTAGTTCAAATTGATTTCGATTCCGAGCTGCTTCGCTTGGTCAGAAATCTGGGCTACCAGTTCAGCGTCAGACAAGCGCGACACATCGTTTTCCGGGCGATCCTCCGTGCGGCCGATGTTCAGCAATTTGCGCAAGTCGGAATTTGCCTGGGCTTTTGAATACAGCTTTGGAATGACGTTCCCATTACGGTCAATGGTAACGTCTTCAATCAGCTTTCTCGCCTCCAGTGGCAGATCGTTGATCAGCTTCGCCCGCTGTTTGCGAACTGTGAGCATTTTCCCGTCCTGATCGGTCGCCAATTTCCCGTCTTTGGTCTTTGAGGCCTCATACGTTTCCCAAAACGCCCCGATATCGGCCTCAAGCACGGCCCACAATTGTTCCTCAAGCGCCGCGCGTTTCTCAACAATGCGTTCTTGCGCCTGGCGCGAAAGGTATTCAATTCGTTCACGAACTCCCGGCTTTCTCTCTAGTCGACACGAATTTGCATCGGCCACATGATCGTTCTTGGCCGTATTTCCGGCCTTGCGAAACGCCACGATACGAGGCAGCGCTTGAGCGCGAAACCTAGCGTAACGCTCGTGCATATTATTTTTGAGCGGTTTTGAACCGTCAGAAGCTATTGCAAGAGCTTTCGGCATTTTTATTTTACCTATCCATGCGGCTATCGCGGTCGTCCGGCGGAAAATATCCAAATATCTTTTTATTTAATTGCACCCCGATATTTTTATTTTCCGTGAGTTATAAGCCCGCATAAGTCATTCACAACGCTTATATTATATTTTGATCATTCCGTCATTTTCTTTGCCTTCCAATTAGTCCGGAGTTTTTCGCCCTGCAATTTTGAGCAAGTGTAGTTCGTTTAATCGGGCTGACTTCACGAATTCGGGGTCACCACGACGGAAAGCAACAGGTCACGTGCGTCGTTGGCCGGCTATGAAGCGGCCAGACCGGTCTCGAAGCCGCCGCTGCGCCAACGAATTTCTTTATTGAGGAAGTGTCATGCGCCATTAATGCGCCGTTAGAAAAAACCAATGGCGCGGCGCTTGCGCCATTGGTTTTTACTTAGGCGCATTTTAACAACAGCGCAGACCTCGCTGCGCCATTACTGCGCCATTGAAAACAGGGTAATGGCGCACATCTCATGTCGGCCTCTTTTCGGTTTTGACGCGCAGGCCGCTGACCTGTTTGCGGGTCACCGGGTTGTCGTAAGCTTCGCTCATCAGCACCCCGTTCCTCACCCAGGTTTTGATGATCTCGCGAGCCTGCGTCTCGCTTTTATGCGGTGCGTGTTCGACAACAACCCGCCAAGCCGCCCGCTCTTTCACGTTGGGCGCGTCGGTATAGCGGTTGCCGTCCGGCAGGCCTGCGCCGATGTCATTCAAAATGCGGTCGATCACCTCAGCGCCGAGATCCTTCCAGGCGTCCGGCGGCGTCCAGGACTCGACGGTTTGCACGACATCCCCGTGGGGATAGCGCTCGGTGGCGTTGCCGAGGGAGACGCCGACGAGGCGGAACCATTTCGCCTTTGCCATGGGCGGCGCGATGTTGACCTTGGCGCTGTCCATGCGGACGAACAGCCGCCGTTCCTCCTCGGCAATGCCGAAGGCTGTCGCCTCTTCGGCGCTCATGGCGGTGAGCGTGTAGACCAGGCGGCCGGCGTCCTTGGCGGCGCTGGCGCCGCGACCGCGCTCGGCGTTGCCCGGATCGGCACTGCCCTTGCGGGTGTGGTGCGGAATGTCGACGGCAATGTCGTGTTTGGCGGCGAGGTCGGACAGCACCTGCGCCACGTCGTCGATCGCGCTGTTGGAGTTCTCGTCGACCGAGTGCGCCTTCACGAACGGGTCAAGGCTGATGATGTCGATCCGCCGGTTAACGACGATGCTCTCCAGCGCGTCGGCTAGATCGCCGCGCTGGATGCGGCCCTTGGCATCGAGCTGCATCAACTTGCCGGCGGTGGCTCCCGGTGCGGCCAGGAACAGCCAACCGCGCAATTCAGAGCGATCAATTCTATGGTGCAGCGTCGCCGCCAAGATGCGCCGGCGCAATTCGTTGGCGTCATCTTCAAGCGAGACGATCAGCACGCGACAGCGCTGGAAGACGTGTTCGCCGGTCAGCGCGTTGCCGGTGGCGAGGGACAAGAGCTGCGCATAGCGCAGCGCCGTCTTGCCGGTGCCGCCCTCGGCGAACAGCGACGAGATGAAGTTGCGTGCGAACACGTTGCCAAGGAGCCAACCGCGCGGCGGCGGTAGCTCGATGTCGTCGCCGGCGTCCCACTCGCCGAGCTTGTCGGTCAGCTCCTCGAAGCCGGCATCGATGTTGTCCTTCATGCCAGCACCCGCTGCTCGAGGACGACATCGTTAAAATCGGCGCCGAGCCGGTGCGGCCGCAGCCGCACCACCTCGCGCCCGGCGCCGCGCCAGCGCATCCGGCAGGCTTCGGCGCTCTGCACGCCGGCCTCGTCGTGGTCGACCAGCAGGATCAGCCGGCGGACCTTGGCCAGAACCGGAAACTTGCTGAGGTTGCCGCTAGAGCCGGCGGCCCAAGCCGGCTGCATCGCGGCGCCGTTATGCCGAAGGCAGGTAGCGGCGGCGAGCACCGTCTCGATGCCTTCGCCAAGGAAGAGTTGATCGGCAGCCGGCCAGAATTTGATCGCGCGCGGCGCCGGCCAGCTGCCGAGCGAGCGGCGTTCTACCTTGCCGCCGGCGAACACTTCCGGCGTTAGCGCGATGCGGTGGATACCGGCGGGCTCGTCGGTCAGCACGTCACGATAGAGCGCGAGCAGGCACGGCACGCGCATGCCGGGACCGAACGGGCAGCGTCGGTGGAAGCGCAGCGCCGTGTCGGGCAGCGCGTCGACGTCGTCGATGCCGCGGACGTCGGCTAGGTATTTGGTGGCCGGCGTGCCGCCGATCGGCTGCGCCCTCTCCCACAGCCGTGTCGCCAGCGCCAACGTCCACGCCGCCTCATCCTCTTCCTTGGCCGCAGGCGCCGCCGTCGTCGGGCTGTCCCAGTTTTCGAGCACGCGGATTGCCGCGTCGCGACTTTTCCGCTCGACCATCATCAGCCAATCGATGTGATCGCCGTGGGCGCCGCAGCCAAAACAATGAAAATGGTCGGGATAGACGTGCAGCGAGGGCGTGCCGTCTTCGTGGAAGGGACAGCAAATCTTGCCGTCGACAAGCGGCTGGTCGATCAGCTCGGTGAGCGGAATTTGCGTCGGCAGCGAATGACCGTAGACCTTCGGCGCGACGGGTGTCGGCGCTGGCGGCGCCACCGGTGCTGGTCCGGGTGTCGCTATAACCGACGTCGGCACTGACGCGGTGGATTTCGCGTAGCGCTCGCGCGTCCAGACCTTGGCCGCGAGCGGCAACTCGGCGGCCCAATCCGGCAGCGCCGTCATCACCTGCAGGAATTCGTTGGTATTGCCGGAATGCGGCACCTCGCAGACTACTTCGTCGTGAACGTGCAGGACGATGGGATAGTTGGCAGCCTCGAGCCGCATGATCGCGCCCGCCAACAGATCGCGGCTGATCGCCTGGACGGCATTCTCAGTAAATGTGCCGTGCCAGCCGCGGCAATCGCTCCAGCCGCCGCGCGCGTTGTCGTTGAACACGATCTGCGTGGTGTACTGGCCGGGCTCGAGGCGCGCCTGCGGATAGGCCAGCCGCCGGCCTGACGGCAGCGTCAGATATAGTGCGCCGTCGAGGACTTCGCAGCTGATATTGTCGAGAGTGGCCGGACGTTTGTCGCGCACCGCGCGGCGCAGGCCGTTCTCGAGCGCGTGCCAGAAGTGCACCGTCGCGCCGTGTGCAGCGCGCCACTCGGCTTTAAAGCTCTCGACCTGCTCGTCGCTGTAGGTATTGCTGGTATCGAAGCGGCGCCATGCGCCAAGGCCGCCACCGTAGCCGAAGGCCAGGTCGCAGGTCTTGCCGATTTGCCGGCCGGCCTCGTCGTCCGGTGTCACTGTGCGCTTGAATATCTTCGAAGCGGTGACGCAGTACGGCTCCAGTGCCGGATCGCTGGTGCGATCGAATTCGCGATAGGTGTTTAGTTTCCAAGTCTCGCCGGAAATCCAGGCCAGGACGCGGCTCTCGATCGCCGAGAAATCGGCGCCGATAAGAACATGGCCGGGAGCGGCGCGGACCATAGCGCGCGACAGATCGCCGGCGATCGCCAACGGCGCTCCGAATTCGCGCACCCGCTCGATACTGCCGGACAGCACAGCGTCAATAGCGGCGCCGGTGGTTTGCGCCTTTTTCAGATTTTGCGGCTGAAACCGACTACCGGACCAGCGCCCCGTGCTGGCACCATGAAAGCGCAGCGTGCCGCGCAACCGCTGATCGGCGTCAATACCGGCAATCAGGCTGTCGAGTTTTCGCGCCGCAGCGTGCGCGCCCTCGCGGCGCAGCTCGAGCAGGCGCTTAACGTCCGGCGTCGGCTGGTCCGCCAGCATGGCACTGACAGATCGTTTGGTGAGACTGGTGACTTTGTGGCCGCGTTCTTGCAGAAACGTCTGCAATTTCGCAACTTGGTTGGCGCTGGTGATCGTGCCGCCGGTGAGCGCGTCGATCTCGGCGTCGATCGCGGCCTGCTCTTCGTAAACAATCTTCCGAGCCGCTTCGGCCAGCTCACGATCGACGTAGAAGCCGCGTTTGTTGATCAGCGCGTCGAGCTGCCACAGGGCTTGCTCGCCGTCTGACAGCGGCGGCAGCCGTTTGTACAGCTCGCGTTCGAGCTCGGTATCGCGTTGACAATAGGCTTGCAGCTTGGCGCGCCGCTCGGGATCATCATGCCAATATATGCCAGCCGGATTTTCCCCCTTGCGCGGTTTGCGCGGCCGCGACATCTGCCGCATCACCCGATAGCCTTCGGCGTCCTTGCGCACCAGTATTCCCAACGCAGCGGCGGCCGCGTCCAATGCCCCCGGCATGGCGTTCGCCGATGCGGCGGCCATAGTGCAGCGATGCCGCTCAATCGGGATCAGCGGCCAGCCATAACGCGGCGTTAGGATGCGTTCCTCGAGGGCAGTCTCGAATTGATCATTGTGAGCGACTACGAACCAATCCGGCTCGCGCGCCGCGGCGAAAAATTCTTCCGGTATCGGTTCATTCGGCGTCCAGATCTTCACCGGCGCGTCGTCGACGGCGTAGCCGATGCAAAGAATTTCGGTGGACGGATCGGCGGCGTAACGCCAGGCGCCGACTTTCGTCAGCAGCAGCGTGCTACGGCATTCGATGTCTCGGTACAGGATCGGCATGGCGCGCTTGCAATCACCAGAAAAAGAAAAGGAGCCCGGATGGATCGGGCTCCCCTGTCCTCATCAGATGTCATCGATCGAGTCGTTGAGCTCCTCTTGGAGCGACACGGGCTTCATTGGTGCGCCGATCTGCTCGATTACCGGCACAGCGGAAGATGATCCGCCAAGCTCGCGCCAATCGGTAATTGTGAACTCGGGCCGCTGCTTGACACCAAACTGCGTCGACATCGGCTTCGAGTCCAACTTGACGACGGGCACCACCCGGTCGCCGCGTAGCGCGCGCATCAATTTCACGCGGTGTTTAAGATGCTCGACGGCGATCTCGGCGCCCTTGGTGGAGTTGATGAAGGTGAAGACCGCTGCCGTTGCCGGATCGAGCAAATAGAGCACGTGTTGCTTTTGCCACGGCGGACGTGGTTTGCCGTCGATGCCTTTCTCCCATTTTTTCTGCGGGATCTTTTTGTTGAGCTCGTCTACGTCGGGCAGAGGTTCGCCGGAGCGTTTAATAAGGGTCTCGGCTGGTAAGCCATTTTCCCAGCGCTGCAGCGCAAGCGCCGCGCTCAATGCGAGCAGGCGCAAGTCCGATGAGAGCTCCGTCTCGTCTTTGGCGCTCCAAACACCGTCGACGCAGCGAACGATCGTGCCTTGAATGAGCCGGTCATTCGCATCGGCATCGTCGAATCCGTCCCAGTCGCCGACAACCGCTGGCAGGTGTTCTTTCTGTGGTTCATCTTTCAACATGTAATGGTTCCTTTCAAAAGCCGGACACGTCCGGCGGCTATTCGTCTTCGCGACGAATTTCGTTCATGACGCTGCGTGCAATGTCGTGAAACTCATCACGCAAACAGTCGGCCAAGTGGGCGCGCAACATGGGGTCGTCGCGAATGTGCTGCGCGATAATTTGCAGAATGTTCCGCGCCACGACGGTTGCTCGATCGTGCTGACTATCGGTCATCACTTGTTTGCTTCCTTCAGCGCGTTGAGAATTTCCCGCGCGACTTTTTCCGCTTTGGTCTTGTTGAGCTTTCCGAGGATGACGCGGGCGATGTCTTGTGGACGGTCATGCGTGCTCCATAGGTCGCCACCGCCACGCTCGATCTCGCGCTTCATGCGGTCGTTTTCGTCCTGAAGGTTTATCAAGCTGTCCTTCAGCTTCTGGACCGGTGACACGTTCTGTTTGGACGTTTTCTCGGTGGTTGCCGCTTTCCAGCGCCGCAAAACAGTGGCCGGATGGTTGAGGCGAAGGCGATCGATCGGCGTCAGCTCCTTCAGCCAGGCCTCGATCTCACCGAGGCGGTCCATCACTTGGAACAGACGACAGCGATCGCCTTTATCAAGCTCGGCGAAGCCGAACTTCCTCGCCCACGCGGCAAATGCGGCGTTGTAGCCACGACCCTCGGGTTTATTGGCGTGCGCTTCGCGCATCGCCGTCGTGCGGCCAATCAGATGCGCCGCACCAACTACCTTCCAGTCTTCCCAGGTCGAATTATTCCGAAGACGAAGCCAAGCCTGCTGTCCGTTGACGACGGCAATTTCAGGTTCGGTCGTTTCGGTTGGACCGTCCAACCTATCAGAATTGGCGGCACCGAAGATCGCGCCGCCTTGATCTGGCGCGGCAGACCCGATATTTACGAGCATTATCTCAGTCCCCTGAGCCCCTCGGACCTTCGCACCGACAAGTGATCGGACCGAGGGGCTCCTTGTTTCCGCCGTCAGTTGTTCAAGACATCGCCCAGCGCCGACGGCGATTGCGCCAAGCGAATTCTCGCCGTTTCTTTATGCGTCGCTTTCTTGTGGATCGTTCATTAGGCGGCGTTGCAGCACGCGCGGCAGCGCCCGTTTATTGCGGGTGCCGACATCGATAGTCGGGATGACGCCTTTCTTAGCTAGGCGGTATGAGGCTTCCTTACCTGCCTCGAAGAATTTCTTGCCACACCACGGAATTGAGCTGGTGATCGGCAGCGCTTCCGGCGCCGGGATGCTTCTGCCCTTGGTCATGGGCGTGATTCTTTTCTCGTTGTTGCGGTTTATTGCTCTCCTATAATCCTTGTGCTTGCGCCTGTCTTCTTCTTGCACTACAATTTGTGTTGCAAAAATCAGGCAACCAAATGGGTCGGGCGACGAAACGAGGCAGGCCGGCGGGGGAGCTAGGGGTTAAGAGCGCCACGTTTTCGCTGCGCCTTCCACCGTATTTGCGGACGTGGCTGGTAAAGGCCGCGGAGAGGAATAAACGGCGATCGATGAGCGAGGAGATTGTGTTTCGCCTGCGTTCAACGCTCAGTCGCGACCGCGGCGCCGATCGGCCGCGGCATATCAGAGCTCTTTCGGAAATGATCGAGCTAACGGCCCAGGGGATCGAGCGCGTGACTGGGCGTCAGTTTAACGAGGATCGCTATACAGCCGAGCAGTTGGCTAAGGGAGTTGAAATGCTTCTCTGGAAATATTCACCGCAAGCCAAGGCGGCTCCGCAAACTAAAGCCTTAGTCCCGCCTCCGGTTATGGCGGCGGCAAAAACTATGGGCCATACATACCCAGATCAGCTTGGCGTGATTGAGGCTGGAGCCGTGATCGCATTACTGGAAGGCAGGCTGGGGCCGCCCGAAGCGGAAGAGAAAGGGCATTGGCCCCCTGAAGCGTACGACGAGAGATTGCGGGGGCTTTGGCGAGTTCGAGACGACCTTAAACCGAGGAAGCGCAAATGAAGGGACACATTCGCGAACGTTCACCCGGTCGCTGGGCAATCGTGATTGATCTCCGCGATCCCGTTACGGGCAGCCGGAAGCGCAAATGGCATTCGTTCGCCGGCACAAAAAGAGCTGCGCAAGTCGAGGCTGCCCGGCTCATCCATGAGCTTAAATCCGGCAGCTACGTCGACCCCAGCAAAGCCACCTTCGCTCAATTCCTTAATCGATGGCTCGATGACGTGCGGACTCGCGTCAGCCCTAAGACGCATGAACGTTATGCACAGATTTGCAACAAGAACATCGGTCCGCTGTTGGGCACCATCCAACTCGGCAAGCTGCGGCCCGAACAGATTTCAGAAGCCTACACCAAGGCGCTGTCGGCCGGCCGCTGTGATGGTGACGGCGGTCTGTCGCCACGGACGGTGCGCCAGATGCACGCCATCATCAAAAGCTCTCTCGTGCAGGCCGTCATTTGGGGAATCTTGGCCCGCAATCCCGCTGCGGTGGTGAAGGGACCGAAGGCGAGTCGCGTGACGATGCAGACCTATGATCTCGATCAGACCGCCGAAATGATCGAGGCCGCCCGCGGCGATCGGGTATTCATGCCGGCGTTGCTGGCCGTTCTCTGTGGCCTGCGACGGGGTGAGATCGCCGCGCTTCGTTGGCGCAATGTTGACCTTGCAGCCGCGCAGCTTGCGGTGGTCGAATCGGCTGAGCAGACCAAGGCTGGCGTCAGGTACAAAGAGCCCAAGAGCGGATGCGGTCGGACAGTCGCATTACCGGCCTCGCTGGTTGCCGAACTTCGCGCTCACCGCGTTGCCCAAGCGCAAGAGCTGTTGCTTATCGGGCGCCGACTTGATGATGATGATTTCGTGGTCGCCCAACCGGACGGTTTGCCACTACGGCCGCACAGCATTGGGCAGGAATGGATGAGGTTCCTCCAGGCTCACCGCCGTCTGCCGAGGATTCGATTCCACGACTTGCGCCACGCCCACGCAACGCATCTCCTTGCGTCGGGGGTTCATCCCAAGGTGGCGAGCGAACGTCTGGGTCACAGCAAGGTCGGTATCACGCTCGATCTCTACAGCCATGTGTTGCCGAACATGCAGGCCGACGCGGCCGCGATCGTTGACGGGGCGCTAACGGCGGCCCTAAACAAGCGCAAGTGAATGGGTAGCAAAATGGTAGCAATAGCCCTATTTTGTTCCTTGCCGATTAGGGGAAAGTTGTAGCCCCTTCAAGCAGATGGCGGAGTAGCTCAGTTGGTTAGAGCAGCGGAATCATAATCCGTGTGTCGGCGGTTCGAATCCGTCCTCCGCTACCAACTAAATCAACGCGTTAGTTCGAGTTCTGGCAACTGGCGCATGTCGCA
>Ga0306920_100003543_pt1 | contig 19820 bp, 23 predicted proteins | sample flu12Cox44000170_FD_204666 | JGI IMG/M metagenome (GOLD analysis project Ga0306920, IMG submission 204666) | Lab enrichment of tropical soil microbial communities from Luquillo Experimental Forest, Puerto Rico - flux4day.12C.oxic.44.000.170 (v2)... | ecosystem: Environmental > Terrestrial >... | reverse complement strand
TTCGCGCCTTTGCCGCCCAGTAGCGGTTTCATGCTGCCGGAGCCCTCGGCATGACCGTTGCCGAAGTAATAAACGTACCGAGGCGTTCCCTTTTTCTTTTTGCGAACTGCCGCGCGCGCACGCGACGTCGATCTTTTTCTCGTGCGATGAATCTTTTTTCGTGTGCTGGATTTTTTAACCATGGTGCAAGAGCCCAGAAGAACGTAAATCGGGCGAAGCGCCAAAGTAATTTCGGGCGTCGCGGTGTCAACGCGGGGAAACGAACAAACAGAAACGAAAACGGTTGTGTCGCGCCGGAGATTCGCGCGGCAAACGAGGGAGGTTGCTCAGATGTAAGAGCCTCGCAGCCGTCCCACGGCTGCCTCTAGAGAAGTGATCCGCAGTTCAGCGGTTAAGCTGGTGCGGCTTCGCCGTTGGTCAGAACCTCAGCAATAATCGCCGTAAAGTCATCAACACCGGTACTCGGCACGATGATGCTGTTGCGGCGGCCGTGAGCTTCCTCGGTGATGCGCAAGAATCTCCCACGGTCGTTCTCTCGGAGCTCGACGTAGAAGTGCTTTCGCTCGATCTGTAGTTCTCTCGCCTCGATGATGTTGTCCATTTTTGCCTTGCGCGCGCGAGTTTAGGCACCGGTCGACGGGAATGGAAGCAAAATCCGCAGGTTTTTCACGATTTCCCCAACAGGGGGATAGGCGACTTTTTCTGCCACCTCGTTTTGCTGGTGAAGCGAGAACATTATGATCGCGTCAGTCAGCCGCGGCCATTACAGGGCTGAGCTGTTTGGCGCAGCCCTGTCCACCTTTCAGGCACAATTCTTTGGCCGACCGCTCATCAGCAACCCTCAAGGTGCAGATGTCCACCCAAAAATCTCGATGTTGCCGAAGGTAGATGGGCAATCTTGCTGTGGGGCGGGGATCGGCGCGGGGCTACCGCCGCGTAGCGACATGCGCCACGCATCCACGGCGGGGCAGTCAGCGGCGTTGCGTGCGTCATGCCAGACCGCAGCACCGTATGTGCTTGTTGCAATACCATAGATGTAATCACCGAGAAACTCAGAGGTATTGTAGGGGTCATATATTGAGCCGCGTGGATCGCCTGGTGGGCTACGGTGCAATTCGGTCCAGCCCGTCGGTGTGCCATCGGTGCCGATATCCGCATGCAACACCACGCCCACGAGACTGCGTGGATCCGACGTGTTTGTGAGATATGGCGTAGTAAAAGCGTTATACACGATGTACAGGTCCTGACCAATGGGTGAAATGGCTGCCGCTGCGTAGAAGCCCCGATCACCGGCACTGCTAATCGCCTGTTGAGTCCGACCATGAATCTCCACCGTTAGTCGAGTCGGCATTTCCTTTCCGCCGCGAAAAGTTCAACGTTTAGAGAGCATGACCTTCTCGTTATTTAATCCAAGGCGGCCATCGACCCATGTATCAACGATCTCGTTGGTCGCTTCGGCGCCGCTCGGCGCGCCGTTTGCAATGTCTAACTTGGAGCGGCGAGGAAGTCCGTGCGCGCGCCAGCAACGCCATCCTCCACGCAGCGGCCAATGACCGGGTCAACGTTGTAGCAAGCATCATTCATAGAGACGATATTTTGCGGGCGCGTCCAAGTCTGCCCACCGTCATAGGATTTAACCATTGCGTGTGTGCCGACGTCGGGAGTGCCTACGCCGAAGTGCGCGAAGAAGAGATAGACTACCCCGTTGCTGTCGGTACGGATTGTGCTGAATTGACGGCCGCCGTGCTGGGCGTTGGTAGCTGCCTCAGTGACCTGTCGGGTCGTCCATGTATTCCCACCATCGCTGGAGACGGCAACCATCACCGGCCTGGGCGCAGCGTTCCCTCGCGAACGGCTGCGGAACGCCGTGTAGGAGATGTACACATTGCCAAAAAACGGGCTCGAGGCAGCGTTGTCGGCCCAGATCTGATTCTTGTCAGAAAAGAGCGTAGCGTTTTGCCTGGAAACAAGGACTGGCCGCATCCAGGCGTTCTTATCACTTGCCGCTGCTCCCGCTACATCATTAGTGCGCGACACGTAAATTGCAGCAAAGCCTCTGAAGGTCTCGCCGAAATTACCGGCGAGGTTGGCATAATACAGCCGCGAACCGTTGGTCCATGAGAAGTTGCCATTTGCATCTGGGCGAGGACCAAACGCGAGGGCGGGATCGCCCGAATTGAACAAACCGTTTTCGTAATACCATGGCAGCGTGCCGATCGGACCCTGGGGATCGGGGGTGCACCCCGGATCCGGCCCGGGAACTCCCAGGCAGCTGTTGTTGAGTCCGAACCGGGCGCTGTAGCCTGTGTACGTTGGCTGTACCCAAGTGTGCCCGCTATCGAAGGAGAAGTAAACGCCAGAAATTCCCACACCTGGCGTGAAGTCAGCGATCGTATCGTCACCGGCGTTCCAAGCTTCGAAATCGATGACGTCGTTCGCCCCGGCGGCTAGGACATTCGGATGAGATACATCCACCGCCAGCGCCGGCTCGTTCTTTTCGTTCTGCCAAGGCGGCGACGGCGGACTACCAACGCTAACCAATGCCTCGGTGCTGAGGGCGATGGCCATAATTGCCGCTGCCGAAATAAGCATGCCTGCGACTGCGATGCGAACAATGAAGAAGAGACGATTTTGATTCATTCTGCGTGTTTTCATAGTTGCTCCTCCGTTTTGTTTTGTGGATTTGTTTCCTTTCACAGAGGTACTGCAGGAAATCCGGTGCGATATAACGCGGAAAGTGGCTTCGCCGCGTCAAAAAGGTTAAAATGGTTGAAGCGTTAGAGCGGAAGCCAGATCCCTAAGGGTGCCGGCGCGGCAGACCACGGATTACGCGGATTCGGCCGGAATTTGCAGAGGACACGCGTGCCGGCCTCTTAAAAGAGTCACGCGCACGGATATTGTAGCCGCGATGGTGGTGTCAGGTCCGCAGCAGCCGCTGCTGCTCTACGCGAAATTAACATTGCCCTGCAAGCCTTGCTCGCCGGCCTTGCGAATGAAGCGCAGAAGATTTGTGCATTCGGCTTGGGGACTTCGGCGGCGAATCAAAATAATCAGCCCGAGATGAGGTCCTCTCGCGGCGAGTTTCAGAAAGTCGTCGCGATTGCAAGTAATCATCACGCATCGATTGCTCTGTGCGGCCGCAAAAACGTCTTCATCCGGAGCGGTACGTGGGAGAAGATCAGTGAGCCGGATAACGTCGTGTTCGTGCCGCTCCAGAGCGTCCTTGACCGCGGCGGGCACGTCGTGGTCGAGGAGAAATTTCACTTCACGCGTTCTTCGATTTGTGGGAGGACCAGTCGCTCGATTTCAGCTTGATGATCCTCGTAGTAAGCGAGGCACTCGAAGATTTGCGCGCGGCTCAGATCGGGAAACGCGGCGCGAATGCCGTCCATATCCCGGCCAAGCAGAAAGTAGGCAACGACATCGTGCACACCGATTCGTGTGCCTTCGATCCGCGCGTTTCCACCGCGGACTCCGTTGGTCTTCACGATGTAGCGATAGTTCGTTGCGGCTTCCATGAGGCGAACTATATCACAACGTCTCGCAAGATCGATATCTGGGCCACATTTTTTCCGAACCTCCATCTCAAAACCACGAATAGACACAAAGTGAGACACGAATTTCACTAATTCACACCAATTGATTAGCCTATTCGTGGTAATTCGCCTGCCGCGCCGAAGTGTTGCGAAGGCGGGTGTAAAATTCGTGTCTTCACCCGCCTTCGCCTAAACCGAACTACGGCTTGGCAGGCGGCTGCTTTTCCTCGCAGAGTTTTTGGAAAGCGGGATCACTACGCAAAGGATCCCAGATCGGATCGAGTCTAAGAAGGACTGGCGTAATCGGCGGTAGCGCGTAGCCGAACGGTCCGTATGGCTTGTGTAACAGCGGCATGAGAGTTGATATCGCACGGCTGTTCTCACCAAAGATCGTCTGAATTAACGCCAGGTTTTCTTCCCAAGCAGGTCCGGACACCGCGTCCTTACCACGGGGCAGAAGCATGATTGCGCGCTCCGCCAGCTTTAGGGCCGAGTTCTTTTCGCCGATCGCAGCGTAAAGTTGAGATAGGTAATACGCAAGATACCAGTTGTCTGGTTGATCTTTGTAGAGCGGCTCGAGTGTGTTGCGTGTTTGTTCAGCGGTGACCTTGGCACTGGCCACATCCCCAACAAGGCGCTGCGCTAAAGCAACCCACACCTGTTCATCGCGCTTCTCGTTCTCAGAAGCAAAATGGAATTGAGCCTGTCGGGCTTGCAGCAATCGAATAGCCTCAGGGTAATTTCGCTCTAGCCTCAATTGATTGATCTTGTTATAAAAGAGCAGCCCGCTAGGAGTCTGCCAATCTACCTGCGATAGGAGCTTGGCCGCCTCTGGCAAGTTACCCTCAGCCTGATAAATGCGCGCCCTTGTCGCCAACGCATCCGGATCGTTTGGCGTAATGTCCAACTCTCGGTCATTGAGCTTTAACGCCGCCGGGAATTGTCGAAGCACAGTGTAAGTCTCTGCGGCGTCCCTGAGTAGCAGCGGATTACGCGGATCCCAGGCTGAGGGCTTGCTCGGAGTAGGCAATGCTCTGATCCCAGTTCCCCTCGCGTCGCGTAATTAAGGCGAGGGCATATGGTACCTCGCTGCTGCTCGGTAACATTTTGCCAACTCGGCCAAACATGGTTTTGGCAAGCCCGTAATCACGCAGCACCCAGTATTGATAATAACCCAAGCCAAGCAGCGTTTCAAGTGACTCCGGTTCCAGCTTCTGCGCGTTGTCTAAGGCATGTTTCGCCGCGTCGCGGATAGCAGGGGCAGGATCGTTAAAGTAGAATAGTGGGTCTGCCCGACATAGCCGCGCCCAAGCGATTGCAAAATTCGGATCAAGCTGTACCGCCCCCTCATAAAAACTACCGGCTTTTCGTAGAAGATCGTTTTCGTGGGAGAAAACGCTGCGTGCTGTCAAAGCCAGGCCGCGTAGATAGGCATCGTAAGCCTCTGGGTTGTTTGTTGGTTTAGCTGCTAATGCTTGTTCCTCGCGACCGTTGAGCTTCGCTTGCAACGACTCCGCGATTCGTTTGGCGATCTCGCTCTCAACGCCGAAAATGTCAGTCAACTTCCGATCGTAAGTGTCTGCCTAGAGGTGGGAATCGGATTGCGCGTTAATCAACTGCACATTGACTCGCACCTGGTCGGCCGCCTTTTGCACGCTACCTTCAAGAATGTTCGCCACGCCAAGCTGCTTTGCGATCTCGGCGAGATTACCAGGTTTGCTTTGATATCGCTGCGTGGAGCTATGCGAAATCACTTTCAAATCTGCAACGCTGGCTAGCCGTGTCAGGATCTCCTCCTGAATTCCATCTGCGAAGTAGGCACTGTCTGGGTCGGAACTGAGGTTTTTGAATGGAAGGACTGCGACGCTCTTCGGAATTACGACTGCGGCTTTACGGTTCCAAACAGTCAGGCTTAGACCGATTGCGAGCGCGACCAGCAAAGTAACGAGGACGGCAGTGCTTGGATTCCGTCGAACTCATTTGCGGCCGTGGGTGAAAAATCCACTTGGCTTTGCCTGGATTGGCTCGTGCTTTAGCCAATGTTCCAGGCCTTCCGCTAGCGCCAGAGCGGAAGAGTAACGGCGCTGCGGATCTTTCTCCAGACACTTAAGGCAGATCGTGCTGAGATCGCGATCTATTTTCGGGTTTAAAGCCCGCGGTGGTCGCGGCTCGGTGTCGAGAAGCAACTTGATCGTCTCGTATGTTGTTCCTCCTGCAAAAGGCGGATGACCAGTCAGCAGTTGGTAGAGCACCGCGCCGAGTCCGTACACCTGTCGCCTTGCTGACTTTAATCGTCCCACCGGCAGCTTGTTCCGGCGCCATGTAGCTCGGTGTGCCTAGCACATCCAGCGTGCCAGTAACGGCACTCTCAGCTTCCACTAACCGAGCAAGGCCAAAGTCAGTCAGGTGTGGTTCGCCGTCTTTATCGAGTAAAATGTTCCCCGGTTTGATGTCACGATGAAGGATGCCGTGCTCATGAGCATAGTGAACACTGCGTGCCACCTTGGCGATTAGTTCCACTGCGGGCCGTACTGGGATCGGTTCGCTGTTAACTGCTTCATCGAGCTGACCACCTTCGATGAATTGCATGCTGAAGTAACACGAGCCATCGCGCTCGCCGACTTCGTAGATGGGAACAATGCATGGATGTTCGAGGCTCGCAGCGGCTTCAGCTTCCCGGCGAAAGCGCTTCAAATGCGCCTCGGTGGTCCAGGGGCCGCGCCCAATCACTTTCAGCGCCACAGTGCGATTGAGACTTTTCTGGTGCGCGCGATAGACTACTCCCTGACCGCCGCGACCGACTTCTTCCAACAATTCATAGTCGCCAAAGCCGCTAAGCGTCTTCGTATTTGTGGCAGTTCGTCTCTCGTAATCGGTCGTGTAATTCGTGTCTGGCAAATCAAGACCAGTCTCTAGAAGGCAAGCCGGACAAGCTTCTCGTGTTGCGTCAGAGGAGATTTTTGCTCCGCACCTTTCGCAAACTCTGGTTACACTGATCACGAGTTGATTCTTGTTGCGGGTCCGGAAGAGGGCGAAGAACCCGAGCGGAAAAGGTCCTCCGCCTGATTCAGATCCGTCTGCTTTGAACGGTTTTACAAAAACCGTGCGACTTTGTCTTTAAGGCGCCGCCTAATTTTCGTATAGGTCTTCGCCTTACGCTGGCGCGCGTCCTGTGACGGACCGCCGCCCGCGTTCGCGCAGCTACGGCGCGGCAGGCACTCCAAAGCCCCGAAAGCTTTCGGGACGAAAACCGTTCGTGCTTATTCGTGTGCATTCGTGGTTAGCTTTTAGGCGCGTAATACAGCAACTAAGTGGCGTAGTTCATCCTCAATATCGCCAGCCGCCAGCACGGTGTGCGCGACTTCTTCACGCAAGAGTTGACGATAACGCTGACGCATCCTGTAGGAGGCTTGCCTCACTGCGCTCTCCGTCATTCCGAGTTCGCGAGCAGTATCGGCAGGTGAAGAGCGATCCGGTTCGTTTGTGAGCGATTTTTGAAGCTGATCGAACAATCCCGCAGACGCCGGACCAGCTGCACGATATTCGTCTCCAAGCCGTGCCAGCGTTTGGTCAAGCACGCTCAGCGCCCAACGGCGCTCGTAGATTTGATCCGCAGCCGATGTATCTGCCGGCTCAAAACCCATGCGCTCGCGCTCATGCAAATCCTCCAGTGGGATTAGCCGCTGGCCTTCGCCGCGCTTGATCGCCATCGCACGGTTGCGCTCGTTCGTTAGAAAATTTTTGAGTGATGTGAGCAGATAGGAACGGAGGCGCCCTTTCTCCTGGCGGACCGCATTTAAATCCCGGCGTTCCAGCAGCAGAGCAAAAAAACCTTGGGTGAGATCTTTCGCTTCTTCCGGTCCAACGCCCTGTCGCCGTACGAAACCGTAAATCGGTCGCCAATATGCTCGGCAAAGTTTTTCGAGCGCCTCTTCTGCTGCGGGTGATGGCCCTTGTGCCGCAAGCACAACGCTCCAATGAGTAGTTGTAAACGCCGCCCCGTTTTGTGTCCTTGGGGCAATCCGGTTTCCCGAAGCCTGATTCTGGTCAACAGGCACGCCTGCGAGTTAAGTAAAAGGTCGCGCTGGAATCAAGCCTGTACGTTTTGGAGTGCGGCGGCATGTCGCCGCTTTCAAAGCGCGGTCATGTCCGCGCACTCCAAAGTTCGAAACCGCGCCGTTGTTGCGACGCTGCCCGCTCAACCTACAATCTCGTGCCCAGCTACTTGAATCCGACTGCAGGCTAAGCGTGGTGAACTGTTCTTAACAAGTAGCTGGGCGAACATGCCGCGATCAATCGACCCAAGGCCCTACGAACCACCCGAAGGCGAACGCCCGGTGATTACGCCGCCCGTCGAATTGAAGCGCCGGTCGCATGATCCTTATGCAGCTTTCCGTTTCGGCGGATTCTCACTGTTCACGGCTGGTAATCTACTCTCGATTACGGGCCGTTTGATGTTGGCCGTGGCCGTTGAGTGGGAGCTTTACGCGCGCACCCATTCTGCTACCGCGCTTGGTTTGGTTGGATTGGTCATTGCAATGCCAGTAGTCGCGTTGTCGCTACCCGCCGGACATCTGGCGGACCGGTTCAGTCGAAAACACATCATTCTGGTCTCACAAGTGTTTAGCGGGATCACGTCCGTGGCGCTGGCGATCGTGTCGTGGAAACATCTTGCCATTCCTCTCATCCCGCCCTTGCGGGTTGGCAATCATGGATTGGACGCAATCGCGACAGTGTTCGAGCGTCATCATCCGGTGTTTCATTTTGATGACGCTTCGATTCCGCTCATCTATCTGCTTCTGTTCTTAGGAGCGTGTGCGCGCACGTTCAGTTGGGCGGCGCGCAGCTCGTTCTTCCCAACCCTGGTTCCGCGTGACGCGTTCGCGAACGCAGTAACCTGGAACAACAGCGTTTTCCAAATCGGATCCGTTGTCGGTCCAGCCATCAGCGGATTGCTGGTCGCCTATGTCGGGTTCGCGTTTGTGTATCTGCTCGACGCGCTCTGCGCGTTTCTCTTTTTTCTTCTGGTTTTTCCGATTCGCCGCAGCACCCAAAAGCGAGAGCAGACCGAGGAAAGCACGTGGAAAAGTCTGATCGCCGGAGTCCGGTTCGTGTTTCGCAGGAAGGTGATTCTTGCAACGATCACCTTGGACCTATTTGCGGTATTACTCGGCGGTGCGACGGCATTAATGCCGATCTTTGCGGACCAAATCCTGCACGTCGGACCTGTCGGTCTTGGATGGATGCGAGCGGCGCCGGCAATCGGCGCTTTTGCGATGGCGCTGTTCGTAGCGCATCTGCCGCCGATAAGACGAGCCGGACAAACTTTGCTGTGGTGCGTCACAGGATTTGGCATTGCAACTATTCTTTTCGGCTTATCCAAAATATTTTGGTTATCGCTTGGCTTGTTATTTCTTGTCGGCGCGTTCGACAGCGTGAGCGTTATTATCCGCGGGTCGATCGTCCAACTGGTTACGCCCGATGAAATGCGCGGGCGCGTTTCGTCGGTGAACAATATTTTCATCGGCACATCGAACGAATTCGGTGCGCTGGAATCTGGGTTGACGGCAGCGCTGTTTGGCCCGGTGATTTCCGTCGTCGCGGGTGGAATCGGAACGATCCTCGTGGTGCTCGGCGTGACGTGGCGTTGGCCAGAAACGCGTCGGATTGGAGCGCTGGACAGGACTCTCCGTTAGATGTGCGTAACCGTTGGTGAGACAGCCGATTTAGCTCGCAGGAACGATCCTCGTTTAAGATAAGATAGGGAGAAAACGTATGCGGTTCTGTTTGGCAGCTGCTATTGCACTTATTGCCGTGAGTCTCAGAGCGGGCAACGCGCCATCGAATGACGCCGACGCCTCGTCGCCTCAGCAGGTCTTCGACTCAATGCGGGAGAGTTTCAAGGCAGACAAGGCAAAAGGCGTGCACGCACGTTATCAATGGGAACTGAGCGGGTCGCAGGGTGGCCAATGGTGGATCGACGTGAACGATGGCACCTATAAGATGGGCAAAGGAAAGATTGATAATCCCACTGTCACGTTTATCACCAGCGACAAAGACTGGGTCGCCATGTCAAACGGGAAACTCAAAGGCACTTGGGCTTATATGACCGGCCGCTTGAAAGTTCGCGGCTCGCAATCAGTCGCTCGAAAGCTCGACGAAATCTTCCCTTAAAATTTCGCCTCGATCTCGAACTTTACAAAGGGAGCAGGCCTCGTTTTCGCGCTCGCTTCAGCCCGAAAGAAATCGAAGTCCCGCCTGACCGTGCAGCCGGCACCAAGGCTGATTTCGAAAGGCTTGAGACCGGAATATTGGCCCTGTACACCAACGCGGTCTTCGCTGTATTGAACCCAGGCATTCTGCACTTGCAACTTCCTCTCGGGGGTTATGACGTCTTCGGTGCGATAACTTTCGTAAAACAGATTACCGAATATACGAAATTCCCAATCGTCAGTTGGATTATAAACGAGGGCCGGTTTTGGAAAGACGCCTTCGAGACGGAATTTATCGGTGAAAAGCCAGATGATGCCACCGCCGGGGGCGACTATCGGACTCTGATTGATCGCGCCACCGACGCCGATCACCCCGAAGATCTTGTCTTTCTTTAGGGGGAAAGTCACAAATGCTTTCCACGGAATATCGATTGTGTTGCCCCTGATATCACTTTCGAAATAGGGCCCGGGATCGATTTCAATACCCGCGCCGGCATGATCATGCACCACGTATTCAAAAGCCAGTAGAGCATGCACGGTTTGGAGATGGTCGGGCAAACCATTATCAGTGCCTCCGAAATCAAATCGCTCGTATTCGACGCCTGCCCGGAAATACCATTTACCCGTGACGAGGAAGCGATGGGAGTAACTAATGTCATTATAGAGCGAGCTGCCGTGCCCAAAGTCGCCGTGGACGTCGTAGAAATCGCTTTTGAACGTGTAGTCCATCTCATAATCGAACAGATTAAGGTGGTTCTCCGACGCTGGTGTTGGCGAAGGCTGGATCTCGTAGGTCGGTGCGCCTGCAAACACGGGCGTGGCGGCGCAAAGGAAAAGAACCGCCCAACATTTTCGGATATCTTTCATGGTGTGGTTAAAGCATTCGTGCAATGGACTAATCGCATGAGCAAGCGGATACCGGTGTATCGAAGAGAAAATATTTTGGCAAGGAGTATTTTAGAAATGTTCGCTCCAGCTGGTTTCTAGCAGGGGCAGCTTACAGGCCAACGGAATTTCCGCTTAAATTTTGGACACAAAGACAGTAATTAATTGACGCCTCCCTGATTCGCGATAGACTCAGGGGCTCCTCTTGTGACAAACACATCGCTTCTCCCTAAAAATTCTATGGTGGCGCTGGCCGTGGCGAATCCTTTTTGGAGCGCCGATCACGGGATTGCGACATGGTTTCATGAGCGTCTGACGCCAGTGTTCGTAAGCGTGCTGCGCGCATTCACCGAGTTTGGGTCTGCTGAGTGGATCGGAGTTATTTTGTTTGTGCTGGTCTTATTTTTCGCCTGGAAACGATGGTGGCCCTCCATGGTGACTTTGGTCGTTGCCGTTCCCGGCGGCATGCTTCTGAACGAGTGGGTGAAGATTCTTGTTCATCGGCAGCGCCCTTTCGTTAACGGCCCGTTCGTGGATTGGTCTGGTTACAGTTTCGCCAGCGGCCACACCATCGGAGCTACTCTGCTTTACGGACAACTTCTGCTGTTTATCCTGCCCGCGCTTAAAGCGCGGCATTGGCGGCGGCTGTGCATTTTCAGCGCAATATCGTTGGTGCTTCTGGTGGGATTCAGCCGAATCGCTTTGGGCGCGCATTTTCTGACTGACGTGCTCGCGGCAATCTTTTTTGGAATCGTTTGGCTGGCGCTTTGCATGGTTCTTCGCAAGCCTTTGTGGCAGGGAGGCTGGCCTTCGCCAGTAGCTGTGCCACTGGCCGACAGTGCCGACGCTGTCCTTGTGCCGGCGGAATCTGCACCCCAGCCACTCAGCATTTCGAAGGCGGACTAGGCGTACAGGTTAGCTCGGCTAGTGCCCGTCTTGCGAGCGGATTCCGATCGGCTACGTCGAAGTTGCTTTTCAAATTGAGATGGGCGCAATTTGTTGCCTGCGCCCGAATCGGTCTCAAATACAATGAAAGCGCCGGGGAAGATTCATGTCACCATATGGTTGCTGGGCCTCGCCGGAGCGGCGCTGTTCACCTTTCTGCTTATTCGACAGGGAGCGCCGCAAGTAGTCGCGGCTTTCGCGTCGGCGGGCTGGGCGATTGCCGGGGTGGTGATCTATCATTTTGCGGTTCCTGTATTGTTGGACGCCACCGCATGGTGGGCGCTCTTTCCCAGGTCCGATCGTCTGTCGCTCTGGCAACTGCTTTGGATGCGGTGGATCGGCGAATCGGTGAGTACGCTCGTGCCTTCTGCTGCTGTTGGCGGCGATGTTGTCCGCGCGCGGCTGGCAGCACTTCACGGTGCGTCGTTGCCGAACGCGGCAGGAAGTGTGCTGGTGGATATTACGCTGGGAGTTTTTGTTCAAATTGCATTTACCTTGCTGGGTCTGGGGCTCATCGTCAGTGTCACCGGACACCAGGGCTTTGTTCGCCCGACGCTGATCGGGGCACTCATTGGGATTCTCGCCGTCATCGGCTTCTACATCGTCCAACGAATGGGAATGTTTCGCTTTATCGGCAAGATGATTTCGCGGCTGGCGAATGCGCCCGATTGGCATTCGCTCGTGCACGGCGGCCACAGCCTGGACGAAGCTGTGCTAGCGCTGTATTCGCGTCGGCGCGGCGTGACCGGGTGTTGTGTGTGGACAGCTCTCTCTTTGATCTTGGGGTCAGGCGAAATCTGGATTGCGCTTCACGCACTCGGTCTGAAGGCGACTTTGGTTAACGCCGTCATTTTTCAAAGTATGGTTTTCACGATCCGCTCGGCGATGTTTCCAATCCCGGGTGCGCTCGGAGTCCAGGAAGGTGGCTACGTTCTCGTTGGCAATTTGCTTGGAATTCCAGGTGATGCCGCTTTCGCGCTTTCCCTGATTGGTCGGGTGCGCGAACTGATTTTGGGAATCCCTGGCCTGATCTCCTGGCAAATGATTGAAGCCCGGCGCTTGTGGCGTGCGCGTCTGGCTGCAAACGCACGGTAGAATTCCAGATTGGCGATTACATCTCGAATCTTTTCGAGACGCCGTTTTACTTTACCCGGATTTGCGAAGCTTGTGCGAACCCCCCACCATATCCACGCGATGCCGTTTGGAAGGGCGAGTTCATCTTCCAGTTCGCAAATCACAGGGGTATTTCCATAAGCATTGAGAAAGGACAACGCCAGAGTAAGCCAATGCGGGTTGGGCGCCACCGCGACCAAATCCAGCAGGAAAACCAATAAATCGTCCGCCTGTCGCGATTTTGCGGGTAACGATTTCTCATGAACGATTTCAAAGTCGATCAACCGCGCCCGACCGGTCTTCTCGTCGTAGATCACATTGGTGGTAGTTGCGTCGCCGTGCGACCAGGGCCCGCGAAACTCATCGCTCCTGAACTGATGAGCGCGTCGGAATTCGTGGCCAGCCGCTTCGATCATTTTTCGCGTGAGCCTCCGCTGTTCTAAATGCTCCCACAGGCTTTTCCCCGGTAGCTTGTCGGCGCAGACCGATTTATCACGGGATGCCCGGGCACGGAAACGATCGCCATTGAGCATTTTGAAACACGCCACCTCCCACCGCTGCCACTCCTCGGCTTTGGCCCAGAAATGAATCGGGATGCCGGCCATGCGAAAATACAAATTCGCCAGATCAGCCAATTGTTCCCCGTATCCGTTGCGCCGTTTGATCACCACACGCCGTCCACGACGGACCTTCTCGGCAACCGAATTAATCTTCAGCGAATCGACAAATCTCGCCGCGGCATCGCTCAGAGCTTGAGGTATGTGATTTGTAAGTTGCTCTGCCAGACTTGTCCCATCTTCCCGAGTTGGCATCCTCTCTTTTAATCGACCTCGTCGCCTCTTACGGTTGTATGAACTGTTCACAGGAGCCGAGTCATCTCTGCTAGCAATCACGATTTCGAGAGGCTAACTGTCTCCCCGATTTTCTTGACGCGCAGCTTGGCCTTTGATTTGCGCTTTTTCAGTTCGCGTTCGAACGCTTCAGGTGTGCCCGTCAGCAGTGGAAACGTTCCGTAGTGCATGGGAATTACTTCGCGCGGATTGACTAGGCTGACTGCTTCCGCCGCGCGAGCAGGCCCCATCGTGAAATGGTCGCCAATGCAAACGAGCATGACGTCGATTTTTTGAAACCGCGAGACCAGTGCCATGTCGGAAAACAAATCTGTGTCGCCCGTGTGATAAATAGTGGGTCCGCCGCGAATCGTAATGACAAAACCTCCCGGCGCGCCGCCGTATTTCGCACCGGATTGATCATCAGGCGACACGCCCGAGCCGTGATGAGCGCGAACAAAGAGGACCTTAACATCTCCGTCGAGCAGGGTCAGTTCACCGCCAAAATGACCGATCGTATCCGCTTGCGCCAGATCGGCCGGATAACCGAGGTGTTTCACCATTGCGTCAGCTAGATCGAACGTAGCTACGAGTTTTGCCCGTGTGCGTTTCCCGATCTCAACGGCGTCGCCGACGTGATCAGAATGGCCGTGCGTAACCAGAATAAGATCGACATGTTTGAGAGCAGCGAGTTCGTCCTTCGCTTTTTCGAAAACCGGATTCGTTAACCACGGATCGACGAGTAGAACTTTTCCGGCCGGCGTAACGATCTTGAAAGCCGACTGGCCGTACCAAGTGAGTTGGGTATCCATGAAAATCACCAAACCGAAAAGCGTTCACTTGACAAGGGGGACGAAGGCCAGGATCACCGTGGTAGGAGCGGCGCGCTGGCCGTCCGGACGCCGCAGCTAGGCGTCCCTACCGAGTGTCATTCTTCATTAGTTCGTCATTCGACATTCGGCATTTCGTCATTTTACTTACGCTCCGCGCAATGGACCACGACCACGCTCATCGACATCTTAGCACCAGTCATCCGCGCATGGCTGCGCTTATCGCGCGTTCGCGGCGCTACGAAATTCAGCCGGCCGTGTCGATCCGTCCATTTGAGGCACTGGCCGAGTCGATTGCCTATCAGCAACTAAACGGCAAAGCGGCTGCTGCGATTTGGAATCGCGTCCGCGCGTTGTATCCCAAAAGAAAACGGCTCGATCCCGCAAAGGTTCTCGCCACACCGGACGAAACGCTTCGCGCCGCTGGTCTTTCGCGCGCAAAGATCGCGGCAATAAAGGATCTCGCCGTGAAAACGATGGACGGAACGGTCCCATCCGGTCGCGCGCTTTTGAAGATGAGCGACGATGAAATCATCACGCGTCTGACACAGGTCCGTGGGATTGGCCGGTGGACCGTTGAGATGCTTCTTCTTTTCGATCTCGGACGCCCGGATGTCTGGCCGGTTGACGACTACGGTGTGCGCAAAGGTTTCGCCAAAACTTTTGGCCGGCGAAAACTCCCGACGCCGAAACAACTCATGAAGTTTGGAGAGAAATGGCGACCGCACCGTTCGGTTGCGGCCTGGTATTTCTGGCGAGCGCTGGACCAACCCGACAAGTTACAAAGTTAAAAGGTTAAAGCGTTAAAACGGTTAGCCCCATTTAACTTTTTAACTCTTGTAACTCGCCCACCATTAAGCTTGCCCTGCGCTCCGCGCCCTATTACAACGAGTGCATTATGGCGATGATTCATGTCAACCGGGGCGCAACAAGTTTGGGCGTGTTTTCCGAAGAAGAAGTCCGCGAAGGTCTGCGCACAGGCCGCTTCGCTGCTACCGATATAGGATGGCGCGAGGGAATGGCGAATTGGCAGCCATTATCGCAGTTTGCGGAGCTTGCTGGCGCTACGCCTGCGGCACCGCCGTTGCAGACTGGCACGGCCTCGATATCAGGAGGAGCGGCCCCGCGTAGTGGTTTGCCATGGGACCACCGGGAAGAGCGCGGCTTCTTCAACGCGTTTATCGAGACGCTGATCATGGTCCTCACCAAACCGGGCGAGGCCTTCACGGCAATGAAGCGTGAGGGCGGTTTAGGCGAGCCACTCCTGTATGCGCTTGTTGGTGGCTGTTTCGGCTTGATTGTGTATTTCCTATTCGCGCTTCTTATACCGTCCGCGGCAGGCTTTGGGGGAAAAGAGAATCCCTTGTTCCATGTCATCGGCGCAGGAATTGGCTCGATCATTCTTATCGTCCTGGCGCCTGTATTCGTGGTCGTAACCGCCTTCATCAGCGCGGCCATTTTGCATGTTTGTTTGATGATTGTCGGCGGAGCGAAGGAATCGTTCGAAACAACATTTCGCGTTGTCTGTTTTTCGATGGGATCAGCGGACCCGCTGATGATCGTGCCGTTTTGCGGCGGGCTAATTTCAGGGGTGTGGCGTATCGTTCTTAACTGCATTGGTCTTGCGCGGGCGCACCAGACCGATACCGGGCGCGCAGTATTTGCAGTTTTCCTTCCGCTGATCGTTTGCTGCGGCGGCGGACTTCTCATCGCCATGATGATTGGCGCCTTTGGTGCTTGGAGCGCCGGACACCATTAATTACACTGCTCAATGCAGCTTTGCTGCCACCAGCTTGAGCCGGGCGAAATTGACCACGAACTCATTTGGTTAGCTGCCTCCATCGGATCGCTGGCCCTGGCGACAGTCTGGCTTGCTCTTGGTTTGCCTTGGCCGCGGTGTGTCTTTCACGAGCTCACCGGCCTGCCGTGTGTGACGTGCGGAATGACGCGATGCGCGATTCAATTCTTTCACGGCCACTTCCTTGCTGCGTTGAAGTGGAATCCACTCGTGTTCGCAGCGCTGTGCGGCGTAGTGGCGTTCGACCTTTACGCCTTTGCGACGCTCACAATGCGCGCACCGCGTTTGCGAATCCATTTTTCCACGCAACGAGCGAAGATGTTCGTGCGTGTCTCCGTCATTTTGGCTTTTGCGTTGAACTGGATTTACCTGCTTTCACACTGGCGCAATTTTTAGCTGTGCGACCGTAGCCGAGGGCGTTGACCTCGGCCGGGGAGAGTCAGGGCCGCGATTGCCGCGGTCAACGCCCGCGGCTACAACGATGTTGCCGAACGTGCGTGCCGAAAATCTGTGTCCATCTGTGTGCATCTGTGGCTAATTTGACCACATGAGAATTTTGGTCACAGGCGGCGCGGGTTTCATCGGATCGCACCTTGTCGAGAAGCTGCTGGAGGCCGGGGATGCTGTCGTCATCGTTGACGACTTCAATGATTTCTACGATCCACAGATCAAGCGCGCGAACATTGCCGCTTTTGCGAAAGACGTGACTGTGTGCCACGTCGATCTTCGCGAAGACGCGGCGGTGCGTAATTTGTTTCATCGCGAGAAAGTTGACGCGGTCGCGCATCTGGCTGCGCGCGCGGGAGTTCGGCCCTCGATTCAACTCCCGCAACTCTATTACGACACAAATGTCGGCGGGACTTTGCATCTCCTTGAGGCCGCGCGCGTAACCGGCGTTGAACGATTCGTCTTTGCATCCAGCTCATCGGTTTACGGAGCTTCTAAAACCGTCCCATTTTCAGAGGATCAACATCTCACTCAGACACTCAGTCCGTACGGCGCGACAAAAGTCGCGGGCGAATTCCTTTGCTCGACCTACTCGCACCTGTACCAAATGCGTGTAGTAGCTCTGCGTTTTTTCACTGTGTACGGCCCGCGGCAACGGCCCGATCTCGCTATTCATCAATTCACCCGGCGCATTTATGCCGGCCAACCCATCGATCAATTTGGCGATGGCAGCACGCGCCGCGATTACACTTACATTGATGACGTGATCCAGGGAACAATGGCTGCACTCAAATACGATGGCCCGCGTTACGACATCTTTAATCTTGGCGAGAGCGAGACCATCCAGCTCAAAGAACTAATTTCGGCGATCGAAAACGCGCTTGGGAAAAAGGCGAAGATCAATCGTCTGCCAGAACAGCCCGGGGACATGCCGCTGACCTGTGCAGACATTTCGAAAGCAAGAAAATTGCTCGGTTACAATCCCACGATGAAGTTCAGTGAAGGCCTGCCCCGGTTCGTAAAGTGGTTTCTTAGTTCGCAAAGACTGTGATTCCGAATTTGCCATTCGAGCAGCGCGCTTGCTTCATCGCTGGCCAGGCGAAATCGGGCACGACGCTGCTGGTGGCGTTACTCGATAACCATCCTGAGTTGCTCGTGTTGCCGGAAGAAACCGCTTATTTTCCGACAGTCCTCACTAAACATGCGCCACGCGGTCGCCGCGCGCAGTTTGATTATCTGACCAAAGAATCGCTCTCCAACGTGCTTTTCGGCGGCCCGTGCAAGTGGGGCAAGCGCAACTACTCGACGTTCCCGCGCGAGAAATTTCTGAAAACTTTTAAGGATGCAGCATTTGATCCCTCGAATGCCCGGGAGGATTTGCTGGTTCTCATGGTCAAAGCGTACGCCGCAACACTGGGACGCTCGCTCGACACGGTGGCGCGCTGGGTGGAAAAGACTCCAGCCAATCGGAATTATATCGGCCCTATTTTTGCTCGCTTTCCGCATGCCAAGATCCTGGTCACCGTGCGTGATCCGCGCGCCATTCTCGGTGCGCAAATCGCTCTGGAGAAAACGAGGCGAACCGGAAGGTTCTCGACTTATTATGTGATCGCGCATTGGCGGGTAGCCGCGCGGCTAGCTATGCGCGTGCGCGATGGTCAAGTGCCTGGCCTTGTGGTGCCGTATGAAAAATTGGTCTGCGAACCTGCCAGCACAATGAAAGAAGTTTGCAACTACCTGGAGATCGAGTTCGATCCGGACACTGTGCTGACTCCGACGAAAGTGGGCCAGTTCTGGAGCGGCAACTCCGCGGCGCGCATTAACTTTTCACAAATTAGCACCGAACCTGTGACGCGCTGGCAACGTGAACTCTCGGATGACGAAGTCGGGTGGATAGAATGGCATTGCCGCAATCTCATGCCGGAGTTCGGCTACGAGCCAAAGCTCACCCGCCGCGAACTCCGCTATTTTGTGCGCCCAATTCGTGGGGAGCGCCCGCGCGAATACATCAAGTCACGTGCGTACTCGTTGCGGGACGATTGGATCCACGGCTAACTCCAAGTTCCAACCTCCAACATCCAAAGAAAGTTTGGGTCTTCGACATCAGGTCAATCTCACTTGCAATCAGCTGCCACCTAGGGCATAATCGGGCCGAGATGTCGGGAATCTTCTTCGATATTCCGAACGTCCGGTTTCTACGACGATTCAGATTTCTTGAAGCGATGCGGCAAATATTTGTGGCATCACTGCTTCGTTGGTTGAGTGCGCCGGCATGCGGTTCGAGACAAGGCCATTTCCGACACACAGAGGCGGAGTTTCCATCGGCGTCACAGAGGAGAAAGTTTGACTGGACTCTTGATGAATCGCACGCCGCGGACGGTGTCCCGAGCTTTTTCGGGGCGCTCCGCCCTTTTAACAATTGGACTAAACCTAAGAATCAACATGAACTCTTATTCATCCGGAAGACGCTCACGCCGCTCGCGCGGTGGGGGCCGACGCAGAGGAAATCACGAACGCTTTCCGGGCCGGCAGGCAGCGGTAAAGACGCAAAAAAAGACATTCTGGCAACGGGTTACCGAATTTTTCGGAAACGGCGGGGAGAAAAGAAAGACCACACAGCCGCGCAACGGCGCGCAGCCTTCGCGACCGGCGCGCAAGCCCGAGCGGATTGAAGTCACTTCGCCGCGTCTTTACGTCGGCAACTTGTCCTTCGACGCCACCGAGAGCGATCTATTTGAATTGTTCAACGGCGTGGGGCACGTGCAAAATGCCGAGGTCGTAAGCTACCGGCACAATCAGCGGTCGAAAGGTTTTGCTTTTGTGCAAATGCAAACCATCGAGGAAGCGAAACGCGCGGTGGAGGAATTGCACGATAAGGAATTCCTCGGCCGCAGGCTGGTGGTGAGTGGCGCAAAATCCGATCAGCACGCGCGCTGAGCGCATTTCCGCAGCTGACAACCGACGGCGGGGCGCCGCAGCGCGGCGTCTTTACCTTTTCATCTCGAGATATGTGCGCGTAAGAACATGACTCGTGCCTGGCTGGAATTCTTCTATCCGCATTTGTTTGAGAAACCAGCGCCCCTCGATTTTTTGCGCAGACACGACTTCGAAGCGTTTCGCGAGCTGTGCGTTCCAATCGTAGCCTTCCATCCGCATTAACGCGCCGCTCGCCTTGTCGATCCACAGCAACACATTCGAATACTGCGACTCGCGCGAGGACGCGC
>Ga0306920_100003540_pt1 | contig 19830 bp, 18 predicted proteins | sample flu12Cox44000170_FD_204666 | JGI IMG/M metagenome (GOLD analysis project Ga0306920, IMG submission 204666) | Lab enrichment of tropical soil microbial communities from Luquillo Experimental Forest, Puerto Rico - flux4day.12C.oxic.44.000.170 (v2)... | ecosystem: Environmental > Terrestrial >... | reverse complement strand
CCTTGCGGCGGTCGGCCCGGACGGCGCCGCGTTCGGACATGTGGTGGCGGTACAGAATTTCGGCGCCGGCGATCTCTTGGAGATCGCGCCGGCGGCCGGCGGCCCGACGGTGCTGCTGCCGTTCACCGAAGCGGTGGTGCCGTCGGTGGACGTGGCCGGGGGCCGGATCGTCGTGAACCCTCCGCGCGAGGAGGCCTAGCAATGCGCGAGTTTCGCTCCGTGGTACACCGATCGGGCGGCTTGCTCCATCCCTTCCCCCGCGAGCGCAGCGAGCGGTGGGGAGGGTGGCGAGCGAAGCGAGCCAGGTGGGGGGTCTTCATGGACGGTCCAACGAAAAAGTGTCCCCCACCCCTGACCCCACCCCGCCATTCGCTACGGGAATGGGGGGAGGGGAACCCCGCGGCCCGTGCGTCCCCCCAAGCGACAGTTGCGGCGTAAGAAATGTGGGCGGCGACCGTTCTCACGATTTTCCCGGCGATGTTTCCCGGGCCGCTTGGCATGAGCCTAGCCGGCAAGGCGCTTGGGAACGCCCTGTGGTCGCTCGAGGCGATCGATGTCCGCGATTACGCGACCGACCGGCACCGCTCGGTCGACGACACACCGGCTGGCGGCGGTCCCGGCATGGTGATGAAGGCGGACGTACTCGCGCGCGCGATCGATGCCGCCGGCGACGGGAGAGCGCGCCTGCTCATGAGCCCGCGCGGCGTGCCGCTCACGCAGGCGCGCGTCGCCGAACTCGCGGCCGGGCCGGGCGTGGTCGCGGTGTGCGGGCGGTTCGAAGGGGTCGACGAGCGGGTGATCGAGGCGCGCGGGCTCAAAGAGGTCTCGGTCGGCGATTACGTGCTCTCGGGCGGAGAGATCGCCGCCATGGCGCTGATCGACGCCTGCGTGCGGCTGCTGCCGGGCGTCATGGGCGCGAAGGCTTCGGCGGGGGAAGAGAGCTTCGCCGAGGGCCTGCTGGAGTACCCGCAGTACACGCGGCCGCAGGTGTTCGAGGGCCGGCCGATCCCGCAGGTGCTGCTGTCGGGCGACCACGGCAAGGTGGCGGCGTTCCGGCGCGCCGAGGCTGAGCGTCTGACCCGCGAGCGGCGCCCGGATTTATGGGCCTCCCGGCCGGCCCAACCCGGGAAAACGACCGGCTGATGACAAAAGCGGGCCGGTGTCGTATAGGCGGCGCCGACCCGTACCGGATGAAACAAGAGAAAAGGCGCCGCCGCGGCGCCGCGACGGAGATTTTCCCATGAACCTCATCAAAGAGCTCGAGCAGGAGCAGATCGGCCGCCTGACGGCCGGCAAGGAAATCCCCGATTTCGCCCCCGGCGACACGGTGCTCGTCAACGTTAAGGTGGTCGAAAGCGACCGCAGCCGCGTGCAGGCCTACGAGGGCGTGTGCATCGGCCGCGCGGGCAGCGGGCTCAATGAGAACTTCACCGTGCGCAAGATTTCCTACGGCGAAGGCGTCGAGCGCGTGTTCCCGCTCTATTCGCCGATGATCGACTCGATCAAGGTGGTGCGCCGCGGCAAGGTCCGCCGGGCCAAGCTTTATTACCTGCGCGGTCGGCGCGGCAAATCTGCCCGCATCATCGAGAAGCAGGAGCGGCAGACCGGGCACTCGGAGCCGCGTGGGACACCCGCGTCCGACGCCGCGGAGTAAGCACAAGAATTTGTATTAGTTCGGAGCCGCGTCCATGGCGAAGCCGCGCACGCTTTACGACAAAATCTGGGACGACCACGTCGTCGACGAGCAGCCGGACGGCACCTGCCTCATCTACATCGACCGCCACCTCGTGCACGAGGTGACCTCGCCGCAGGCGTTCGAAGGCCTGCGCACGACCGGCCGCAAGGTGCGGGCGCCGGAGAAGACGCTCGCGGTGGTCGATCACAACGTGCCGACCACCGACCGCAGCAAGCCGAACGAGGATCCCGAGAGCATCGCGCAGATCGAGGCGCTGGCGCGAAACGTGCGCGACTTCGGCATCGAATATTACGACGAGTTCGACCGCCGCCAGGGCATCGTGCACATCATCGGCCCCGAGCAGGGCTTCACCTTGCCGGGCACCACGATCGTGTGCGGCGACAGCCACACCTCGACGCACGGCGCGTTCGGCGCCTTCGCGCTCGGCATCGGCACGTCGGAAGTCGAGCACGTTCTCGCCACCCAGACGCTGATCCAGAAGAAAGCAAAGAACATGCGGGTGACGGTCGACGGCAAGCTGCCGACCGGCGTCGCCGCCAAGGACATCATCCTCGCGATCATCGGCGAGATCGGCACCGCCGGCGGCACCGGCTCGGCGATCGAATACGCGGGCGAAGCGATCCGCGCGCTCTCGATGGAAGGGCGCATGACGGTTTGCAACATGTCGATCGAGGCGGGCGCGCGTGCCGGCATGATCGCGCCCGACGAGACGACCTACACGTATCTCAAGGGCCGGCCCAAGGCGCCGCAGGGCGCCGATTGGGACGCGGCGCGGCGCTACTGGGAAAGTCTGCCGTCCGACGCCGGCGCCGCGTTCGAACGCGAGGTCAAGCTCTACGCCGCGAAGCTCCCGCCGCTCGTCACCTGGGGCACCAACCCGGAGCAAGTGGTCAGCATCACCGGGCGCGTGCCGATTACCGCCGACATCGCCGATCCCGGCAAGCGCGAGGCGGCGCAGCGCTCGCTCACCTACATGGGCCTCAAGGGCGGCGAGAAGGTCACCGACCTCGCAGTCGACCGCGTGTTCATCGGCTCGTGCACCAACGCGCGGATCGAAGATTTGCGCGCGGTCGCGCGCCTCGTCGACGGCAAGCAGGTCAACACCAAGGTCAACGCGCTGATCGTGCCGGGCTCCGGCCTGATCAAGGATCAGGCGGAGGCCGAAGGGCTCGACAAGATTTTCGTCGAGGCGGGTTTCGAGTGGCGCGAACCCGGCTGCTCGATGTGCCTTGCCATGAATCCCGACAAGCTCCTACCGGGCGAACGCTGCGCCTCGACCTCGAACCGCAACTTCGAAGGCCGCCAGGGCTTCCGCGGGCGCACGCATCTCGTCTCGCCGCTGATGGCGGCCGCCGCGGCGATCGCCGGCCACTTTGTCGACGTGCGCGAGTGGTGATTTTGTAGGGTGGGCAAAATCGCCCGCTCCGACCGACAATCTTACACAAAGATTTATTGGCGATTTTGCCCACGCGTTCTTCGACGCGTGGGCACGGCGCTCCGCGCCTTGCCCACCCTACATTTTATCCGCGCACCCACCAGCAGCGCATGTAGGGCATCAGCACGGTGCGGCCGACGTATTTGTGCGAGACCTGCAGGCCGTCGACGCATTCGCGGTGATAGAGGCGGCCGGGATAAATTTCGATGCGCGGGCGCGGCCGACGCGTCGATTGCGCCGACGCGTCGAGAACCATCGTGCCCAACGTAAGCGCGGCGGCAGCGACCGCAAACAAATATTTTGCCATCACCCATCCCACCCTGGCCACGACCCCAATCCAAGAACCGTCACCCTGAGGAGGCCGCTCGCCCGAGCGAGCGGCCGTCTCGAAGGGCGACGGCCCCTGACTCGGAGCTTGCTGCCATCCTTCGAGACGCCGGCCTTCGGCCGGCCCTCAGGATGACGCCGAAGATGGTTGGGTACGGTCTCCCATCCGGCCCGGCGCGTCAACGTGGACCGGCAGGCACGCGAGCCCGTATGCTCACCGGATGAGCGAGCACGGTTCCACCCACGACCGCGACGAGGCGCGCCGGCGCGAGGCGCTTGATACGCTCGAGACGCTCAAGCGCGACCGTGCGCCGCTCGTCGGTTCGGGCCTCGCCGACGCAGCGCGCCGTGCGGCCCGGCACTTCGCCGCGGCCGACGCGGTCGGTCCCGACGGCGCGCGCGATCCGATCGAGCTGTGGGGCCGGCGCGTCGGACGGGCGCTGAGCCCGCTCGCGGTGATCGCGCTGTCGATCTATCTGTACCTCACCTACCTGCGCTGATCGTCCTTCCGTCATGCCCTCGTCTTCCGACCCGCAAGCCTTGAGGGGCGCAACCGCGCCGAGCCTCGCCGATTTCGAGGCACTGGCGATCGCGGTGTTCGCTCGCCTGCCGGCCGAGTTCCGCGCGCTCTGCCGCGACCTCGTGATCCAGGTCGACGATTTTCCCACCGACGAGGTGCTCGACCGCATGGAGGCGGAAACCGAGTTCGACCTGCTCGGCCTGTTCCAGGGCGTCGGCCTGCCGTTCCGCTCGGAAGCCGTGAGCGGGCAGATGCCCAACATGATCTGGCTCTATCGCCGACCGATCCTCGACTATTGGGCCGAGCACGAGGAGACGCTCGGCGCCATCATCACCCACGTGCTGGTGCACGAGATCGGCCACCACTTCGGCTTCTCGGACGAGGACATCGCTCGGATCGAGGCGGCGGCGGATTGAGGGGTTTAATCCCGCGGCAATTCGCGATACATCAAGGCTCGCGGGCGCGTTCGCCCTGGGAAGCACGGTCAGGTCATGGACAAATTCACCGTTCTCGAAGGCGTGGCGGCGCCGCTGCCGATGATCAACGTCGACACCGACAAGGTCATCCCCAAGCAGTATCTCAAGACGATCAAGCGCACCGGCCTCGGCAAGGGCCTGTTCGCCGAGATGCGCTACAAGGACGACGGCAGCGAGAACCCGGATTTCGTGCTCAACAAGCCGGCCTACCGCAACGCCAAGATCATCGTCGCCGGCGACAACTTCGGCTGCGGCTCCTCGCGCGAGCACGCGCCGTGGGCGCTGCTCGACTTCGGCATCCGCTGCGTGATCTCGACCTCGTTCGCGGATATTTTCTACAACAATTGTTTCAAGAACGGCATTCTGCCGATCAAGGTCTCGCCCGAGGATCTCGAGAAACTGTTCGACGACGCCGACCGCGGTTCCAACGCCACGCTGACGGTCGATCTGGAGAAGCAGGAAATCCGCGGGCCGGACGGCGGCAAGGTGCATTTCGAGATCGATGCCTTCCGCAAGCATTGCCTGCTCAACGGCCTCGACGACATCGGAATCACGATGGTCAAATCGGAAAAAATCACCGACCACGAGGCGAAGGCGAAAGCGGCGAGGCCGTGGATGTGAATCCCTCCCCCGCAGGGGGAGGGTGGCCGCGTGCGTAGCGCGCGGACGGGTGGGGGAACTATTTTTAGTTCTGAGTGTGCATCGCCCCCCCACCCCTGACCCCTCCCCGCCGCGCTTTGCGCGGCGGGAGGGGAACCCAGACGCCGTGCTCACCTACGCGCGCGCTGATTGCGCGGCCTCAATCGCATCAGCGATCGCCACCACCCGCCGGGCGATGTCGGCGTGCATCCGTTCCACCATGCGGCCATTGAGCTTGACCACGCCCTTGCCGCGGTTCTCCGGCAGGTCGAAGGCGGCAATGATTTTGCGCGCGTCCTCGACCTCAACCGGCGTGGGCGAGAACGCCGCGTTGCAGCCCTCGATCTGGTTCGGGTGGATTAGCGTCTTGCCGTCGAAGCCCATGTCACGCCCCTGCGCGCATTCCGCCACGAAGCCCTCCGCATTGCCGATGTCGTTGTAGACGCCGTCGAGCGCGTCGATGCCGTAGGCATGCGCGGCGGCGACGCACGCCATCAGCCACGGCACCATGGGGGCGCGGCCGGGCACGAGACGCGCGCGCGTCTCCTTGGCGAGGTCGTTGGTGCCGAGCACGAAACCGGCGAGGCGGCTTTCGGAATCGCGCGCCGCCTTGGCGATGCTCAAAATGTTGAACACCGCGAGCGGGGTTTCGATCATCGCCCAGATGTGGATGCGCTTGTCGGCGTGCGTGTCAAGCAGGCGCGCGCCCACGTCTTCGAGCTGCTCGGCCGACTGGATCTTCGGCACCAGGATTGCGTCGGGCGCCACATGCGCGAACGCGGCCATGTCGGCGGCGAACCACGGCGTGCCGATGCCGTTGACGCGCACGAACACCTCGCGCCGGCCGAAGCCGCCCGCCTTGACTGCGTCGAGCACCTGGGCGCGCGCCGCGTCCTTGGCGTCGGGCGCGACCGCATCTTCGAGATCGAGAATGATGGCGTCGGCCGGCAAGCTGCGCGCCTTCTCGATCGCGCGCGCGTTCGACCCCGGCATGTAGAGCACGCTGCGGCGCGGACGGATGGTCATCGGATCGCCCCTTCACTGAACGGGGGTAGCCTAGCGGGGCTCGCGCGGGCGTGTCACCCTCGCGCCATGCCCCACGCGGACCGACCGTGAACACCGAACGTTTCGACGTCGTCATCGTCGGCGGCGCGGCGATCGGTTCGGCGGTCGCCTATTTCCTGCTGCACGACCTCGGTTTTACCGGCACGGTCGCGGTGATCGAGCGCGACCCGACCTACGCGCGCGCGGCGACGACGCTCTCCGCCGCCTCGATCCGCCAGCAATTCTCAACGCCCGAGAACATCCGCATGAGCCGGTTCGGCATCGCGTTTTTCGACGGGCTCAAGCTGCGGTTCGGGCGCGACGCGAGCGTCGGCTTCCGCGCCGGCGGTTATCTGCTGCTCGCCGACGCCGCCGGCCGCGACGTGCTTAAGGCAAACCACGCCATTCAGCAGGCGGAGCACGCCGACGTCGTGCTGATGGATTCGGCCGAGCTCAAAACCAGCTTTCCGTGGCTCTATACCTCCGACGTTGCCGCCGGCGCGTTCGGCCGCAGCGGCGAAGGCTGGTTCGACGCGCACTCGCTGCTGCAACTGCTGCGCCGCGGTGCGCGCGAGCGCGGGGCGGTCTACCTGCACGGTGAGGTCACCGGCATCGAGCGGCGGCGCGACCATGTCGATGCGGCAACGCTGGCCGACGGCCGCCGCGTCGCCTGCGGCACGCTCGTCAACGCCGCCGGCCCGCAGGCCGGCAAGGTTGCCGCGCTCGCCCGGCTGCGGCTGCCGGTCGAACCGCGTAAGCGCTGCGTGTTCGTGGTCGCCTGCCGCAGCGACATTCCCGGCATGCCGCTGCTGGTCGACACGAGCGGCGTATGGGCGCGGCCGGAAGGCAGCGGTTTTATTTGCGGCGTGTCGCCCCCGGCCGACGCCGACCCGCGCGCCGACGGCGACTTCGAGGTGAACTACGGTTTGTTCGAAGAAATCGTTTGGCCGGCGCTCGCGCGTCGCGTGCCGGCCATGGAGGCGCTCAAGCTGATGCGCGGCTGGGCCGGGCACTACGACTTCAACGCGCTCGATCAGAACGCGGTGATCGGGCCGCACCCGCAGGTGCCCAATTTCATCTTCGTCAACGGCTTCTCCGGCCACGGCTTGCAGCAGGCGCCGGCGGCCGGCCGCGCGGTCGCCGAGCTGATCGTGCACGGCCGATTCATCAGCCTCGACCTCGCGCGCTTCGGCTACGAACGCATCGCCGCCGGCCGCCCGTTGCGGGAGGCGAATGTGATTTGATCAGCGGCGCAACAAACTCAACGTCATCCTGAGGAGTGAGCGCGATCTCGTCGCGCTCGCGTCTCGAAGAATGGAAACAAACACTGCGCTTGCGGCCATCCTTCGAGACGGCCGCTCGCAAACGCGACATAGCCGCCGCTCCGCGGCGGCGTTCTTCCCTGCTAAGAACGGCGGCCGAAGGCCGCCTATGCTCCTCAGGATGACGGTTGTGTTTGTTTCTACGTCCTTGTCCGCATGCGGATCATGAAGGAATCGAACGGCAGCTCGGCGATTTGCCACCACAGATACGCGTCGATGCGATAGGCGGACATGCTCTCGTTGAGCTTCTTGAACAGCGGGTTGGTCTGGCCGATTTCCGCATAGGCTTCCTGCGCCGCCTTGTAGGACGCCTCGAGGATTTCCGGCGAAAAGGCGCGCAGCTGGGCGCCTGCCTGGAGCAGGCGTTTCATCGCCGGCGGATTCTGCGAATCGTATTTGGCGGTCTGGATCAAGCCGGCTTCGCGGATCACCGCGGTGAGCGTCGATTGATAGTTCTTCGGCAGCTCGTTCCACTTGTCCAGGTTGATGAGCATGTGGCCTTGCGCGCCGCCCTCCCACCAGCCGGGATAGTAATAATATTTGGCGATCTTGACGAAGCCGAGCTTCTCGTCGTCGTACGGCCCGATCCACTCGGCCGCGTCGATCGTTCCTTTTTCCAGCGACGGGTAGATGTCGCCGGGGGCAAGCTGCTGCGGGACCACCCCGAGCTTGGCAATGACCCGGCCGGCGAACCCGGCGATGCGCATCTTGATGCCCTTGAGATCGTCGAGCGTCTTGATCTCGGTGCGGAACCAGCCGCCCATCTGCGCGCCGGTGTTGCCGGTCGGAATGGCGATGCAGTTATATTGTTTGAACAGGCCGTCGAGCAGTTCCATGCCGCCGCCGAACTGCTGCCAGGATTCCTGCTGGCGCGCGTTGAGGCCGAACGGGAGCGCGGTCGCGAAGGCGAAGCTCGGATCCTTGCCGACGTACCAATATGCGGCCGTATGGCCCATCTCGACGGTGCCGTTCTGCACCGCGTCGAGCACCTGCAGGCCGGGCACGATTTCGCCCGCCGCGAAGCCCTGGATGTGGAATTTGTTGTCGGTGATTTCGGCGACGCGTTTGCTGATGTGTTCGACGGTGCCGTAGAGCGTGTCGAGCGATTTCGGCCAGCTCGCCGTCAGGCGCCATTTGATCTCCGGCATCGACTGGGCGATCGCCGGCGCAGCAACCGCTGATGTAGCGAGGCCAAGGCCCGCGGCCTTCAGGAATTCGCGTCGTTTCATGATATTCCCCCTCAGCCCAGGCGGGCGTTGACGATGGGGCAGAATGATCAATTCCGGCGCGATGCGCAAGAAACGGGCATGCAAGACGAACAACGATGTCTGGCTCGCCGGCGTTGACGGCTGCCGGGCCGGATGGATGACAGCGTTCGTCCGCCTGCGTGACGGCGAGGTGCGCCTGCGCGTTGTGCCGCAGTTCGCCGCGATCGCCGCGGCGCCCGAGGCACCGGCGGTGATTTCGGTCGACATGCCGATCGGCCTGCCGGCGCGCATCGGACCGCAAGGGCGCGGGCCGGAGCGCGCGGTGCGGGCGCTGCTCGGCGCGCGGCAATCCTCGGTGTTCCCGGTGCCGTCGCGCGAGGCGGTTTACGCGTCCTCATATCTCGACGCCTGCCGGCTGTCGCTGTCGACGTCGGAGCCGCCGCGCTCGGTGCAGAAACAATTGTTCCTGATCGCGCCGAAAATCCGCGAGGTCGACCGCTCGCTGCGCGCCGATCCGGCGCTCGCTCCTCGCGTGTTCGAGGTCCATCCCGAGCTGGCGTTTTGGCGCCTCAACGGCGAGCGGCCGCTCCCGCTGCCGAAGAAGGTCAAGCCAGGCCTGGCGTTGCGCCGCGACTTGCTGATCGCGGCCGGCTACCCGCCCGCGACCCTCGATGCGCCGCCGCCGAAAGGCGCGGGACGCGACGACGTGCTCGATGCGCTTGCTTGCGCGGCGATCGCCCGGCGCATCCATGCCGGCGTCGCGCGCTCGTTTCCGGAGTCGCCCGAACACGACGAGCACGGGCTGCCGATGGCGATCTGGGCGTGAACGTCATTGCGAGCGGAGCGAAGCAATCCAGGGCGTCACGCGTCGGCCCCTGGATTGCTTCGGCCCTGCGGGCCTCGCAATGACGGATTACTTCAAAAAATAATACGTGGCCGTATACGGCACGCGCTGCTCGGTGCCGGCGTGGGCCTCCTCACAGCCGCTGGCCGGCGCAGTACCGCCGACCGTGTTCACGCGCAGGATGGCGGCCGCTTGTGTGAACTGCCCCGACCCGTCGCGCGATTTGATGTCGAGCAGGAGCCACGGGATGGCGTTGCCGCCGGGCGCGGGCGCCGAGGCTTTGACGACGCCGACCACCTTGCCGCCGTCGTTGCCTTCCCAGGTCGGCCCGCCGTAGTGCTCGCCGATCGCCTTGCCGGTAGCGTCGTCGAGCTCGGCCTCGGGTGCCTTGAACATCCAGATCCAGTTGCCGCGTTCCGGCGTGCATCTGTAAATCTGCACGCCCTTGGCCGGCACGGCGAGATAGACCTTCAGCTCGCCCGGCTTGAGCGCCGCCGGCAGTTCGGGCAACGAGGGCGATTGGGCGAGCGCCGCGCCGGTGGAAACAAACATCGCGGCTGCGGCGAGAGTCGTCGTGCGTGACATTGGGGGGAGACCTTTATTTTTTCGTCATTGCGAGCGGAGCGACGCAATCCAGGGCAACGCACTCGGCCCTGGATTGCTTCGGCGCTTCGCGCCTCGCAATGACTATGTGATTACGCCGCCTTGCGCTTCGCCTGGATCAGGCCACGGTTGATCAGGCACTCGGCGATCTGCACCGCGTTGAGCGCCGCGCCCTTGCGCAGGTTGTCGGAGACGACCCACAGCATGAGGCCGTTGTCGATGGTCGGGTCCTCGCGCACCCGGCTGATGTAGGTCGCGTCCTCGCCGGCCGCCTCGTAGGGCGTCACGTAGCCGCCGTTCTCATGTTTGTCGATCACCAGGCAGCCGGGCGCGTTGCGCAGCACGTCGCGCGCCTCGTCGGCGCTGATCGGCTCTTCGAACTCGATCGAGACCGCCTCGCTGTGGCCGATGAAGACCGGCACGCGCACGCAGGTGGCGACCAGCTTGATCTTGGGATCGAGCATCTTCTTGGTCTCGGCCACCATCTTCCATTCTTCCTTGGTGAAGCCGTCCTCCATGAAGGCGTCGCACTGAGGAATCACGTTGAAGGCGATGCGCTTGGGATATTTCTTCGGCTCGATCGGATCGGTGACGTAGATGGCGCGCGTCTGGGAGAACAGCTCGTCCATCGCTTCCTTGCCCGAACCCGAGACCGACTGATAGGTCGCGACCACCACGCGCTTGATGCGCGCCTTGTCATGCAGCGGCTTGAGCGCCACCACCAGCTGGGCGGTTGAGCAGTTCGGGTTGGCGATGATGTTCTTCTTGCGGAAGCCGGTCACCGCGTCGGCGTTGACCTCGGGCACCACCAGCGGCACGTCGGCGTCGTAGCGCCAGCACGAGGAATTATCGATGACTACCGCGCCTTCCGCGGCAATGCGCGGCGACCACTCCTTCGATACCGCGGAACCGGCCGACATCAGGCAAATGTCGACGTCGGAGAAGTCGACGTTTTCGAGGGCTTTGGCCTTGAGCGTCTTCTCGCCGTAGGAGCATTCCACGCCCTGGCTGCGGCGCGAGGCGACCGCGATCACCTCGTCGGCCGGGAAGGCGCGCTCGGCCAGGATGTCGAGCATTTCGCGGCCCACGTTGCCCGTGGCGCCGACGACAGCGACCTTGAAGCCCATCGTTCATTCTCCGGCGAAAACGGCCCCGCGCATTGGCGACCGCGAGGCGGTGCGCTTTTACGGGAGAAATGGGGCGAATTCAACGCCGGGCAAGTTTGGGGAGCATGATCTTTACTGATGGCGCATGATCTTTTTCGTGAACCAGTCGCGCGCGTCGGTTGCCCGGCGGGGCGATTGCGCTAAAACCGCCTCCCCGGGAACTCATCTCGTCATGAACTTCCTTCGCATCTACGGCCGCGTGCTCCGGCTTCTCGGTTCCGAGGCTCGCCTGGGATGGTTTTTGGCCGGCGCCAACGTGGCGCTCGCCGCCGCGCAATTCGGCGAGCCTGTGCTGTTCGGCCGCATCATCGACGCGCTGGTGGGTGCGCAGGCCAAAGGTGCGGAACCGTCCGTTTCCGTTCTCGTGCCGCTGCTCGCTGCCTGGGCGGGATTCGGGCTTTTCACCATCGCCTGCAGCGTGACGGTCGCGCTGCATGCCGACCGCCTGTCGCACCGGCGGCGGCAAGCGGTGCTGAGCGATTATTTCGAGCACATTTTGCAGCTGCCACTCTCATATCACGGCGGCGTGCATTCCGGCCGCCTGATGAAGGTGATGCTTACCGGAACCGATGCCTTATGGGCGCTGTGGCTCTCGTTCTTCCGCGAGCATCTCGCGGCCTTCGTTTCGCTGCTGGTGATGCTGCCGCTCTCGCTCATCCTCAATTGGCGCCTCGCTTTGCTGCTGATCGGATTGTGCGTGATTTTCGCAAGCCTCACCGCGCTGGTGATCCGGCGCACCGAGGTGATGCAGCGGGCGGTCGAGCGCCACTACACCGATGTGTTCGAGCGCGCGACCGACGCGATCAGCAACATCGCGCTGGTGCAGGGTTTCACCCGGGTGGAAGCCGAGGTGTCGGGCCTGCGCAGCATGACCGGCCAGCTGCTCGCCGCGCAGATGCCGGTGCTCGCATGGTGGGCGATCACGTCGGTGATCACCCGCGCCTCGACCACGCTGACCATGCTGGCGATCTTCCTGGTCGGCATCTGGCTGCACGTGATCGGCCTCGCCACGATAGGCGAGATCGTGATGTTCATGAGCCTCGCCACCATGCTGATCGCCAAGCTCGAACAGGCGGTCGGTTTTGCCAACCGCATCTTCCTCGACGTGCCGCGGCTGCGCGAGTTCTTCGGCGTGCTCGACACCGCGCCGGCGGTGCGCGACCGCGAGGACGCGATCGATCCCGGTCGGCTGCGCGGTCTCGTCGAGTTCAGCGACGTATCGTTCTCCTACGACGGCAAGCGCTCAGCGGTAGCCGATCTGAGATTCACCGCGCTGCCGGGCGAAACGGTCGCGCTGGTGGGACTGACCGGCGCCGGCAAGTCGACGGCGCTCGCGCTGCTCCATCGCGCCTTCGATCCGCAGTCGGGTGCCGTCAAGATCGACGGCATGGACGTGCGGGCGCTCAAGCTCTCCGGGCTGCGCCACAACATCGGCGTCGTGTTCCAGGAGGCGCTACTGTTCAACCGCTCGATCGCCGACAATCTTTTTGTCGGCAAACCGGACGCGACCATCGAGCAAATGCGCACCGCCGCTGAACGGGCGCAGGCGCTTGGCTTCATCGAGTCGCATCCCGAGGGCTTCGGCGCCATGGTGGGCGAGCGCGGCCGCTCGCTTTCCGGCGGGGAGCGCCAGCGGCTGTCGATCGCGCGCGCGCTGATCAAGGATCCGCCGATCCTCATCCTCGATGAAGCCACCAGCTCGCTCGATGCGGCGACCGAGCGGCTCGTTCAGCTCGCGCTCGACGAGGTGATGAAGGGCCGCACCACGTTCGTGATCGCGCATCGGCTCGCCACCATCCGCAACGCGACGCGCATCCTGGTGTTCGAGGCGGGCCGCATCGTCGAGAGCGGCCGGTTCGACGAACTCATCGCGCAGGACGGCAAGTTCGCGGCGCTCGCGCGCGCGCAGTTCCTGACCGGGGAAGCGCCGCCGACCGAAGCGATGCCGGTCGAAGACCCGGCGCAATTCGCCGAGCCCCCCGCACCCGATCGCGAAGGCGAGGAGCCAGCCAAGGCGGCGGAGTGATCTCTCCCTCTCCGCTTGCGGGGAGTCGGTCAAGGGGCTCGGACGGGGCCCAGTTTCGTAACCCCGGCCCGCAACTGCTCAATCGCGCTCATGAGCTCTGCAAGAAATTTGCTGTCGACGTCGAAATGACCCTCGTACTCAACGAGGTTGCGTAGCTGATGCGCCTTGCTCAGGACGCGCGTTATCTGCGCGCCTAGCCCAAGCGTGGTACCAGTTTGAAAGACAACGTAGCGATTGTGCGAACGATAGCCGCGCCAGCGGAAAGCTGCGAGCGCGAATGCGTGAGCGCAACTAATACCCAAGTGCAAATCGGCTCTGCGGCGCCAGCGTCTCGTTGCCAGCGTCGGCAATGGCGGTACTCGCGGCCCGCAGCAATCCATCGAATTCGGTCTGCGCACAGGGTTCTGATTTGACCTGGCCCACGCGCACCAGGTTATCCAATTCCGGAATCGTCATGCTGCTACATCTGCAGGCGTGCCCATGAAAAATTTTCGGTTGCGCGTTTACTTTCGTGAAAAAAGCGCTTCCCCGGCTCAGCTTACCTTTCCATTCATTCGGGCTGAGAAAGAAGGCATGAACCGGTCGATGCAACAGTTCCTCAACTTTGAGGAAACCATCGAAAAAATCGGAATAGGTCACATCGTCGCCGATCACAATCAGATCGATGTCGCTGCTTCCGGTCTCTTCGCCTTTGGCAGTCGAGCCGTACACGAACGCCGCTTTGATGCGCCCGGGATGCGGCGCAAGTGCCTCGCGTAGAACTACGATCGAATTGCTCATGGCTCGCCTAAGTGAGCGATCTTCGCTACTTTATCCGCTCCAGAATACTCACGTAATTCGCGACCGCCGCGCCGCCCATGTTGAAAATGCCGCCGAGGCGGGCGCCCGGCACCTGGATGTCGCCGGCACGCCCGGTGAGCTGCATGGCGGCGAGCGCGTGCATCGACACACCGGTCGCCCCGATCGGATGACCTTTTGCCTTGAGGCCGCCGGAGGGATTGACGGGCAGCTTGCCGGTCTTCTCGGTGAGGCCCTCGGCGATCGCGGTGGCGCCGCGGCCTTCCGGCACAAGGCCCATGGCCTCGTATTCGATCAGCTCGGCGATGGTGAAACAGTCGTGCGTTTCGACGAACGAGAGATCGCCGAGCGCCACGCCGGCTTTGGCGAGCGCGCGCCTCCATGCCTCGGCGCAGCCCTCGAATTTGAGAATGTCGCGTCGGCTCATGGGTAAAAAGTCCTGCACGTGCTCGGCCGCGCGGAACACCACCGCCTTGTCGAGTGCGAGCGCGGTCTCGACATCGGCGAGCACCACGGCGGCCGCACCATCGGAGACGAGCGAGCAATCCGTGCGCTTGAGCGGACCGGCCACGAACGGGTTCTTCTCGCTCTCGGTGCGGCAGAACGCGTAGCCCAAATCCCGGCGCATCTGCGCGTAGGGATTACCGACGCCGTTCTTGTGGTTCTTGGCGGCGATGCGCGCGAGCGCGTCCGATTGGTCGCCGTATTTCTGAAAATAATGCCCAGCGATCTTGCCGAAGATGCCGGCGAAGCCGCCCTCGATGTTGGCTTCCTCGCGCACGTAGGACGCCTTGAGCAGGTTGCGCCCGATCTCGGGGGGAGGCGTGGTCGTCATCTGCTCGACCCCGACGACGAGCACGATACGGGCGGCCTTCGCCTCGATCGCCTTGATGCCCTGGTGCACCGCCGCCGATCCGGTCGCGCAGGCGTTCTCCACGCGGGTCGCGCGCTTGAAGCGCAAATCGGGATTGGCCTGGAGCACCAGCGAGGCGGTGAAGTCCTGCGCCGAGAAACCCGCGTTGAAATGCCCCAGCACGATCTCGTCCACCTCGGACGCGCCGATACCGGCATCGGCCAAGGCCTCGTTCGCCACGCGGACCACAAGGCTTTCCACGGTCTCGGCATCGAGCTTGCCGAACGGCGTGTGTGCCCATCCGACGACACAGGCGGTCATGGTTTGCCTCCGGGTTGCCGAATTTTCGTCGCTTTCCTCGGGCTCCTGGCCCGGCGGATCGTTTTGGCTTCGTTCTGCGTTCCGCTTTAGATAGCGCGCCCTCGCCGCCGGTCAAAGCGGGGTGGGAGCAGCATCGCACGGAGCGTTAGAAACCGAATATGCGAGCGCCGTTCCTCTCGCCTGCGAAAACCATGCTGCGCGGTGCCCTCGTGGCCACCGTCGCGATGATCGCGCAACCGTGTCTGGCCGCGACCGAGGCGCTGCTGCTCGTCGACGCCGGAAGCGGCAAGGTGCTCTACGCCGAGAACGCCGCACGGCCGTGGCATCCCGCTTCGCTCACCAAGTTGATGACCGCTTATGTGACCTTGCACGCCCTCAAGGAAGGCCGCGTCACGCCAGATACGCTGTTCACCGTTTCACCCACCGCGACGGCTCAGTCGCCCTCGAAGATGGGCTTCAAGGTGGGCATCAGGGTCACCGTCGACAACGCGCTCAAGATGACGATCGTCAAGTCGGCAAACGATATGGCGGTGGTGCTGGCGGAAGGAATCTCCGGATCGATTCCCAGCTTTGCGGCCGAGATGAATCGGGCGGCGCAGCGCCTCGGCATGACACAAACGAATTTCGTCAACCCGAACGGCCTGCCGGACGACGAGCAGGTCACATCGGCCCGCGATCTCGCGATCCTGACGCGGGCGCTGATCCGCGAATTCCCCGACTATGACCTCTATTGGCACATCTCCGCGCTCAAATTCGGCCGCCGCATCATCCGCAATCACAATCCGCTGATCGACCGTTACCCCGGCGCCGACGGCATGAAGACCGGCTTCATCTGCGCGTCCGGATTCAACCTCGTCGCCACCGTCACACGCGGCGACCAGCGCCTGATCGGCATCGTGCTCGGCGCTCCCAATTCCGCCGTCCGCACCGAAAAGGTGCTGGGGCTGTTCGAGCGCGGCTTCAACGGCAGCGGCAACGCGCTCTCCTGGCTCACGTCGCTCGGTACGGTCGACGCGCTGCAGCCCGTCAGCATGCCTCCCCCCGACCTGCACGAGGAAGTCTGCGGCAAGAACCGGCACCGGGGCGAAACCGCCGAGGAAGAGCCGCCGCCCACTGCCGACCCCGATCGCAACGTGGCGTTGGGCGCCCTGCTGCCGCCGTTCGCAAGCGGCGGCAAGCCGGCGATCCCGGTGCTCGGCCCACCGGTGCCTTCGATGGCCCCGATGGTGGTGTTCGTCGGGCCACCGAAGACACCGGGCAACCCGGACACAGCGATCGCGAAGAGCGAGCCGCGTCCTGCACATAAGCCGAAGCCGAAAGCGGCCAAGCCGGCGCTCGCCGCCGCGAAACCCATGACGCCGGCAAGCGCACCGCCGGCCGCCCATCGCAAGAAGCCCGCACCGGCCGCGTCGACCGAAAAGCCGGCCGCGGCGGCCGCGCCGGCGGGGCACTAGCGCCGTCGTGTCGGACGAGCCAATCGCCACGTCCGACGCGCGCCGGCCCGGCCCACCGCTGCCGCTCACGATCCTGACCGGCTTCCTCGGCGCCGGCAAGACCAGCCTGCTCAACCGCCTGCTCAAGGATCCGGCGCTCGCCGGCACCGCCGTGCTCATCAACGAGTTCGGCGAGATCGGACTCGATCATCTGCTGGTCGAGAAGATCCGCGACGACCTGGTGCTGCTGCCGAGCGGTTGCGTGTGCTGCACCATGCGCGGCGACCTCATCGAGGCGCTCGAACGTCTGCTGCGCGATCTCGATAATCGCCGCGCCAAGCTCACGCGCGTCGTGCTCGAGACCACCGGGCTCGCCGACCCGGCGCCGGTGCTGCACACCGTGATGGTACATCCCTATCTGGTGATGCGTTATCGGCTCGACGGCGTCGTCACCGTGGTCGACGCGGTCAACGGCCTTGCGACGATCGCGCAACATCCCGAGGCGATGAAACAGGCCGCGGCCGCCGACCGGCTGGCGTTCGCCAAGACCGACCTGCTCGACACGCCGGAGCGGCGCGAGGCGGCCCATGCACTTCGGGCGCGGCTCAGGCGGCTCAACCCGGCGGCGCCGATCCTCGATGTCGCGGCCGGGGAAACGACCGCGGCGCGGCTGATCAATTGCGGACTCTACGACCCGGACAGCAAGGTGCCCGACGTGCGGCGCTGGCTCGCCGAAGAGGTCTACGCGGCGAGCGCGGATGCCCACGCGCATCATCATCACGAGGAGCGTATCCGCTCGCTCGCGCTCGCGACCGCCCGCGCGCTTCCCGCCGCCACCTTCGACATGTTTCTCGATTTGCTGCGCGGGATGCACGGGCCCAACCTGCTGCGCGTCAAGGGCATCGTGAAAATCGCCGAAGCCCCGGACAAGCCGGTCGTAATTCATGGCGTGCAGCACGTGTTCCACCCGCCAGCCTCGCTGCCGGCCTGGCCCGACGACGACCGCCGCACGCGGCTGGTGTTCATCACCTGCGACCTGGACCCGCGCGAGATCCGCGATTTGTTCGATGCTTTCCTCGGCACCGCCTCGATCGACCGGCCCGACCGCGTCGCCCTCCTCGACAATCCGCTCGTGCCCTTCGGCGGCGCGGACCGTTAGAATGGTCGTGTATTGCATGGCTGACGCTTCTGTATTACATTGCGCGTATGAAGACCTTAACCGTACGATTGCCGGAAGCCCTGGTCGCGGAGATCGAAGCGGAATCGCGCGAGCGACGCCGTTCGAAATCTGACGTGGTTCGCGAACGCCTGACGCTAGGCGCGAAGGCGCCCTCTAGAGGGGCGCTACCCGACCTCATTGCGGACTTGGCCGGATCGGTACACGGGCTTCCCGCCGACCTAAGCGAACGAAAGAACGAATATTTGAAGAGCACAGGCTATGGCCGGAAGCGTGCTCGTTGATGCTGGTTTTCTCATTGCCTTTCTGAGCCACCACGACGATCACCACAACTGGGCCTTAATGCAGTCATCGCAAGTACTTCTGCCATGGAAAACTTGCGAGCCGGTTCTTTCCGAGGCTTTTCACATTCTCGCACGAGACGGCAGATCGGCGTTGGCATCGCTCATGCGGCGAAGTGCGGTGGTCAGCGCTTTCGCTCTCAACGATCAACGGGATGCGGTATTGAACCTGATGCAGAAGTATGCCGATGTGCCAATGAGTCTCGCCGATGCATGTCTCGTGAGAATGAGCGAAGTACTGCCTGATCCCATCGTCCTTACGACGGATTCGCATTTTCGAATTTATCGCCGGCACAGCCGTCAGGTCGTCCCCTGCGCAATGCCCTTTTGATCTGTCGACTCCGATTGGTCTTGCCAGCCTGCCGGAACTCCTTGATGCTGATGTCATAATGAGGCGCGAAGGCAAAAAGCGCCCCCGGGGAAACGCATGGGCTTGATCGAGCGGCTCAAGGGCGATGTGGTCACGCTGAAGGGCGCGTTGCGCACCCTGAAGATGACGACGCCGATCGCGAAAAACCCGAGCCGCGTGTTTCCCGCCGTGATCGACGATCTCGCGGAAAAATTCGGCGACGCGCCGGCGCTGCTGTCCGACCGCGAGGGATTCTCCTACCGCGCGCTTGCCGAACGGTCGAACCGCTACGCCCGCTTCGCGCTCGCGCAGGGGCTCGCCAAGGGCGACGCCATCTGCCTGATGATGCCGAACCGGCCAGAGTTCATGGCGATCTGGCTCGGCTTCACCCGCGCGGGCGGCGTGGTCGCGCTCGTCAACACCAACCTCGCCGGCGCCGCGCTTGCCTATTGCATCAACGTGGTCGAGCCCAAGCATGTGATCGTGGCGGCCGAGCTTGCCGGCGCCTTCGCGATCGCGCGGCCGCATCTCGCCGTCAACGCCAAGGTGTGGCTGCACGGCGCCGACGGCGCCGACCTGCCGCGCATCGACCAGGAAATCGACGCGTTTCCGGGCGCGACGCTCGCCGCAAGCGAGCGGCGCGCGCTCACCATCGAGGACCGCGCCCTCTACATCTACACCTCGGGCACCACCGGTATGCCCAAGGCCGCCAACATCAACCACTACCGGCTGATGCTCGCGAGCCACGGCTTTGCCGGCATCATGGACACCAAGGCGAGCGACCGGCTCTACGATTGTTTGCCCATGTATCACACGGTCGGCGGCGTGGTGGCGACCGGAGCGATGCTGATCAACGGTGGCGCCACGGTCATCCGGGAAAAATTCTCGGCGCGCGAATTCTGGGACGACGTCACGCGCTGGGACTGCACCGTCTTCCAGTACATCGGCGAGCTGTGCCGTTATTTGGTGAACTCAGCCCCGCATCCGAAGGAGACCGCGCACCGGCTCCGCCTTGCCTGCGGCAACGGCCTGCGGCCCGACGTGTGGCCGCATTTCCAGGAGCGCTTTCGTATTCCGCACATCCTCGAGTTCTATGCGGCGACCGAGGGCAATGTCTCGATGTTCAATTTCGAGAGCAAGCAGGGCGCGGTCGGCCGCATTCCCTGGTTCCTGGCGCATCGCTTCCCGACCAAGCTCATCAAGTTCGACGTCGAGACCGAGCGGTCGGTGCGCACGCCCGAGGGCCTGTGCG
>Ga0306920_100003538_pt1 | contig 19835 bp, 20 predicted proteins | sample flu12Cox44000170_FD_204666 | JGI IMG/M metagenome (GOLD analysis project Ga0306920, IMG submission 204666) | Lab enrichment of tropical soil microbial communities from Luquillo Experimental Forest, Puerto Rico - flux4day.12C.oxic.44.000.170 (v2)... | ecosystem: Environmental > Terrestrial >... | reverse complement strand
CTGCGCGTCTCCTTGCCGCTGCCCTGGATGGGAAAGGGCAACGCGCCCTCTACGCGCTCGCTGCCGAGGCGCTTGAGCCGCAAGGCGAACTGCGGGATGACATGGTCGAAGCCCATGTCCGGGCCGGAGACATTGTGCGGCCGGAAGATCAGCACGCGCTCGAACTGCTTGCGCCCATGGTTGATGGCCAGCATCTCGCTGATGATCTTGCCGGCGGCATAGGAGAGCCGCGGGTTGAGCGGATCGGGAATGACGAGGGGTGCGCTCTCGTCGGTCGGCACGCGCGGCGCCAGCTGGTAAACCTCCGAGCTCGAAGCGAGCAGCAGCGTCTTGACGCCGTGCCGGCGGCAGGCGTCGATGACATTGACCATGCCCTTGACGCCGACATCGAGCACGAGATCAGGCGAGCTGTAGAACATTGCCGTGCCGTTGATGAACGCGAGGTGATGCACCTCCTCGATCCCCGCCATGGCGGCGTCGAGCGCGCCAGCATCGCGAATGTCGCCGGTGATCAGCTCGATGTCGTCCTTGATCTCGAGCAGGCGGCGAGGATGGCCGCGCGAATGATCATCGAACACGCGCACCGCCTCGCCGCGACGCAGCAGCGCTTTGACCAGCGCGGCGCCGATGAAGCCGCTGCCGCCGGTGACGAGAATGCGGCGCGCGCTCACGCGCGCTCCTTCCCGGCAGGCGGTGGGACATCGACCCAGCGGCCGGATGCGTGCGCTCGGGTCGCCGCGTCGATCAGCTGCTGCACGCGATAGCCCTCGGCAACGCCGGGCATGGCAGGGCCGCCGCGCTCGCAAGCATCGACGAAGCGGTGGACCAGGCGGGAGACGGGAGCGATGCGCGAATCGCGGCAGTCGTCGTCCCCTGCATCGGGATGTGGCACGGGGTGCAGGCGATCGTCGCCGCGACGCGCTTGGAGCAGCGCAAACCCGTGGAAATAGTCGGCCGTCGGATTGGCGAGAATGAGCGTGCCGTCCTCGCCGTAGAGTTCGATGCGATGCCCCGAGCCGAGAAACGACGCGCTGCTCATCTGCAGGCTGCCGCCGGCGCCTGACGCAAAAGCAAGCGCGAGCGCGATGCTGCATTGCGCCCCACCATCCGGCAGCAGGAAGAGGCGCCCGCCAAGCCCCGCGATCGGGCCGCAGAGCCATTCCAGATAATAGAAGCAGTGGGAGACGAAGTTTCCCAACAGACCTCCGCCGCCGTCGCCGCGCGTCTTCCAGCTTTTCAACCGCGCGCGAGTGGCCTCATTCTCCAGGTTCCAGGCGACCGCAACATGGCGCAGGCGTCCGATGCGTCCATCGTCGATGATCGCTTTGGCGCTCTGCCATGCCGGCAGCTCCGGAAAGTTGAAGTCCATCACGGCCGGACGGCCGCTTTTCTGCGCGGCGACCAGCGTGGCGTGCGCCGCCGCGAGATTATCAGCGAGCGGCTTCTCCAGAAAAACCGGCTTGTCGAGCTCGAGCGCGCGGCGAGCAATTGCGGGCTGCAGGCTAGGAGGAACCGCGATGGCCACGGCCGCGACGGCAGCATCCTCGACCAGCACTCTCCAGTCGCCAACCCCGCGCGCAATATTCGCCGCGCGCGCGAGCTCTGCGGTGCGCGTCGCATCGCTGCCGGCGAGTGCGATAACCTCACAGCGCGAATCGCCGCGGAAGGCCGGCAGCAGCACTTTGCAACCATAGTTGCAGCCGACGATGCCCACGCCGATCATGCCGATTCACCGAGAGAGCTGCAGCTTGTGCTGCTGCAAAATGCTTCGCCAAGGGACCGCATGGCGTCTTCCGGCTGCAGGCCGACAAAGCCGAGCGCAAGCTCGGTTGCGCCCGCCTCGAAATATTGGCGCGCCTGCGCAACGCACTCCCCCGCGGTTCCGGCAAGCGCAAATGCCGCGACAAAGCGATCGTCGATCGCAGCCGCGGCGTCAACGCCGGCGCGCAGGCGCTCGACAGCCCCAGCAAAATCCGCCTCCGACAGATTTTCGGCGCGCAGCAATGCCGACTTGGCGGCGCCCACGCGCTGCGCGAGCGACCAGAATCCCGGCAGCATTCGGGCGAGCGCCTCTTTCGCAAGATGCCGCGCCTCGTCCGCATCCGCGCACAGCGCACAGGGGACATATTGGATGACATCGGCCGGCGCGCAACGGCCGGCTTGCCGCGCCGCGTCGGCGACCACTGCGACCGCATGGCGCGTGAACTCGGGCGGACACATGTTGGAGATCATCAATCCGTCTGCGATCCTGCCGCAAAGCCGCAGCGCCTGCTCGCCGCGCGCCGCCATCAGCAAAGGTATATCACGGCGAAGGACCGCATATTCCAGGCTCGCGTTGATTGCCGAGAACGCGCGCCCGCGATAGTCGACATCTTGGCCGGACAGCAAGCCGCGCACGATGTTGATCGCATCGCGCACGGCCGCCAGCGAGTGATCGCTACCAAGCCCCATGCGCTGCGTCGCGCTCGCAATTCCGGAGCCGATCCCCAGGCGCGCGCGGCACCGCGCCAACTCGTCGAGTGCGCCGATCTCCATGGCGATCAGGGTCGGATGCCGGTTGTACGGATTGAAAACACCAATGCCGATGCCGACGCGCCGTGTTGCGGCCGCGCACGCGGCAGCCGCCGGCAGCACACCGCGATTGAACGCATTCTCGGCGAACCAGACGCAGTGGAACCCGCTCGCCTCGGCCGCCGCGGCAAGCTCGATCGAACGGCGAGGATCGATCCCCCCGTGCAAACGAATGCTGAATCTCTGTGGAGTCATACTCCGCCCGGACGCGCCGCGGCGCTCGCCGGCGAGAAATGGGCATGCACCACGCGCCAGTCTCCATTCTCCTTGCGGAACACCATGGTGGAGCGGGAGATGAACTCATCGCCACTGTAGTGGATATTCTCGGGCGGCGGCTCCTTGCCGGTCCAGCTCCGCCGCGTGCGGCGAAGGCACCAGATCACCGCCAGCTCCCCGCCGACGACCCCGCCGACAGCAAACGGCGTCCAATAGCTCGACTGCACATTGCGCCCGTAGAACTCCCACAGCTTGAACCACTGCTCGCGGCCCTTATAGGTATGCCCATTGAGATTGAAGAACACCGCCTCGGGCGCCTTGCTCCAGATCGGGTCAAGCTTTTCCCGATCGAAGCTGGCGTTTGCCTCGATGTAATTCTCGTGCAGCCGCAGCAGCCGCTCGCGATCTCGCTGCGATCCGCCGACGAGATTTGCTTCGGGCATTTCGTTCCTCCACTCACTCGCGCAATCGCGTCTACGATTTTCGTTGACAGTCGTTACGACACTCATGTAAGAAAGCTCAAGCTGCAGAAGTTGTAGAAGCCCGGCGGAAACGCGCCGGGCTTTTTGCATGGCGCTCGCCGACGCAATGTAGGGGCGGCCCTCGTGGCCGCCCTGTCGTTGCCGCCCTGTCGTTGTCCTGGGCGCCCACAAGGGGCGCCCCTACGTGACGGGATCACGCTCCCCCTCGCCGCCTCGCACGAGCGTCGAAGAGGGGACGAGCCAATGAGAACGATGACTACATTGCCGGTTTTGTCAGAACGAACCGAACCCAACCTGACCCAGCAGTGATGATCATGATGGTGGTGGATCTTTGTTATTGGCCCTGTTGTTTCCCTGTTATTTTTGGCAGATCTCCCGATTTTGCGGGCTTTTTTGCAGGTTTTTGCATTTCGGCCCCCCCTTACAGGGATTTACAGGGCCGTCTCCGCGGCGCGGCCGAGATAGGCCTCACGCACCCGCTCGTCCTGGCGCAGGGCCGCGCACGGGCCGCTGGCGATGATCGCGCCGGTTTGCAGCACATAGCCGCGGCTTGCGGTTTCGAGCGCATAGCGCGCGTTCTGCTCGACGAGGAGCACGCTCGTGCCGGCCGCGTTGATCGCCTTGATGGTGCGGAAAATCTCCTGCACGACCAGGGGCGCAAGGCCGAGGGAAGGCTCATCGAGGCAGATCAGGCGCGGTTGCGACATCATCGCGCGTCCCAGCGCAAGCATTTGTTGCTCGCCGCCGGAGAGCGTGCCGGCCTTTTGGCTTACGCGCTCGGCCAGGCGCGGAAACATTTCGAGCATCTCGTGCATCAGACTGCGCACCTTGGCTGCGTCACGGCGATACCGGAAGGCGCCCAGCTCGAGATTCTCCCGCACGGTGAGGAACGCAAAGACCCGCCGGCCCTCGGGGACAAGCGCGATGCCAAGCGCGGCGCGCTGGTGCGAGGCCAGCCGCGTGATGTCATCGCCGCGGAAACGGATCGCGCCCGCGCGCAGAGAGAGCACGCCCGCTATGGCGCGCAGCGTCGTCGATTTGCCCGCGCCGTTGGCGCCAATCAGGCTGACGATCTCCCCTTGCGCGACATGCAGGTTCAGGCCACGGCAGACCGGGAGATCGCCATAGGCGAGGTCGAGCTTCTCCGCTTGCAGCAGCATTGTCACCGTCATGCCCCGAGGTAGGCGGCGATGACGAGCGGATTGGCCTGCACCTCGGCGGGCGTGCCCGCGAAAAGGTGCTGGCCGTAATCCATCACCATGACGTGGTCGGCAATCCGCATCACCAGATCCATGTTGTGCTCGACCACGATGACGGTCATGCCGCGCTCGCGCAGCACGCGAATGCGCTCGACCAGCCGTTCCACCTCCGCCGCGTTGAGGCCGGCGGCGGGCTCATCCACCATGAGCAGGCGCGGCGCAGTCGCGAGCGCGCGTGCGAGCTCCAGCATGCGCTGCTCGCCGTAGGGCAGCGATGCGGCGGGGAGCGCCGCGCGCGGCGCAAGCCCGACGAAGGCAAGCAGCTCCATCGCCTTATTGCGGCAGCGCGCGTGGTCGCGCGCAAAGGCGCCGGCATGCACGACGTATTGCCAGGATGGAATGTCATGATGGACGTGGAACGCGGCAACCACATTGTCCAGCACGGACAATTGCCGAAACAGTCGAGTCTTCTGAAACGTGCGCGCGAGACCGAGCCGCGCGCGCCTGTGTGCCGGCAGACCGGCGACATCCCTGCCGTCGAAAACAATGCTGCCGGCATCCGGCTGATAGAGTCCGCTCATCAGGTTGAGCAGCGTCGACTTGCCGGCCCCGTTCGGGCCGATGATGGCAACGATGCTTTCCCGCGGCACGGCGAGCGAGATGTCGCGAACCGCCTGTATGCCGCCGAACCTCTTGTGCAGGCCTTGCGCGCAAAGCAACGCCGCAACCGCGGCAGCCTCTGGCTGCGCAGCGCGCGCCGCTGCTGCGCGCGATGGCTGCTTGCCAACCGTCACCAAAGCGGTTCCCGCTCATATGTGTCCACGTCATGCGCGGGCTTGTCCCGCGCATCCACGTCTTGCGTAGCATAGCCAAGACGTGGATGGCCGGGACGAGCCCGGCCATGACGGCGTGTGATTCTAACCGACCGAGACATGCTTTAGCGCATCGCCGCGGCGGAGCGGAAAGATCCGATCCGCCGGCCCAGCAGACGCACCGCCTGCGCGATTCCACCCGGCATGAACAACACGACCAGCGTGAGTGCCGCGCCGTAGAGGACAAGGCGCAGATCGCCGAAGCCGCGCAGCAGCTCGGGCAAAATGGTGAGCAGGATCGCGCCGCACACCGGGCCGATCAGCGTCCCCATCCCGCCGACGATCACCATGGCGAGCACGGTGAACGATTCCGTGATGATGAAAGCGTCCGGAACGAGGGTGCCGACCAGACTGGCATAGAAAGCTCCGGCGGCTCCGGCGACCGCCGTGCCGGCGAAGAAGGCAAATACCTTCCAGGCGGTGCAGTCGATGCCGAACGAGGCCGCCGAGACTTCATCCTCGCGAATTGCCGTAAGCGTCTCGCCGATCGGCGAGCGGACAAGCTGATCGAGCAGCAGATAGGACAGGAACGCGAAACCGGCGACCAGGTAGAACATGCTCGCCGGATCGGCAAACGAGATCGCCGGCAGCCCGGGAAGCGCAATGGCAGGCGGCGGCTGGATTGCATAGATGCCGAGCGGCCCTTGTGTGAGGCTGATCCAGTTGAGCAGCACCTGGTGAACGATCACCGCAAAGCCAAGCGAGGCAATGGCGAGATAATGCCCACGCAGGCGCGCCGCGAAAATGGCGAGCGCTGCTCCGGCGGCGCCGGACAACGCGATCGCGCAGATGAACGCAATCCAGTACGGCACACCCAGATTCATGATCAGCAGCGTCGAGACATAGGCGCCGATACCATAGAAGGCGGAATGACCCAGGTTGAGCTGTCCGGCATAGCCGAGAATGAAATCAAGCCCGATCGCCAGCATCACGTTGAGCGCGCACACGGTGAGGTTGGTGCGCCAATAGGAGTCGGTAAAGACGATTGGCAGAGCTGCAATCAGCACGGGGGCCGCGAGCAGGAGCCACCCGCGCCGGCTGCCGCGCTCAGACATTCTCTTCGCGCTTTTCGGCGATCAGTCCGGTCGGACGCACCGCAAGCATCAGCAGCAACAAGCTGAACACGACGATATCGGTCAGCCCGGGATTGATCAGCTGCGTCGTTGCACTCTCGATCAGCCCGACCACGAGCCCGGCGATGATGGTTCCTTCGACATTGCCGAACCCGCCGATGATGACAATGGCAAAAGCCTTCACGATGACGCTGGTGCCGGCAAACGGGGTGAGCACGAGGACGGGCCCGAGCATGGCGCCGCCCATGCCGGCGAGCGCGCAAGCAATCACGAAGGTGAGCATGATGATCGCATTCGGGTTGATGCCCATGAGCCCCGCGGTCTCCCGATCCTGCGCGACTGCGCGCAGTGCCTTGCCCAGGTACGTGAATTTCATGAAGGCATAGAGCAGCGCGATGGCCAGCGTGGAGACGGCGATGATGATCAGGTTCTGTCCGGTGATGAACATGCCGCCCCAGAGGCGGATCACTCGAGTGCTGTAAGGACTGTCGAAAGCGTAGGGGATCGGACCGAAGGCGAGCAGCATCGCGTTCTGCAGCAGGATCGATACGCCGATTGTGGCGATGAGCGGCAGCAGCTCGCTGCGCGCGCGCAGCGGCGCGAAGATCGCGGCGTTGATGAGGAGGCCAAGCACGGCGCCGACGATCAGCGCGACTGCGATGCTGACGAGATAATTGCCGCCCAGCGCGAACGTGAAGAAATATGCGGCGAAGGCACCGATAGTGACGATGTCGGCGTGCGCGAAATTGATCTGCACAAGCACGCCGTAGATGAGTGTGAGCCCCAACGCCACCAGGACATAGAGGCTGCCGAGCACGATACCGTTGATCGCCTGCTGTAGCGCAACGGTCAGCATGAACGCTCAGTTCCAGCCGAGCGACTTCCACGACAGATCCGGCAAGGTCTCCATGTAGTGGATGGTATCCATTCTGATGTTCTGATTCGATTTGTCGAACTCGACGCTGCCGGTCACTCCGGAGAAATTTTTGGTGCTCGCCATGACGTCGCGAATCGACTGCGCGTCCTTGCCGCCGCGAGCAACTACGTCGGCGACGAGCTTGATCTGGTCGTAGGCATGCGCGTTGAGGTGCGTCGGCTCCTGATTGTATTTGGCCTTGAAGGCGCGCACGAAGCTCTGCACCACGTCGCGCTTGTCGGTGGGATCGAACTGGACGATGCGGATGTAGCCGATCGCCGCCTTGCCGGCTCTCGGCTCGAAGCCGAATGGCAGCCATATCGTGCCGAGCTGGATCGCCGCTCCGCCGCCGCCCTTGGTGATGCCGGCCTGCGCCAGCGCCTGCGTGATGCGCAGCCCCTGTCCTTCGAGCGTGTAGGTGGGGATGACATCCACCTTGCCGAGACCGGCGATGCGCGTGGCAATCGCGGTGAAATCGTTCAGGTCGCGGCCAAAACCGATGTCGGCGAGGACCTGCCCGCCCAGGGATCTGAATGTATCGCCGAACACCTTCGCGTTGCCGATGCCGGCGTTCGTGTTCTCATAGAGCAGCACTGCGGAGCGCGCATCGAGGCGCTTGTAGGCATTGCCGGCAATGTTGACGCCCTGCATCACCTCGTTGGGCATGATGCGGAAGGTCCAAGGATTGCCTGGATCGGTGATCTTGATGGAGGACGAGCCGGCGTTGAGCAGCGGCACCTTCGCCTGCGCCATAACCGGCATTGCGGCGAGCGTCGCATCCGAGCACTCCTCGCCAAGCACGATCTCGGGCTTGTATTGATCGAGGAGCCGCTTGCCTGCTTGCGTCGCCGGCAGCGGGCTGCACGCCGAGTCCTCGTAGTGGACCTCGAGCTTGTAGCCGTTGACCCCCGTCTTGTTGACCTCCTCGAGCGCAAGCTCGATTCCCTGCTTGTCCTGCACGCCGAAATAGGACCCTGGGCCCGACATGGGGAGCAAACCGCCGATCCTGATCACCTTGTCGTCGGCGCGGGCGGCGGTGGCGCCGGCAAGCAGTATCGCGGCTAACGCAAAAGCGAATGCGGCGGACTGGTTCTTCATCGACGCTCTCCGTGCGGGTGGATGCTCGTTTCCAGACAGTCTCGCGAAGGCGCTTGCCCTCCGCAAGCGCAGTTTGACGGCGTAGGATGGGTTGAGGCGCGCCTTCGTGCTCCTCGCCTCGCAGCTCCTCACGGTGAGGCGCGCCGAAACCCATCATCTTCCTGCGTCTTACACGATGGGTTTCGTCCGGCTTTGCCGGTCTCAACCCATCCTTGTATTAGCGCGAATCAGTATGATGTGCCCGTTCCGGAAGGAACGGTCCGGCCCGGGTGGCGACCCAGACCGGACCGGCCGATCGTCGGATCGCAACCCATCGCAGCCGCTAGGGCTGCCTTGCTGCGTCGCCCAGCCGACTTTGGAACGCCTGGCCGGCGCCGGGATTATTGGGCATGCGTTCGCTTGTCACGCTCAGATTCGTTTGCCCGGCGACCAAGCAGGAATTGCAGTATCGCCTCAAAGCGGATGCGCACACGCTTGTAAAGCGCTGGTCGAAATCGCTGAGATGCCGCTGTCCCTACTGCAAATGCTTCCATCTGTTCTCCTTTCGAGCAGGATATGTGGAAGGCATGATCGCCCATGTCGGCCGGGCGCCAGAGAGCCCGGGCGCGGTTGGCCCGCCTCTCGCGCTGAGCAAGCGCTCGCCTGCCGCACGATCGCAAAAGAGCGTGCTGCAAGTTGATACAAACGTCGGAACCGGGACACTGGCCGCGGCCGCGGCTGTTACGGGAGCATGCGAGACCCCGAGAAAATACTGATTGAGCCGCCGTTGCACATGCGCGACGGAAGGATCATCCGCTTCATCGCCGATGCCATCGCGCTGTTGCGCGAGCACGAGGCGCGGCCGGGCGTCGATGCGCGCGACGAGGTGCTCCACCGGCTTGAGCGGGCGCGGAGCGAGCAGGAGCACCAAGCGGCGATAGCAGGTTTCGTCGTCTGGGCCGAGGAGCTTGATCTTTTGCTGACACCCCTACCCGAAGGCGTCCATCCCCGGGCGGAATAACACCCTCAGCTGCGCGAGAGCTCGGTGTCCTCTTGTCCCACTCCGACATCGGGGGACATGCTCGGTGACACCGTCGGCGCATACAGGGTCTGCATGGCCCGCATCAGCTCGCGATCGTCCAGAATCTGGGCAATCTCCCTGAAGGCCTTTTCGGGGTTGCGGTTACCCGGCTCGAGATAAAAGGCGACTTTCGCCTGCGCGCGGCGCATCGCTTCAAGGACAATGTGAAGCTGATCGTTCATGTACACTCCCCTGTGGCCGGGGTGGGCGTCGAGCCAAACCAATACACTACACTGTCCTGCGTTGTGGTGCGAGCCACCGTAAAGCCGGGGCTGCGTTGCAATCGCGAGGAACGGGCTATCTCCCCGGCGCTGCAACGAAGGCGCGAATGGATGGGCTACGCACCTCGCCCTGCACGATTTCCCCTATAATGATGTTTAAAAACTCGATTTTGATGCTTTAGCCGCCATATTCTATACGCAATTACGTAATTCTGATGCGTTTGCATGATTTCCGCCGCCCAGCTTCGCGCATCGCGAGCGCTCCTTGGCATCGATCAGCGCAAGCTCGCTGGGTTGTCGGGGCTCTCGCTTCCCACGATCCAGCGCATGGAAGCAAGCGACGGCGTCATCCGCGGCAATGTTGACTCGCTCATGAAGCTCGTCGCGGCTCTCGAGGCCGCCGGAATCGAGCTCATTGCGGACAAGGCGATCAGCAGCAGCGGCGGCCGTGGCGTGCGCCTGAGAATTTCCGCGCGACCATGATGTTGGCCAACCCCACCCTTGTCGTCCTTGCTTGCGCCGCCTTGCTGCTGATGTTGGCCGTCGTCGCCGTCGGCATCGGCAGCAGGCATGCGGGAGGGACGATCATCTATGGCGCAACGGGAGGCCTGGCGCTGATCTCGCTCGCTGCCGGCGCAACGCAGTTGCTCGGCGGGCTGCCTGCGACGGGCATCGCATTGCCGCTCGGGCTGCCTTGGATCGGCGCCCATTTTCGCATGGATGCGCTTTCCGCGTTTTTCATCGTGGTGGTCGGTTTCGGCGCTGCCGCGGCGAGCCTGTTTGCCATCGGCTACGGCCGACACGAGCAGGCGCCGCTACGCGTGCTGCCGTTTTATCCGGCGTTCCTCGCCGGGATGCATCTCGTCGTGCTCGCCGACGACGCGTTCAGCTTTCTGGCCGCCTGGGAGTTCATGTCGCTCTCGTCGTGGGCTCTCGTGCTGGCGCACCACCGCGTGCCCGACAATGTACGTGCCGGATACATCTATCTCGTGATGGCGAGCTTCGGCACGCTCGCACTGCTGCTGGCCTTTGGCCTGCTCGCCGGACCGCACGGCGGCTACGCGTTCAGCGAGATCCGCGCCGCGCATCCCTCGCCGATCCTCGCCGCGTGGATATTGGTCCTGGCGCTGATCGGCGCCGGCTCGAAGGCCGGGATCGTTCCGCTGCACGTCTGGCTGCCGCTCGCCCATCCGGCCGCGCCCAGCCATGTGTCGGCGCTGATGAGCGGCGTGATGACCAAGGTGGCCGTGTACGGATTTATCCGCATCGTGCTCGATCTGTTGGGCGAGCCGGCCTGGTGGTGGAGCATGGTGGTTCTCACCCTCGCCGGGATCACGTGCGTGATGGGTGTTCTCTACGCGCTGATGCAGCACGACCTCAAGCGGCTGCTTGCCTATCACACGGTGGAGAACATCGGCATCATCTTCATCGGTCTTGGCCTCGGCTTGGCATTCAAGGCGTACAACATGGGTTGGGCCGCAGCTCTCGCACTTACCGCGGCGCTGTTCCACGCCTTCAATCATTCCGTGTTCAAAAGCCTCCTGTTCTTCGGCTCCGGCGCAGTGCTCACCGCGACCGGAGAACGAGACATGGAGCAGCTGGGCGGGCTTATCCATCGCATGCCGCAAACGGCGTTTGCATTCCTTGTCGGCTGTGCCGCCATATCGGCGCTGCCCCCGCTCAACGGCTTCGCGTCGGAATGGCTCACCTTCCAAGCCATCCTGATCAGCCCGCAGTTGCCCTCGTGGGGACTGAGATTTCTGGTGCCGGCTGTCGGCGCGCTGCTTGCACTGTCGGCGGCGCTTGCGGCCGCATGCTTCGTCAAAGCTTTTGGCGTGACATTTCTCGGCCGCGCTCGCAGCGCCGCTGCAAGCGAGGCGCGGGAAACCGACCAGCTCTCGCTCGCGACAATGCTTGCATGCGCCGCGCTCTGCCTGGTCGCCGGCATCCTTCCGGGTCTCTTCATCGATGCGCTCGCGCCGGTGGTGGAAGCGCTTGCGGGCGCGCGCATGCCGGCGCAGGTCGGGGTCGAATGGCTCTCCATCGTGCCGATCGCTGAAAGCCGCAGCTCCTACAATGGGCTGCTCGTCTTTCTGTTCATGGTGATCTCCGGCTCGCTTGCGGCGAGCGCCATTCATCGGCTCGCTTCCGACAAATTGCGCCGAGCGCCGGCGTGGGACTGCGGCTATCCCGATGCAAGCCCCGCCACCCAATACACGGCAACGAGCTTTGCCCAACCAATTCGGCGCGTCTTCGGCAGCGTCGTGTTTCGCGCCCGCGAGCAAGTCGACATGGTCCTGCCCGGCGACCCAGGCCCGGCGCGATTGACGTCCATCCTGCACGATCCGGTCTGGGAGACACTCTATCTGCCGGTGGCGGCGGGTATCACGGCCGCCGCTGAGCGGTTGAATCACTTGCAATTCCTGACAATACGCCAGTTCCTCAGCCTCGTCTTTGCCGCCCTCGTCCTGCTCCTCCTGGTGCTGGCGCTGTGGCCCTGATCACCGATTTCGCCGTCCAGGGCGCGCAGATGCTCATCGTGCTGCTGCTCGCACCGATGCTCACTGGCGTGGTGCGCAAGATCAAGGCGCGCATGCTGCGCCGCGCGGGACCACCTGTGGTGCAGCCCTATCGCGACCTGGTGCGGCTCATGCGCAAGGAGGTCGTTCTCGCGCACAGCGCTTCATGGCTGTTTCGCACTATTCCTTATCTGATCTTCGCCGCGACCTGGGTGGCGGCGTCCCTGGTGCCGACGTTCCGCACCGGCCTGCTGTTCTCCTGGTCCGCCGATCTCATTGCCATTATCGCGCTGCTTGGCAGCGCGCGTTTCTTTCTTGCGCTCGCCGGACTTGATGTCGGCACCAGCTTTGGCGGCATCGGCTCCAGCCGCGAGGTCATGATCGCCTCCTTGGCGGAGCCGGCGATGATCATGATCGTGTTCACGCTGGCGCTGATTGCAGGCTCGACGCAGCTCTCGACCGTGGCGGGATTCATGGAGTCGCCTGCGGTAGGCCTGCGCGTCTCGCTCGGACTTGCCCTTGTTGCGCTGATCATGGTCGCGATTGCAGAGAACGCCCGCATACCGGTCGACAACCCGGCAACCCATCTCGAGCTGACCATGGTGCACGAAGCCATGGTGCTGGAATACTCCGGGCGGCATCTGGCGCTGATCGACCTTTCCGCCTCGCTCAAGCTCCTCCTCTATGTCTCTCTGATTGCCTGCGTGTTCGCGCCCTGGGGTGTGGCGGGGCCGGGGGCGGGAGTGGGCGCGCTCGCAACCGGCGCCCTGGCCTATACCGGCAAGCTCGCCCTCGGCGGTCTGCTGTTGGCGGTGTTTGAGACGTCAATCGCCAAGATGCGGGTGTTCCGCGTGCCCGAGTTCCTCGGCGCGGCGCTGATGCTCGGGCTATTGGCGACCCTTCTCCTGTTCGTCTCGCGGAGCCTGTGACAATGCACAGCCTCACCTTCGACGTCGCGCATATGCTGGCGGGCTCGCTCGTGCTGGTGAGCTTTCTGCAGCTCTACCAGGACCGCCTGTACTCGCTGCTCAATCTCTTCGCGGTGCATGCCACCGTGCTGGCGCTCTCGGTCGGCTGGCAGGCTTATATCCAGAGCGCGCCGCATCTCTTCGTCACGGCGGCAATCGCGCTCGTCTTCAAAGCCATCATCATTCCCGTCGCGCTGCACCGGATCATCGTGCGGCTCGGCATCCACCGCGAGATCGAGCAGGTCGTCGGCGTGGGGCCGGCGATGCTCTTGGGAATGGGCCTGGTCGCGCTCTCCATGGTGGTGATGCTGCGAGTGACCATCGAGGCGGACCCGCTCGCCCGCGAGGACCTTGCCTTTGCACTCTCCGTGGTGCTGCTCGGCCTCTTGATGATGGTGACGCGGCGCAACGCCGTCGGCCAGGTCGTCGGCTTCATGTCGCTGGAGAACGGGCTGGTGCTCGCCGCCACTGGCGCCAAAGGCATGCCGCTGGTGGTCGAGATCAGCGTCGCCTTTTCGATCCTGATCGCTTTCATCGTCATCGGCATCTTTCTCTTCCGCATCCGCGAGCGGTTCGACACGGTGGACCTCCAAGCGCTCGATGCCTTCCGCGGAGAGCGGCCATGATCGTCAATCCGGTCGACGCGGTCCTGCTCATTCCCGCGCTGGCAGCGATGCTGCTGGCGTCACTGCCGGGCTACAGGCTGACCGCGCGCATCAACGTGATCGCCGCACTCGCCACATTCCTGGTGGCACTATCGCTGTTCTTCGGGCGGCCCGCGCCAACATTCTATTTTCACGTCGACGATCTCAACAACGTATTCATCGTGCTCACCACGTTCGTCGCCTTCACGACCAGCGTGTTCAGCGCGAGCTATATCAATCATGAGCTGGAGACGGGGCGGCTGACGCCGCGGTTCCTGCGCTTTTATCATGCGATGTATCAGGTGCTGATGTTCGCGATGAATCTCGCGCTGCTTGCCAACAACATCGGCCTGATGTGGGTGGCCATCGAGCTGGCGACACTTACGACCGTGCTGATGGTCGGCATCTACCGCACCCACGAGGCGCTGGAGGCGGCATGGAAGTATTTCATCCTCGGCAGCGTCGGAATTGCGCTTGCGCTGTTCGGCACCATCCTCATCTATATGGCGGGCAGGCCCGTCATTGGCGCCGGCGCCGAGGCCATGGTGTGGACCAGCCTCATTGCTCGCGCGGGCGAATTCGATCCCGCGCTGCTTGATCTCGCCTTCGTGTTTCTTCTGCTCGGCTATGGGACCAAGGTGGGACTCGCGCCGCTGCACGCCTGGCTGCCCGACGCGCACGCGGAAGGCCCCACCCCGATCTCGGCCGTGCTCTCGGGACTCCTCCTCAATGTCGCGCTTTACGCCTTGCTGCGCTTCAAGATGATGCTCGCGCTCAACGCGGCAGCGCTTGCTCCCGGACCGCTGATGGTGACGCTGGGGCTGATCTCGCTCGTTTTTGCAGCCTTCATGCTCTACCGCCGCCGCGACATCAAACGCATGTTCGCCTATTCCTCGATCGAGCACATGGGCATCATCACGTTCGCGTTCGGCATGGGCGGGCCACTCGCCAACTTTGCCGGGCTGCTGCACATGACCATGCATTCTCTCACCAAGTCGGCGATCTTCTTCGCAGTCGGCCACATCGCCCAAGTCAAGGGCACGCAGCGCATCGCCGACATGGGAGGATTGACCGAGACCCATCCCGCGCTCGGCTGGGGCCTGGTGCTCGGGGTGGTGGCGATCGCCGGCCTGCCGCCACTTGGCATCTTCACCAGCGAATTTCTGGTCGTCACTTCCACTTTCGCTCGCGCGCCGCTGCTCGCCGTCATTCTCGTCTTCGGCTTGCTGGTCGGCTTCGCGGCCTTGTTCATGCGGCTCAACGCGGTTGCGTTTGGTGTCCCGCGCGGAGACATCGGCAAGACACGCGCATCTTACGTTCCCATGTTCGCCCATCTCGGCCTGGTTCTGCTGACCGGCGTCTATATGCCGCCCGTGCTGGTGGGCTCGTTTCAGACGGTCGCAAAGCTCCTGGGATGAAGATGCCGATTCTGATGCAGGCGATCGAAGGGCGCCGGCTGGACGAGCACCACGGCTGTCCGCGCGTGATCGTCGATCACGACGGCTGGCGGCTCGCGTGCGAGGCGCTGGCTGCCGGCCGTTGGGCTCTGCTTGGATTGTGGGGCGATACCCATGCTGTGCACATGTCGGTGCTGGATCAACCCCAAGCAAATGCAAACAAAATCGAGCCCAATCATAATGCGCATAGCCAAACGGATCAGAGCCAGTCCAGCGTGGCGGTCTTGAGCTTGGATTGTCTTGATGGGCGGTTTCCGTCGGTTGGCGCAGTGCACGCGCCGGCAATCCGGTGCGAACGTGCCATTCGCAGCTTGTTTGGATTGGAGCCAGTCGGCTTGCCCGACCCGCGGCCCTGGCTCGATCTTGGCTTCTGGGGCTGCACGCATCCGCTCGGCACACACGCGGAGGCCACTGCTCCCACCGGCGCCTATGTCTTCCTCCCCGCGCATGGCGAGGCCCTGCACCAGATCCCGGTCGGCCCGGTGCATGCGGGCATCATCGAGCCGGGACATTTTCGTTTCACTGCGAGCGGCGAGACGGTGGTGCGGCTCGAGCAACGCCTGGGCTATGTGCACAAAGGCATCGAGAAGCTCATGGCCGGCGCCACCATCGACAAGGCCTCTCGCCTCGCCGGCCGCACCTGCGGGGACAGCGCCGTCGCCTATGCACTCGCATTTGCGCGCGCCGTCGAGGCGGCTTTAGACACTGAGGTGCCGTCTCGCGCCGCGCACCTGCGCGCGCTGATGGCCGAGCTCGAGCGCCTGGCCAATCACTTCGGCGACATCGGCACCATCTGCAACGATGCATCCTTCTCCATCATGCACGCCCAATGCGGCATTCTGCGCGAGCAGACGCTGCGGGTCGCGGATACCTGCTTCGGCCATCGGCTGATGATGGACTGCGTGGTGCCGGGCGGTACGACGTTCGATCTCAGCGCCGCCGGCAGCAAGGCCATTCTGGCACTGACCGAGCAAATAAAAGGTACCTTCCCCCGATTGGTCGAGCTCTACGACAACACGGCTTCGCTTCAAGATCGAACCGCCGCGACCGGCATTTTGCCGGCGGCCCTGGCACGCACGTTTGCGGCCGGCGGCTATGTCGGCCGCGCGAGCGGACGCGATTTCGATGCCCGCCGGCGGCCGGGATATGCGCCTTACGACGAGCTGGAATTTGAAGTGCCGGTTCTCACGACAGGTGATGTGGACGCACGCGTCTGGGTGCGCATCCGTGAAGTGGAGCAGAGCCTGCGTCTGATCGATCAGATCGTGCGTAGCCTTCCCGCGGGATCAATATTGAGCAGGCTCGACAGCAGCCCGGGGACGCGGGAAGGCTTTGCGGTAGTCGAAGGCTTTCGCGGCGACGTGCTTGCCTGGATTCGCATCGAGCACTCGCGGGTTGCGCGTTGTCACTTGCGAGATCCATCCTGGTTTCAATGGCCGTTGCTGGAGGCCGCCATCGAAGGCAACATCGTCGCCGATTTTCCTCTCTGCAACAAATCGTTCAACTGCTCCTATTCCGGACACGATCTCTAGGGGCACGGCATGCGGCGCATCCTGCTCGAAAGCTTCATCGCGCGGCCCGCCACGGAGCGAGCGCCGTCAGCGAGCGAGGAGGCGCTGGCGGAGCTTGCCGGGCGCCTCGACGGCCTTGCGCGCCGGCGCCTTGGTCGCAGCCTGTCGATCCGCCAGGTGGACGCCGGCTCCTGCAACGGCTGCGAGCTCGAAATCCATGCGCTGAGCAACGCGTTCTATGATCTGGAGCGCTTCGGACTGCGCTTCGTCGCCTCCCCGCGCCATGCCGACGTGCTGCTGGTGACGGGGCCGGTGACCAAGAACATGCGCGAGGCGCTGCAACGCACCTACGACGCGACGCCCGACCCCAAATGGGTCGTCACCGTCGGCGATTGCGCGCGCGATGGCGGCATCTTTGCCGGCAGCTACGCGGTGGTCGGCGGCGTCAACGAGGTGGTTCCGGTCGACCTGCACATCCGCGGCTGCCCGCCGCGCCCGATCGAGCTGCTTTCCGGCTTGCTCGCGCTGCTGGCCGGGATGTAAGCGCGGCGGTGGGCCTCTCTCCAGGAACGTTCATCGCGGCCATACGTTGTCGTGCCGAACAGGCTGAAAGGATGCCGCTACTGAAAATACTCGCGATCGCCGGCCTGCTTGCTTTGCTCGCAGTCCTCGGCTGCGGCGCGGTCGTATGGCGACAACAGCATAGGACGCAGGCGCGCGACGTCGCTCGCTCCAAACTGTCTGATCAAACCCCCACCGGTAATGTGGCGTCACCGGAGGCGTCAGCCGGGTCGATACCGCCAAGCGTCCTTGGCAAGCTGCGCGCCGGACGCGAGGATGACCGCCCGAGCGAGGATGATCTGGTGCGCATGCATATGGGTCCTCGCGGTGTGCCCGGCGAAGCGGCACCAGCAAATGCCCTGCGGGAAAGCGAAACCCAAATCCCCAAGCCTCTGGACCCCGGGCATACCGCCTGAGGTCTGGCGATTTTCCATTAGCTTGAAGCATTTGTCGCGGGCATCCACGTCTTTTTTGCACATCCGATCAAAAGACGTGGATGGCCGGGACGAGCCCGGCCATGACGGCGAAGAGTCAGGGATTAAGAAATCTAGTATAAGTCGCGTTTCCGACGATTATCAGTTTCTGTTTGTCAATCCCTGCGCGGAACTTTGCCGATGTTCTTACGTTAAGAAATCGTTGATGAAGTAAGCGCGTTCTAGCTATGAGAATCTGGATAATAACTCTGGCCTGTATCCTGGAGCTGGCAACTGGTCGCTATCAGCGCTGGGTAGCAAGAGCCAGGGCCAGTCGCAGGCCCCTGGTGGGATCGTTTGAGGAGCCTGCTACTCGCTAATCGCGAGTCTCGACTATCGCTGCACGACCACGGTCGCGCCGATCTTCACACGGTTGTAGAGATCGATCACGTCCTCGTTGGTCAGCCGGATGCATCCCGAAGTTGCAGCGGTGCCAATGGTGTGCGGCTCGTTGGAGCCGTGAATGCGATACATCGTATCGCCGAGGTAGAGAGCGCGCGCGCCGAGTGGATTGGCTGGTCCCCCGCGCATGTGCCGCGGCAGATCGGGCCGGCGCCGAAGCATCTCGGTAGGCGGGTTCCACTCCGGCCACTCCCGCTTGTCGGTCACCGTCGACACACCGCTCCAGGTGAAACCATCGCGGCCGACGCCGATGCCGTAGCGCAATGCCTGGCCTTTGCCGAGAATCAAATAGAGCCGCCGCTCGTGCGTGCTCACGACGACGGTGCCCGGCTCGTATTTGCTGCTTGCAGGATAGCTCACCACCTGCCGCGGCACTGCCGAGAACATGGCCATGAAATTCGACATCGGGTAATAGCCGGGATCGGCATTGGCGCAGGTCGTAGCCAGCAGCCCGGCGGCGCAGATCGCCCCGGCAAGAGCACGCGAAAGCATGGGAAGCCCCCCGTCGATTGTTGCAAGCGACTCGCACCTGAACTGAGCTGAAGATACTCAGGCACCGTCGTTTGTCGATGGAGCAGCGCGCCGATGTCTGACAATTCCCGCGCCATGTTGCGCAAAAGCCGCGACTATGCCGGCAGGAATGAGCAAAGGCGCTGTTCAGCTAGTGCTGAAAAGCCACAGTGCGCATGAATCAGTCTAATGCTGACCCACCTCGTAGCGGAAATAGACATCCACCTTCATGCCCACGGCGAGCGGGCCGAGCTCGGCGAGATCGACCAGAACTTCCACCACGTCGACATCGGTCTGGTTGCGTTGGCTGCGCGAGTTGCGCGATGGCTCCACCAGCGGAGCAATAAAGGCAACCTTCCCCGGAAAATCGTGGTCGCGAAACGCGTCCGGACGCACTGAGACCACTTGCCCAACCTTGATCTCCCCGAAGTCGCGCTCATCCAGCTCCGCGCGTACTCGCAGCGCCGAGACATCGCCGAGCAGCACCAGCGGCTGTGCCGCCGATGGAGCAGCCAATTCTCCCGGCTTGCTGTTGACCTGCAGCACGGTGCCGGCAATGGGCGCCCGCACGGTCAATTTGTCGATGGCAGCCTGCGCAGCCCACAGCTCGCTGCGCGCGACATTGAGTTGGCCCTCCGTCTGCGTGGGCAAAGGGGTTCCCGTATCCGTTTCGAGCTTATGAAGATCCGCCCGCAGCTGTCGCAATTTCTCCTGCGCGCGGGAAAGCGCGAGGCGCTTTGCCTCGACCTCGGCGTCGGGGGCGCGTTCCGCCCGTCGATCGAGCACCGCCTTGTCCAGGGCGGCGCGCGCATCGATCACTGCCTTTTCACCGTCGGCCACCGCGTCCTCGGCTTTGCGCCGTTCGCCCGCCTTGCTGGAAGGACTCTGATCGTTGCGCGCACGCTTGCGCAACGCGATCTGCGCCTCGGCGGCGGCGATCCTGGCCTGGGCTTCCTTGTCGGCGAGACGGATGAGCGGATCTCCGGCCGCCACCTTGTCACCGGCCTTGACCAGCACCTCGCCGATGAGCCCGATGACCGGCGACGTGATCTTTATCTCTCCCGAAACCGGCTCGATGCGGC
>Ga0306920_100003537_pt1 | contig 19835 bp, 22 predicted proteins | sample flu12Cox44000170_FD_204666 | JGI IMG/M metagenome (GOLD analysis project Ga0306920, IMG submission 204666) | Lab enrichment of tropical soil microbial communities from Luquillo Experimental Forest, Puerto Rico - flux4day.12C.oxic.44.000.170 (v2)... | ecosystem: Environmental > Terrestrial >... | reverse complement strand
CTCGGCGCAGAACAAAAATCACCAGCAGTTTAAGCTTTGGCTCGATGCTGTTATCCTGACGATCACATTGCCGCCCGTATCGCATTGATTTAAGGTGACAGGGCCTTTTTTCCGCTGCCGAGCCCTCAGCCTTCCGGACCCAGCGGCATGAACGAGGCATATAGCGTGTCTACTCTGCATCTGCTGATGCTTGCCGCATTGGCCGTTCAGTTCCCCTTGGCCGGGCTTGGGTTCGTAGTTGAATGGAACCAGCGCAAAAAAAGGCCTGCGGCGCATCGCGAGCCACTGGTGTCCCGGCGGCCGGCTGTGGAACGCGCGGCGCTACCGACCGAAGAACCAACTGCACCACGTGTCGAGAGACCTGAACCACCTGCGAAACCGCCGTCCGCGCTATCGGCGCCTCCGCTTGAGCCTACTGCGGCAACGCGGCCAGAGTCGCAGATTCCGCCTGAACCTTCGACACCTTCGCTGGAAGTTGCACCGCTACCGGTCGAAGTTCCTGAGCCTGCTGCGCGGAAAGAGGAACTCGAACCTGCTGCGGAGGCACAGCGCCCCGCGGTTGTCGAAACTCAGCCCGAGGCCGAAGTCCCGCCACCGGCGGAAGCCCCTCGCCAACTGCTCGCCGAGGCGCCGCTCAAGCCGCAACCGAGGCAACCCATTGCAATCGGTCTTGGACTCAGGAAGACGCGCGAAAGCTTCCTCGCTCGTATCCGCGCGGCGATAACCGGCAGTACACGGGTCGACGAAATCTATGAAGGTCTGGAGGAGGCGCTCATCAGCGCTGACGTTGGTGTGGAAACTAGCACGAAGCTGGTCGAGGGGGTGCGCTCCAAACTCAAAAACGACGCCCGCGCGGATATAATTCGAGATGCGCTCAAGCAGGAGATGGCGCAAGCCCTCGTTTCAATCGAAAGGCCGCTGAACGACGGCTCACCGCTAGTCATCATGATGGCCGGTGTGAATGGCGCTGGCAAAACCACTACCGTTGCCAAACTCGCGGCTTTGCTTAAGGCCGAACGCGGTTCGGTAATCGTCGCGGCTTCCGATACTTTTCGTGCCGCTGCAATCGAGCAGCTTCAGATTTGGTGCGATCGGGTCGGCGTAGAGCTGATTAAGCAAAAGCAAGGCTCAGATCCTGCTGCGGTAGCCTTTGATGCCGTCAAAGCTGCTAATGCCCGCAGGGCTGGGGCCGTTATCATCGACACCGCTGGACGGCTGCAGACCAAAGTCAACCTGATGGAGGAGCTGAAAAAAATCGCTCGGGTGGTGAGTCGCGAGATACCGGGAGCACCGCACGAGAACTGGCTGGTACTTGACGCGACCACCGGACAGAACGCGTTGAGCCAGGCAAAAATCTTTGGCGAAGCAGTAAAACTGACGGGTGTCATCTTGGCGAAACTCGACAGCACCGCCAAGGGCGGCGTGATTGTAGCCATTGCTGAGCGTCTTAAGTTGCCGGTCCGGTATGTCGGATTGGGCGAAGAACTCGAAGATTTACGTCCGTTTGACGCACGAGAATTCGTCGAGGCACTTTTTTCGGAGACAGAGGACGGTCGAGCGGAAGCAACCAAGACCTATGCTGCTTGACTGCTTAGTTAGTCGAAAATTAAAGTGAAGGTGGAAATTAGAAGGCTATGGAGACTGACGTCCTGAGGCAATTGGACGAGCGGATACAAGCTTCACTGAACAGAATCCAGCAACTGCAAAGGGAGAACGAACAATTAGCGCAACGTTTGGCTGAAAGCGAACAGCGCTTCAACGAGGCCAGCGCACGCCTCAGAGAGCACGAAGAGGCTCGCAATCAGATTAAGTTGCGCATCGAAAGTATTTTAGCTCGTTTTGACGGATTGGATCTGGGCTAAGCGTGAAAGGTGTCAACGTCGAAATCATGGGGCAGCAGCTAATTATCGCCAGCGATGGCGGTGACGACTGGGCGCGAACCCTGGCGGCGGCGGTTGACGAAAAGATCAAGGCGATTCGCGCCAACAGCCAGACGGTCGATTCTACCAATCTCGCAATTCTCGCCGCGCTCAACTTCGCTGAGGAGCTTGAGCGGTTGCGCCGAGACCATGCCGAGCTGCTAGACCATTTACAGCGTCTGAACCGTCGCCTGTCTGAGGCAATCGGGGATTAAACGGCACGGGCGTCGGGGCTGTTGGCACGTGAGAGTGTTCAGGATGATTCAGGTGGCGGGGATTGTGGGGCCAAAATGCCAGGTGCATCAGTGGCGCTTGCGAAACCAAATGGACCCGTGCGGGCTTATCGCGTAATTCGAGCAGTTCGAGCCGTTCCTTTGGTCGGCGTTTCTTGGGAAACGCCCTTACAAAGTCGCGTGCGCGAGACCATACCATGGTCATGTCGCCGATTATTTAGACCCCCTCCCGCCATGGCTCAACTGAGTGGCGGACGACAAAAAATATCTGCGCAAAGTTCTTGGCGAGTGCCGTAGCGCCCTGCGGATGGAGTATATCGCATCCGCTTCGCGGCGGGTGCAGCTGCGGATCATCGAATCGAGCTTCTATCGAGCCGCATCGACTATCGTCCTTTACGCCGCGAAGGATAATGAGGTCGCTGCTGACCTGCTGCTGGACGACGCGCTTGGCTCGGGGCGGCGGGTTTTGCTCCCCAAGGTTATTTCGGAAATTCGCGAACTTGTGATTGTGCGGGTTAGGGACAGCGCTGAGCTCGCCCCTGGCAGCTTCGGCCTCCTGGAGCCAACGGGGGCAGAGATGGTGCCGATCGCCAATTTGGGGCCGGCATTGTTCTGTGTCCCCGGTGTTGGTTTCAGCCGCACCGGACAGCGTCTCGGGCGCGGTGGCGGTTATTTCGATCGAATCTTGGCCGCCTTAGGACCGCAGACGATAACTGCCGGTCTGGCCTATTCGTTCCAATTGCTGGATTGGCTTCCCGAGTCGCCGAATGACCGGCGTCTTAACCTAATCTTTACCGAATCCGCAATGTACCCGGGAGGGGCCATCGGCCGGCCGATTCCGGCCGACTGAAGCGGGAACACCTATGATGCATATGCGGATCAAGGAGGTATCGCCAGGTGTTGGTGCTAATCGGAGGGCTGTTGCTGGGCATCGCGATAGGCAGCGTGGTGCTTGCGGTATGGATGCGCATGCGCCCGCGCGAACAGGCTGTCACCGGCTTGTCGGCCCAAAATGAAGCTGAACGGATTATTGAAGAGGCCAAGCGCAGAAGCGAACTCTTGGCAAAGGAGGCAGAACTCAAAGCAAAAGACCTGTTAGTCGAAACCCGCGCCGCGGCCGAGCGCGAGTTGCGGGACAGCCGGCGCGACCTGACTACGCTCGAAGGCAAATTGCAGAATCGAGAGGAAACTCTCGAAAAGCGGCTCGAAGCGTTCGAGCGCCGTGAAGCGGACTTCAACCGGCGCGAGCAGACCTTGCGCAGCCGCGAAAAAGCCGTCGCCGATAAGGAGGCCGAGCGTCAGGCACTCATCGACGAGGCTCGCATGCGGCTGGAAGCGGTGGCCGGACTGACTCGCGATGAAGCCAAGCGCACGCTCATCGACGAGATGATCGGACAGGCCCGGCAGGAGGCGGCTCGCCATATCCGAATAGTTGAGGAAGAAGCGCGTGAGGAGGCCGACCGCCGCGCCAAACGTATTATCTCGATAGCCATCGAACGCCTGGCGGGTGAGTTCGTGGCCGAACGCACAGTTTCGGTGCTGGCGTTGCCCAGCGACGAAATGAAGGGCCGAATCATCGGTCGGGAGGGCCGTAATATCCGCGCAATTGAAGCTGCCACCGGCGTCGATATCATCATCGATGATACGCCTGAAGCGGTAGTGGTTTCGTGTCACAATCCGATTCGGCGCGAAATCGCGCGGGTGGCGCTCGAACGGCTTATCTCCGATGGCCGCATTCATCCGGGCCGCATCGAGGAAGTGGTGCGCAAGGCTGAGCAGGAGGTTGAGGAATCAATCAAGGAAGCCGGGCAGCGCGCGCTAATCGAAGTCGGCGTCCACGGCGTTCATCCGGAATTGTCGAAACTGCTCGGAATGCTCAAGTATCGATACAGTTATGCCCAGAACGTCCTGATGCACTCGATCGAAGCCGCATTTATATGCGGTGCGATGGCAGCGGAATTGGGACTCAACGAAAAACAGGCCCGCCGTGCTGCGCTGCTACACGACATCGGTAAAGCGCTCACTCACGAGGTCGAGGGTTCGCACGCGCTGATCGGCGCCGAACTTGCGCGCAAGTACGGCGAGTCGGCCAAGATCGTAAATGCCATCGCAGCTCATCACGAGGAGGTCAAGGCCGAAACCATTCTGGCGCCGTTGGTCGACGCGGCTGATGCACTTTCGGGAGCACGGCCGGGCGCACGGCGTGAGGTCCTCGAAAGCTACGTCAAACGACTCGAGGATTTGGAGACCATCGCGAAATCCTTCAAGGGCGTGGACAAATGTTTCGCGGTGCAAGCCGGACGCGAGATGCGCGTCATCGTCGAACCCAGCGAGGTATCGGACGAAGACGCTACGATGCTCGCGCGCGAGGTGGCGCGTAAGATCGAAACCGATATGACTTATCCGGGGCAAATCCGGGTGACAGTCATTCGCGAGACCCGCGCGACTGAACTAGCGCGCTGACAATACTGCTGATAGTGGGCCGGCGGGTGGCAGTTTCGCCGCCGGCCCAAATTCCTGAGTTCCAACCATCCATCTTCAAAACTTTTCGCGCGCAGCTCATGTCTAGCCCGCCCGATAGCGGGTTACCAAACGATGACTGCGCGGTGTCGCGAACAATTAAACATGTCCGCTCCATAAACACTTAAAGATGACCGCTCGATTCTTGAAGGCGACGGTGTTGTCGTTGCGCACCACCCGCTCATGTTTGCTCGACAGCACCAGTGCCAGCTCGATCCCTCCCAGCCTCACGAAAGCGCTCTTGGGCGCGGCCGGCTTCACCGTGAAATGGCGATTAAAAACCCGCGACGAAGTGCTGATCGAGATAGCGATTAGCAGCGGCGTAATCGGTAATGCGGTTAAGTCTGAGTTCCTGCGGCAGCCGTCCTTGAATGCCCCGGACATTTCCATTGTTTATGACAAACCATGACTGCGCGGCTTTACCAACGCCCGAGGTGCGCGATAAAATCCGGCCCGTGCCAACCACACGCGAACTGCTCGAAGCTACGATCGCCCTCGAAAAGCAGAGCATGGCCCTGTACGCGCGGTTCGCAAAAATCTTTTATGATGAACCGGCACTGCACGAATTCTGGTTCAACATGGCTCGCGACGAGGCCCGTCACGTCGGCGCACTCGACCTGGTTTCTACCGTGCTGGAATTGGAAGGTGTGCTGGACAAGCCAAGTCCGATCGCGATGAGGGCCGAGGATATCGAGCGGTTGCGTGCGCTGCTGGGCCGTTGTCTCAACCAACCCGCCAACACGCTGGCGCTCGAGCGCGCACTCACCATCGCGCTCGAGGTCGAAGAGACCGAACTCGAAGACATGGTTGGCGACCTCTTGCGTGCGCTGAAGCAGAACGATGAATACGAACGCTGTCAGCGCCTGCTCGTTCATGACCTTGGCGAATTGAGCTACATGATCGAGCAGCACTGCCACGATTCGTCGCTGCTGCAGCGCTGCGACGAACTGGTTAACCATCACGCCGAGACCTTGCGTCACTGCATCGCGGTGCGGTGAACGTCTGGGCAGGTTCCGGGCCGTTTTTCCCGATCGCTCGTTTAGACAGGTCGTGTACCGCGCGAAAAATGGTGAACGGGCAAGTTTTCGTCAGCGAGGATTGGAACCCAAGCTCGCAGCGGTATAAATTGAAATTTGCGCTGAGGAGTCGGCTAATTGGCAAGCCACCTGACTCTGGATCAGGCGATTGGAGGTTCGAGTCCTCCCTCCTCAGCCAACCTGGCGATGCGGGTGTGGCATCAGGGTCCCATCGTCTAGTGGTAAGGACACCGGCCTCTCACGTCGGGAACGCGGGTTCGACTCCCGCTGGGATCACCAATCAGAACATTAGCTTGTGAACCCTGGCTCGGCTTGATGCCTTTAGTGTCTGGCTAGCGTCTGCGCGGCGGGGGCGGGCCGAACTCGCCCGCTTGAGGCAACGTTCGACATACAGTTGCCATAATGCTCACAATTTGTTAATGAAAAAATCATGGGGGTAGTTATGGAACTGTATGAGACCAAGACCGAAAGGGCGCGCATCCTGACTCTCGAAAACGTCGCACAGTACCTGCGGGTACATCCGTCGACGATTTACCGGCTGCTCAAAAGAAGGCAATTGCCGGCTTTCAAAGTCGGACGCGACTGGCGCTTTAACCTGGAATCGATCGATCGCTGGCGGACCGACGCCGAGCGCAGCCGCGGGCCAGCAGGTTTTTCTGCTGACAACGGCAAGCACGAAATCGCTCCCTGAACTGCCCGGTCGTACCGGGGCCTTTCGCAGCAGCGGGGCTGAGAATCCCGAGCAGATTCGGCCGCAGAGCAGGTCGAACGACCTGTCTCTGTGGCCTTACTGCACTAACCAATGGTGAATAGCGGGGGGCAAAAACCGGGCCTTTCGCCAGCGGGCGAATCGCGATAAGCAGGATCTATGATCCTGAAAGTTGCCCGGCTGGGCCATCCCGCAATTCGTACGCCTGCACAGCCGATTGACCCCGTGATGATCAGGTCGCCTGAGTTTCAGCGCTTGCTGGACGACATGGTGGATACCATGCACGAATATAGCGGCGTTGGACTGGCGGCGCCGCAGGTTCATTTGTCGATCCAGCTCGCAGTGCTCGAGGTTTTGCATCACCCGCGCTATCCGGACATTCCAGATGTGCCGCTGACCTATCTGATTAATCCGGAGGTCACCGTACTCGACGCGGCGACCATCGACGATTGGGAAGGATGTCTCAGTATCCCCGAGATGCGCGGGGTGGTGCCGCGCTTCAAACAGCTACGGGTGGTTGCGCTCGGGCGCCAGGCGGAGCGGTTGGATTTTGTAGTCAGCGATTTTCATGCGCGCGTGATTCAACACGAGACCGACCATCTGAAAGGCGAGGTCTATTTGGACCGAATGCCGAATTTGCGGTCGCTGAGCCATATGCCGGAATGGCAGCGCTTCGTGCTCGAACCGGCGCAGCGGCGCGCGCCGGCGGAGTAGACCGGTCGCGATTGAGTCGATCGTCAGAAGCGGAGCGGCGGTCAGCTCCTGCTCTACTGATCTGCCTTGGCGCGGTTCATTTCGGCGGATAGGGAAGCGCGCTCGGTGGCAACGGCGGAATTTTACCGGTCAGCCGCGCCTGGGCAAGCGCCTTGGAGAGGTCCTGATTGGCTGCCGACAATCGCTCTTCCTCGCTCTGGGTTTTGGCCAAGTTCTCCGTTAGTTGAGCGTTCTCGGACCGAAGCGTTTCGATTTGCTGTTGGAGCTCTGCGATTTTTTTCTGGTCCTCAACATGCGCGCCCTGATTGCGTGAATAGAGTACCCATCCGCCTCCAACAGCGACGACCGCGAGAAGAGCGGCAGCGATGAGTGCTATGCGCACGTCAGAGCCGCCTTTTGAATCCGCCTGGCCACCGCCAACCATCCTCGTCGTCGCACGCGGAGCATCATCACGGCATTGTGTATCATTCAAGCCCCAAATGCAGCATCGCGGGGACTTTCGACGCTTGCACTAATTCGCGCCATTGAACGCACGGGGACCACTACGGCGGTTGGCAACGCTGCTCGGTTGCCATTGAGCGCGCCTTCTGCTCGTTGACGGCTGGCACGCGAGGTGACCGGGCTGCATCACTACAACCGGCTCTTCCTCGCCTTCGGGTGTTATCACGGCCTCCCGCCGTGACTGTGCCGGCGCTCTACCAGGCCAACCATCTGCCATCGCCTACTTACCCGCGAGTCTTACGTGCCGTCGGCGAGACAGCGTAGCCCTCGAACGGCTCAGGACTGAATTCTAACGGTGCTCTGCGTGCACTATTTGGCAGAGATATATAGTATCAATATCTTTCATGAATCGGTAGATTGGAGATGAGCGGCCCTTGCTGTTATTGGAGAGCCTAACATGACGAAAAGGCTGGAAAAGCTTCTCATTTTTTTAGCCTTCAGTGCTATCTTTGTAGCCGGGTTCTTCCGCTGATCTCATGCTCTCGAAATTGGGAACGCGAGTGCCGTACGTTTCTCCCATTGGCGATGGGGGAACGTGAATGATGGAATTCGGTGCCCGGGGAGTCGGAGCCGAATAATGCTGCGTGATCGCACGCTTGCCTAACTGGAAGGTTGTTCAACATTCACCGGCGTTAGGCCCGGATTGTTTTCGGAAACACATTCCGAAAAGACCATTTGGAGGGCGAAAGCACGCGTGCCTCTTTTGATGCTTCCGATGACTGCTGTTGCGTGTGCTTTATAACCGGAGTGTTTTGCGGACATCACGCGGTCACATTCCTGCTCGGTTTCGAATGTCCTGACGGTGTTCCACTGCTTGAGAGGCGCCTGGATGTCGATCTTCCAGGGCGCGTTAACCAACGGCGGCACCATCAGAAACCAAATGATCAGGCCAAGCACCGCAGTGATCGACCGGCAATTGCCGATGCAATGCCCTAATCCGATATGGTGAGAAATTGGTGCGCGCACGCGGCAGCCGACAACCCGGACTTCGGAGTTGGTAAGCATCGAGATAATGGGCTGGCTTTTTTTCATTTGCGTTCTTGTCCAACCTTTAGGGCGTGGCTATGGATTGAAGCGAGAGAATCTTTGGAAGCTGCTAACCAGCGGGAAACCGCAATCGTGGTGGATAACTTTAGCTACTTCGTAGTCAATGACTCTCTCAGCTCCGGGGAAAAGCTGGGCGCGCCTGGCATCCCAGTCAATCACAGCGCGCCCGGTGATTTGCAGAGTGCGGCCGCCGTCGAAGTCGATAAACGGAAGTCCAGCGTTTGGATTGTCAGTGATATTCCTCAGCGTGTTGAACATCCTGTTACCGTTGCAATCGGGGAAAACGATTTGACGACCGCTGCTGGCGAGAATGAAGCCGGGATTGCCACCCTTGTGCGACATGTCCCCCTTTGCTGCGGATGATCGCTGGCTATGAAAGAAAAAAGTATCTGCACGGGAGATCAGCCGCTGTTGATCGACCGACAGGACAGGACTTCGCTCGACTCTGTCCTCTAGCGCGAATAGGCTCCGGCGAAGCCCGAGCAGCACCCTCTGCTGAACATAACGGAGGCAGTTTCCATAAACTTCCCCCGCCTCGATGCGGATCTTGCCATGTGTGAAGAGACCAAGGCCATTGAGGCGAACGCGCCGCCCCGTGGCGAAGTCGACCGCCAACAGAGCCGCATGGCCTTGTCTCGACAGGTTTTCGAACACGGGATCGCTGTCAGCCGGGTGGGCTGTGATTGTGATGGTCTTCCGATCCAGAACATGTATGAAGCCCTGGTCTCCTGCAGCGACAGAAGCCCACGCGCCGCTTTGCGAGTCGACGGTCCCGAGAACGGCCATCTTGCTCTGTTCGAGGAACTGGTCCATGCGAGGAAGGATGGAATCACTGATCCCCTCGCCGACTTCGTCCGCGAAGTGCCGCACCCCGGCTCTCTCCTGAACCTCGCGCTCTCCGCTGTGAAATCTCATCGCTAACTCCCGGTTTTAAGGCGACCCCAACCATCGTTGGACCAGCGACAGACTACCAGCGATAGCGCCGTTCAGACTCCTCGATGGGATAGTCATTTGCACTCATGTCACGGCGACGCATCAGTCCATCGTCGTCGAATTCCCAATGCTCGTTGCCGTGCGTTCGATACCACTGGCTGCCTGCATCGTGCCATTCATATTCGAAACGAACCGAGATGCGGTTGCCCTTGAAGCACCAAATTTCCTTCATCAGGCGATAATCGAGTTCCTTTTCCCACTTGCGTTTGAGAAACGCCTTGATTGCCTCGCGGCCCTTGAAGAACTCGGTGCGATTGCGCCATTCGGAATCCTCAGAGTAGGCTTGTGCGACGATTTCAGGATCGCGGCTGTTCCACGCATTCTCTGCAGCCTTGACCTTGGCCAGCGCCGTCTCGGCCGTGAAAGGAGGTAAAATCCTCTTGTTCATTTGTGTTACCTGGTAGTCTCTTTCTTTATTGATTGATGCTTCCAATCTTACTTAGTTAGCGCGGCAATAGTGTGCATGACCGGTTGCACTGGGTCGCCCTCCTCGACACCTTCACCGACATTAAGTGCGATCAAATTGCCCGCAAATAGGCCGCTGGCGATCTGCACGTCGCTGCCGTTGTCGTTTCCAAGAGTAACCTAGGCCAGGTGGATACGATCGTTTCGAACAACCGGGACGTAGGTTGCGCCGCCGCGGAATATCAGCGCGTCATCCGGTACGCGCGCCGCGTCGTTGGTCGAAGAAACGTTGAGCACGAGTGTCGCGTACATCCCGGGGTAAAGCGCCGAGTCTTTGTTCGGCAGATCCACCTCGACCCGCATCGTACGCGTATCCGGTGCGAGCGCTCGCGGATGGCGGGTAACAGTGCCTTTGAACCTGCGGCCCGGGTACTGAGTCACAGTTACGGTCGCTGGATCGCCATCTCTGACGAAGGCTGCGATATCCTGCGGCACGTCGGCATAGATACGCAGCGGATGTAGAGTGGCAAGCTCCACAATCGGGGTGCTGCCCCCGGGCGAAGTGACTTGCGGAATCAGCGCACCAGGATCTACGTAACGAGCGGTGATAATGCCGTCCGTTTCGGCACGGATGATCTCGTACGACTGCAGGGCCAGCAATTGCTCATATGCAGCCTTCGACTGGAGCAGCGCGGCGTGCGAATCGTCTGCCGTTTGCTGTGGGATGACCTCTTCGGCGAACAGCTTTTGATTCCGTACATCGGTCACTTTCTGCAGCCAATAGCTCGCCTTCGCGTCGGCCACTTGCTTGTCGAGCTCGGGCGATTCGAGAAGCGCGAGCTCCTCGCCCTTATGCACGCGATCACCCTTGTCTACATAAATCGCCTTTAGGTAGCCGGCGGTCTTGGCGTAGACGGGCGTCTCGATATAGCCGTGAATGCTGGCTGGAATAGGGACACGGTGGCTGCTGACCGGCTGCTGCAGGCGCATTACCAGCACCCGCGGACCAAGCGCGTTGGCTCGCCGGAGGACTGCCGTTTGACTCTGGATTCGTAGCGTGTGGGCTCTGACCAAGGCTGCGCTCGTTGCAAAAGCGAGCGTCACGCCGGTGCACCATCCGAGAATCGCAATAAAGCGGGATGGCCTGGACGTTGGAGCTAACCTAGTTGGCGATGCTTGCATTGAAACCTCTCAATCGGCGGATTCTGCCAATGTTGCAGTCGCGATCTCCGCGTCCCGCTCAGCTTTGGGCTTCAGGTGACCGCTGAAGATGGAGTAGACCGCCGGCACGACGAAGAGAGTCATTACAGTTGCGAAAAGCATGCCCCCGATCACCGCGCGGCCCAGCGGAGCGTTCTGTTCCGAGCCCTCGCCGAGCGCCAGCGCCATCGGCAACATTCCCAGCACCATCGCCAGCGCGGTCATCAGGATCGGCCGAAAGCGTGTGGCGCCGGCTTCGATTGCTGCTGCAATCGCATCGCGTCCCTGGTCGCGCAGGTCATTGGCGAAGATAATGAGCAGGTTGCCGTTAGCGACGCCAACCCCGACCGCCATAATCGCGCCCATCATCGACTCGACGTTGATCGTGGTGTCGGTCAGAACCAGCATCCAGAGAACTCCCGCGAGGGCGCCCGGCACTGCCATCAGGATGATCATGGGTTCGAGCCACGACTGGAAGTTAGCGACCATGAGCAGATAGACCAGAACGATTGCCAGGATGATGCCTTCGCCCAGCGTCTTGAACGACTGGTGCATCGCTTGGCTCTGACCGCGAATCACTACTTGCGTGCCTGGAGGAAGTTTGCCGAGAGCATTGATAGCCCGCTGGACATCAGCACTGGTGCTCCCGAGGTCGCGTCCTGCGACTGCACAGTTGACATCCATGGCACGCTGTATCGTGTAGTGCTCGATCACGGCAGGATCGACGGTATGCGTTGTTGCGGCTACGTTGCTGAGCAACTGCGGTTTGTTGCCATTCAATCCGGAGATGCCTGGTGTGCTGAGTGGTATATTGCCCAGCGCGGCGACTGAGTTGACCAGATGTTCCGGCGCCTGAGAGATGACGTTGTAGTTCACGCCGTTGTTAGGATCGAGCCAGAACGTTGGCTGAATTAGTGCGTTGCCGGCTAAGGTTGTGAGCAAGCTCGAAGCGACTTGATTTTCCGTGATTCCGAGTTCGAGTGCCTTGTTGCGGTCGACGTCGACCTTGAAGGCTGGATAGTCGAGGGGCTCGCCAATCCTCAGGTCGGCGACACCTGGAATGTCGCGCATCTGCGTTTCAAGTCGATGCGCGATAGCGTAGTCCGAGCTGAGGTCGTTGCCCGAGACCTGGACGTCGATGGCGGCGGACAGGCCGAAATTCAACACCTGGGCGATGATGTCGGCAGCCTGGAAATAACTGGTCACGTCCGGGAATTCACGGCCGAGACTCTCGCGAATCCGCGCCTCGTACATCGCTGTCGGCCGGTGTCCCGGTTTCAACTGGATCATGATGTCAGCGTCCTGGGGTCCAATGCTGTCGGTCTGGTAGAAGGCGAGATCGTAAAACACAGGCAGTCCGATGTTGTCGCTTATGCTCTCCAATTCGTTGGCAGGAATGATCTTCCGAATCGAGCGCTCAATCCTATCGACGATCCATTCGCTCGTCTCGATTCTGGTACCGGTGGGCGCGCGCACGTGGAGCCGCATCATGCCGGCGTCAACGGTGGGGAAGAAGTCTTCACCGACGATCGGCACCAGCAATATAGAAGCCACAACCATCAGCGCAACGCATGCCAGCGCCAGCGTGCGGTGGGCGATAAATCCGGTCAAGGCTGCTTCGTAATGCGCACGCAATCTCTCGAAGCGGTGCTCAAAGCCCTGCAGAAAACGGCCCCACGGCCCATTGCCCGGCTTCTCTTCTCCGGTTGCGGGCAGCAGATAGCGAGCCATGGCGGTCACCAGCGTGCGTGACAGCACGTAAGACGTGACCATCGCGAAAACGACCGCAAGCGCCAGCGGCGTGAAGAGAAACCGTGCAACACCCGTCAGCAGAACAACCGGGAAGAAGACCAGGCAGATAGACAAAGTTCCGACGATGGTGGGCGTCGCTATCTCGGCCGCGCCGTCGAGAATGGCAGCCAGTAGCGGTTTGCCCATTGCGTGGTGGCGATGGATATTCTCGATCGCGACTGTCGCATCGTCCACCAGCATCCCGACCGCCAGCGCGATGCCGCCGAGCGTCATGGTGTTGATGCTCTGGCCGGAGAGCTTGAGACCAACAATCGCAGTTAAGACCGACAGTGGAATCGAGGCGATGACGATCAGCATGCTGCGCGGCGAGCCTAGAAACACCAGCACCATGAGAGCGACCAGAATCGCCGCGGTCACCGCTTCTTGCACCACGTCCTGGAGCGCGGCGCGCACGAACTTGGACTGGTCGAACGCCAGCTTCACTTTCATCCCTTTGGGCGCGGTGGCGAGAACTTCGGGAATTCTCGCCTTCACTCCATCCACAACCGCCAGGGTTGAAGCGGCGGCATGCTTTATCACCATGAGATAGGTCGCCGGCTTGCCATCAATGCGGACTACGTTGGTCTGTGGCTGGTGGGTGTCACTGACCGGGGCGATCTGTCCGAGGAGGACGGGCGTGTCGTGAGCGAACTTGACCGGAATTTGATTAAAGTCCGCGGCGGTCGTCGGGTTCATATTGATGTCGACGTTGTACTGGCGGTCGCCCATCTTGGCCTGGCCCGAAGGAATCACGACGCTTTGAGCGGCGACCACGTTGCTCACATCCAAAGGTGAGAGCCCGTTCGCATACAGCGCCGTCGGATTTAGATTGACTTGGACGTTGCGCTGCACGCCGCCCAGCGGAGCAGGGGTTGAGAAGCCGGGTACCGTGAAGAGCTGGACCCGGATGAAATTGAGGCCGTAGTCGAAAAGCTGCTGTCCAGAGAGCGTGTCGCCGTATACGTCAAGCTGTGCCGCCGGTACATTGGCCGCGTTGTAGGAAAGCACCATCGGCGGCTCGGTGCCGCGTGGCAATGCTGCACTCACGGTCAACGACGTCGCGGTCAGCTGCGCAATCGCCGACCCAATATCGGTGCCGGGCTGAAAATAGATCTTTTCTAGTCCGAGACCTTCGATCGATTCCGATTCAATGTGTTGGATGTCGTTGACCGTGGTGGAGTAGGCTCGCTCGGTGATGAGTACGATGCGGCGCTCCATGTCGACTGCAGAAAGGCCGGGGTAGTTATAGATCATCATGACGACGGGCAGATTTATCGCCGGGAAAATATCCACGTTCATCATGGTGAACGAGAGCAGACCGAGGACCAGCATCAGCAGCGCCATCACTGCCACAGTAAAGGGCCGTCGAAGAGCTAACCTAACGATCCACATTAGCTTGCCTTTTCGATAATTTTTCGAGGAACATGCGGTGGTTCGCTATTTCGTCATCTGACCGGCTGGGCCATGGAAGCACCAAACGATAACTTCCGATGAACTGACCGTCGATTCACTACAGGGTCGCCCGATCTCCAGAACCAGCACGGCGATTAAGCGCGCTGTCGCTTTCCCACAGATGAGCAAATATTGACTCGGGGTTTAGCTCATGAGTCTGCATGACGTTCTCCGTTTGCTGGCGACTAACGTGCAGTAATCAGGATGCCACCGCCAAAAAGATATGCCGCGCGGCGAAGACTGCCCGCCCTAACGACCGGGCAGTACGGAGTCCCGTTTGTGGTAATCGGATCTGACGAAACTAAACGAAACTCGTTGCGGTGCACAAAGTGCGGGTTGGCCGCCTCCTCACAACTTCGCCGGAACTGCCCAGAGAGTCACTGGCACAGGCTCTGCTCAAGGGGTTTTGTGGACTGAATATGGTTGTGCTCAACTCTCAACGCATTTGACGAGACTGTCACTAGGGCCTCGCCGCCGTGTGGGTGCGTTGCGAGAGCCGCGTGCTGCCAAACAAGGACGGATCGTCATGGCTAGTCCTCAACTCCAAAATGTAATCCGCGCATGGAAAATATTTTCCGGTACTACTACACCTCTCGAACTCCGCGCCGCGCACGAAGCCTTAATGGCTCCCTACTCTGCAGAAAGAGACATCCGGTCACAACCGATTAAAGCCGGCGGGGTCGCGGCAGAATGGATTTCAGCTCCCAATGCAGCTCCCGAACGGGTTGTGCTTTATCTGCATGGAGGTGGTTTCGTCATGGCTTCGGTAAATACCCACCGGGGCCTGATGGGCCGGATTTCGAGTGCGGCTGGAGTTCGTGTGCTTGGTCTCGAATATCGCCTCGCGCCCGAACATCAATTCCCTTCGGCCTTAGAGGATACAATTGCGGCATACGCATGGCTCATTGCTCAAGGCGTGTCGGCCTCTCGCATCGTCATTGCAGGGGACTCGGCCGGCGGCGGGCTAACCGTCGCTACGCTCGTTGCTTTGCGTGATGCGCAAAGGGCGCTCCCAGCGGCGGCGGTGTGCTTGTCTCCCTGGGTTGATATGGAAGCATCGGGGGCATCGATGACGTCGAAAGCTAGTGTCGATCCTGTTGTCAACCGCGAAGGGCTACTTAATAGCGCTAGCCTCTATCTTGGCGGCAGGGACCGCAGGACACCGCAGGCAGCGCCGCTCTACGCCAACCTCAACGGGCTGCCTCCGCTCCTAATCCAGGTTGGTGAATCCGAGGTATTGCGCGACGACTCCAAGCGGTTGGCTGAACGTGCAAAGAAATATGGAGTTGATGTAAAGCTGGAGGTGTGGCCGGAAATGATCCATGTCTGGCAACTTTTCGCGGCGGTCCTGCCCGAGGCACAGCAGGCCATAGATCATATCGGCGCATTCGTCCGTGGGCATATGACATAAGGTTTGGTGAAAGGTTCGACCTTTGGCGCTGCCGCCAGTGGTCAGGGCGGTGAGTGAGGTGGTGGAGAAACGTCTGCGCTTTTCTAATTTCCGTTAGAGAAACATGGACCCAAAAGGCAAGGTGGCGCTGCTCACCGGTGGCGCTCGTATCGGACAAGTGGTCGCTCGCAGCCTCGCGGCCCATGGGTGCGATCTGGCCCTTATCTATCGCAGTTCGCGTGAAGCTGCCGAAGCTTCAGCCAAAGCCGCAATTGGCGTCGGGGTGCGGGCGATCACCATCCGCGCTGATGCTATGGATGAGGGTCAGATCGCTCACGCCGTTAAGGAAACACATCGCGCGCTTGGCCGCCTCGACATTCTGCTGAACATGGCATCGATTTACCTGAACACTCCCGACCCGAACGAGACAGATTGGTCGCATACTGTTGATGCCAATGCTCGCAGCGTTTTCCTCTTCTCCACCCATGCGGCGCCAATTATGAAACAAGGCGGCGGGGGCGGACGAATCATCAACTTTGCCGACTGGCTGCCTGCCAGCGGCCGCCCGCGGTACCGGGGTTTTGTGCCTTACTACGCGTCCAAAGCCGCCGTACTTGCGCTAACCGAAAGCCTTGCGTTGGAACTAGCTCCGGAGATTTTGGTCAATGCCGTAGCGCCTGGACCGATCCTGGCGCCTCCGGATCTGACTCCCGAGGAAAACGGGGAAGTGATGCGTGCCACGCCGCTTCGACGGTGGGGCGGCGCGGAAGAAATCGCCAAGGTTGTACTTTTTCTGGTGAACAGCGATTTCGTAACCGGCGAATGCATCCGCGTCGACGGTGGCCGCCACCTGTTTTGACCGGTTATTTCTGGTCAAGAGCGTTCGTCAAGATCGCGAACTAAATCTTGGAAACAGGCAGAGGCGATGAGCGATGACTTCGGCAAACACCGCCTTACTCGCCGCGCGCTGTTTGCCTACGCATTTCTCCGGATACAGTGGGGATTGATATCTTCGGCATTTGTTCCCTATCAGGTGGCGCTGACTCCAGCCTCCAGCATCGGCGCCCTGTCTGCCGTCCGTCAGCCGAATCTTTACAGCTCTTTGAAATCTGTGCTTTCGTAAAGATCCGCCGTTAATTTATTTGCCGGCGACTGCTAGAACGATTCTCCCGCCAGAGCCTGCATGGATTGGCTGTGCGGAAGGAATCGGCCATGAAGGCTGGATCGGCCGATGGAATTACAAGCGCTTCGAGCCCTCGCCCTAAAAGTCGGCGAAACTCGCTCGGCGAACCTGGTGCTGAGCCGGATAGTCTCGGGTCTTGCCTCCTACGAGAATGTGGCCTTGGCACGGCTCTGGCTCGCCGCCCCCGGCGATATCTGCGGGTCGTGCTGCCTGCGCGAGGAATGCGCTGACCGAACGCGATGCTTGCATCTGGCGGCGAGTGCGGGCCATCCGATTGCGTCGGTGGAAGACTGGTCGCGTCTCAATGGAGACTTTTGCCGGATGCCGCTCAACGCGCGCAAGGTCGGAGTGATCGGAGCGAGCGGCGAGTCCATCCTAATCAATCAGGACCTCGCGGCGAGCCGATGGATCGCGCGGCCGGAGTGGGCAAGACGCGAAGCGATTCTCAGCTTTGCCGGACAGCCGTTGATTTTCAATGGCGAAATCCTCGGTGTCCTGGCCGTTTTCAGCCGTGCGCAGATTCAACCAGAGGAGTTCGGCTGGCTGAGAATCTTCGCCGACCATGCGGCTATCGCGATAGCAAATGCGCGCGCATTCGAGGAAATCACCGAGCTCCGGCGGCGCCTCCAAATCGAACGAGACTATCTACGTGAAGAGGTCAAAGAGGCGTTAGCTTTTGGCGAGATCGTCGGCCAAAGTACTGCGTTGCGGAGCGTGCTGGAGCAGGTTGAGATGGTCGCGCCGACCAATGCTACCGTTCTGATTCTCGGTGAATCGGGCACGGGCAAAGAACTCGTCGCCTCGGCCATCCATGAACGCAGCCCTCGCCGCGACCGTCCGCTGGTACGTGTCAATTGTGGATCGATCCCGTCGGAGCTTTTTGAGAGCGAGTTTTTCGGTCATACCCGGGGCGCATTCACCGGAGCTGTGCGCGACCGTATCGGACGATTTCAACATGCGGATGGCGGCACCCTCTTTCTTGACGAAGTCGGAGAGATCCCGCTGGCTCATCAGGCGAAGCTGCTCCGCGTGCTCCAGGAAGGGCAATTCGAGCGGGTAGGCGAAGATGCTACCCGCAAAGTGAACGTGCGGATTGTGGCCGCGACCAACCGCGACCTCCGGCAGGAAGTGGCGGCGGGACGCTTCCGTCAAGACCTTTACTACAGGCTGAGCGTTTTCCCCATGGAGCTGCCGCCGCTCCGGCACCGCAAGGAAGACATCCCCGCACTGGCGACTCACTTCGCCTCGCTCTCGTGTGGACGGCTGAATCGGCCGGAGATGCGGCTGACCGACGACGATATGGAAGTTCTGAGGCGGTATGACTGGCCAGGCAACATCCGCGAGCTTCAGAACGTGATCGAGCGTGCAGTCATCCTGGCCAAAGGACCGCGGTTGCGCCTGGACCTCGCGCTCGTTCATGCGGGCTCCGTAAATCCCGCGACTGCTGGCGCGGCCGGATCCGTGGTGGAGAATAAAACTCCGTCGAAAATCCTGCGCGCAGCCGATCTCGGGCGGCTTGAACGCGAGAATATCGTCGCTGCTTTGGAGCATTCGCGTTGGAAAATCTCGGGGCCGGGTGGTGCCGCGGAGCTGGTCGGCATGAATCCCAACACCCTCGCCTCTCGAATGCGCTCGCTCGGTATCAAGCGTTCGCGAACGTAATCAAACTAGCCACCCTCTCACACCCGCGGACCTAGTTTCCGTTCAAACGAGGATCGCTGGCTGAAATACATCTGGCGGCCCGCATGGCGGCTATTGCCTGTTGCTTGCTTTCAAGCATCGCAGGCAGGCCGCCGGCGGGCTTGTGGCTGTAATTGTCGATGGCGCCGTCACACTCCGACGGCGAATTGAAGCGGCGCAATTCAACCCACCTGGATAGGGGCGCAGAGAAATTTATGCGGAAGCGAGTCCCGGCTACTTCAGGCGGTGGCATTATCAAGTACGTCGCTGCCAACAACACCGCAGCGAGGTGATGACGATTCATGAAGGACTCCTACCGGCTGCCGGCGGCTCCGGCACCGGTGCTCTCTTTTGAATTCCCGATGATGGGATCGGAAGGGCTCTCAATCCAATCATCCCGCAGGGTAGCGGCGACAGGAACAAGAGCGCAGCATAGTCAATCGACACGTAGAACAATCTTGCCACGGTGGTGACCCTGCAGGCCGAGTTTGTAGGCGTCGCGTTCAAGACGAAATACTGCCGACACGATTGGCTGGAACCATCCATCGTCGGCGAATTTGCCAAGTTGGGCCAAATGGTCGCGAGTTGGTTCGACAATAAAATAGATTGCCCGAGCGCCAGCGCGCGAGCGCTTTCCCGCGAGGGCTTCTCCACGATGGAAACAACTCGCTTCAGTACGTTCCATCAGCGCGCGAGTGTCTCGCCTAGTATCCAACACCAAATCTACGTCGTAGATAAACGAATCGAAGGGCTCATCCGTGTAATCGATGACGCGATCGGCACCGAGCTCCTTGACGAATCTTGCGTTCAGTGCGGAGGTAGTCGCTATCGTCTCGGCTCCGAAGTGTTTGGCGAGCTGAACCGCGAAGCTTCCTACGCCGCCCGCACCGCCGTGAATCAGCACTCGCTGGCCCGCGAACAACGAGCCGTGGATATGCAATGCCTGCTAGGCCGTAAGCGCCGACAGAGAAATCGCCACGGATTTGCGTGATCAATTGAACTCGGCCTGGGCGCCACTTCGTTGGCGCGGACCTCAACATAATCCGCGGCCGCGCCATCAC
>Ga0306920_100003536_pt1 | contig 19837 bp, 18 predicted proteins | sample flu12Cox44000170_FD_204666 | JGI IMG/M metagenome (GOLD analysis project Ga0306920, IMG submission 204666) | Lab enrichment of tropical soil microbial communities from Luquillo Experimental Forest, Puerto Rico - flux4day.12C.oxic.44.000.170 (v2)... | ecosystem: Environmental > Terrestrial >... | reverse complement strand
ACTTAGGAATCGTCGCTTACGGGGCCAGATTCGTAAGGAAGCCGGTTGAGAGCGAGGCGCCGCTATGTTAATCCATCATACGATTCGGGGCGTGGCGCAGCCTGGTAGCGCACCTGCCTTGGGAGCAGGGGGTCGGCCGTTCAAATCGGCTCGCCCCGATTCCGCGCCAGTAGCTCAGGGGAAAGAGCAGCGGCCTTCTAAGCCGCGGGTCAGGGGTTCGAATCCCTTCTGGCGCGCGCCGAAACCCATGTACACCCTAATATAGCCTAGTTTCCTCCGACTAGGGCGAAAGGCAGATTGTTCGGCAGTCAACGTCTTCAAATGGTGGTGAGTGTAGCTCAGTTGGCAGAGCACCGGGTTGTGGCCTCGGTGGTCGAGGGTTCAAGTCCCTTCACTCACCCCAAAAATTCCTGTTCCGGTGCTTGGTTATGCACCTCGAGGGCCGTTAGCTCAGTTGGTAGAGCAGCTGACTCTTAATCAGCGGGTCCGGAGTTCGAGTCTCCGACGGCCCACCCTTTCTCCGTCGGACAACGGAGTCCCCATTGTACGGTCGCGGACGATCAAGGTTAAACGCGCGAATTCGCAAGCACGATTTACGGCCTCAAGGCTGCCCACCTAGTTAGATCGCTCCTCGCCGGAATGCGCTACGGTTCAGTCGCCGTTAACCAGCCGGTGCGAATCGCTGTTGAAGTGCTGTGTGGAGAACTCGAACAGCTCAGCATCTTCGAGCGCTTCCATCTGATGGACTAGGCCCGGCGGGACATCCATGCATTGACCGGGCGCCATCTCGAATTCCTCGATCACGTCGGAATCCGCAGAGTCCTTGACCCGGACCTTAAGCCGCCCGGCGCGAAGATAGAACGATTCGGTCTTCAGCTTATGGAAATGCAATGAGCATCTCCGGCCTTTGCGGATTTCGAGGATCTTGCCGCAATACAAACTGTTATTGGCAATCCAGACCTCGCGGCCCCACCCTTTTGGCTCGATGTGAACGGGTTCGCGGGCTCGAGTCATGTATCATTCCCCTCCTGGCTGCTTATCGCGGTCCTGTTTCGTCATCATGTACGAGGTATGCGTAGGTATTATACCAGTCTCGTGCGCCAATTATCAGACTTAATTTGCTCTGGGCTGCGCCTCTTACAGCCATAAGAGCGGTCGACGGCAGAAGGAACGGAAGATGAGAGACTCGAAGCCTGTCCACTCTCACGAGGGAAAAATCCGGAGCTCGAGTCTGGAAGCCGTCTGGCCAACTGCCCTTTCTTGGTTATTTCCGTCGAAAATGGTCAGCGATTACCCGTGCAACGCAGCCAGTTATTTTGCGCGCTGTCGGCAGATGGAGGAACTCGTTGGGACCGTGCGCATTCGCGTGCGGGCCAAGTACGCCTGTAATCAAAAACTGAGCCTCCGGGAAACGCTCGCCGAGCATGCTCATGAATGGGATCGTGCCGCCGATTCCCATGAACCCGGGCGCCTTGCCGAACCATTCGTGCGAGGCGCGATCCAACGACTGCTCCAGCCATGGCGCCAATTGTGGCGCGTTCCAACCGGGTGACCCCCAATCTCCGGTGAAGCTGACTTTCGCTCCGTACGGAGGATCTGTTTCGAGCGACCGCCTCAATGCTTCGGTTGCAGCTTTTGGATCAACCTTCGGCGGGATTCGGAGCGATAATTTAAGCGCACTAAACGGTCGCAGCACGTTGCCGGCATCGCCGACGGGTGGCAAACCGTCGGCGCCCAGCACTGACAAAGCCGGCCTCCAGTCACGATTGAGGATCAACTCGCGCAGATCGTCACTGGCCGTGCGCGCGCCTGGAACAAACGGAAATTTGTCGCCTATCGAATCACCCAGCACTGCCGCGGCGGCGGCCGCCTGTTGAAGCCGTTCCTGGGGAATTTCAGGATAAAGTTCTGCGGCTACAAGTCTGCCGGTTTTCTCATCCTCAATTCGGCTGAGAAGCTGGCGCACGACGCGAAAGCTATCCGGGACAATACCGCTATAACCGGAATGGATTCCTTCGGTGAGGACCTCGACCTTTAATACCCCTCCAACCAGGCCGCGCAGCGACGTAGTACACCAGAGTTGGTCGTAGTTGCCGCAGCCAGAATCGAGCCCAATTACCAAGCTCGGGCGGCCCAGGCGCTCACCGAGCTCTTCCAAATGGGCTGGCAGATCGGAACTGCCGCTCTCCTCGCAGGCTTCGATGACCACGACGCATCGCGCATGAGGTATCGATTCCCTGCGCAGAGCAGCGAGCGCGGTTAGGCAGGCGAACATCGCGTAGCCGTCGTCAGCAGCACCGCGGCCATACAGCCGCTCATCTTCGATTACTGGCTGCCAAGGGCCCAGTCCTTCCCGCCATCCAGTCATCTCCGGCTGCTTATCCAGATGCCCGTAGAGCAAGATGCAATCTTCCGACTCGCTTGGTATATCGATCAGCAACAGTGGCGTGCGTTTCTCGAGCCGCCGAATCTCGATCGTCGCTGAATCCGGGACCTGAGTACGGGCCCATGAGGCGAAGCGCGTGATCGCCTGCTCCATGTGGCCGTTCGCGTGCCATTCACGATCAAACGCAGGCGATTTGTTGGGAATGCGCACGTATTCGACGAGCTCAGGCAGCGCCGATTCATTCCAGACCCGTTCGATATAACTGCGCATAGCGGAAACTTCCATGTGTATGCGTACCTCGCAGACTCGTTTCCCTTCGGCTCGGCTCAAGGCTGGGCTTACCGCAAAAGGCGTTCGCCAATATTCCTCAAATGAGATAGAAGCGGGTCCCGCAAATCATCACCTGGTCGTCGGAAACCCGGCGGCCACGCCGTTCTGCCGCCTGCAACAGTTGGTGGCGGTCATTAACGAGGATATCTATCCCGCCCAGTCCTTCCCCGCGCCCGTCAATAGTCTCGACGAAGCGAACGCTCGCATTTTCGAGCGGCATCTCGAACCGCCCGCGCGTGTCTTTGCGCAACGGGATTTCGGCGATGCTACTCCAGCGTTCACCGAGTCCACGTGGGTCAGCGGATTGGAGTTCGACGGCCTGGTATCCCTTGACAACGTCAGCGCGAACCGCGCTGGGCCAACCGCTGCCACCTGCAGGCTCCCAACTTCCCTCAAGCTCGCCTTTGGCATCCCAATCGATTTCGAAGAAGGCGCCACCGGTATCCGCCGGATGGAGCTGCATCCCATGGAAACTCTTGGACTCATGCTCCCAGGCAATGCGGATATTCATAGCTGCAGCGCGGGCCTTCCGCGTGCGCTGAGTTTCATGGGAATCGCATTGACAGATCACCATGTAGCCGCCGTCACCCTGCCGGCGCTTGAGGTACCTCCTGGCGGCGGTGTTCTCTTTAATCGGCGCGACCACTTCGATGAAGTTGGTGCCCACGGGCATCAACGAGTTTTCCAAACCAAAGACTCCGACCCCCTTGTCGATGAAACATACAGCGAGCCCCAGAATGTCCTTGAAATCGTCGATCACGGGAGCAAGTTGGTTGGCCACCAGGCAGATCTGACGCAAACGGATTGACATAGATGCTTCCTCCATCATTTTTCTATTCGTTTTGAGGTTCCGTCGGCCATTGCACGGCGCCCGAAACAGCCCCGATTTGACGGCGAGACCCACTCCTTCGTTCGCTGCGCTTGAACAATAAGCCGCAAATGTGCATTTCGCCAGATTTGATTAGACGCTCTAATCGCGGAGCAACTGGCTAGCGAACGGCTCCCAAAGAGCGTATAGTGGTGGGTTCGGCATCGATAGGATGTGCTGTTAATGGAGCCTTTCGCGCACACATCGGGCGTTCGTAGTAATTCGAAGAGCCTAACGCTCACTTTATGTCCCACGCTCGTAACGGCGGTGAGGATCTAGTCGTATCGTAGAACGCATGGGGAGTGAGCGCCAGAGTTCATCAGCTGTTCATTCATTTGATAAGACCGGCACGTATCTTGGATATTCGTTGTTGGGGGTGGGCAGATGAGACGGGATAATTTAGCGAGCGCAAGCGTGCGCCGACACCAATCTGAAGGGCTTCGAAACAATCGTGGATGCTATAAAAATGGAGATCTCGGCACAAATGACCGATGACAAGCGGCGGAATGACCTGCAGGCAATCTTGCGCCGCTTACGGGATGAAACCTACGAAGGAATCGCCAGATATCGGCAGGACCAGAGCGAGGAGAAAGAATCTTCCCCGGGCGATGAGATGGACATGGCTCGCGCCTCGGCTGCGGTCGATACCCACGCTAATCTCATCGACCGGGCAGAGAGCCGGTTGCGCTTGATTGATGAAGCATTAGCCAGGGTCGACAACGGCGCCTATGGCATCTGTGCCGACTGCGGCGACGAGATTGGGCTCGAACGCCTCAAAGTTCTGCCATTTGCCGTGCGCTGCGTCGATTGTGAATCCAAACGTTCCCGTGCTGACGGAGGCACTTCGAGGCTGGCTGAAGGTGTCGGTCAATGGACACCACCACCAGACGCAAATGACGTTGATTCTGACGACCGCGAGCGCGAGTCGCCCGACGATCTCACCTCGGTTTCTTCGGAGTCGGCCTTCGACCTAGAACCGGAAGAACTGGAACAGCAGACCGCTCCCAAGACTCGTGGACGACGCGGTCGCCCGCGTAAGAGTACGGGCAAGTAATATCGTCAATGATTGTTGACCGGCGCTCCCTTATGGTTTTGCTTGAGATAGTCGTCCAACCAGCTAATCATGCGCATCATGATGTCGCGCCGATGCTCAGGCTTCGCGATGAGGTGGCCCTCGCCGGGATAAACTCCCAATAACGAATGCCCAGCTCCCCAGTCATATGAGTTCTGGCACGCCTTGAAGACTCTGGGGATAAAAACGCAATATCCGGATTAACCGTTGCGATGCCGCTGGCTCCATCAATGTATGCAGTGAACAAGAGCTGATGCGACGAAGGCAACCAGGCCAACCAACTCGCCGGTGGCGCTTTCGCCGCGGTCAGGTTGCGGGGTTGGCCGCCGTCTGCCGGCACGACAAAGATATCACCAGCCGGTACTACTTCATCGCTCATAAGCCCGCCGATAAAGGCGATGCGCTTCCCGTCTGGTGACCATCGCGGCCTCGCTATCTGCATCGATGGTTTCAGGAGTAAATGTATCTCGCCGGAATCGGTCGCGATCGTGTAGAGCTGCGCTATTCACCAGTTGTTATCGCCAGCGCCATGAGCGCCGGTTACGACGAAGCTTCTTCCGTCCGGCGACCAGTCGTACTCGTACACATATAGATCGGCTGGAGATATGAAGCGGACACGTCTCGAACGCGGGTCTACGACGATGAGCCGTTGTTCATAGATGTGCTCTTCGACGACCCCAGTATCCGGAGGCCGGGGTTCTAACGGCCCTGGCGTCCGCGGAGCTCTTGCCGTAAACGAGGAGGGCTACGACTTTGCCATCAGGGGACCAGCGTGGCATCGCCAGCGCGCCCCTCAGCGTGGTCACCTTCGCCCCGGGCCCACCGCCCGCGCCGGCCACATACAGTTGAAGCTGGCCGGACTTTTCTCGATCCGACAGGAAAGCTACACCGCTGCTATCAGGGGACCAAGCGAGGTCGTGCTCGTCCCGCGCGGCGCTACCCTCTCCACCCGTGACCCGTCGTGCCGTCGCATAGGGAGAACTGAGATCTAGAACGTAGATGGCTGAAACCGGGGAAACCGACTTGGCTGCCTCTTGCCGATCTTCGACCCACGCGACCCGCTTCCCATCGGGGGAAATCGCTACTTCGGTAAATTTGTGCGTAGCGGCTATTTGATCCATCGCGTAGTCGAGCGAACCGTGCGAGTTCAGGCCCGTCCTCGCAAGAGCTCCCACTGCAGAAAACAGAAGGAGAAATAAAGCGGCAAGGGCACAAACAGGTGGCCTATTCAGAGTGTCTTCCCATTACCTACTTGCCCGCGCCCCGTTCCTGCCTCGACGCAGTCTCCTCACGTGTTTGCCGGGTACTGTCCGCCGTCGACGCCCAGCAGGGCGCCGGTTATCCAGCTCGCTTTTGGCGAGCTCAGAAAAACCACGGCGTTGGCCACCTCTTCTGGATTGCCGAACCGCTTTGACGGAATGCTTGCCAGCACCGCATCGTACGTCGGCCGGTCTTGCAGTCTGACCATGTCCCAAAAACCGCCGGTAAAGAAGATTGAGCCAGGCGCAACAGCGTTGACGCGAATCCGCTGCGGCGCGAGGGCTACGGCGAGAGTTTTCGAGTGGCTGATAAGCGCTGCCTTCATCGCAGCGTAAGCGGGGGGTGAGCCTGCCATACGGCCGGAACCGGACGAGATATGAACAATAGAACCACCGCCATTCTCCGCCATCCACGGAACTACCTTTCGAGTCGCACGCACCGCCGGCATCATGTCGACGTTAAAGCTCAGCCGCCAAGCCTCATCGTCGTCGCCCATTGCGATGGCTGACGGGTTGTTGATCAGTGCATCAACCCGCCGCAAGGCTCTCCACGCTTCCTCGAGGAAGGCTTCCAGTGCACCGGCGTCGGAGACATCACAGGTCGTAGCGCACACATTGACCCCCTTGCCGCGCAGTTCCGCCGCTGTCTTGTCCAAGGCGTCCTTGCCTCGTGCACAAATCGCTACATCGGCGCCTTCAGCTGCAAATGCCAGGGCTATTGCGCGCCCAATTCCCTTGCTGGCGCCGGTCACGATCGCCGATTTCCCCCTGAGTTCCAAATCCATGAGGTCCCTCCCACATCAAAAGCGCGTATGGCATACAAACTTGGCGCTTGTCGCTACGGCACCATCAAGATTGCATCTGCTAAGAGTTTGCTCCACTAGTATTCACAGTCTTTCGCACATCGCTCACTCCAGGCGCCGCAGCAACAGCAGCGAACGCCCTTCCACGCGCACCGCTTCGCCGGCCCGATAGGTCTTGCCGCCGCGCCAGGAGGGAGTCTGGTAGGTGTCAATTACGGGCGTCCAGCGCTGACCCCACTCAGCGGTAGGCAGGATGAAGCCCAGCGGGTTGTGGTGCGCGTTGAACACAATGTAAAAAGTGGCGTCAGTGACAGGTTCGCCCATCGCGTCCGGGCTGGTAAAGCTGGTCCCGTTGAGATAGACGCCGAGCGATTTGGCGAAGCCGATTTTCCAGTCTTCCTCCGACATCTCGCCGCCGTCGGGCTTAAACCAGCCGATATCGCGAACCCCGCCCCCGTGAAGCTGACGTCCTTGAAACCAGTTGCGGCGGCGAAAAACCGGGTGGCGCTTGCGGAACGTCACCAGGCGGCGGCTGAACTCAAGCAATTGCTGGTCGACATTCTCCCAGTTCAACCACGAAATCTCATTGTCCTGACAGTAGGCATTATTGTTGCCGGATTGGGTATGGCCAATCTCATCGCCCGCGCGCATCATCGGCACACCTTGCGACAACATAAGCGTCGCCAGGAAGTTGCGCTTCTGACGCGCACGCAACTCGGCTATCGCCAGATCGTCGGTCGGGCCTTCGTGGCCGCAATTCCATGAACGATTGTCGTTTTCACCATCGCGGTTCTGCTCGCCGTTCCCCTCGTTGTGTTTTTCGTTATACGAAACCAGGTCGCTCAGCGTAAAACCATCATGCGAGGTCACAAAATTGATGCTCGCGGTCGGTGAGCGGCCGCCCGCGCGATATAAGTCGGAGCTGCCCGTCAGGCGGTAGGCGAATTCGGCCAGTGTCTGGTCGTTACCCCGCCAATAGTCGCGCACAGTGTCGCGATATTTGCCGTTCCACTCCGACCACAGAGGTGGGAAATTTCCTACTTGATAGCCACCTTCGCCCAAATCCCACGGTTCGGCAATGAGCTTGACCTGGCACAGGACTGGATCCTGGTGAATAATATCGAAGAAAGCACCCAGGCGATCGACGTCGTGCAATTCGCGTGCAAGTGCGGCGGCCAGATCGAAGCGGAAACCGTCAACGTGCATTTCCAATACCCAATAGCGTAGGCTATCCATTACCAACTGCAGCGCCCGAGGTGATACCATATTCAATGTATTGCCGCATCCTGTATAGTCGAGATAGTAGCGGCGGTCGTCCGGCTTCAGCCGGTAATAGTTAGCGTTGTCGATGCCGCGCATGCACAATGTCGGCCCCAGATGATTCCCCTCTGCGGTGTGATTGTAGACGACATCGAGGATTACCTCGATGCCGGCGCGATGGAATGCTTTGACCATCGCCTTGAATTCACGCACTTGCTCTCCAAGCCGTCCACTGGAGGAGTAACGGACATCCGGGGCAAAGTAGGCAATCGAGTTGTAGCCCCAATAGTTCACCAGTCCTTGTTCGCCCAGATAACGATCGATGACAGCCTGATGGATCGGCATCAGCTCAACCGCGGTCACTGAAAGTGAACGAAAATATTCGATCACCCAAGGACTGGCCAGTCCGGCGTAGGTTCCGCGCAGGTTCGGCGGCACGAAAGGATGGCGGGCGGTGAAGCCCTTAACATGAAGCTCGTATATAACCGTTTCATGCCAGGGGATATTGAGGCGGCGGTCGTTGCCCCACGAAAATTTCGAATCGACCACGACACTTTTCGGCATTATACTGCTGCTATCGCGATCATCCAGGCTCAGATCAGCATCGCGACTGACAGCCTGGTAGCCAAACAGGCGATCGTCCAGGGTGAACTCGCGGTCGATGGCCTTCGCGTAAGGATCGATCAGCAGCTTTGCGGGATTAAAGCGACTCCCATTGACAGGTTCGTACGGCCCGTGCACGCGGTAACCGTAGCGCTGGCCAGGCCGGATGGCAGGCAGATAGATATGCCAGACCTGGTCGGTTTGTTCGGTGAGCTGGAATCGTGCCGTTTCATTGTTTCCGTCGGTGCCGCCGAACAAACAGAGTTCCACACCGGTGGCATTTTCCGAAAACAGCGCAAAATTCACCCCGTCGCCATCATAGCTCGCACCAAGCGGATAAGGGACTCCAGGCCGCGGCTTCATTTGGGTAATTTTTCACGATGCAGCCTGCCTGCGGCAAGGGGGAGATTCCTCGCCGCGGCCGCCTATGCTCCAAACAGCTGGCGGGCGTTGTGCTGCAGGATTTGTTCAACTGCGCCGCCGTCGAGCCCGGCCTCGCGAATGTAGGAAAATGTTTTGCTATAGCTCTCATAATCCAGCAGCACGGGATAGTCACTGCCGGTCACGAGATGCGCCGGGCCGAACGTTTCGCAGGCGCAGCGCAGAGCCGCGTGCGAGCCATGGCTCACGGTGTCGTACCAGAATCTGCGCGCCGTCATACTGGGCTTTTCGGGCAGTTCGCGGTTCATTGCCGCGACCTGATTGTCCATGCGATTGAGCAGCATTGGGATCAGGCCGCCGAGATGAGGCACGATTATTTTTATGCCGGGATAACGATAGGGAATCTGGCGCACGATCATGTGCAGCACGACGACGGTATCTTCGATGGTCGTGCCGGCCGCACCCTCGAGTCCGAAATCGGTGATTAGCGGTGAACAGATGCCATTGACCATCGGATGGAAGAACAACACCGCGCCACGCCGGTTCATTTCCTGGTAGAGCGGCTCGAATTCTTTCTCGGTTACCGAGCGATTCAAAATTGAGCAGCCAAAGGTGATTCCTGCCATCTCCAACTGGTCGAGTCCACGTTCCATCTCGCGCAGCGATGCCTCTACATGGGGCAGGGGCAGAGAGGCGTATGCCTTGAAGCGATGGGGCAACCGATGAGTCAATTCGGCGTAGCCGTCGTTGAGGATACGCACTGCTTCACGCGCGTCTGTTTCATTTTCCAGGTAGGGCATGAGATTGGACGGCGATAGCACCTGCATATCAACTTGCGCTTCATCCATCTGCTGGATGCGCTCGTCAAGCGTACTGCCCGTGAGAACGGCGAGCAGCTGCCGACCGTGTCGCGCCATCACTTCAGCGTATCGATTCGGAAATTGATGAGCATGAACATCGATTAGCATGTTCGTGTACCAGTCATCTCAGCCAGGCCTCAGGATGGGGCTCTTCCTAGTCGCGCCCATTACATCTCGGTAGAGATGCCGATCCGTTTTCGGAATTCAGAGCCATGCACGAAGACGATGAGCGGAGCATCTTCGGCACCGCAGGCGAGGTAAAAAGTCGTATGCCGGGGCGACTTGGCAACGTTTTTCGGTGACCGGGTATATCATGGGTGCCTCCCCCCGCAAGGTCCCTCAACTAACCGGCGTATTACAGAGCGAATCCGTAGAGCCGCGCGGTATTTTCCCGGATTATCTTGCGGCGATCATTCTCCGGCAGTGCCTGGAAGTCGCGTTCGATGGCTTCGCGCGAATGAGGCCAGGTGGCAGCCTGATGTGGATAGTCGGTCGACCACATGAAGTTGTCTCGGCCTGCCGGAAAATGACTATAGGTTTGCAGCCCCTCCGGATCTTCAATAAACGTCGCGTAAACTTGGCGTGCAAAATACTCACTCGGCTTAAGTGATAATTTTATAGTGTAGCCTTGCTTCCAGCGCCGATAATATTTGTCGGCACGCTGCATCAGGAACGGCACCCATCCTATATCATTTTCAGCCGAGACTATTTTCAAACGTGGAAATCGTTCCAGCACACCACCGAATATAATAGTCAGTATCGTGTTCTGCACATCAAGTGTACGCGCGACAGCACGGGTGTAGAACAGGCCACGATCAGTCTCCGCCAAAGTGTCGCGCCGCGCGGTTCCCAGATGGAGCGACAGCGGCATCTCGTGCTCCTGCGCTACCGCCCACAAGCGATCATAGTCGGGGAAATGATACGGCCGCTCGTCGGGCGGCGCCGCCCAAATCAACCCGCCTTTCAAGCCGATTTTTCGGCAACGGGCGAGTTCTTCTGCACCTGCCTCCGGATCGTACAGCGAGATCAGACCGAGACCAGCGAAGCGCGTCGGCGCGTAGCCGACGAATTCCGCCAACCAGTCGTTGTAGGCACGGAAGCAGGCCTGCTGAAATTGGGGCTCCTCAATCCGAAATAATGAAAAGCCAAAGGTGGTGTAAAGCACTGCGCACTCGACTCCGTCGAGCTCCATATCTTTGAGCCGCGCCGCCGGATCCCATCCGCCGGGCCGGGCGCTATCGAGGCCTGACTCTAGGAATTTTTCATCGAAAGTCTGGCCGGCGGCAAAAACGCCGGCGACACGCATATTATTGTGCTCGTCGATGACAAAAAATTCGCCTTTCTGCCCCTTGTAGTTTCGTACGATGCGCGGCGCGCGGTCACGGAAGCGTCGGTCGAGCCGCTCGGCCCACAGTGCTGGTGGCTCGCACATGTGGGCGTCGGCATCCATGATCCTGTAGGAATCCATGTCTCTGACCTCCCGTTACTGATCGGTCCGCACACGGCGATGATGGCGCTATTTTGGCGGTGCAGACAAGGTTCTCTTTGGCGCAGTTTTTCCGAACTGCGTGATTTATGAGCCTGCCGATAATCGGCCTTTAGCGCGGTATACTCGCCTGATGCAAGGATGCTGATTTGCCCGAGCTTGACGATCTCCCGTCGCCAGCCATTTGGTTTGGGTCGTGCGGCCGCGGACCAAGCAGATCATTGAGTTTGTCCGGGCCGACGGTTTCCTCCTCCAGGAGCACTTCGACCAGACTATCCAGGTGTTGGCGGGAATCACTCAGCTGCTGCCGAACCTGCTCGTGACTCTGTTCGAGCAAGCATCTGACCTCCAAGTCTATCTCGGCCGCGGTCGCCTCGCTGTAATCCGGCTTTTGCGCCAGCTCGTAACCTAGGAACGGCTGCTGCTCATCTGACCGGAAGGCAACCAGACCGAGCTTACCCATTCCCCATCGCGTTACCATCCGGCGCGCCAGGCGGGTTGCCTCCAGCAGGTCGTTCTCCGCTCCGGTGGTCACATCGCCGAAGACAATTTCCTCGGCAGTGCGTCCGGCCAGCATCACCGCCAGCCGCGCATACAGATATGAGCGGGTCAAATTGTGGCGCTCCTCGCCAGGCACTTGCTCAGTAACCCCCAGGGCCTGCCCGTGGGGCACGATCGTGACTTTCTGCACTGGGTCGGCGTCCGGAGTGAACCAGGCGACGATCGCGTGACCTGCCTCGTGATAGGCGATGAGCCGCCGTTCCTTGGGCTCGATGAGCTGCGGATGGGCCGCACCAAGGCGGATTTTGTCATGCGCCTCCTCGAAATCGGCCGTCGTGACCGTCCCTCTGTTATGGCGTGCCGCGGCTAATGCGGCCTCGTTGCACAGATTGGCGAGGTCAGCACCGCTGAAGCCGATGGTCATACTGGCCAAGGTCTGGAAATCTATATCGTCGGCGCAGCGCATTGGACGCGCATGAATACGCAGGATCTCCTCCCGGCCCTTGCGATCGGGTAATCCGATCACGACTTGGCGATCGAATCTCCCTGGACGCAGCAGAGCCGGGTCCAACACATCAGGCCGGTTGGTGGCTGCCAAAATGATGACTTCCTGACGAGGGTCGAAGCCGTCAAGTTCGCCCAATAGTTGGTTGAGCGTTTGTTCGCGTTCGTCATTGACCGTCCCCACACCGGCCCCGCGGCGACGCCCGACAGCATCCAACTCATCGATGAACAGTATGGCGGGAGCTGCTTCCTTCGCCTGGCGGAAAAGGTCGCGCACTCGGCTGGCGCCAACGCCGACAAACATCTCGACGAATTCGGACGCATTGATTGAGAAGAACGGCACCCCCGCCTCGCCAGCCACCGCCCGCGCCATCAGCGTCTTGCCCGTTCCAGGCGGCCCAACCAACAGAACACCCTTAGGGATCCGTGCTCCCAACTCGTGGTATTTTCCCGGATTGGTCAGAAAGTCGACTTCTTCCTGCAGCTCCGCCTTGGCTTCGTCGGCACCCGCTACATCGGCGAACGTTACCCTCGGCTGTTCGGACGAATAGCGCCGCGCCCTCATCCTGCCGAAGCCGAACATGCCGGATTGCGCCCGGCTGCTCTTGCCCGCCATCCACCAAAAGAATCCGATCAGTAGCAGCATCGGCATCCAGTTAACCAGGATGGAGACCAACCAGGAATTGCCAGGCGATGACGAAACATCCACTACGACATGATGGGCTTCGAGCAAAGCGATGAGATTTGGGTCGCCGACCGCGCTTGGAAAAATCGTGCGAAACTTGGGATAGCGGATAGGCGCCGTTTCGGCGGCGCCTGCGGCCTCACCAGCAGAACCGGCTGCTTTACCTGTTCCTTGAGAATAAGTGCGTGGCTGCGCTGGCAGCGGGGCTGCCGCGACCGGTCGCGCCTTTTGCTTCTCCGGCCACAGCAGCGGTCTGACAAAATCGCCGGTTATGTCATCAGCGACAATATGTACCTTTGAGACATTGTCGGTTCGTACCTGAGCGAGAAAAGTCGAGTAGGGGATATTGACTATATCTGATTGCGATGGCCACCAGGCGAAAAGATTCCAGGCCAACAGTGCGGCGAAGATCAACCACCAGAACAACAAGTTCTGCGGCAACTGCTGGCGCGGGTCGGTGCCTCGCGGCGACTGCCGTCCATTCAATTTGCCTGGTCGCTGTTTTGGCTCGGGTGGTTGCATCGAACACAATAGATGACCGTGCCGTTCAGCGCGCTATGTCGGCGCTGCTCGCACTGTCAGTACCGGTACGGTGGACTCTCGCACGACACGCTCGGCGATACTTCCCAAGACCAAGTGCTTGAGCCCTCGCCGGCCATGCGTAGCCATGACCACGAGATCGGCTCCCAGCCGCTGCTGCGCGGCAATGATCAAATTGCCCGGCTCCCCAATTTCGACGGCCAGCTCAAGCTTAACCCCCGCAGGTATATTCTGGGCACACTGTTCGAGTCGGCCGCGCGCGTGTTCGATTTGCGAATCGTAAAAGTCCTTGCCGGCGTAACCCTGGGCCGCTCCCTGGGTGGTCAGCGGATTTATGTGCAGGACGTGCAGCAGATAGAGAGTTGCGCCGGAATTTGCCGCGAGCGCCGCGGCGTGCGCGAGCGCGTTAACCGAGTTGGGGTCGAAGTCAATCGGACATAGAATTTTGCTATACGGGAAGGGCAATCGAGAATCTCCCTATGCCGATCATGCACAATCATATTATCATCCAAAGTCCCGCATAAGCGAAACTTAACCTGCGGGCTATGACAGCGCCTCCGGGTCCGCGTTACGGCGAGCGAAATTGACTGTGTGCCCGCGTGCTCGCTTGTCGGGCTGTCAGGGGGTTTACCTAACGCCGGCGAGTTGTCCATCGTCTATCTCGACCAGCATCCCGCCCAACGTGGGATGCCAGTTCATCGGGCACATTGTGCGGGTCGATCACGGTCGCGCTGCTCATGAGCTGCTGACCGAGGTTCATTGCTGCTCCGGCAGTCGTTAAATCCGGTGGGCGAGATGCCTATTGCTCGAAAAAGCGGCGCGGGTTGTCTACCATCATCGTGTTGATCTTTTGTTCCGGCACGCCGGCTTTGCGCAAAGCCGGCAAGATATTCTTAAAGATATGCGTCGGCTCCCAATTCTTGATGGTCTCCATTATTTCTGGCGATAGACCGAGACCGCGCCCCAGGATGCACGCGACCGAATCGTGCGACAGGACAATCTGCCGATCGAAGCCTACACCCAAAAGACCAATGAGAGACGCTAACCGCAAACGGTCCGGTTGTAGAAACTCCAGTCCGAAGCGATCGAATCCCAGGTAGCACCCGCGATCCAGCATGGCGGTATGATAGCGCAGGTCGGCCGAGCCACAGCTGTGGCCGATGATCACCTTGGCAAGATCGACACGCTCGGATTCAAAAATATCGAGCTGCTCCCGCCCCATCGTTCCATCATCAGTGTGGGTGGTGATCGGCGCGCCAGTCCGTTTTGAGGCGCGCGCCGCCGCCCGCAGGCATTTTTCTTCGTACTCGGTGATATGGTCCTTGCCAGTGGCGCATTTAATCAAGGCCGCCTTGATCCCGGTCTCGCCGACTCCTTCCGTCAACTCCGCGGTGTAAATCTCGGCGATTTCGTCCGCCGAACGCTGCTTCATATAAACGGTGTTGCCCAGATCCTCTTTGTAGAGGCCGGTCGTACAGATAATGTTCACGCCGCTGGCATCGGCTGCCTCCGCCATGAAGACTACGTCGCGCCCGATGTCGTTGGGACAGGGGTCCAGAAAAGTGCTGAGGCCGAGGTCTTTGAGTTGCTTCAGCCGCTGGACTGCCTGTTTGAGCGCGGTCTTGCGATCGAAGCGCGGCGCTTTGCAATCAAGTTCCCATCCAGCCCATCCAACGAGCAAATGCTCGTGCATCAAGGTCGTTCCGAGCTTGTCTGTGCTGACGGTTCCGGTCACCGTGTTGAGAGTTTTCATTTTCTCGACTCCTTTGCGCTGAGGGTTGACTTTGATCGAACGCGGTTCAACGCGCGCCCTCGTAAACGAAACTCCGGTCGAGCTGGTCCAGGCTCGGACAGCCAATCTGTCCCATTGTCAGGTCGATTTCCCGGCGCAGAATGCTGATAGCCTTGCGCACGCCCGCGATTCCGGCTGCCGCAGCACCATAGAGGGTAGCGCGCCCGACGAAGACAAAGCGTGCTCCCAGCGCCAGCGCGATCAGGATGTCAGCGCCTCGGCGGACGCCGCTGTCGAGCATTAGCGTTACCCGATCGCCGACGGCTTCCCGAAGCGAAGGGAGCACTTCGATCGAAGCAGGTGCGCGGTCGAGTTGCCGTCCGCCATGATTCGACACGATTATGCCGTCAACGCCGAGGTCGGCAGCGCGGACAGCATCGTCCTTGTGCAGAATGCCCTTGACAACCAGATGGCGTGGCCAAAGCTTGCGGAATTTTTCGAGGTCGGCCCAAGTTGCCACCGAGGGCATTTGTGAGGAGACAAAATCCGCGACCTGATCTGCGTTGGATCCGGGCGGAGCGTACTGGGCCCAATTTTCCATCAGCGGTGTGCCGTGCCGCAGATAACCTGCCATCCAGCCTGGATGGGTCAAAGCTTCGAGCATAATCGGCAATGACATCTTGAGCGGCCGCCCGAAGCCGTTGCGAAGATTGCGCTCCCGCTTGGACGCCACCGGCACGTCGACCGTCAACACCAGCGTGCTCAACCCGGCATCGCGTGCGCGCCGAATCAGGTCTTCGGAAATTTTGGCGTCGCGCGCTACGTACAGTTGATACCAGGTGTGGGTCGGCGCGAGCCGCGCCGCAGCTTCGATTGAGCCGGTGCTGGCGCCTGACATGATGAATGGGATATTCGCTGCTGCCGCCGATTGTGCCAGCATCAGATCAGCGCCCGGGCGAAAGAGTCCGGCCGCGCCGGTGGGCGAGATTCCGAAGGGGCTGGCATAGACCCGGTCGAACAGCTTGGCGGTCTGGTCACGCTGAGCAATATCGACCAGGTAGCGCGGCATCAGGCAGAAGCGCGCGAACGTCGACTCGTTGCGTGCAATTCCAAGCTCGTCTTCCACGCCACCCTCGATAAAGTCGAAGGCGACTTTGGGCAGGCGCCGCCGCGCCATCTGATGAAGGTCTTCGATATTAACCACCTTTTCGAGCTTCATCTTTGCCCTCACACCACAACGCTAACGAATAAGTGAATCATCATAGCGAGCATCGTCAGCGCCCCGACCGTGAACGCAATCGTGCGGCCGGGCTGAATCGCGTTGAGATAACAAATCGTATGAATTATCCGCGCGGCCATAAACACGAGGCAGTAGATCACAAATGCGCTGCCGGAGAGGCTCGCCGACACATAAATCCATGCGATGATTAAAAAGATGGGGATGTTCTCGAGGTCGTTGCGCCAGGCCTTGCTCGCGCGTTCAACCGCTGGAGCCTCCGTGGACGCTAGCTGAGCACCGAATGTCTTGGCATCTTCGGGATTGGTAAAGACTCCGGCGCTAACGCGCGCGCGGCCCTGTGCGATGGAAATCGCGGCCATTTTGAGAGCGAGTACGATTGCGGTGATCGCGTACATTCGAAGCAGCATAGGCCTTCTCCGCATTCTACAGGCCGCGATTGGCTTACGGCATCAAATCCCGAAGCCGTGGCTTGCGCCCAGCGGCCGGCCTTTCATATGTCGATTCGCTCGCCGTTACATACATCCGAATTGGCGCGCCGTAAACCTTCTAAAGGTTCCTACTAGCGCGGGGCCGCCCCTTTTGACATCCTTGGCCGTCATTCTCGTAATTTTTTGCCCAGCGTGATAACTCCAGCGAACATCGGCCGAGGCTTTAATGCCGCGGTACCCTTGCGCGGGCCACATCATTACGGAGGCTCACAATGGAAGAAATAGTCCGAGTTAAATTGCAGCCTTTGGATAGGGAAACATTTCGTGCCTACGGTCAGGTGCTTGGCTTGAAAAGCCCGGTCTTTCCCGAAGTCGACGAAGGCAGCCCCGTCATGATCATGGCGCGGCTGAAACGCGCCGCCAACAACATGCGCCTGGACCAAATGGCCGTCCATTTCTCTTACAACCAGACCTTTATCCCGCTCAAAGGCTCGATGGCGCTGGTGGTCGCGCCACCTCCGCGCAATCGCGATGCAGGCGCGAACAACTACGAACTCGATTATGACAAGCTGGCCGCCTTTGTTCTTGAGCCGGGAGACGCGGTCAACATCGACCGCGGTACCTGGCACACGGCTGTGCCGTTGGGCGCGGAATGCCTGCTGCTCAGCGGAACGCGCAAAGGTGCAGAGCAACAGCCCGCGGTCAAGGCCGGTGAAATAGAGGGAGGACAAATACCGGTCGCTTCCGATCCGGCAGCGAAAAGTGCCAGCCCATACATCGAGTATGTCGACCTCAGGAAACGCAATCTCGTTATAGCGCTCGAACTATAAGAGGAATGCGCGAGTTGCAGTGCATGACCTTCGCGGATATCGCAGGGTTTCGCGCGATGGTCTCAATTGCGGCATCGTTTACGCGCCACCATTCTGATTCCGGAGCCGCGCACTGGGCTACGTCCGGTAAATGGGTATGACTTTGTCAGCGAAGCTGCGCACCCAGGCGCGGTCAGCCGGGCCAACCGAAAAGACGATGTGGGTCACGCCTGCGGCGGCGTAGGCATCGACCTGGCGGCGCGCATCGTCGAGCGCAAAGGTGCCATCCACCAGGACCGATTTCTCGATTGTGGCCGGGTCACGGCCAATATGCCCGCAGTGCTCTTCAAGTCGCGCCACCTTGGCGCGGAAGACCTCTGGAGAACCGAATGAATTCCACATCTGGGCATGCTGTGCGACGATGCGCAGCCCGACCTTTTCGCCACTTGCACCGATCAGTATCGGCGGGTGGGGCTTTTGCAGCGGTTTGGGATTGAAGCTCGCATTCTCCAGTTTGAAATACTTGCCGCTGAAATTTGCCCGTTCCTGGCTCCACAACAGCTTAATCATCCTGAGTGCTTCGTCGAGCCGCCGCAACCGGCCGACGGTAGTATGAAACGGAACGCCATACTGCTGATGCTCAAGCTCGAACCACCCCGCGCCCAACCCGAAAATCAGCCGGCCGCCGCTGATAATATCCACTGTCGTCGCCACCTTGGCCAGCACCGCTGGATGGCGGTAGGTGTTGCTCGTTACCATCAGGCCCAGGCGCACCTGCCGGGTCGCCAGTGCCAGCGCCGCGAGCGCCGTCCAACCTTCAAGACAGGGTCCGGTCGGATCGGAAAAGATAGGCAGGAAATGATCGAACCCCCATGCAGTGTGGTAGCCCAGGCTATCGATCTCCTGCCAGAGCGCGAGCAGTTCCGGCCAAGCGGCGTGTTGTTGCGGGGTCTGGATACCGAAGCGGATTGGATAGCTGGTCATTTCGCACCGTGTTGCTATTCGTGCCAGTTAATTCCCGCATAATTGAACACGAAATAAAATGAAAGGGTCTTGTCCTCACCGCAACCCGGCGCGTGGCGCGCTAAGGCGTTCCGGTCGTGCTGATGCGGCCGATCGACTCGATGGCACGCTACCCGGATGATATCGGCAGCGCCGCCATGAACGTCGGTGCCTCGCCGCCGACCTAGGACCTGCTTTTCCTCACAATTGAGAGAGAGCGGATGGCGCCGGAATCGGTCCGCAAGCTCCAGACGAAAAGCCTTGCGACGCCCGGAAGGGTAAGGCGGGGCTCCCCAAGCTGGCTTCACCGTATCGGTTATCTACGCCAACCTGTTATTCATGACTATCCGTGGCGAGTGGATCTATGAAGCGGCCGCCGGCGCGGATATCCCTTCCGACCGGATCGTCGCGGGAAGCACTCGAGGGCTGGAGGACGCTCAGCATGAGCTTATACAAGGCGGACCAGAGGCGCGTTGTAAAGGGCTTTTTGAGAAAGTGTTCCACTCCGGACAGTTGTCGCCTGCGCGGACAGCGAAGGGTGTTAATGTTGCTAGTCGCGCTCGCGAACCTGACGGTATGCGCTAACACTATGCTGGCACAGAGCGGCGGGAACCCGATTGTCCCCTATGATAAGGGAGCTGGGGCGAAGCAGTTCAGGGAGTATTGTGCTCAATGCCACGGTATTGACGGGACTGGTAACGGCCCCGTCGCCTCTGAGTTGAAGCGGAAACCAGCCAACCTGACGGTTTTGTCGAAGAACAACAACGGAGTCTTCCCAACGAGCGAAGTGCACGATTTTATTGTCGGAACCCGGGCAATTCCTTCCCATGGCACCCGTGAGATGCCAGTGTGGGGATACGCGTTCATGTTCCGGCCGGGTGCGCTTGCAGGACCCTTCGTGCCGGTGCTCACTCCTCAACAAGTCGAAGGCAAGGTCAATGTGCTCGTGGATTACGTGAAATCGATCCAGCGCAAATGACTCGTCTCGAAGCCGAAGATCGGCATAGAGGAAAACTGGATATCAGCAGGGCGTGGAAGGAATCGATTCGGACTGATTCCGAAAAAGTGAACCCAGGATCCATTCGAAT
>Ga0306920_100003535_pt1 | contig 19837 bp, 18 predicted proteins | sample flu12Cox44000170_FD_204666 | JGI IMG/M metagenome (GOLD analysis project Ga0306920, IMG submission 204666) | Lab enrichment of tropical soil microbial communities from Luquillo Experimental Forest, Puerto Rico - flux4day.12C.oxic.44.000.170 (v2)... | ecosystem: Environmental > Terrestrial >... | reverse complement strand
GCCCGGCCGCCCACCCGAGCGGGGCCACCAGCGCGGCGCTGGCCGCTATCCGCGACCACAGCGGCGGTATCTCGCCGGGACGCTGCCGGGCCCGGGCCACCGCCTCGGACGCGGCCATCGCGGCCGCCCCGGCGGCCGCGCCCAGGCCGGCCGCCCGCGCTCCCCGGTGGCCGGCCAGGGCCGCGCCGGCCACGCCGCCGATAAGGCCCGCGGTGATGATCTGGCCCGCCCGGTCCCGTGCCGCTCCCGGCCCCGCCGCTGCCATCCCCACAACGTACCGGTCCCGCCTGGCCCGAACGTTACGGCGCCCTGATCACTCCCGACGGGAGGATGCGAGCCGCGGTCGGGCCGAAGTCCTCCGCGGACAGCCGGGCCATGAAGGCCACGGAACCGCCGCCCGGCACGGGCTGGCCCTGGCCGACGAACTGGACGGGGTAGACCCGGGCGCGCACGAAACGGCCGTCCGGTGACAGCGTCACGTGCAGGATGGCGCTCATGTCGAGATCCCCGGTCATGCCGAAGTTGTCGTAGCCGACGAAGTTGCCGAGGCTGTAGGCGATGAGGCGGCCCTGGTAGAACTGCATGCCCCGCAGCACGTGCGGGCCGCTCGCGATGACCAGGCTGGCCCCGGCGTCGATGGCCATGTGAGCGAAGGCCTCGGCGTTGCCCCGGTCCTCACCGAGGTAGTGCTCCTCGCGCCCGGTCACGTGGTCGGCGTCGGCGCCCTCGGCGCCGGCGTGCATGTAGACGACCACGATGGGCGCCTCCCGGGCGGCCCGCTGCACCAGCGCCCGCGCCGCGGGCAGGCCGAGCAGGTTGGCGTCGTAGTCGTAGGGGGCGAACGCCGCGAACGCGACCTTGATCCCGTTCGCCGTGACCACGGTGATCTCGCCGGGTAGCCCGGTCTGGGTCAGGCCGGCGCGGTGGATCGTACGCACGGTCTGCGCCCGCCCGGCGGCGCCGAAGTCGAAGGAGTGGTTGTTCGCGTCGTTCAGGACGGTGAATCCCGCCTCCTTGAAGAACCGGATGTAGCGCGGCGGGTTCTTGAACGCGAAGCAGTCCGGGTGCGAGGGGCCCGGGCCGCACTTGCTGGTCGTGGCCGTGGTCAGCGTGCCCTCGAGGTTGCCGAAGACGATCTGGGCTCCCGATCCGAGCCTGCGCTTGACCGCGTCGAGGTATGTCCCCGGGTCCGGCGCCAGGTCCGGTGGGTTGCCCAGCATCATGTCGCCGACCGCCGTGAGGGTCACCAGGGTGGCGGCCGGGGCGGGGGGCTGCGGGGCGTGCGTAGTGGCGGTGCTCGGCGGCGACGCGCTGGCGGCCGGCGCTGGCTTCGGCGCGGGAGCGGCCGGGGCACAGGCCGCGCCGAACAGGCCCGCCAGGCCGAGCAGGGCGGCGAACCGCACGGCCGCCCGGCCGGGCCCCGCCGCCGGCCGGGCCCGGTGGCCGCGGGCGGCCCTGGCGCCGCGCCGACCCGTGACCGCTCCGCCCCCCACAGGGCCAACCTACTGACAACGGCCGCGCCACCAGGGTGTTCTGTTTCAAGTCGGCGCGCCAAGGCGCGATCCGGCATCAGGGCAGCGGCAGTCCGGGGAGGCACACGTTCATCTTCACGACCCCGGCGCCCGCCCCTCCGGTGAACTTGGCGAAGTCGGAGATGAAGATCTCCGTCCGGTCGCCGCGGACGGTGCCGAAGGCGATGTCCGACGGCGAGAACAGCGGGTCACCCGCGGCGAAGGACGCGAGTACCCGGAGCCTGCCGCCGGGACCGACGCGCACGATGTCACGTTCGGCGTTCGCGGCCACGTAGACGTTGTCCCGGATGTCCAGGGCCATGCCGTCGGCGCCCCACAGCACGCAGGCCGGGCCCGCGTACACGCCGGCGGGTCCGGCCCGGCCGTCCCGCTTCACCGGGATGCGGACGACCGTCCCGAGCGTGGTGTTGTTCACGAACATGGCGGTGCCGCGGGCGTTGAAGGCGATCCCGTTCGCGCCGAGCGGCAGCCCTGAGGGGTGCACGACGCCGCACGGCCCGGGGCCGGTGGTGCCCTTCAACAGCGGGCTGGCCGACCAGGCCGTGACGGACCCGTTGCGGGAGATGCGGTAGATCACGCCACCCAGCGACTCTGACACGTACAGGTTGCCGCGTCGGTCGAACGCCAGGCCGTTCGGAACGCCGGGTAGCGGGGCGAACAGGGCCGGGGCGCCGCCGTCGGCCGGGACGCGCCAGATCCCGCTGCCCACCACGGCGAGGTAGGCGTTCCCGTGGGCGTCCAGCCGGACTCCCAGCGACGCGGTTCCGGCCGGGATGGTGGCGAACGTCGATTGCGCCCCGTCGGGAGCGATCTTCAGGATCTCCCTCAGCGGGTTCAGCGAGAGGTAGATGTCGCCGTGGCGGTCGAGCGTGATGCTCTCGGGAAGTTGCGGGTCCGTGAGGCTCACGATGCGGACGACCCGCGACCCCGGGTGCGCGCTGGCCGGGGGGGCCAACGCCAGCGCTGACGCGGTCGCGGCCAGGGTGCAGACGAGGGTCACGAGTAAAGCGCGGGGGTTTCGTCGGTTAATGGTCATTGCCAGCCCTTCAGACGGATAGCCCATGAATTATCCGGCCTTCCGCCCGGCGGCCATCCCCCTAGGGGAAACCGGTAGCCGCCCACGCTCAGCCGCGGGTCCGTACCGTCGGCTGGCACGACGAGTTCCACGCCCCGGCCGAACGACATCGGTCCCGCTCGCGTGGTTCATGTAAACGGGGAGGCGCGCAGATGTCAGATGTACGGCCGGCGCTGGTTGATCTCGTATTGACCGAATGCCACCCAGGGGTGGCGTCGTATGAGGCGACCATTCTCGACCTGGCCGCCCGCGGCTTCCTCGGCATCAGCGGCGGGCCGGACGGGCTGCGGGTCACGCTGACCAGGCCGCCCGTCGTGGACGGCCTGGCCGACTACGAACAGCAGGTCCTGCGCGACGTGCGGGCCCGGCTCGCGGGTGCCAACGGCGCGCCGCTTGCGGCGCTCGCCGGGGCCTGCGGCCTGGATGTGGACGGCATCTGGAAGCCGTTCCGGGACAAGCTGCTCGCCGAGGGCAGGCGCCTCGGGATCTCCCGGAAGAACCTGTGGGCCAGGCCGGCGGGCATCCTCTTCCTGTTCGTGATCTCCATCCTGATCGCGTTCCTGGTTGGGTTCGTGCCCCATCTGGTATGGCACGTCAGCGTCGGCGAAGCCGTGTTCATCGGGTTCCTCTCCTGGTTCCCCGTGGCCAAGGTGCTGGAGGCCTGGGGCGCGGACGTGCTGACCGCTGCGGGCGCCGCGCTGGCCGCCCAGTGGGAGCGTGAGCGGGCCGTCCTGGCCGCGGCCGGGCCCTTCCCCCGTGGCCTGGACCAGGCGTCGCTCGAACGGCACGCCTTCGCGGTCGCGGCGGGCGCAGTACCGGGCACGCCCGCAGGCAGACCGCCGCGCCGGGCGGGCCGGACCACCGGGACCGCGGCCGGGCCGCCGCCGGAGACCAGCAAGTGCCCCGCCGAGATCTGGTCATCGTTCTCGGGAACCTGGCGTCAGGTCACCCCCGAGCCGAGCGAGGGCCTGGGCTCCGGCGGACCCGAGCCCGGCATGATGTTCAGCTTTGCCGGGATCACGCTCGCGATGACCGTCGTGGCCGTGCTGATGACCATCAATACCATCTTCCTGGTCCCGGTGACGCTGGCCATGGTGGCGGTGGCCGTCGTCCTCGCCGCGCAGGGCATGGGCACGGTCAGCCGCCGCTCTGCGATGCCGAAGACCGCGACGTTCGACGGCCAGGTCATCGCTCGCTGGCAGGAGGAAGTGGAGGACACCGAGGGCAGCGGGATCGCCCGGCGCGCCGTGATCGACGACGGGCAGCGCGCGTGGATTTTCTCCCCATCGCACCTCTACCAGATGGTTACGGTCGGTGACCTGGTCACGGTGACGTTCAGCCCGCGCACGGGAGAACTGCAGAAACTGACGGTCACCGCCCGGCAGTAGCGCCGCGGCAGCTAGAGGTGATGCGCCGCCAGGTGCGCCCCGAGGGCGTCGTAGCCGAAGTCAGCCGCGGGGTCACGCCACACCGAATGGGCGTGGTTCGCCTGGCGCTGGGTGTTGTCGTACTCGATGAGCAATCCCGGGCCCTGCAGCCGGTAGTAGCACGGCCGGCCTGGTTCGATGGGCCCGGCCCAGGCCACGTGGACCGCGTCCAGCACGCCGTCGTCCTCATAGCCGGCCTGCGGCGACAGGCCGTCCGGGACCCGCCCCAGGTAGGTGGCCAGCAGCGCGCGCAGCTGTTTCCGCTGCCCTAGGTCGAGTTCCCGGGCCGGCAGGCCCTTCGGGGCGGCGGTCAGGGCAAGCTGCCGGTAGTCGTCGGCATCGTAGCCGGAGGCCTGCTCGGCGGCGGCGTCCATCCGGGCCACCCTCTCGGCGAGGTCCGGCTCGGTGAACGGCGCGCGCCACACGTCACGGAGGTACAGCATCCGGTCGCCGTCCGCCAGAGACGCCCGGTTGCCGCCGATGATGTCTGCCGGCGCCCGGTCGAGCAGGGTCGCGCGGGCGGCCCGCCCGGGGTCGAGCGACCGGACCAGCTCACGGGCCAGGTCCTCGGCTCCCGCCAGCGGGCGCAGCGGCGCGGGCCCCAGCAGCGGCGAGACCGCCGGGTCGGCGCCGAGGAAGCACGGGGTCGTCGAGCGGACCATGCCGTCGACGACCAGGTTGTTCAGCGAGACGTGGTGGCCGCCAAAGCGCCAGCCCCACGGCGCCGCGCCGCCCGGCTCGCCGAATACCCGCAGGTAGTAGAGGCCAGGGTCACGGCCCCGCTCGCGGCCCCAGTCGACGGACCAGCCCTCGACCTGATCGAGCACGTTGTCCAGCCCGATGATAGTGGCGACGGTGACGTACCCGGCGGTGGAGAGCCCGGAAGCGACCAGCTGGTGGGCCAGGCGCTGCTGGCCTGGCCGCTGTGCGCCGAGCGTCAGGCCGCCGTGGTCGGTGGGGGTGTAGAACCAGCGCCTGCGCTCGGCGTCCGACTCGCCGTCAGGGCTCGGCGCGCCGCCGGTGGCCACCGCGCGCTGCGCCGGCTCGAGCGCGTCGAGCCAGGCGGCCGCCGCGGCGGCCATGCGCGCCGCGACTTCCCGGGCCGCGTCATCCCGGCTCGTGGCATCCCGGCCCGCGGCCGTTCCGGTGGTGTTCACCCCGGCCTCCTTCCGGTGAATCCCGCGGGCGCGGCCCGCCCGGCGTGTCCCTCCCAGTCTCCCCGGCCGTGCCGCGGCCCCGCCAGCCGGTGGCCGGCGGCGGGCCGGACGTCGGCATGGCGGTGCGTCAAGGCCGGCAACTGAGTGGCCGGGCTCAGGAACCTCGCGGCTCGCGCATGGTTCTCCGGTCGTCGGCCAGCCGCCGGGTGATGCCTTCCCGGTCCAGCCACTCCAGGAGCGGGATCACGACCCGGCGCGTCGTCTGCAGGGCCTGCCTGGCCTCGGCCGCCGTGAACGGTTGCGGCAGCCCGGCCAGGATCCGCGCCGCCCGGTCGGCCGCGTCGGGGGCCAGGATCACCAGGCCGGGCAGGCGGCGCAGCAGGCCGGCGCGCTCCGCCGCCGCGGCGGCCCGCGCGTCGAGCCCCAGCTCGCGCAGCCGTCCGGCGTCCGGCGCGCGGAACGGGGCGGCCGCCAGGTCGGCCCGTACCGCCCGGACCGCGTCAGCTACCTGCGGCGGCAGGCCGGCCTGGCCGAACAGCTCCGTGGTGCCGCCGGTGCCCGGCGGCCCGGTTCCGCCGGGGCGGTCACGGCTCAGGTACCCGCCGCTCGCGTGGAGCATCTCGCCGGCGCGGCCGACCGGGGGATCGGCGGCGAGGGCCTCGACCAGGGCGCGGTCGGGCAGGTCCAGCTCGGCCCGGGCCGCTTCCAGCGGCAGGCCGGGGGCGAGCGGATCGCGTGTCGCGTGCGCGGCGACCGCCGCGTCCAGGAGCCGGCGCAACCGATCCCAGTGCGCGGGGTCGGCCAGCCATTCGCCGCTGACCGGCGGTGGCAGGTCGCGCAGGCCCATGGCCGAGGCCTGGCTGGCCCGCAGCAGGAGGTGGCGGCGCAGCAAATCGGGTGTGGCCGGGGGCTCGGACCACGAGCTCAGTTCCTGCTCGGCGGCCGCGGCGGCACCCGTGCCGCGCAGCCGCGGCGGCGAGACATCGATCACGGTCGCGCCGAAGACCGGCCGCCCGCTGGCCTGCCCGGCGGCCGCGCCCGGGTCGCGCAGCAGCACCCGGTCGCCGATGTGCAGCGGCAGCGGGCGGTCCAGGCTCAGCCGGGCGAAACGGCCCCCCAGCGTTCGGACCCTGGCCACGGTGCGGGCCGAGCCGATGTGCATCGCGAGCCGGGACGGCAGCCGCACCGGGCCGGGCCGGACCGGGCCGGCCGGCCGCATCGGGCCGTGCGGCGGCCGGTGCTCCGCCGGACGCCGGGCCAGCCGGACGTCGATCACGCTGGTGACCGTCCAGCGGCCGGCCCGGATCAGGGCCATGCCGCGGCCCAGCTCCCGGGTGCTCACGCCGCGCAGGTTCAGGGCCACCCGGGCCACGCCGCTGACCTGGTCGGCCGGCGTGCCGAGCGACTGCACGCCCCTGACCCGCAGCGGGCGCAGGGACGGGGTGAGCACCAGCTCATCACCGGTACGCACGGTCCCGGCCGGCAGGGTCCCGGTGACCACGGTCCCGCTGCCCTTGATGGCGAACACCCGGTCCAGCCACAGGCGGACATCCCCGCGCGGGTCGGGCGCGGGCAGCCGCGCCGCGAGCCGGGCGAGCGCGGCGATCAGGTCGGGGAGGCCCTGGCCGGTGACCGCGCTGACCGCCACGGCTTCTGGCCCGGCGCCCTGGCCGAGGCTGGTGCCGGCGATCTGGAGCAGGGCCTGCCGCCGCGCGGGTGCCGGGTCGGCCAGGTCGGCGCGCGTGATCACCAGGATCCCGTGGCGGATGCCTAGGGCGTCGATGGCCGCCAGGTGCTCGGCCGACTGGGGCTTCCAGCCCCCGTCCGCGGCGACCACGAACATCACCGCGGGCACCGGGCCCGCGCCGGCCAGCATGTTGGTGACGAACCGCTCGTGCCCGGGCACGTCGACGAACGCGACCTGGCCCCCGGACGGCAGCGTCATCCACGCGAAACCCAGGTCGATGGTCATGCCCCGGCGCCGCTCGGCTTCCCAGCGATCCGGCTCCATCCCGGTCAGCGCGCGCACCAGCATCGACTTCCCGTGGTCCACATGGCCGGCGGTGGCGACGACGTGCACGGCCTACTCCGCGCCCGGCGGGGCCGCGGGCGCGGCGCCGCCGCGGGCCGTGGTGGCGAGCACCGCCGCGACCAGCCGCTCGTCGTCGGTCGGCGCGACGGCGCGCAGGTCGAGCAGGAGCCGGCCGCGCTCGATCCGGCCGATCACCGCGGGCACGCCGCCGCGGCGCACCGCCGGGCCGCACCGCAGGCCGGGCGCCAGCTGTTCGGGCAACGACAGCGCGGCGCTGGGCAGGCTCACGCCGGGCCCGCCGCCGCCCCCGGCCGCGGCGTCGGACGGCACCACCCGGCAATCGACGCCCGCGTCGGCCAGTTGCGCCGCCAGGGCCTCGGCGCGTTCCCGGACCGACGGCGCGGTGGCCGTCAGAGCCTGGGTGACCGGCGGAGAGGGGCCGGCCAGCGTCGCCTCCAGGGCGGCCAGGGTCAGCTTGTCCACCCGCAGCGCCCGGGCCAGCGGATGGCGCGCCAGGAGGGTGACCGTGTCCGCCGCGCCGAGCAGCAGGCCCGCCTGCGGCCCGCCCAGCAGCTTGTCCCCGCTGGCCGTGACCAGCCCGGCGCCCGCCCGCAGCCAGGAATCGGCGTCGGGCTCATCGGGCAGGACCGGGCTCGGCGCCAGCAGGCCCGACCCGATGTCGCCCACCACCAGCACCCCGAGGCGGGCGAGCTCGGCCACGCTGACCGACGCCGTGAATCCCTCGACCCGGTAATTGGACGGGTGCACCTTCAAGATGAACCCGGTGTCCGGCTCGGCCGCCCGCTGGTAGTCAGCCAGCACGGTGCGGTTGGTGGTGCCCACCTCGCGGATCCGGGCGCCGGTGGAGGCCAGCAGGTCAGGCAGCCGGAACCCGTCGCCGATCTCGATCAGCTCACCGCGGCTGACGATGATCTCGCGTCCCGCGGCCAGCGCGGTGGCCGCCAGGACCAGCGCGGCGGCGTTGTTGTTGACCACGTGCACGGCGCCGGCCGACGGGACCGCCCGGGCCAGGGCGCCCAGCGCGCCCGCGCCGCGGCGCCCGCGCTGGCCCGAGACCAGGTCGAACTCCACGTCGGTGTAGCCCGCCGCGGCGGCCACCGCGGCCCGCGCGGCCGCCGACAGCGGCGCCCGGCCGAGATTGGTGTGCACGATCACGCCGGTCGCGTTGATCACCGGGGTCAGGGTGGCGGCGGCCGGCGGCAGCGAGGCGGCCGCGGCGTCGGCCACCCCCGCCGGGCTGATGGCTCCCGACCGGGCCAGTTCCTGGGCGCGGGCCACGGCCGCCTTGACCAGCCCGGCGCCCAGCACCTCCCGCGCCGCGACCAGGCGCGGATCGGCCAGCACCACGTCGGTCCTCGGCACGTGACGGCGCGGGTCCACAACCGCGACCCTACGGCGTCAGCCCGGAGGAGACGACCCGAGGGTCTTGCGGAGGCGGACGGGAATCGAACCCGCCGGCGACGCGAAAACGCCGCCCACCGGTTTTGAAGACCGGGGGGGCCACCAGGCACCCGGACGCCTCCGCCGCCGAGGCTACCTGCGCTTGTACGACGGCCGCCATCCCGGTCGGCGGGCGGGCCTGGTGGCCATGGGGCCTGGCGTGCGAGGCACTAGATTCTGGCAGTGTGACCGATCCAGGGGTGTTCCGGCTGACCCAGTATGCGCGCGGCGGCGGCTGCGCTTGCAAGATCCCGCCCGGGGAGCTGGAGGAGACCATCGCGGCCCTCGTCCCGGACGGCCCGGGCACCGATCTGGTTGTGGGGGTCGAGCACGGCGACGATGGCGCCGTGGTGCGGGTCAGCCCGGTTCTGGCTGTAGTGGTCACGGCCGACTTCTTCACCCCGGTCGTGGACGACGCCTACACGTTCGGGCGCATCGCCGCTACCAACGCCTTGTCGGACATCTACGCGATGGGCGGCGAGCCGCTGGTCGCGCTGAACCTGCTGGGCTGGCCCCGGGACAAGCTGCCGACCGGGCTAGCCGCCGAAGTGCTGCGCGGCGGCCTGGACACCGGCCGCGCGGCGGGCTGCCTGGTCGCGGGCGGGCACAGCATCGACGACCCGGAGCCCAAATACGGCATGGCGGTGACCGGGACCGCCGACCCGGCCCGGCTGCTGCGGATCGACGCCGGGCGGCCCGGGCTGCCGCTGTGCTTGACCAAGCCGGTCGGCACCGGCGTGCTCAACGCCTGGCACAAGGCCACTGGCCATCTCAGCGCGGCCGCGGTACAGGTGATGACCACCCTGAACGATCACGCCAGCCGCCAGGCCCTGGCCGCCGGGATCAGCTGTGCCACCGACGTGACCGGGTTCGGCCTGCTCGGCCACCTGTTCAAGCTGGCCCGCGCCAGCGGGGTCACCGCGGTCATCGACTCAGCGGCGGTACCGCTGATCGAGGGCGCCGCGGCCGCGGCGGCCGCCGGGTACATCCCCGGCGGCAGCCGCCGCAACCTGGACTGGGTGCTGCCGCACACCGATCCCGGCACCGCCAGCCAGCAGGACCTGCTGCTGCTCGCCGACGCGCAGACCTCCGGCGGGCTGCTGGTAGCCGGGGAACTGCCCGGAGCGCCGGTGATCGGGGAACTGGTCCCCCGCCGCGACCACGTGCTCGTCATCCGGTGACCGGCTTGAACGGCCCGGCCATCGCGCTGACGGGCGGTTAGACCGGGGATGACACAATATTGTCCGGCATCTTGTTGCCGATATCGTCAAAAGGGGCTACGGCCTGCCCGCGACGAGGTGGCAGGACGCCAACTCCTTCTCCAGGGGGAGGCCTGGTTGAACGTGCCGCAGATACCACAGCACCTGCCCGAGACGGTGAGCCTGCTCGACACCCTGCGGATGGCGATCTTCCACGGCGAGCTGACCCCGGGACAGCGGCTGGTGGAGACGGAGCTGGCGAGCCGGTACGCGACGTCGCGGGGCGCGGTGCGCGAGGCGCTGGTGCTGCTCAGCAACGAGGGCCTGGTCTCGCGCGAGCGCAACCGGGGTGCGTGGGTGGCGCCGGTGACGCTGCAGGAGGCCATCGAGATCACCGAGGCGCGGGCGGTGCTGGAGGGGCTGTGCGCGGCGAAGGCGGCGGCCGCCGCGACCCGGGCCGACCACCGCGAGCTGCGGGCCACGGGCAAGAAGATGACCGAGGCGGCCCGCAAGGGCGACGTCGTGACCTACAACGCGACCAGCCAGCACGTGCACCTGAGGGTGCGGGAGATCGCGCAGCAGCAGACGGTGGCCGGGATGCTGGAGCGGCTGCGTTACAAGAGCGTGCGCTATCAGTTCCACGTCGCCTTGCTGCCGGGCCGGATGGCGCAGGGCGTCAAGGAGCATATGGCGATCATCGAGGCGGTGACGTCGGGGGACCCGGAGGTCGCGGAGCAGACCATGCGCGCGCACCTGCTCAGCGTCATTGGCGCACTGCACCAGCTGGCCGAGATGGGCGTGGTCCCGCACATCGCCCCGGTCGCCGCCCGGAGCTGAACAGCGTGGCTCGGGGGACGACCCCCTAGGGCCGCCCCGCGCTACCCATTCCCGGATCCTGGAACCCCTGGAGCCGCGGGCGGGGCGGGCGCGCCGTGGGTGGCCGGCTCGATCTGCAGGGGACCGCCGCCGGTGTTGATCGTGATCGTGCGGCTGGCGGCGGGGTTGGTGGCGATCCCCACCAGCTGCGGGCCGCCATCGCTGTTCGCGGTCAGCGCGTACGGGCCGCCCGGCACGGCCAGCGTTCCTGGGCCGCCTTCGGTGTTGACCGTCACGGTGTCCGGTGCCGCGGTGAGCCCGACCAGCGCCTGGCCGCCGCCCGTGAGGACCGTGGCCGTAGTGGCGGCGACGCCCCGCGCCAGCAGCGGCCCGCCGCCGGTGTCGGCGTACAGCGGTCCGGTGAGGCCGTCCACCTCCAGCGGGCCGCCTTCGGTGGTGACGTTCAGCGCGCCGTCGGTTCCGGCGGCGCGTACCGGCCCGCCGTTAGAGTCCAGGTTCGCCCCGGCGGCCCCCGACACAGCTATCGGCGCGCCCTCGGTGGCCACGGTGACGGCGACGCCCCGGGGCACGGTCACCGCGAAGCTGACCCCGCAGTTGTCATTGGCGTTGCACACCGGGTCGGCCAAGGTCAGGCGACCGCCGGACACCGACTGCGTCACGGAGGGCGGCCAGCCGCCCTGCGGGTCCCACGTGATCGTCTCGGTGACCTGGACGAGGCGCACGGGCCCGGCCGTCACCTGCACCGGCGTGCCGTAGGTTTGCACGTCCAGGCGGGTGACCGGCTGCGGCACGATGACCGTCCTGGTCATCGCGCGGATCGGATTCGGTGCGGGCCAGGGGTCTCCGGCGGTGGCGATGAGGCGGGCGCCAGGGATCGCGAGCACGGCGGCGGTGACCAGGCCGGAGAGGCCCCAGACCCAGCGGCCGGGCGCGGCTACCGCGCGCATGGCAGGTCCGCGGTGAGCAGGGTGGGCCCGCCGGGCGGGCTGGCGATCTCGAAGGTCCCGTCGACCGAGGAGGCGCGCTTGGCCAGGCCGGCCAGGCCGGTGCCGAGGGCCGGGTCGGCGCCGCCTACACCGTCGTCGCTGATGATGACGTGCAGGCGGTCGTTGGCGCGGTGCACGAACACCTCCGCCTGGCTGGCCTGGGCGTGCTTGGCGATGTTGGCCAGGGCCTCGGAGACCATGAAGTAGGCGACCGCCTCGATCACCGGCGACGGGCGGCGGGGCAGGTCCACGGTCAGCCGCACCGGGATCGGCATCCGCGCCACCACGCCGGACAGCGCCGCGTCCAGGCCGCGGTCCTCGAGCACCGCCGGGTGCAGGCCGCGGATCAGGTTCCGCAGCTCGGTGAGGGCGGCCTTGGCCTCCTCGTGCGCTTCCGCGATGGCCTGATGCGCCTCGTCGGCGGTCGCGGCCTGGGCCCGGGCCATGCCCAGGTTCATGGCCAGGGAGACCAGCCGCTGCTGGGTGCCGTCGTGCAGGTCGCGCTCCAGACGGCGCCGCTCGGCGTCGGCCGCGTCGACCGCGCCGGCCCGGGTCTGGGTCAGGTGCTCCACGCGGTGTTCCAGTTCCTCGGCGCGGCTCGGGCCCAGTAGCGTCTGGGCGACCGTGGCGTCCAGCGCGGCGACGCCGGCGGTCAGCCACGGCGCGGCGGCCAGCAGCGCGATCCCGCCGACGGTCAGGTACGCGTCCACCGGGAGGCCAAGCCGCGGGAGGCTGCCGCCCCCTGACGGCGACTGCCCGCGCCAGAGCAGGCTCCCCGGGGACAGGTTCCATGCGTAGGCGTACACCAGCGTGAGCATGATGCCCGCGAGCCAGGTTCCGACGGCGGCGATCGCGGCCGCGGCCAGCGCCGGGCCGGCCAGCAGGTGGTAACCGAGCTGCCGCCAGGTCGCCGGCGAGCGGCCGGTTTGTACGATTCCCGGCTGGCTCAGCCGGTGCTCGATGGCCGGCTGCGGCGGTATCACCACCCCGGCGGTGGCCCGCAGCCGGTGGCGCTGTATCCCGGTGAACGCCGGCACCGCGAGGAATATCAGGAACACGAGCACCAGGATGGCCAGCACCGCCGCCGCCGGTCTCGGGTGGAACGCGATGAGCGGGCCCAGCACGATGAACAGCGGGACGAGTTGCGCCGGGATGCCGCCGGCCAGGTAGAGGGCCTGGCCCCAGGCGTGCGGTGACCACGGGACGCGGCGGTACCGCCGGGCCGGTGCCCGGCGATCCGATACCAGGGTGGTGGTCACGAGTCCTACGGTAAACGCCCGGGCCGGGCCTGGCCCATGCAGTGAAGTCCACCTTTGGGGGTGGTGCTAGCTGCACCCCCCATTCGGGGCTCTGGCCCACTGCGCGCGACCGCCCGGGTGGGCCATGCTGGCGAACGCGGCCGGGCGTTCCGGTTAACCCGGCTCGCCTGCCCGGCCGCGGGCGGGCGGCCCGGCCGACCAAGTCCGTACCGGAGAGGACCGATGACAGAGCACAGCGTGCGGCTGGACGGCGTGACCAAGACCTACCAGCCCGGCGCCCCGGCCGCCGTGGCGGACGTCAGCCTGGACGTGGCGGCCGGGGAGGTGGTGGCCATCATGGGCCCGTCGGGCAGCGGGAAGTCCACGCTGCTCAACCTCATTGCCGGGCTGGACCGGCCCACCACCGGCACCGTGACCGTGGCCGGCCAGCGGATCGACACCCTCGGCGAGGGCGCGCTGGCCAGGTTCCGCGCCCGCCACATCGGGATCATCTTCCAGTTCTTCAACCTGCTCGATGACCTCACCGTGGAAGACAACGTGCTGCTGCCCGCCCAGCTCGCCGGGGCGTCCCGGCGGCGGGCCCGGGCGCTGGCCCGCGAGCTGCTGGAGCGGATGGGCATCGAGCCGCACCGCGACGCCTACCCCGCGCGGCTGTCGGGCGGGCAGCGGCAGCGGGTGGCGATCGCGCGGGCGCTGGTGAACTCCCCGGAGCTGCTGCTGGCCGACGAGCCGACCGGGGCGCTGGACACCGCGACCGGGCAGGAGATCGGCCGGCTGCTCCGCGAGCTCAACGCCGCGGGGCAGACGCTGGTGCTGGTCACCCACGACCCGGCCCTGGCGCAGCGGTACGCAGCCCGGACGGTAGCGCTGGTGGACGGGCAGGTCGTGGCCGAGACCGCGGCGGTGCCGGCATGAGCGAGCTGCACCGCCGGAGGCGAGCGGACAGTAGAACGAGCGGGATCGGCGCGGTCCGGACCGCCGCCGGCGGGGTGCTGCGGCACAAGGTCCAGGCGGTGGTGATCGGCACGGTGCTGCTGGTTTCCACCGCGTCGGCCACGCTCGGCCTCGCGTTGCTCTCCGTCACCAACGGGCCGTTCCAGCAGGCGTTCGCCGCCCAGCACGGCGCAGACGTGGCGGTCACCGTGAACACGGCGCGCGCCAGCCATGCGGAGCTGGCTGCCACCCGCACCCGGCCCGACGTCACCGCAGCCGCCGGGCCGTTCCCCGAGGCCACCGTCCAGGTCCAGCTGGGCGGGCAGCCGTTCGGCCAGCTCACCCTGGCCGGGCGCCCCACGCCCGGCGGGCCGGTCGATGACCTCGTACTGAACGCCGGCCACTGGCCGACCGGCCCCGGCCAGGTGGTGCTGAACGGCTTCCCGGGCGGCGGGGGCCCGGTGACCGGCAGCACCCTGGCGGTCACCGGCGTGCCCGGGAAGCCGTCCCTCACCGTGGTCGGCTTCGCCAACTCAATCACCAACACCGCCGACGGCTGGGTCGCTCCCGGCGAGATCACCGCGCTGCAGGCGCCGGGGACGCCGACCACCGAGCAGATGCTCTACTCCTTTACCGCCGCGGGCAGCTACGCCCAGGTCCGCGCGGACGTGGCCACGATCAGCCGGGCGCTACCCGCGGGGGCGGTAGCGGGCGCGAGTTCGTGGCTCGCGGCGGAGAACGAGGCGGCCGGCAACGGGGCGATCATGGAGCCGTTCGTGGTGGCGTTCGCGCTGATCGGCCTGGCCATGGCGGTGCTCATCGTGGGCAACGTGGTCAGCGGCGCGGTGGTCGCGGGCTACTACCGGATCGGCGTGCTGAAGAGCATCGGCCTGACCCCGGCCCAGGTGGTGGCGGTCTACCTGAGCCGGGTCGGCTGGCCCGCCCTGGCCGGGTGCGTGGCCGGGGCGGTGGCGGGAAACGTGCTCGCGATCCCGGTGCTGCGCAACTCGGCCGGCGCCTACGGCGTCGGCAGCCAGCAGGTCCCGTGGTGGGCCACGGCCGCCGCGCCCGCCGCGATGCTCGCCCTCACTATGCTCGCCGCGCTCGGGCCGGCGCTGCGCGCGGGCCGGCTGTCGGCCGCGGAGGCGATCGCCGCCGGGCGCGCCCCCCCGGGCCGGCCGCGGGTACGCCGCGCACCGGCTCGCCGCGCGGCTGCACCTGCCGCGCCCGGCCGAACTCGGGCTGGCCGCGCCGTTCGCCCGGCCCGCGCGCACCATGGTGACGCTCGCGGCGGTCGCGTTCGGCGCCACCGCGGTGATCTTCGCGTTCGGGCTGAGTTCCTCGCTGAGCCGGGCCGCGCAAGCCCAGTCGCTGTCCGGCACGGTCCCGGTACAGGTCCAGCAGTTCGGGGCCGGGCGGCGGCCCCGGGCAGTTGCCGACCATGGCGCAGGATGCCGCGGTGCCCGCCGCGCTGCGCGCCCAGCCGGGCACGCGGCACGACGTCGCGGTGTATACCGCCGAGGTCAAGGTCCCCGGCGTCGCGCAGAACGTCCTGGCGTGGGCGTTCGGCGGCGATGCCTCGTGGACCGGTTACAGCCTGATCGCCGGCCACTGGTACGACGCGCCCGGCCAGGTGGACGTCAACACCGCGTTCCTGAACCAGAGCGGGCTGGCCGTCGGCGACACCGCGACCGTGAACACCGGCACCGCGCAGGTCAGCGTGCGCATCGCCGGAGAGGTCTTCCAGCCGTCCGGCGAGCCCCGGATGTACGCCAGCGCCCGGACCCTGCCCGGCGTGGCCACCAGCCAGAACCTGCAGCGATGGGACGTGGGACTGCGGCCCGGCACCAGCCCGGACGGCTACATCCAGGCGGTCAACGCCGCGCTCGGCAGCCGCAGCCCGTGGGCGGCGACTGCCCCGCACACCGGCAACTTCTACTCGGTCGCCTCCACCCTGGTCGGCCTGCTGGCGCTGATGGTCGCGGTCGCCGCGGGCCTCGGCGTGCTGAACACGGTCCTGATGACCACCCGTGACCGCGTGCACGACCTGGGCATCTTCAAGGCGCTCGGCATGCGGCCCGGCCAGATGCTCACGATGGTGACGTGCTGGATTGCCGGCCCCGCGGTCGTGGCCGCGGCGATCGCGGCGCCGGCCGCGGTCGCGCTGAACACGGCCACCGTGCGGGCCATGGCCGGCACCGCCCACACGGGCGTGCCGGCCAGCCTCACCCAGGTCTTCCCGCCGTCCCGGCTCGCGCTGCTGTCCCTGGCGGCGCTGGTCATCGCGGAGGCCGGGGCGCTGCTCCCGGCCGGCTGGGCCGCGCGCGCCCGGCCGGCCGCGGCGCTGCGCGCCGAGTGAGGCGCGGCGGGCGTAGCGTGGAGGCCGTGACAGAGAACCCGGGGACGGCCGGGCCGGGCCCGTCCCGGGTGGTGATCGGCGAGGACTCAGTGCTGCTGCTGGCCGGCCTCACCAAGCTGCTGGAAAGCGCCGGGTTCGAGGTCGCGGCCACCGCGGGTAATGGCACCGAGCTGCTGACCGCGGTCGAACGGGAACAGCCCGACGTGGTGATCGCCGACGTCCGGATGCCCCCCACCCACACCGACGAGGGCATCCGCGCCGCGCTGGTGATCCGCAGCCAGTGGCCGGACATCGCCATCCTCGTGCTGTCGCAGTACGTGGAGGAACGGTACGCCGCCGACCTGCTGTCGGCGAACACCAGCAGCATCGGCTACCTGCTCAAGGACCGGGTGGCGGACGTGGCCGAGTTCCTCGACGCGCTGCGCCGGGTCGCCGCGGGCGGCACCGCCCTGGACCCCGAGGTGGTAGCCCAGCTCTTGGCGCGCCGGGGCGGGGACCCGCTGGCCGCGCTGACCCAGCGGGAACGTGACGTGCTGGCGCTCATGGCCGAGGGCCGGTCCAACGCCGAGATCGGCGCGACCCTCGTGATCACCGACAGCGCGGTGAGCAAGCACATCAACTCGATCTTCGCCAAGCTCGGGCTGTACCCGGGGGACACGGGCAACCGCCGGGTTCTCGCGGTGCTGCGTTACCTCGGCACCAGCCCGGCCTCACCCGCCGGCTGAGCCGAGCGCCAGCCCGGGACCGGTCAGCCGCCGAGCGTCGCGCCCTGCCCGAGCGGGCGCACCGAGCGGGCGGGCGCGGGTTGCGGGCCCGCTCGCGGAACGACCAGACGGCCATCATGGAGCAGAGATGACCCCGAGGAAGAGGAGGACGCCGATCATGGCGTCACCTCGCGGGGTCACTCATGACTTTGCCCCGCCGTTCCTGAACGTCAGGTAGCCGTCCGACCAGTCGTAGAGCGACCAGAAGGCGGCCTGCGGGGTCCGGTAGCGCCGCAGCCGGGCATCGACGATCTCTTGCACGCCGGGAGTTGAGGCGGTGAGCTTCCCGTTGTGGAGCGTCACGGTGCCCACCACGCCCCGCTCGGTACGTGCGGTCAATTCAGGCATAGCTATTCCTCGCTATTCCTCCGATACCTACGGGCCCGCGCACCGTTGGGACGCATGCGGGCCCGGTTTGGGTTCTGATGAGCCCCGTGGCGCGCACATACCGACCCCTCAGCGGCATGTGCGCGCGACGCAGCCAGTCAGCAGGTCGAGGAGAACGGCGGCCTGCGAGGCCTACGTGGCGGCCAGCCGCACCGGTCAGTGCGGCTGGCCGCGAGTAATGTCAACCAGGAGAGAGGGTGCTTTAGTGCGGCAATCCGCCCAGACTTGGCCGTGGTCGGTGGGCAGACTGCACAACAACCCAAGAAGGGCCGCGCGGTCACTGTCTCCGAGGCGGGCCGCAGAGAGATCAATGCGGTTACGTCGAGCTGGCCGTGGACTACGAGGCGTTCTAGGAGGCTGCCGGGTCAGCGGGGAGGAGCAGGCGCGGATCCTCGCGGTCATGAAGGCGCTTGGCCGCCCGGATGACGGCTGGGCTGACTACGCGCTGTCGGGCACCGTGCCGTCGGATTCCTTATTGAGGTCGTCGCGGATGGCTTGTTCGAGCGCTCGGTCGGCGGCCGTGGCCTTGTTCATGGCGTCTTCGATTGCGGCCCACCCAGTGCTTCTGGGGGCGCGAGGGTGGTTTATTCTTTCGCCGGCAGCACGATGTGGTCGAGCGCGTACGGGGTCGGGGCCAGGGCATCGGACATGATCGCCTCCATGACCGGCAGCGGGACCAGGCAGTCGGCGCACGCCTCCGGGCCTGCCTGGATCTCCACGACCACCTTGTCCTGCGCGGTCACCGACCACCGGAGGTCATATCCGTCGGCGGCCAGCACGTCGCGGAACCGTTGCAGGGCATGGTCGAGAGTCTGGGGCGTCCCCGGCGATGCGGCATCGGGCTGCGTGCTACCGGCGCTCATGTCGTGTTCCCCGATCGTTCTGATTGCTTCATGTCCGGGTCCGCGACCCGGACCACGGCGGGCGGGCCGCCGCGCGGGCCGAAGGTCTCGATGACCGCGGAGACGCCTGCATTGTTGGCGCCGGCCACCACCACCAGCACGGCACCGGCCGAGTTCAGCACCCGGACGACATCGGGGGTCCCGCTGGCCTGGGCTTGGTCCGGCACGGCGTCCGGGTGATCGGCCGGCAGCCGCCAGCGGGTCTGCCGGGCGATGGCGTCCTTGCCCACGGCCGCGAGCTCGGCGCGGCTGTGCACGGCGCGGGTGTAGATGAACTCGCTCAGGTCGGCCTGACCCCAGCCGGCCCGGGAGAACAGGCGGGCGTGCTCGGGGCTGAGGACCACGAGGGCGCTGATCGTCTCGTGGATGAGCGCCCCGGTCCGGGAGATGGTGCCGGTGATGTCCAGCGCGAGCTGCTCGGGCACCGTGGTGTGCCGGGCCTCGATGTGGATGCACGACCTGATGATCATCGCGGTCACCGCGCTGTCGGACGGGTCGAGGCCGAACTGCGCGTGCAGCGGCGGCCACGGGCTTTCTTCCTCGTTCTCCGCGATGCACGCGGTGTACTTCGCCGGGGTGCCCTGGGTGGCCTGGTCGAGCTGGTGCGGCCGGAGGCCGAGCGCGTTGATGGCGCCCAGGCGGATGGCCCGGCCGATCGTGGCGTTCGCCCGGAAGCCTGAGCCGAACACGTTGCCCTGGCTGTTCAGGCCGATCCGCTTGCGTACCGGGCCGTTCACGATCAGCAGCGGCGCGGTCCCCGTGGTGCTCTGCCAGATCCCGCGGGTGGCGTACTCCTCCCGGGTGAGCGACTCCCAGGCGGCCAGCACGACCGGGAAGTAGTCCGGCCGGCAGCCGGCCAGGGCCGCGTTGATGGCCGCCAGCCGCACCGTGCACTGCCGGTTCAGCTGCGGCATCGGCATCAGCACCTCGTCCGGGTCACGGCTGGTGGTGGCCAGGAACTCGGCGAGGTAGGACTCGGTGACCGGCACCACGGGCAGGCCATCGGTCCAGCCCCGGTCGGCGTAGTACTCCATCGCGCGGCGGATCTCGGCGGGGTCGGCCAGCGGAGTGTCGTTCTGCGTAGTCGTCTCCCCCGATGGCATGGAGGCAGCGGCTTCCACTCAGGACTCCAGGCCGAGGATCCGCAGCACCTCGGGCAGCACGTCCCGCGCCCGCGCCTCGATCTGCTGGCTGTCCAGGCTGGCGATCGGGTGCGGCACGGTGGCGAACTCGAATCCCCCGAACCCGTAGGCCCGCGCCATGGCCTGCGCCGGCAGCAGGAAACTGCCCGTGCAGATGCTCACCGCGGGCACCCCGGCCCGCTCCAGCAGGATCCCGTCGGCCAAACTGGCCGCGCTGCACGAGCCTCAATCACCGATGCCCGCCACCGCGAAGTCGCAGTTGTGCAGGATCCGCTGGATCAAGCTCTCTTCGGCCGGCGTACCGAAGTAGCTCTTGGTGAACATGACCGACGCCCGCAGGCCGTGCGCCCGCTGCAACTCCCGCGCGACGGCCGCCAGCAGCGCG
>Ga0306920_100003534_pt1 | contig 19843 bp, 16 predicted proteins | sample flu12Cox44000170_FD_204666 | JGI IMG/M metagenome (GOLD analysis project Ga0306920, IMG submission 204666) | Lab enrichment of tropical soil microbial communities from Luquillo Experimental Forest, Puerto Rico - flux4day.12C.oxic.44.000.170 (v2)... | ecosystem: Environmental > Terrestrial >... | reverse complement strand
CAGCGTGTCCTGGAGCGCGCGGATGGTGATCGGCTTCGTCACGCGCAGGTCCCGCCAGGCGGCGACGTGCGACATCACCAGCAGCGTGGCGGAGTCGCGCACCGCGTCGTAGGCGGCCGGCTGGATGCCGCCTCGCCGGTCGGGGCGCGTCTGGTAGACGCGACCGTCGAGGATGATGAACTCGCCATCGAGCCGCGCGCGTGCCCCGAGCCCATAGGCGTGAGGGCGGGTCAGGGCGACGGCGATGGGCGCGCGGGGTTCCAGCCGCCCCTCGTGGATGATCTCGCGCAGCGCGCCGAAGCAATCGACCCGGATCGGTGCGGTCGGCGCCGCGGCGTGCGGCGTTTGCGCCGTCGTGAGCAGCACGGAAAGCATGAGCGAGGACGCGGCGGGCAGCGTGTGGGCGGGCATCGACGACCTCCAGGCACCGGCCATTGAACGCGCCTGCCAGGGGCAGGTCACCGCGTCGGGCGGGCGCGGCGAGCGACTCCCAAGTGGAGGCGCCGCGCGCCGGTTCTAGACTCCGGAACCCGTTCGGGGGTCAAGCCAGGAAGTGGAGTGCCTTCGCGCGCGTGGAGCGCCAGTGCGGGTTGCGGGTCCCCTTGGTCACCGCTTCGGCGGCATGAAGTGGATGGAGTACGACTGCTCTCCTTTCCCAGCAAAGCGAAGGACGAGCGAGGCTTCGCGAGGGAAATGACCTCCCCGAGGCAGCGCGATGGCCAGGCATCCTGTCTCGGGATCCGGGGTGAGCGCGAGCGTACGCCCGCGCCAGGGACTCGCACTCGGCAATTCCAGACGTGCCTCCACGGAATCCGCAGCAATTGGACGCGTGAACTCGTCGTAGAGGTAGACGCGGAGCTGGGCGTCGCCCGCGACGATTTCCAAATGGTGCTCGAAGTCGGGGGTCATGATGAACTGGCCACCGTGTCTGGGGTTGTGGTCCAGGTGGGCGAAGGAATCCATGAGCTTCCCCCCACAAACCGGACAACGCCCGGGGGCCGGGTAAGTCCTGGCGCCCTCACACCCCATCGGGCACGTGAAGCGCCGCGGCGCCAAAGCCGCCAGCGAATCGACGGTGGCACTCATGGCTCCCAGATGTGCGAGGGCAGCGCTCGAGTCGCCGAGGTCCACCGCCTGGTGCAGGGTGACTGCGGCCCTGTCAATGGCCGCCGACTGGGCATCGACCGCCGCAATGGAACCCGCGGCAACCCCGGACCCGGCAGCGCGAGCAAGACGCGGCAGATTCCGCGCCGGTGTCCACATGGCAGCAGCCTGGTCCGCAGCGCGGCTCATCTTGCGATCGGCTATCGCGGACGCGGCATCGACCAATCGCAGCTTGAGATCGCGCACCGCATCGTAGTAGGTCGCGATCTGCGGCGCTGCCAGCGAGTCCGTGGGCACGTCGGTCGTGAACCGCAGCGTAAAGGTGTGGGATGGCGAATGCAGACCGCCTCGATCGATGAACCGGAACGTTGCGGAATACGTCCCTGGCCTGTCGACGCGCGACACCATCTGCATGGAGAAGTCACCGCGCGCGTCGCGAAAGAACTCGTAGCTCTCTTTCGGATGCGCAAGCACCACTCGGAATGTGCTGGGCTCGAGCATCGAGAAGCCGCGGTCGGCGCGCATGAGTTCGAGGGCGACGCGATGCCCCGGGCGGAGCCGCCGCCGGCCCCGGATGAGGCCATCTTCGCTCAGGGTGGAAATGCCGGGGGCATCCGTGAACCAGAACCCGGTGAACTGGCCGTCCCCTCGAATCAGGACGATGCGAGTTCTGCCTTCAATATAGTCGCTGGGCCCGTCGACCTGGAGTTGCGCGCGGCCTGTCGTGTCGCGGCTGACGAACAGGGTCCCGCCGTGGGCATGCGCGGTCGCGGCGTATCCAATAGCGAACAACACTGCTGCTGACACCAGGAGCACGCGGATCCGGCAAGCCCCTTTCACGGAACCGTTGCTCTCGGAGTTGCGCGGCAGATGAGGCCTATGGAACGCTCCTTTCCGGAGCGGGACCCGCAGGAGATCCCGGGCCGAACCGTGAGGACGCGAGCGACGGCCGTCGGCCACGGCCGCTCGTGCGGCCTCATCCTACACCTACGGGGCGAGCCCGATTTGCTTCATGTAGGTCTGGTTGTCCCAGAACAGGTACTCCTCGTCCATCACCCCGTCTTTCCAGTGCCCGACGGTGCACATCGTGACCTTGAACGCCTTGCCGGTGGGCGGGATCTTCCGGCCGTCGGGTGTCGGCATGGGCTTCGTGAAGGTGCCCTCCATCTCGCCGATCACCGACGTCCAGTCACCGGCGCCGAACTTGACGGGATGGACTTTGATGCGCGTGTCGGGGGCATAGACGAACATCGCTTTCAGATCCTCGATGTGCCGCTCGATCCCGTGCGTGACGTGCCCGTCGGGCCAGTGCACGGCGATGTCCTTCGAATGGCTCTCCTTGAGCCGGTCCCATTTCTGGTTCGTGAAGACGTCGAAGTCCAGCTCGTCGAAGGTCTTGATGTGCGCCTGGACGGTCTTCTCGGCGGCCTGGTAGTCGGCGAGCGTGGTGGGGGAGGCGACGGCGAGGGCGGCCATCAGAGTCGATGCGAGGACGGCGGCGCCGGCGCGGTGGGCGAGGGGGTTGAGCCTGGCGTGAGACATGGGCGGTCTCCTTTCCGTGGGGGGAGAATCGTGTGGCAGGGCCCGTGGTCGGGCCCGGCCACGATAGTCTCAGGCGGCCTGGCTGGACACCTGCTCGGCCCTCCTCACGGCTTCGACCTCGATCGCGATCTCGACCTTCTCGCCGACCACCACACCTCCGGTCTCGAGCGCCTGGTTCCACACCAGGCCGAAGTCGCGGCGGTCGATCGAGGTCCTGCCGGAGAATCCGGCCCGCTCGCTGCCCCAGGGGTCGCGGGCCCGGCCCAGCGCCTCGACCTCGAGCCGGACCGGACGGGTGACGCCGGCAATGGCGAGATCGCCCGTGACCTGGTAGCGCTGGTCTCCGGCCTTCTCGATGTGCGTGCTGGTGAAGGTGATGGCGGGATGCCGTTCGGTGTCGAGGAAATCGGCCGAGCGCAGGTGGGCGTCGCGCTGGGGCTCGTGGGTGTCGATGCTCGCAGCCTCGGCCCGCACCTGGACCCGCGAGCGCTCGGGCTGCGCGTCGTCGATGAGCAGCGTCCCCGCCCAGCGGACGAAGCGCCCGTGAACCTTCGAGATGACGAGATGCCGGACCGTGAAACCGAGGCTCGAGTGAGCGGGATCGACGTCCCAGGTGCTCGACGTGCGGGGGGTGCAGGTGTTCGTGCTCATCGGGATCTCCTGTGTTGTGAGTTATTGTGTGATAACACATACTGCGTCGACAAGAGCCGAGGCTCACGCCGACGCATAGAGTTTCTCGCACAACCGCGACAGCTCGGCGAGGTCGCCGCGCGTCAGCCGGCGCGCGAGCAGGCCGTGGATCGCCGCGGTGGCGGGCGCGGTGCGTTGGATGAGGTCGAGGCCGCGGCGGGTGATGCGGGTGATCGAGTGGCGGCGATCGTGGTCCGAGCGCGCGCGCTCGACCAGGCCGCGCCGCTCGAGACCGTCGATCATGCGGGTGAGATCGGGCGCGCGCTCGATCATGCGGCGCGCGATCTCGCAGCGGGGGTGGCCCTCGGGGTGCACGCCCTTCAGGATGCGCAGCACATTGTACTGGGCGGGGCTCAGGTTGTGTTCGGCGAGCAGCCGCTCGTTCTGTTCCTGCAGGTAGCTGGCGGCGACCAGCAGGTTGAGGATCGCGACCTGGACCGGGCTTTCGAATCGGCTCTGGACCAGGCGTTTGGCGAGGGCGGTTCCCATGACGCCTCTTAGGATGCGCGAGGTCGATATGTGTTGCAACACATTCTTGCCCGGTGCGCCGCCGCTCCTGGGCGCCGGATGGAACTCTTTGCGGGGGAGTGGGTTAGGCTCGATGCGAGGCGCGGGCGCGACTCAAACCGGCGCCAACGCCCGGCGCTCGCCCGCCGGGAGCTCGACCCGGATCGCATCGCCGGACCGCACCGGCCCGCCGGCGATCACGATCGCCATCACGCCGGCCTTGCGCACCACGTCGCCGCGCGCGTCGCGGGACAGGGTTGCGGCCATCAGACCGGGCTGGATGCGGTCGAGCTGGGCGCAGGGGTTGCGAAGGCCGGTGACCTCGACGACCGCCTCGGCGCCGAGACGAAGGCGCGCGCCGGCTGGGAGCGCGAGCAGGTCGAGGCCGCGGGTGGTGATGTTCTCGCCCATCTCGCCCGGCCCGACCACGAAGCCGGCGGCCTCGAGCTCGTCGTGGAGCTCGGCGTGAATCAGGTGGACCTGGCGCAGGTTGGGTTGAGCCGGATCGCGCGCCACCCGCGACTGGTGCTTGACCGTGACGCCCATGTGGGCGTCGCCCTCGACCCCCAGGCCGGCGAGCAGCGTGATGGCGGGCTCGAGCGGCTTGCGCAGCGTGTGCGAAGGGCTGCGCGCGACGGCGGTCACCAGGGCAGACATCGACGCCATTCTTGCTGGGTCACTTGGGCCACAGCCATCCGAACGTGCCGGCGGTGACGAGGCCGTAAATCAGGCTGTCGAACATGTGCTTGAGCGTGGTGCCCCACGGACGACCGCCCCAGATCGAGCCCTGGATCATGGCCATGCCGTAGCAGCAAAACGCGGTGACGCCGGCGAAGCGGAACACCGCAAGGTAGGTCGCGCCCGGGCCGAGGGCGCGGCCCGCCACGTAGGCGGCGAAGATGCCGACCAGGACGCTATAGAGGAACCACTGCACCAGGTTCTTGCCCATTCCCGGGGGACCCGGGGTCCGGACGATCATCGTCGCCACCGGTCCCCTGGTGAACTTCTCGATCCAGGCCGGGTCTTTCATCGCGGCCATGTTGCCGCCGTGATGCGGAAACATGTACTCGCCCGGTTGAACGCCGGCCTTGCGGATCGCGTCCATGATGTCGGCCTCGGCGGGGAGCTGCTTGAACTCGCCACGGTGGATCGGCAGCACCATGTGGACGATCGAGCTCACGATGAACACCAGCACCGCAGCGACGACGATCGGGATCAAGAGATGCATGATGGGAACCATGCCTGCCTCCTGTGGGCCTGATGCCGCGGATGCGGCACCTCCGAGCCGCGCAGGCTAGCACCTGCGGCGTCATTCGTCCCGCGAAAACGCCGACCGGTCCCAAACCCGGTCAGCGGGGCGTGGCGTGCCTGGTCGAATCCGCCCCGGTCTTGAGCCGTGCGGCGTCCGTGGTGGTCGCCGTGGAGTCGGGGCGATAGCCGGCGATGAATCGCTTCATTCCGAACTCATACCAGTGCATGCCCAGGTCGCGCGCTTCGCCCAACGCCTTCTCGTTGGTCCATCCCTGGCGCGAGATCCGGTACGCCGCGATCACGGTGCCGGTGCGGTCCCGGCCCTGCTTGCAGTGGACGAATACCGGATCGGGGCCGTCCAGCACGGCGAGCGGGCCACGCAGCTGCGCCGCGGTCGGCGTGGCCAGGCCGTCCATCGGGAAGTTGACGTATTTCATCCCCGCCGCGGACACCGCCAGCGATTCCGCCGAGGTGGAATGCTCGCCCGGAGGCCGCAGGTCGAGCACCACCTTGACGCCGAGCTTCGCGAGCCCCGGCCACGCCGTGGCCTCGGGCTGGGCGCCGCGATAGATGCCTCCCGTCACCTGATGGAAGTTGTGAACGCCCGCGACGGGCGGCGCCGGGGTCTTCGCGGCGTGCCCCGCGACCGCGATCGCCAGCGGGCCGACGATCATTCCAAGCCGGAACAGACGAGTACGCATGAAGATCACCACAGGATGATGGGCCGCGAACCGCACTTTGAACCGCGATTTAGATGAGAGAGCTGGACTCTCGAACGCGTGACACCTGCCTGACATCGGCCGCTCGGCGTCTCACCGCGGCATTCCTTCCCATGCGCAACCCGGCGAAGCTCCCCGGCGGCCCGGGCCTCCCGCTCACGTGGCGGGGGGGCTGCCCGGCTCGGGGGCGGGCACTCCGGCGGCCCGGAGCGCGTCGTTGAGGCGTGCGTTCGTGCTTTCCAGCTCGACCACCCGGGTCGCGAGCTCATGGAACCTGGACCCTAGCATGCGCAGCATCTCGATCGCCAGTTCCGGATAGTCGATCATGGTGTCGATGGTGTCCTCGCGGCTGAGGTTGAGGACATGCGATGGCTCCGTCGCGATCAGGGTGTAGACGTGCGGCGTGCTCCCGTCGTGCCACAGCTCGCCGATCCCCATGCCGCTCCTCACGACCGACACGATCGCCGTGCCCTTGCGAAGCTCGAGCGTTCCGTCGATGACGACGAACGACCCCTGATCGGCGTCGCCCTCCCGGAACAGCACCTGGTCCGGTTCGCACTGGATCTCCCGGGCTCGCGACGCCAGCTCGGCGATCGCCTCGATCGGGATCGTCAATGAGCCGGGCAGGCTTTTCAGGAACGCGGTCTTCTCGATGAGGGTCAGGGTTTCGATCATCGCCTACCGCGCCGCGGCGCGGCCGAGCGCCCATGCCGCGGTCTCCCGGACATAGGGCTCGTGCGCACCCAGGTTGCGCTCCACCACCGGCATGAGATCCCGCTCCCCGCTCATCCCCACCACATAGAGCGCGCAGGCCCTGAGCCAGGCGTCTCCCTCCTCCAGAATCGCGTTCAGCGTATCGTGGAAGCTGGCGAAGCGGTAGCCGTGCCGCTGCTGCGCGTGACGGAGCCGCTCATCGTCGCCGCGGTCGTCGACCAGCGGCAGCACGGTGGCGGCGTGGCCCCCGCGCAGCGCGTTCTCGAGGTACTCGAGCGCGCTGCCGTGGGCGCGCGGCTGTGGCGACACGATGCCGCGATACGCCGCGTAGATGTCGGGCGCCGGGTAGAGCAATGCGAGGCGGCGGAAGATGCGGTTCAAGGCCTGATCCATGCGCTCGTTGAGCGTGATGCACAGCAGGCGCTCGGCGGTCGCGTTACGCCCGATCGGGCAGCCCCGGTAGTGGACGAACGCCAGCAGGAAGCCCTTCGCATCGACCTCGAGGTCCCGGGTCACGGGCTCGACCGGAAACCGCTGGGCCGGACGCAGGTCGCGGATGTGGTTCATCGCCTTGAGCACGCGGTAGGACAGCCGCACGTCGTCGTCGCCGCGGTAGCGGAACAGCGATTGGACCGCGTCGGTCGTGCCGATCCGGCTCAGCACCCGCGGGATCTCGCGGCGGACCACGATCGGCACCGTCGCGTCGGCGAGATAGTCCCCGAGCGTGCCGGTGACGCGGTCGCCGAAGGCGGCGAGCCCGTCGCGGGCGGCCCCCTGTGTCGGTCGCGCGGCCAGCGCTTCGATCATCTCGGGCACCAGCGTGCGGCGGCCGGTGCGCCCGACGCTCCGCAGCGCCGCGCTCCGCACCTCGAGGCTCGGGTCGCCCAGCAGCGGCCGGAGCATGTCATGGAGCGCGCTGTTCCCCGGCCGCCGGCCGAGCGCCTCGGCGACCGCGGCGCGATCCGCGACGCCACCGGTCTCGAGCACCCGTTCCAGCGTGCGCCGGAGGCGGGGGTCGTCGCGGGGCGGCGCCAGCTCCGCGACGCCCAGGAGCGCGCTCCGCCGCAGGCGCGGGTCGGGGGAGCCGAGGAACTCCTCGATCATCTCCAGCGGGTCCCCACCGCTCTCGGCCACGTGCAGGTGCATCGCGGCGACGCGGACCTCGGGGTCGGGGTCGTGGAGCAGGCGGTCGATCGTCTCCCCGGCGACCAGCCCGCGGGCGCCCGCGATCGCGAGCGCACGCACTCGCACCGCGCTGGCCGGATGATCGATCAGGCGCCCGAGATGAGGGTCGAGCTCGTCGGGGGCGTCGTCCTCGAGCATATCGATCCCGTGCAGGACGACCTGCTCGTAGGGGCTGGCGAGGAGTCCGATCATCTCGCGCAGCGCGCTCGACTCGCGCAGATTCATGGTCGTCGCATGGGGGTGCAGGTTCATGCGCCGGAGGTTGCGCGCCAGCTCGGCCACGTAGCCGCGCCGCACGGCGAGCCAGGCGAACGCCCATAGCGCGATCAGCGGCAGGATGTGCAGGGCGAGCGCCGCCGCGGTGGTCATTGCGGTGGCGGCGAGCGTGGTCGCGGTCGCCAGAATGATGAGCCCGGCGATCGCGTCGCCGATCCGCTCGATCCCGGCCTCGATCCAGGCCTTGGCGCGCCGCCGCACCGCCGGGGTGAGCGGGAAGAAGAACAGCTCGACCGCGGTCTTGTTCGCCGATGTCCGCAGCACCTGGTCCCAGAGTCGCGTCGCCATCACCGTCAGGAAGCCCGGAAACGCGAGCGTGAGGGCGGACCCGATCGCGAGTCCGGCCGGCAGCACTGCCGCCGTCCACGCCGCGCCGAGGCGGTGGAGCAGCCAGCGCGCCAGGAACAGCTGGATGACGAGGGCCGCCAGGTTGGTGGCGGTGTAGAAGAGACCGATGAACGAAGCGATGTCGGCGGGATGGCTGTAGCGGCGCTGGACCTCGACCTTGAACTGGTAATCGAGCAACGTCGTGACCAGGACCGAGCACAGCGCCGCGATCGCGAGCCAGCGGACGTAGGGGCTGGCGAATGGCGACCCGGGTGGGGGCGGGTCGAGCGCGGGATCGTCTTCGACGCGGGCGTGGGTGGCGGCCACCCGGCGGGCCGCGATCGCGACCGCCGCGTTCATCGCGGCACCGGCGAGGACCATCGCCTCGACGCCGAACGTGCGGCTGAGCGGCGCGGCCAGCGCGCCGCCCACCAGGCCGCCCAGGACCCCGCCGGTTCCGACCAGCCCGAGGATCCGCTTCGCCTCGTGCGGATCGGTGACGCTGTTGACCACGGACCAGTACTGGGACACCAGGATCAGGCCGTAGACGTTAACCCACAGGTAGAAGGCGACCGGGATCCAGTGGAGCCCCAGTCTGGTTCCCAACACCGAAAGGTAGGCGAAGGCGGCGAGTGACAGCGCCGACGTCCAGGCGGCGATCTCGAGCGCGCGCGACGCGAGCCGGGTGAGTGTCGCGCGCGAATAGAGCGTGGCGGTGACGGTGGACAGCACGCCGACGCCGAGATAGACGAACGGCAGCAGTGACGCCGGCAGCTGGGCGAGGAAGAGCGCGTCGCGCGCGGTCTTGACCAGCGTGTAGGAGCAGGTGAGCGTGAACAGCGCGGCGCCGAAACCGAGCGCGCGGCGGGTCTCACCGGGCTCGAGGTGGAGGAGTCTGGCAACGCGCTCGATCATCATGCCTTCATCGGCCCGCGAACCGCGGGAACCCCGCTGCAGGGCACGACCCTAACGGCCTCCCGGGGGCCCGGCAACCCGATTGACGGGTCGCGGTAATCATAGAATAGTCGCCGTCTCATGCGGGCGTTCCGTGGGCTGACCCTGGTCGCGGTGTTGGCATGGGTGTCGTGCGCGCAGCCGGGCGCGGCCCAGGAGGTGGCCGGGGGCGTGCTCGCGGCGACCGATAGCACCGGCGCGCCGGCGCCGGTCGCTGCGCCGGCGGCGGCGCCCGACAGCAGCCTCGCCACCAGCACCGCGCCGCCCTGGAACCCAACCGCGCCGGTGCCCGCGTCCCAGACCTGGGAGACGGTGGTGCGTACGCCCGGCATCATCCTCTCGCTTCCGCTGGTCGGACTCGGCTGGGTCGCCAAGTCCAGTTTGTCCTACGTCGAGAACAACAACCTGTTTCCTCAAGTCGCTGCCCTGCTCAAGTACCAGGGCAAGCTCGGGCTCAAGGTGCTGCCGGCGGCGTTCGGAGATCGGGTCGGGCTGGCGGCCGGGCTGCGCTTTCAGCCGCCGTGGCTGCCGTGGCTGAGCGCGGGGATCGCGGGCAGCACGGGTCAGTACAACCTGGCGAGCGTGACGTTCGGTCCGCGCTGGCTCCAGGCCCAGTACCAGTCGACGTGGCGGTCGAAGGACCAGTTCTTCGGACTCGGCCTCGACGCCGAGAAGTCGGCGGTCTCGACCTACGCTTCGCAGACCCAGAACGCGGCGCTGTTGCTCGAAAAGCAGTGGGATGCGCGCCGGCGGGGCCTGCCCCTGTTCCAGGTGTCGGCCTGGGTCGGGGGGCGCGACCTGGTGATGCTCGACGGCCGGGATCCAAAGAAGCCGGGCATCGCCGAAGTCCACCCCGTGCTCGCCTCGGAGCTGCTCGGCGTCCACGTGGAGCACCTGCTCTACGGCGGGCAGGTGGGGCTCGACCAGCGGAATGGCTCGCCGCACTGGACCCGTGGCTACCAGCTCTCCGCGCGCTTCGATCGCTTCGACACGCCGATCGAGGGCTTCGTCCTGCATAGCGACCATACGCCCGGCGACCAGTTCCTGCGCTTCACCTACCAGGGCCAGGGCGGGGTCTCGTTCTGGCGCGACCCGCGCACGATCCGGCTTTCGGTCAAGGTCGTCGACCAGGTGGTCGGCTCGAGCGTGGGCGTCTTCGTCCTCCCCGACCTCGCCAAGCTCGGCGGCCAGGAGGGACTCGTCGGCTTCGAGCCGGGGCGCTTCCAGTCGACCGACGCAGCCGTGGCAAAGCTCAGCTACATCTTCCCGATCGGGCGCTACGCCGAGGTCAACGCCCACACGGAAGCGGGCGGCGTCTACCCGCACCTCGGCGACCTCCGCGCCTCGACGCTCAAGCACTCCTACGGCACGACGGTGCGGATTCGCAGCCTCACCCGGCTGCTCGCCGCCTTCGGCCTCGACTGGAGCAAGGAGTCGGTGCGCTTCGCCTTCCAGATCGGAGGCAACGAATGAGCCGGCGGCTCTCCTCGTCCGTGGCGCGCCGCGCCCGAGCCTCAGCCTTCCGGGCGGCGCTCGCGGCGGCGCTGTTGGCGCTCGCGCTGCCCGGGCCCGCGCGGCCCGAGGCCTCGGAGTCTGCGTCCCAGCCACCCGGGGCGCGGCATGTCTCCTACTTCGAGGACGGCTACACGCAGACGATCCGGCCACTCACGCGCGGTCTCGATCCCTCGATTCTCTACCGGCGCCTGTCCGGCAATCACCGCGAGGCCGCGAACGTCGACGAGCACGATCAGGTCCGGTTGCCAAGCACGTGGTGGCAGCCGCGGGTGGGGTTTCGCTCCGTCTCGGTCCCGCAGATGCTGGCGGGCCCGGGGCCGGCGAGCGGCCCCGCCCCGGGCACGTGGCGGGTGGTCAAGGCCAAGACGCAGGGCGTCTCCGTGGGCTTCCAGATCAAGGACTCGGGGGGCACTCGATTCGCGATCAAGTTCGACCCCATCCCCTATCCCGAGCTGACGACCGCCGCCGACGTGATCGGCTCCTACATCTACTGGGCTGCGGGCTACAACGTCCCCAACAACGTGATCGTTTATCTCCGGCGCGCGGACCTCGAAGTCGCCGGCGACGCCACGGTCGACGTCCCGCGCAAGGGCAGGATCCCCATGACCGGCGCGTTCATCGACACCCTGCTCAAGCACGTCCCGCGCGAGGCCGATGGCAGCTACCGCGCGGTCGCGAGCCGGTTCATCGCCGGGAAACCGCTGGGCGAGTTCGAGTACAGCGGACGCCGCAAGGACGACCCCGAGGACCTGATTCCCCACGAGCTGCGCCGCGAGCTGCGCGGCCTGTGGACGATCAACTCCTGGGTCAACCACGACGACTGCGCCTCGCGCAACACGCTCGACATGTGGGTCACGGACGGTGGACGATCCTTCGTCCGGCACCATCTCATCGACTTCAACGGCATTCTCGGCGCCGCCTCGATCGACAAGCACTCGTACCGGGCCGGCTCCGAGTACCTGCTCGACTACGGGGTCGGGTTCAAGGATCTGGTGACCGCCGGGCTGCTTCCGGCGGGCTGGGAGTCGTACGTCGACCCCAACCTGCCGGGCGTCGGCTTCTACGATTCCAAGACCTTCGATCCCGAGGGCTGGCGGCCGTTCCTGCCCAATCCGGCGTTTGACGACCGCACGCTGCGCGACATCCGCTGGGGCGCGAGGATCGTGGCCGGTTTCAGCGACGAGCTGATCCGCGCCGCGGTCGCGCAGGGCAAACTCTCGAACCCGCGCGCCGAGGAGTACCTGGTGCGGACCATGATCGAGCGTCGCGACATCATCGTCCGCAAGTGGCTCGGCACATCGAGCGTGGCCTCCGTCCCCTGACCGCCGCCCCACCCATGCGGGAGGTTCGATGAACGCCGATTCGTCGCCCGCGATGGAGCGCGGTGTGCTCGACCGGCTGCTCGCCCCGTTCGCCGACGTTCGCGCCGGCGAAGCCCCCACCGCGCTGCTCCTGATGCTCAACGTCTTTCTGCTCCTCACCTGCTACTACATCCTGAAGCCGGTGCGCGAAGCGCTGATCCTCGCCGGCGAGGGTGCGGAGGTGAAGAGCTACTCGGCGGCCGGCCAGGTGCTGATCCTGCTCGGCTTCGTCCCCGCCTACGGGGCACTCGCGAACCGGCTCGGCCGCATCCGGCTCATCAGCGGGGTGACGATGTTCTTCGTCGCCTGCCTGGCCGCCTTCTACCTCCTGACCGGCGCCAACCTGCCGCACCTGGGGATCGCGTTCTACATCTGGGTGGGGATCTTCAACGTGTCGATCGTCGCCCAGTTCTGGTCGTACGCGAACGACCTCTATACCCCGGAGGCCGGCAAGCGCCTGTTCGCGATCATCGCGTTCGGGTCCACACTCGGCGCCATCGTCGGCGCCACCATGACCAAGGTGCTGATCGCCCCGCTCGGCGTGCGCGAGCTCCTGCTGGTGGCGGGCGCCATCCTGCTCGCCAGCATCGTGATCACGCGCATCGTCGATGCCCGCGAGGGCCGCCGCGCGGCGCGCGGCGCCGCCGCCCCGCCCGAGCAGCCGATCGGCGGCGAGGGCGGGTTCACGCTCGTGCTCCACGACCGCTACCTGCTGCTGATCGGGCTGCTGGTGCTGGTGCTCAACCTGGTGAACTCGAACGGCGAGTACATCCTCGGCAAGACGCTCACCCAGATCGCGCAGCAGAACGTCGCCGCCGGGCTGGCGGGCACGATGTCGGTGAACCAGTACAAGGAGCAGCTGATCGGAAGCTTCTACGCGGGCTACCAGCTCTCGGTCAACATCGTGACCGCGCTCGCCCAGCTGTTCCTGGTCTCGCGCATCATGCAGAAGCTCGGCGTGCGGTTCGCTCTCCTCGTGATGCCGCTGATCTCGCTCACCGGCTACACCCTGCTCACGGTCGCGCCGCTGCTCCAGACCGTGCGGCTGGTCAAGATCGCCGAGAACTCGACCGACTACTCGCTCCAGAACACCGCCCGCCAGGCGCTCTTCCTGCCCACGTCGCGGGAGGCCAAGTACAAGGCCAAGTCGGCGATCGACACGTTCTTCTATCGCACCGGCGACCTGTGCTCGGCCGGGCTGGTATTCCTCGGCGCCCGGCTGGCGCTCACCCCGCGGCGGTTCTCGCTCATCAACGTCGTGCTGGTGCTGTTGTGGCTCGGGTTCTCGATGCGGATCGGGCGGCGCTACGCGGAGCTGACCGGCGAGGGCGGGAAGGCGCCGGCGGGCGCCGAGACAGCGCCGGCGTGAGCCCACGGCAGGTCCCATCCGGCCCGCACCCTCATGCTCCGACTCGCGCCCGCGCCTCGGAGGTCGCGAGCGCAGGCCCGGTCGGCGCCACGCGGGCGGCGTCGTCCATGTCGGGGAGATGCTCGGTCCACCACGCTTCCGCCGCCGCATCGCTCCAGCGCGGCCCCAGTTCGAGCTCACGCAGCATGTGGCCGAGGGTGCGCGCGTCCGGTGGACGGTCGTCGCGGGACTTGGCCAGGCACGACAGCACGATCAGGTCGAGCGAGTGGGGAACGGCCGGGGCATGGCGCGACGGCGGATCCGGCGTGGTCTGCAGGTGGTGCGACACCAGCTCGTAGACCGAAGTGCCCTCGAACACCGGCCGCCCGGTCAGCAGCCAGTAGGCGACGCAGCCCAGCGCATAGAGATCGGTGCGCCCATCGACGGGCTGGCCACGCGCGACTTCGGGCGCCATGGTGGCCGGCGTGCCGGTCGCCTGCTGGGGCAGCGTCAAGCGGGCGTCGTCGTCGCGGACCGCGGTCCTCACCACCAGCCCGAAGTCGAGCACCTTGACGAAGTCGTAGCGGCGCCCGCTGCGACACACGTAGATGTTGGCGGGCTTGATGTCGCGATGGATCAGGCCGTGGGCGTGGGCCTCGTCGAGCGAATCGCACACCTGAGCGAGCAGGTGCGCGGCGCGCGCCGGCGGCAGGGACCCGAAGCGGCGGACCAGTTCGCCGAGATCCATGCCGTCCAGCATCTCCATGACGTAGTAGAACACCCCGTCCTCGGTCACACCGTAGTCGAAGAGGTCGATCGTGTGCTCCGAGGTCAGCGAGGCGGTGGCGTGAGCCTCGAGCTCGAAGCGCTTGAGCAGGACCCGCGCTTCCTCGTCCGTGGAGGCGGCCATCGCGTCCGGGCGGATGAACTTCACCACCGCCGGTCGCGCCAGCAGGTGGTGTGACGCCTTCCACACTTCCCCCATCCCGCCCCGACCGAGGCGCTCGATCAGGTGATAGCTGCCGAGCTGACGGGCCCGCGATACGTCCCGGCCCAGCTGGTACACCACCCGCGCGCCGACGATGGCGAGCATCGCGCAGACCAGGTTTGGAAACACGTGCCCGAAGAAGAAGTCGAGCGGCGGAACCAGCGCCCAATTGCCGGTCTGAGTCAGCGCCATCCCGATGGCGACCGGCACGGCTGTCGCCGCGGCCAGCGCCGCCACCGCCGCCCGGCGCGGCGGCGCCGGAACCGACACCGAGAAGAGGATCATCCAGATCGCGGGCCAGGAGGGCGAAACGGTGTGGAGGTCCTCGGGCACGAGACCGGGGCCCCGGCGCCCGATCATGTGGTACATGGCGAACGCGATGCCATAGGCGCCGGCCACCTGAAACGCCAGCCCCAGCCGCAGGCGGTCGTTCCAGCGCAGGCGCTCGCTTCCGGCGGCCGCGGCGACGACGAAGCCCATGAGGATCGACCCGACGCTGAAGACCCAGCCGGAGAGGTGATCGAACCGCGTCCAGGCCTCGCGCATGAAGATGGCGGGCACCCAGTCGGCCAGCAGGAAGGTCACCGAATAGATGAGCGCCGTGGCGCGCAGGCGGCCCATGATCTGCCGCTTCAGCTCGGGCGCGAGGCCGGTCGCGGAGTCGGAGGCGTCGCTACGTTTGCGGGCGGTGTCGGGGCTCGGTGGCAGGAACAGGGTCGCGTCGCGCGACGTGTCCGTCGAGACGGCATCGCTGTCGTCGGGTCGCTCGCGCCGGGCGGTCATGCGTCTCGGAGGTCGCACGTCGGGACGAGTCTACGCTGGTCCGAACCCCCGTTCCAGCCGGTGCGCGATGCGGACACGCCATGCGCCCTGCGTCTCAACCCCCGGGATGAAGCCGCCGCAGCTCGGCGATGCTGATCCCCATCGACTCGTTGATCGAGATCAGGTCGGCGATGATCTGCTCGCGGGTTCGCGTCGGCCGCGGCGGGCGGCCGCGCTCTTCGAGGAAGGGCCACAGCGCCTCCTTGACCACCGGAGGCAGCACGACGTCCAGGTACTCGAGCGCGGTGCCGCGCTGCTGGGTGTCGCCGGCGTGGAGCCCGTTGAACGCGAGCCGCAGCATCGTCTGCTCGGGGAGCGTGGTCGAGAGCAGCGTGAAGATGTGCTGGAGGCTCGCGTTGGCCCGCTCGCGCACGACCTCATCGACGAACGGCGAGTCGCTGGGATCTTCGAGGCGCTCCATCTCGCGGCGCCCGCCCCATACGAGTTTCTCGATCTCCACCTCGCGCAGGACGGCGGCCAGCACGCGCTCGCGGTCCACCGGCACGTCCGGTGAGATCTCGTGGAGGCGCGCCAGCGCCCACCCGCACCGGAGCCGCACCTTGAACCGCACGTCCTCGAGCCCGGCGAGCAGTCCCGCGACCGCGCGCTCCCCGGGGTGGGCGATCAGGATGCGCGGAATGCGGCGCCGCACCTCGACGGGCTGCTCGGGATCGAGCAGTGCGGCGACCAGCGCCTCCACCACCTGCGGCGCGGCCTTGCGGAGTGCGCGCGTGACCTCGGGTGCGAGCTCGTCGTCGGCCAGCAGGGGAATGGCGTACGGTGCGAGCTCGGCGGGCAGCGGCCCCGGACCCGCGAGCGCGCGCCGCACGCGGTCGGGCCGGCCGGAACGAAGATCCTGCCCGCGCTCCCGCAGGTCCGCCGCGCGCGCCAGCCCGGAAGCGCCGGCGACCATCGTGGGCTGGCCGGCTCCCCGCCCGGTCCCGGCTTGGGAGCGGCCGATCCGCGCGGCTCCCGCCGGGTCGCGCTCTGGAGTTCGCCCATGCGGCTCGGCCAGCTGCGCGATCGACACTGGAAGCATCGTGATATCGAGGGCCTGGCTCGAGTCCGCGGGCGCCGGTGAGTCGAGTGCCACGTTGTTTCTCAGGCTCCACTCGAGCGCGCGGACATAGCCGCGGTTCAACCGCAGGGCGACCCCCAGGGCGAGCGCGGAGAGCACCGCGGCTCCGATCAGCAGGACGACGTTCGGCGCGCCGGTGGCCATCGCCAGCACCAGCACGGTGAGGCCGCCGCCCAGCGCGTCGCCGGCGCGGCCAGCCGCCACGTCGATAAGCGCCTTGGTCGGGCGCTTCTCCTGGGGCGCGACGGGGGTGTAGAGCAACTCGTAGCCGAAGCGGAAGATCGAGTTGCTCATCACCATCTCGATCCCGCGTGCGATCGCCGCGCTCACGAGCCCGGGAATCGCGAGCACCCCCAGACAGCTGGCCGCCACCGCCACGGGCAGCGTCGCCACCATTCCGCCCACCCGCATGCGGTCGAGAGTCAGCCGGGCGAGCGAGACCTGGACCAGGAAGGTGAGCAGCGCGACGACGCTGTGGAACCACGAGAAGACCACCATCAGCCGGTCCCCGGAGTAGAGGGCGGTGGCATGGCGGCGGAACACGTAGTCGAGCAGCGCCGCGCTCGCGGTGGCGAGCAGCATGAGGAGAGCCAGGTTTCTCAAGTACGAGCGCTTCACGAGTGAGTGGAGGCCGGCGAGCAGCGGCGGGGCGTCCTCTCCGGCGGGCTCGGGCGCCCGGGACTGGCGCGCGGGGGAGCGGAGCGCGACGGCGCACAGGAGATGGAGGGCGCCGAGGATCGGCAGCATGGCCGCCACGCCGGCACGCGTGGCCACCAGGTTGGCCACGATGCCACCGGCCAGGCCGCCCAGCGTGCCGAGTCCGCCGACCTGCGAGATGGCGCGCTTCGCGGTGCGCGGATCGAAGCGCTCGTTGAACAATGACCAGAATCCCGAGATCAGCACCGGCCCGATCGCCGCGGCGTGCAGGAAGAGCAGCACCGCCGCCAGGCTGCGCTGGCGCGTCGCCACCAGCGCGATCCCGAGCATCAGCACGGCGCTGATCGCGCAGGCGGCCGGCATCACCCGCCGCGGGCCGAGTCGCGTCATCGCGCGCGTGGCGGCGAACGCCACCACGATCGACACGACCGAGGCCCACGCGAGCATGACGGGCCAGCGGCTCACCGCGAAGCACGACAGGAACAGCGTGTCGCGGGTCGACTTGGCGGCGACCTGCTGTGCCATCATCGCCGCCGCGGCGGCCGCGGCGATGCCAGTGCCTCCCCAGGCTTTCCGTCGCGCCACTCGTCGCCTCCAGGTGAGCTGGCGCGATACTGAGGCCGCCTCGCGAGGCGATCAACCACTCGTCCCCGACGCCCGCGTTGCACCCGCGCATCGGCCATGCTTCAATCGGGACCGCGCCGCGTGGCGCGCGCCTCACGGACGAAGCCGTGAGCTTCCCCAAGCCCGCGAATCCTCCGGGGAGGGATCGTGTCCGAGCCGCAGCCGACGCTGTTCGACACCCTGCCGGGCACCGACCCGCAGCGGGTGCTCGAGGACGTGTTCGGCTATCGCCAGTTCCGTCCCGGGCAGCGCGAGATCATCGATGCGGTGCTCGCCGGACGCGATTGCATCGGGGTCATGCCGACCGGCGCGGGCAAGTCGCTGACGTTTCAGATCCCGGCGCGGCTGCTGCCCGGCGCAGTGCTGGTCATCTCGCCGCTCATCTCGCTGATGAAGGACCAGGTCGACGCGCTCGCCCGGCTCGGCTTCCGCGCCACGGTGCTCAACTCCACGGTCGAGTTCGAGGAGCGCCGCCGCCGCCTCGCGGCGCTCAAGCGCGGCGAGGTCGAGCTGCTCTACGTGGCGCCCGAAGGGCTCGAGGGCTCGCTGCGCTCGCTGATCGCGGGCTGCAGCGTGAGCCTGGTGGTGGTCGACGAGGCGCACTGCATCAGCCACTGGGGGCACGACTTCCGGCCCTCGTATCGCCGCCTCGAAGGGCTCAAGCAGGAGCTGGGCGACATCCCGGTGCTGGCGCTCACCGCCACCGCCACGCGGCGCGTCGCCGGCGACATCATCCGCCAGCTGGGGATGAAGAAGCCGGCCGGGTTCAAGGGCTCGTTCTTCCGTCCCAACCTCTTGATCACCGCGCAGCGCAAGGGCGGCGCGGAGGGGGCGCCGAAGCGCAACACGCGCCGCGACATCCTGGGCCTGGTGCGGCGCCACGACGGCGAGAGCGGCATCATCTACTGCCTGAGCCGGCGCGGCGTCGAGGGCCTTGCCGGCTGGCTGCGCGAGCAGGGGGTGCGCGCCGCGCCCTATCACGCCGGGCTCGCCGACGAGGTGCGGGCGCGCCATCAGGACGCCTTCGCGCGCGACCAGATCGACGTCATCGTCGCCACGGTCGCCTTCGGCATGGGGATCGACAAGAGCAACGTGCGCTACGTGGTCCACCGCGACATGCCGAAGAGCATCGAGGCCTGGGTGCAGGAGATCGGCCGTGCCGGCCGCGATGGGTTGCCGAGCGACTGCGTGCTGTTCTACTCGTGGGCCGACGTGATGGGCTACGAGGCGTTCCTCGACGAGATCGCGGACCCGGCGTTGCGCGAGGAGACGCGGCGCAAGACGGTCGATCTGTTCCGGCTGGTCGACCGCGGCGGCTGCCGGCACCAGAAACTGGTGGGCTTCTTCGACGAGACGATCGAGCCTTGCGGCCAGTCGTGCGACGTGTGCCTCGGGCGCGGCATCGAGGCGCTGGTCGTGCACAGCCCCGGCGCCCCGTTGCGCGGGCGCGTGAGCGCGGCGGCGGTGGCGGAGGGCCGGTTCGACCCCGAGCTGTTCGAGCGGCTGCGCGCGCTGCGCCGGCGCCTCGCCGATGCCGAGGGGGTGCCCGCCTACATCGTGTTCAGTGACGCGGTGCTGCGTCAGATGGCCGAGCATCGCCCCGACTCGCGCGCCGCGCTGCTCGCGCTCTCGGGCGTGGGACCCGCCAAGCTCGCCCGCTACGGCGACGCGTTCCTCGAGGCGCTGAGAGAGGGCTAGGAGGCGGGAGCCTGGCGGCGCTGCAGCAGATCCTCGGGCACTCGTCCATCGTGACGACGCAGCGGTACGCCCGCATCTCGGATGACATGGTGCGGCGAGAGGCGGAGCGATTGGAGGTAGCAGCGGGAGGTTAGAGTGCGGATGCTCGACGGCGGAACTCTGAAGGAATTGCGCCAAGTGCAACTCTATTTAAGCGTCAAGGAAGCAAAGGAACTGGTGCACGAGCTTCAGGACCTCCTCGGGGACCGGGAAAGATCGGAACACTTTCACTTGTTCTCGTCCGACTCAGGAATCGAAATATCTGCCTCGATCGTGACGAGGGCGAAGCTCGCGAGCGGGGGCTACACGCGTGAGGAGCGCGATGCCTTCGGCAAGTGGAAGCCGGAGACCTGAGCAGGGCCGTCGGGAGGAATTGCGCGTAATTCTGTAGCCACTTCTGTCGTTATAATGTCACCCCCGGAGAGGCGCGAGAGCGGTTGAATC
>Ga0306920_100003533_pt1 | contig 19848 bp, 21 predicted proteins | sample flu12Cox44000170_FD_204666 | JGI IMG/M metagenome (GOLD analysis project Ga0306920, IMG submission 204666) | Lab enrichment of tropical soil microbial communities from Luquillo Experimental Forest, Puerto Rico - flux4day.12C.oxic.44.000.170 (v2)... | ecosystem: Environmental > Terrestrial >... | reverse complement strand
TGAGGCGGCTGAACGCGAACTTGCTCAGGCAAGAGAGATTCGGCGCGCCGCGGAGGTTTCATTGAGGCAGGCTCGTACCGCGCTCATATCGCTGGAAGTCGAGAAGGAAAACCTGACGGTGAAGATGATTAGAGAGACGCTGCCGTTGTTTGCCGAGCGGCTGAAGGAGGTCCTGGTTATTCGGGAGCGCCGTTGGAACGACGACGTCAAGCGTCGCCGGCTGGCAACCACGGGCGCCGCCGTGCTCGGGTTAGTCTTTGGGGGTTATGGGATCCATGTCTGGCAGAGTTGGGAAGCAACCACCACTCAGGAGTGGTGCCTCTGGAACCAGCTCCAGTCGAACGGCCATATTTTTTGTGATCTGTCTATTTTCAAACAATCGCACCAGTAACGGATCGATGAGAATCGACGCGCCGTTCGCAACTTCGGTTGTCAGTGTGAGCCTCCTGTGCGGCAGGAGGTTCGATGAAGTGGTAGTTGGTAGCCCGATTTCGGGGGAGGAAGGGCGGAGAAGGTTTCTTCCGGGGACGGGGTCCAGAGTTGGCTGCGCTTGTGACCTGTGCAGCGCCAGGTTGCTTTGCTCTCAAGCTTTGCGCCTCGGCCTTTGGGCAAGTCCCGCAGACCTTGAATGGCCCGCCGGTCCAGGTCCAGCCCTATGTCCCCGAGCCCGGAGTGCCGTTGTTCGCTATAAGCCCAGGTACGGTGAATCCGTTTTCTGGAGTGGATGGCGGGGGTACGGGTGCCCAGAGCGAGTCTGATAACTCGGGAGGCGGTGACTCAGGCGTGACGAGCGCGGATGCAACTGCGGGAGATTACTCGAGTGGTGGGGGTACAATCGGGAACTCGACCGTGCTTGGTACGATGTCGGCTCAGCCGTGGGGCGCCACAGCGGTCGAAAATGCGGAGGCCTTAGGGGTGAACCCGTCGGCATTGGCCGCGACCTGTGTGTTGGAGAGCGGTTGCCAGAACGTCGGCGGGTCTGGCTCGATTACTGGTGCGTTTCAAATGACTGCGGCGACCTATAACGAGATGATCACCAAAGCCGTAGCAGACAATCCCAGCCTCGCCAGTCAGATAGTGCCCGGGATAGCCGGCCAGAGTGACCCTGCAACTCAGTCGATCGCGGCGGCAGAATATTTGAGGCAAGGAGCGCAAAGCCTTGAGGATGCGGGCGTAACCAGCCCGACCCTGCTTGACACTCGTGGATACTACAACTTCGGGCCCAAGTATGGCGTGGCGGTTGCGACAGCACCGGACAGTGCGCCGATGTCTCAAGTACTGGCTGGAGCTCCTGCTAGCGTGCTTACAAGTAATGGCATTAAACCTGGTGAGACTGTGGGGCAGTGGCGCGCATCGGTGGCTGGGAAAATTGGCAATGCAGCAAGTCAATTGGTTCTGAGTTAATGAGCGGAGTCAAGTCAAATGCGCCTCTTACTGGCAGCGGTCTTTGTAGTCAGTAGTTGTGCTGCGAGTGGCCTTGCATTCGCGGAGCGTGTGAGCGTTGTGCGCCACATTCCGGGATATCGGTGCATGGCGTTAAACCTGAGTTCGGAGCAAATGATGGACCGGTCGGTGGAAGTAGCGGTCTACTCGCAGCCAAGCACGACATCGCCAAAGCTCGGGGTGGCCGGGGCAACGATAGCAGTACGTGATCCGACAGTCGCCTCGAAAGGATTTGTGCAAGTGCTTTTCCCGTCTGGACAAACAGGATGGATGGCCGCATCGGTATTGAAGCCATGGCGACCAGCGGCGGGAACGCACGGGACTTGCGTTCCTGCCCAACTTTCGAACGGCCGTCTGGGGTTTGATTACACTCAGTAACCGGATTATGGATGTAGCCGTTGGTCGTGCGCTTCTGGTCTTGCGGCAAATGAAAACGCTGCCCTCGAGCTAGAATGGGCAAGACGGAAAGGGAATAGGTACGTGGAGAGGGTTACGTTTGACGCCGAGGTCGGGCAGGTTTCTGCTGAGCCGGTCCGCCGCGGCATTGCCGCCGACACCCGGGTGCACGTGCTGGTCGAGGTCAGGGATGCCGAAGAGCTTTCGACGGCGGCGATCGCTCAGGCAGGGGGTGCATTCGACTGGCTTGCAGACGAGCCTGAGCTCTATTCCGACGCGGATCTGGTAGAGCGAGCAGGCTAGCTGTTCGCGTTTGGCAGCATCGTTCTCACCCGCTTTCCATTTACGGACCTTTCCGGTGCCAAACGTCGTCCGGCCTAGTGGTCTCATGCGACAACGAGCGCCGAAGCGACCTGATCGTCTGCTTTCTCACGTCAATGCCGCGCGCTGGGCCAGATATGGCGGCGCTTGATGCCATTCCTGGAACCGGCCTCAAGATTCCGTCCATGATAGGCTTTGACAAGCTCGCGACGCTGGAACGCGCGGCGATCGCCGGTAAGATAGGGGACGCTCCCGTTGAGTGGTTACCTCTCACCGCAAGACTTTTTTCGCGGTTTTCGGTTTCGGGCAGCGGTAATGGCCGGGAATCTCTCGCACGAAAACTCGGTGCGCGGCGCGGAGCGTCGTACTTAATGCCTCAAATCCTTCCTATGCAAAGCTCAAAAGCCGGGCCCAAGTGGGCCCGGCCTTGTCGCCGACCTTCAGTACGGCAGGTCGGCCTCGGTGATCTCCGGCGGATCCCAGACGACGAAGCTTTCGGAGTCGCCGTCGCGGTGCCACGTCTCGATGTGGCGAATCGTGTAGCCGCGGCTGGTGAGCCGGTTGTTGTCTTGGTGGTTGTCGAGGTCCGTAACGATGGTGCCGTCGCTCATCTCGGTCATGGCTGAACCCCTTGGTTTGCATCAGCCCGATTGCTGATGAGCAGCGGGAATGCCGGGCCTCGTGCCGGCTCAACCCCTGAGGCATGCAAGCGGGCGGGGTCGGGGTGCGGCAGGCGCAGAGCGGCAAGCGACGGGGGTCGGGGATGTTGGGCGGGATGCTTCCTCTGGGATCGACCTGGATCTGCGGGTGACGCGCCCCGGCCCCGCTGTAGGCTGCGTGCCTCAGCCGCGCTCAGCGCGGCGCCGCAGGCGGGGTTGAACCGGCACGACCTTGCCCGGCATTAGAATTGAAGATCAGCAGGCGAGCGGGTGTGGGGCGTGGTGCTGCCTGCCGCGTGGTTCTTTTGCGGCTTGCCATTCGCAGCAACTGCCCGGGTGGTCTCAGTATGCCGAACCGGCCCTCTGCAAAGCTGGCTTCCGCGAAACCTATCCCGGTGGCCATGTGGACGAGCCCGGCCACGGCTATCTCAGTGATAGCTGCGGAACGGGAGATTGGAGCGGAAGTTGATGCCGAGCGACGCCGAGCTGATGTCGACGTTGGGGCCAATGCTGGAGATCGGTCCCCGCGTGGTGTTGGCGATGGCGTGCGGTCTGCTTGCGCTTGTCGCGGTGCGGATCGGTGCACGTGCGATCCGTCAAGGTTCCGCGGGCGTGTTCCTCGCGGGCTGGGCGCTCGGGATTGTCGGTGTCTGCGGCGCCCGGATCGGCTTTGCAAGCCTGGCTTTCTACGGCAGCCTGCCGATGTTGGAGGGCGTGCCGGACCCGATTAGCGGACTGGAGATTTGGCGCTTCCTGCGGGCGTACGAAGCACCGATTGCGCTTGCGGTCGGCGCAGGCGTCCTGATCGCATTGTGGCTACACCGTGGACGCGAGGTCGGTGCGACCGCGGCGTCAAGCCGAGAAGCCCGCTCGCGGCGGATCGGCGCGGTCGGAGAAGCGCGGGTTGCTGCGGAGTTAAAGAGGATCGGCCTCCCCGCGCTTCACAATGTCATTCTCCGGGGTGCGGGATGGTCGGTCGAGCTCGATCATGTCGTTCGTGTGCCGTCGGGGATCGCGGTGCTGGAAACCAAGACCTTGGGCGGAACGATCGAGGGCCAACTCGATTCTCCGGTTTGGACCCAGCGGACTGTCGGCGGTGTCGAGGTCGGCGGGTTGGCCAATTCGGTGCTGCAGAACCAGGCGCATGTATCGGCGTTGCAAGGTTTTCTGGGCGACTTGCGGGCGCCAATATGCGGTTACGTCGTCTCGGCCGGCCGAGCGCGGTTTGCACCGGAGATTGCGGACGCGGTCGTTTCCGTTCGAGATCTACCGTGGGTGCTGTCGATTCCCTTTGCCGAGCCGAACCCGCGCGTTCTCGACACGGCGTGGCGGTGGCTCGAGCACGAGGCGGTGAAGAGCCCCGGCCGCCGTGCGACGCACGAGGCTTACGCGCGCCGCCGGCGGGGCGCATCCCGGGCTCGGCGTCTGGCGTGATTTCCTGTGCGCCGGTATTGTCCGGACTCCCCGAAGCGGGTCTGTTGCGCCCGGATCTCGCACGCCGAGAGAACTGCCCAGTTCCCGTTGTCGCTTACAGTTTGACGGGCGATGCGGACGATCATCTTTGTGCCGACGGGCGTTTCATCAGCCTGGCGCGAAGATGGTCGGGAATTTCGTCGCCGGGCTCGGGCAGAACGTCAGGCGCATTTGCGAGGAAAGCTTTGAGGTCTTCAGGCGAGGCATTTCCAGCGCGGTGTTTAAAGAAGTTTGCCGCGGTCTCGACCGCGCCGATCTTCTGCGCGACCGCGGCTGTAATCCACTGGTTCAGCGATACCCCGTCTTCTTTGGCCAGACGCGCGGCCGCTGCTTTGATCGAGGCCGGCAGCTTCAGGGGATAAGTAGCCTTGCTCATTGTCTCATTTCCTCGAGCACCTCGGCGGGCCGAGCCAGCCGCAGGCCAAATCGCGCCGCCGCCTGCGCGAAATGGCGGAGATTATACGTTACGAGTGCGTCGGCCCGGCCGTTCACGGCGGCCTCGAGCACGAGCTCGTCAGTTGGGTCGGGCAGTTGTGGTCGCCATGAGTAATGGATTGCCACCGGCTCCGCCGCGCTTCCCAGGGCCGCAAGGATCTGGTCCACCTGCGTCAGTGTCAGCCGGCTTATCCGCAACTGCTCCGGTCGCTTCAGCACGTCCTCGTACTGGAGAAACAGCGCCGGCGTCAGCAACGGGACCAGCAACCGGTCAGCCACCCAATCGAGAACGACGCGGCTGGCGCCGTTCCGGCTCCTGAAAGCCGTTACGATGACACACGTGTCCAGAACGATCCTATGCACGCCCTCACTTAAGGGACATCCCATAGGATATCAACATATCATCGGGGTCCGGGCACGAAGTACAGACTACTGCTACTCGATCACGACGCCACGGGGAGCGCGACGGGATCGAGGAGCACCTGCGCCGGAGCCACAGTCGAGAAGGTGTCGACAGCGCGTGAGGGCGGTTCGCGGCGTGAGGCGGCGGTCGCAGCCGGGCGCTCCGTGGCGCGGAGGAGCTAAGGGTCGGTCCACGGGCCCTGACCGCGAGTAACACCGATCCGAAGGCCATTCCTGGGGGAAGATTTGGCGATGATCGACATCGATCAGGGTCTCAGCCGCGTGGCTTGTCCCGCCGTTGCGGGCTGGATGACGGCGGAGAGCCGCCAGACTGGTCAGGCATGGCATACAGGACGCGGGGTGCAACCGGCATCATGCCGCGGCCTCCCGCGCGCCGGGGGCAGGGATCTCCGCTTCGCGGGCGCGGAGGGCACGATTGCGCCGGCAATGACGGGGCACGCGGCGATGCGATCGGGCGCAGCGGCGGTCTTGGTTCTATTGACAGTGTCGGCAAGCGCGGCGCGAGCGCAGAACTCGCTGTCGGACGCGTCGACGACGCCGGGGGCGATCAACCCTGCGGTTACGCAGAAGACCATCGGCGAGACGATCTGTGTCCGCGGGTGGACGCACATGGTGCGCCCGCCGCTCGGATATTCGGAGGAGTTGAAGCGCCAACAGATCGCGGCGCTCGGCTATCACGACCGGAGGCTGAGCCACTACGAGGAGGATCACCTGATCCCGTTGGAGCTGGGAGGCGCTCCGTCCGATCCGCGGAACCCGTGGCCCGAGCCGAGGACACCGCCCGACGGTTGGGGAGCGGACCGGAAGGACTAGCTGGAATTTGTGCTCAACCAGCTTGTCTGCTCGAGGCGTATGCCGCTGCGAGAGGCCCAGCGGGCGATCGCGACAAATTGGATCGCCGCGTATCTCCGGTATGTTGGACGAGGTCGCTCGCCCGACGTTCCGCACCCGGGCACACGGTGAGGATTTGTTATCGCCGGACCGGTTCGTTTTCCGAGGCCGCCGAGCGCTCCCTTCCGGGAGAGCGGGAGGCGGCCGGTCTGGACCCCCTTTGTCATGGACCGCCGAGGGAGCGACGGCGCAGCCGGGCGGGGGTCTTGCGACCCCCGCCCGGATTGGCTCACGCGAAGGCGGCGATCTCGGCTTCCGCCGCCTGGCGACTGACGGTGGCGGGGGCGGCGACCGGCGGCTCATAGGGTTTCCACTTGTCGCCGGTGATGTGGGTGTAGGCATCGACTGCACCCTCGGCCGCCGCCATCAGGGCGTACGCGGTGAGGCCCGCTTCGGCGGCGAACTGACGGGCGCGTGCGGCGCGGCTCTCAAACCCATAGACCCCCTCGCGGTCCTCGTCGCGGTCGTCGTTGGCGAGCTTGGAGGTGAGATCACGGGCCTGCGTAACCTTGCCCCCGTAGAACTGGGCGGCCCCGTAGGCCGAGCCGACGAAGCTGCCGACCACCCGCTGGAGATGGATCTTCATTGCTGTCTCGTTGACGGTGGGCTGCAGCGCCTCGGCGGAAAAGCTGATCTGGGTCTTTGTCGCGTCGCGAATGCCCTCATAATCGACGGCGTCGAGCCCGAAGGTGCTGCAGAGCCTGCCGACGAGACCTTGTGACGGCGCGTGGGCGGCGACTAGCTCAAGGGTGATCACCTGGCGGGACTGCGAGCTGCGGAGGATGGTGTTCGAAGCGTTCTTCTGAGCGGTCTTTGTCGCCATGATCTGATCTCTCTCATTTGCCCGAGAGAGTCGCGAACCCCGTGCCCGCGTCTTCCCCCTCGGGTGCGGTTTGGCTAGGCCGGGCATCAGGCGGGCGGCGCACATGCCGACGAGCGGGGCCGGGTTGCGGCAGGCGCGGAGCAGCAAGCGGTAAGGTCTGATAGTGTGCAGCGTGGTGCTTCTTCTCGACACTGGCTTACTCTGCGCATGACGCGGCCCGGCCTTGCCATAGTCGGCGTTTGCCGCCGCTCGCCGCCCGGCCTAAAACCGCACGCACGCCGAGGGGGACGCGGGTCTCAGGGTTCGTGGCCTTTGGTGCTTTGAGAGACTGATCCGGATCGGCCACAGGGACCGACTGGCAGAACCTTGAACACCTACCTCTGTGCACGGCCGCCCTGCCTGGTGGTCGCTCATTAGACCGTCGCCGGCCACATCCCGACTCGTGCCGGGCGGATGGGCTCTGCCGCCGCGGGATCGATCTCCGACAAAGGCGGCGTGCGGCGCCCATGACAGAATTGGCCTTTTCTGCCTGGTGCGGTTCAGCGTCCGAACGCGCGGATCCCTCTATAGCTTCGTGGGTTCGGGCGCTTGTTGGCTTGGCCCGCGCCACCTCAACCCCAGGCTGACCAACGACGACCGCGACGGGGAGTGCGAGGGGCTTACGGGCTCGCGAGAGCCCCGCCGCACCCGGCAGTTCGCCGAGAAGCACGTCTGACCGGCTCAGAGACCGGCTGGCCGCCACCCAGGGTGCGGTTGACACCTACCAGCTGACACACTGGCGAGGAAAGGGAGCCGGCCGCCGGGCCGAGTACAGTTAGCCGCCAGGCGGCGGAAGCCGAGATCGCCGGCTTTGGGGCGAGGCGGTGCGGGCGGGAGTCGAAGGGGCCAGCCGTGCCGCATCGAACCATCGTTCCGCTCGCCGGTGGCCGGGCGACTGGGCCGGCCGCCACCGATGGTCAAAACCGGGCCGCCGTTGAGGAACCGGAAGTCGGCCATTGGGCCTGATGCGAGGAAGATGGCACCGACGCAGAAGACACGATGGCCGGCACACGGACAGTATGAGAAAACTTTCGGGGCTGGGTGGCAATCCGCGTTCTCGGCAATACAGCGGTGCAAGAGCGTAAGTGACTGTCCACCACGATTATCGTTTCATTGATGATTCTCCTGCCTGGCACTTTCTTACGAATACGAGCCAATTGTGCGTTGCATTCGGTCCAACCAACGATCGGTCGTCCGGGCGCGCAAAGCATCATGCAGAGTCCTCTCCGCGTTCAACCGATTGCAGACGCCGTGAGTGGGAACTCTCCCAAGTCGCCGGATCGATACTGAGCTGTGGCGGCGAGGCCGGGGTGCTATCTGCCCCGCATTATCCAGACGGCGAACATTACCGGGTAACCACCGGAAAGCTGCCGGAGGTTGCACGGCAATGTCGCTTCCCAGGCGCCCGGCGGGAGCTGCTTCACCTCGCAGTGAATTACGAGCGACGGAGTAATTATATCGACCGCCGGTCGACTTGATGGCCGGCACGGCGACTCTGCAAAGCACGGCGCGCAACAGCTCCCTCGCGGTTGCCGACTGGATCACCGAACTTTGCCTCGACTCATCAACGCGGCCAAAATCCCGGTGCATGGCACCCCCTGCCCTGCCCCCGTCCACCCCGCGGCGCCGAGCGAGGGTGCAGAAGTCGGCCGCGGCAGCTCAACATATAGCGTTATGTTGCTTGTAGACCCCGAATCGTAGTAGCCTTGCGAGATGCGAGGAGGTCGCTATGTCGGTCGAGCTTCTGTCCGGCATGACTAACGTGGTGCGGTTCCCGGTCGAGCGCCGCGCTCGGCCGACGCTGGAACTGCTGCGCGGTATAGCGCCCGATGTGCGCGAAGTAATGAATATGGCTGAGGCTTTCGGAATGGAGAGGCCTCTGCCGGAGCTCAGGGAGCGAGCGGATATCGCCACAGCGGAGCACATCGCAAATCAGATGCCGGCAGGCGGTGTCGAGCGGGAGAGGCTGCTCGGCGAAATGCTCGATCCCATAATCGCGGCGGCGATCGCGTCGTGCCGCGTAGCGCACGACGCCTGGCTCGAGGCGGCGGCGGCGGAAGAGGTATTGGTGCGCGCGCGGCAGGCCGGGCATTTCCCGGGCGAAGCGCTAGAGGAGCGCGCGGCGGCGTTGGCCCGGCGCGCGGCCGAGCGTTTGCTGGTCGCGCATACGCGGACCGAGGAGGCCGAGGGCGTGGCGCGAGCAGTCGGCTTCGCCCGGAGCGGCGAGGCCTGGCAGCCGCGCGACGTGCGCCGGGAGGCCGAGGAGCTTTTCCGCTTTGCGCCCGGCGCCGCCTGATCTTCTGCAGCCGCGGAGCGGCTCTTCGTCTTTACCAGGCGGCGCTGGGCTGCTGGCGGCTAGGCGGCCGAGATTGTGGCCGTTCGATACAGGGGCGCGCTGGCGCTCGACCAGCTTGTCCGGCCCGCGGGCGGGGCGGTCTACTGGACGGGTTCGGCGGACGGAAGACGAGGCAAGAGGGGGGCGGAGCCTGCGCGCGATGTCGGTCCAGCTGTGGAATGCTGGTGGAGCTGGACCCCGGCGGCGACTGTTCGTCATGATCGGGCGGTCTTTCTTTCCAGCGCTTCAAGGACGATGCGGCGAAAGTCGAGTTCGTCTTTGTAGTTCGTTGACCGTGTCAGCGGCCGCGGCGGTGGCCTTCCTGGTTGTGAGGTAGCCCCGGATCACATCCTCAACCCAGAGCACGCCATCAGAGGTCAGCGGGTTCCCGAGGAACTGCCTGCATCCCTCACACTGCTGTGGGGTGTGGGCTTCACCGCCGCCCTGCGCATAGGGGCCTTTCGGGAGATCGTCACTGCCGTAGTCGCTTTCGCGCGTAAATCCGTTTGCAGACACGATTTGTTGCATCGCTTCTGCGGGCGACATGTCGATTGCGCCAGGCGCAGCTTTTCGCGCCGCAACCAATGCCTTGATGACGCACGGTCCGCACCAAAGGCCAGCCTTGTAGATGTAAGCGTCCATAAGGGGTTCTCCTCAGAGCATTGTGTTTAAGGCTGAAGCCGACGGACAGCGGCAGGGCGGGCGTAATTCGGCGGTTGAGAAAAGCTCAGACGGATGTTACGGCGTTATTGGAGGCACCGCTGGTGCAGCGTCCGCTCTAGTTCGTCGGCACACCAGAAACGGAGACGGGCAGCCGGTCACCTATCTCCGCTCGATTGGCTGGTTTTCACTGGCGAGGCGCTGCGCCGCAGACCGGGAAGCGATGGGCCAACGGGGCAAATCGCTTCCAAAGTTCTGCGTCCCGGAATGAGGCGCATTGGGCGACGAAATGAGCAAATTGACACCGCGCTCGCCGATGATGTCGCCGACCGCCCCGCAGCGGGTCCCGGCCGTCGCGCGCGGGGCCGATCGGCGAACGAATGCGAACGGCTGGGCCACACCAAGCCAGCAGATTGTCATCGGCTACCGTCACTGCGGATGGTGGATCAATATTGCGTTTCGACGTCACGCGCTTGGTGCGCAGGCCTGCTATCGCTCAGGTGTGGATGGACCACATATGATTGCGGCCGACCGCCGCATCGGGGTTCAGGCTAACGCTGAAGGACGGGGCGGAGCCGTCACTCGGCGCGCAAGGGCCGGAATAGATCAGCCCACCGACAAGCCCGGTTTTCCAGCCGTCTGGCGAGCTGTATTCCATCCGCCAGAAGAAGCTGTGGGGTGCAAAGTCGCTATAGAGCCGGCAGCGCACTTTGGCGGCATCGCCGCCGAAGCTGGCGAGAAAGTCGAGGTGCCTGTGCAGCTCGGCGCCGGCTCCGACCGAGCCGGCAAAATCTCGCACGCTATCGAAGTGCTCTTGGTTCTCGATGATCAACATTCGGGAGTCTCCTTTGATAGTGAATTGTTGCGGAGCCACGCTTGATGCAGCGGATGTCCACCCAAGAGCTCTGGCGAACCACCGCCCGAGGTGAGGATGAGGGGCTCGTGCCGGCTCGCGTTCGGGTGACGTCACTGGCCCGATCGAGACGAACGGGCATTAGCAGTCTCGAATGTCAGCCAGTGAGCTTTCCCGGCAAAACTGCACGCATCAGGACCCCACCCCTGTGCAGTCGGCACGTCATGGAAGGGGCCAGATCGATCTGTCCGCTCGAGCAGGATTGGTTGGCTTTAGTAGCTCGCCGACGGGGTCGCGGTCTAATCGCCTGTCGGTTCTAAACGCGGCCAGGCAGCACGGAGGATTGCGTTGACAGCGCTTAGTATTCGCTGGCGAGCATCACGACCATGATCCGCTGCGTGACGGCAGGATCGGCCGGGTCCGGCGAGTGATAGACGAGGTCACGGTCGTAGTAATCGATCTTGAACAGTACTTCGATACCCTCTACGGCCAGGATCGCGCAGTCGTGCTCGCCATAAGGATCATTGTCACCGGTGAATGCATCGAAAGCCGCGACTGCAGTGAGGGCACGCGCAACGGCGCTGACGCTCAATGCCTGAATTCCCGGCGTGATCATGATCCGGCCACCCCGCCCAAAGCGGCGGAGCTCATCATTCAGCGTGCGTATCCGAGTTGAATTCCGATCTGTCTTGCCTGTCATGGGACTCCCCCGCTGCTGCCCCAGCATCCCAACGGAACCGTCGTTGTCGTCCGCGTTTGGTAGTATGTCCCGCTGCCCTGTCACTTCAGGGCGGGCGGGACGATCTCGAACTCGTGCACCAGCCAGCGATATGTCTCGGCCTCGTCAAGGAAGCGGTGGCGAATGAAGACGGTGAGGTTCGAGCCCAGGTCTTCGACGTGGACCTGGTAGACGTCATCGGCGATGGGCGCCTTGAAGGTCTTTTCATCCTGCCGTCGCAGCCTTTCCGCATGCGTAGCGGCGTTGGCGCGGGCGACCTCGGCGGCATGCGCCCGGTCGGTAAAGACGGCGAGGACATACCCAGTGCGATCGGTCTGGCAAAGGAGCGTGTAGACGGTGGTCGGCATCGCCGATCCCTCCCTTGTATTGAGGGTGATAGGACAGGGCCAATGAACAGGTGCAGGCGTGCAGAGGCGCAGTGCTGGGGTGCCTCGAGGCGGCGGCAGTAGCGGCCATGGATTACGACAATAGGCGAAGACATCCATCGCCGGGCCACTGCCGCTCAAGGTCGCCAGCGCCTCGCTTTTACGCATGCGGGTTGGGGCAGCGCCGCCGCGCGGTGATCGCGCTAGAACGGTATCTCGTCGTCGAGATTGCTATGCGTCGCTGCGACGACCCCAGTTCGATCGTCAGCAGTGCTCGCCGTAGCTGCGGGACCGCCGTCCCGCCTGCCGTCGAGAAAGATCAGCACCCCATTGTAGGGTGTCAGATGGACCTCGGTACTGTACCGGTCTGCGCCCGACTGGTCCTGCCATTTGCTGGTGGAGAGCTTGCCTTCGAGATAGACCTTGGAGCCTTTCTGCAGGTACTTTTCTGCTATCTGGCCCAGGCCCTCGTTGAAAATAACGATGCGGTGCCATTCGGTCCGTTCGACGCGGTTGCCGTGCTCGTCTTTCCAGCTCTCGCCAGTGGCAATGACAAGCGTGACGACCGTCTTGCCGGTTTGGGTCGTGCGCACCTCGGGGTCGCGGCCGAGATTTCGATCAGCTGCACGCGATTGAGATAGCCGGACATATCCAGTTCCTTTCCTCATTCATCCGTTCGGGAAGCTCGCCTGCAACGCGCCGGCGTCGTTCCCTCGGGCGCGGTCGACGGAGACCGGGATCAGGACCGCCTGCTCCCCGAGCGCGGCGACTGGCGCGGGAGCGCAGCGACACGGGAGCGTGCGAGCCGAAGGCGCGTGGCGTAAGCCAAAGCGGGGATGCAGGAGCGGGACGGAGACCGGTCTAGACCGCCAATGACCGAGGGAACCGGACGACGCCGGTGAGAGGCGCGCGTGTAGCCGCTCGAATCCTGGCGCAGTCTTTTATCGAGCAGTGCCTTATGATCTTGCGATCCCTGAAAAAGACCGAACCCGATGCTCGTTGCGATTGGCAGTGATCTATACGGCTCATGCGGCGGGCTCGGCTGCTATCGGCAGCGTCAGGAGGCGCTCGAATCTGTCGATCTTCCGCAGCAGTCTGCGCATCTTGGGCATGTAATCCGGTTCGAGCCGCGCGGCTGCCTCGAGGTAGCGCTGCCAGGTCGCCTTATCCCACGTGTCGTGGTCGTGCATTCGAACCTTGCGGCACGCGCCGCGCACGGCGGCACGCTCGCAGGCGTCCACCATTGAAGTCTCGAGCTCCGCCAGACGGCGGCGATGCGCGGCGATGCCGTGGAGCAGAATATCGCGGTCCAGGTGGCGTTGAGGGACCGGAGCCGAGCGCGGCATCGCCGGAGCCATGCAGAGGCTTGCTCCGCCTGAGGTCAGCTGAATCATGGTAGTCCTCTCGGATCGCGGAGTGTCCGGCCGGTGCTGGTCCAGGATTTCCTTTGGACCGCGCGCCGGCCGGGAGGCTGCAAGCTCAATCCGCCGGCGGCGGGCCGGCGGTGGCCGACGCCACGAGCGCGTCGGTGTCGCTCACGATTTCGACGCCTGATCCGGCATCGATGCCGAGGCCGTCAGTCGCGATCGCGCTGGGCCAGCGCACGAGGTGATTCGTCGGCGCCGCCGCGGCGGCGATCTCTTCCGCGGTGAGCTGGAAGAGGGCGCCGGGGTAGACGTAGCGCATGCCACTGAAGCGCTCGATGAACCGGGCGCGGGTGTCGCGGACGCGGACCTCCGCTCGCACGCCTTCAGTCTCAGCCGCCTTCTCCAGCGCCTGGCGTGAGAGGCAGGTGAGGAACTCGTCGGTGGTCATCGTTGGCAGGTAAAGGGAGGCGCCGACTGCCTCACCGGCGATGCGCGCTGCAAGGCCGCTATGGGACATGTTGTCGCGGCATGAGAGGGCGGCGACCAGCATATTCCGGGCAGCCGTGCGGACCAGCTCGAGGTCCGAGGTGAGCACGCCGCCTTCGGCGATCGTCGCGGCGATCGCCTCGCGATCGAAGGGCCCGATGTCGGCTCCGCTTTGGACGGAAACGTTCTTGGCAGCGAGTGCAAGGACGAGCAGCCCGAGCAGCGTGCTGTCCTCGACCTGGGCTTCACGCAGCGCCTGGTGGAGCGCGTCGGTACGGAAATCCCCGATCATCGCGAGACCCTTTTGGGTCACGTCCGGCCGGGTCCTGGGTTGCGGCGCGGCCGGATCCGGCGCCGTTCCGACAGGATCCTTGTCGCCCTTTGCCGATTTTCTGGTCTCGGGGAGACGATAGACAACGGTCTTAACCGCACCCGAATAGGGGTCGAGGTAGTGGCCGATCCGGTCATTCTTGCCCGGTGTGCCGTAGACGGTTTCCGCTTTCTTCGGCAGCTGCGGACGCCCGTACTCGTCCTGTGGCAGCAGGGTCCCGCGCTCCGGGAGGTTGTTCTGCAGCCACTCCTGCTGCGCGCCAAAGAAACCGTCGACATTGGTCGTGCAGCGGCCGTCCTCGTCGGCGGGCGCGAAGAGATCGTCCTCCCAGACGACGCCATAGGCCTTCGCGAGGTCATCGCCGAACTTTGCGGCCGAGAACGGAATCCGGCGTTTCGCCAGGGCGCGCGCGACGTCGGACCAGTAGATGTCCTGGTCTTTTTTGGGCCTGTATTTCTTCCAAACCTGGGCTTGCTCTTCGCGGCTCGCAGCGGCGATCGTGCGCAGCTGGTCCTCGCTCGGCATGCTGCCCTTGGCGATGGCGTGGAGCATCGGGGGGTGCAAATGGGCGAGCAGTTTCAGGCGCTTGATCGTGCGCATCGGCAGCGCGAGCGCATCGGCGATCGCGGGTTCGTTCCAGCCCCTCTGCTCGAGCGCGTCTATGCCGCGCCAGATGTCGACGCTGTTCATCGAGGCGCGGATCAGGTTTTCCGAGAGGGACTCCATCGGGCCGTTGGCTTCGTCGCCGTCGGCGACGATCACGTCGATGGTCGGGAGGCCGGCGGCGATCGCTGCGGTGACACGCCGTGTCCCGGCCTTGATGACGAGCTCGCCGTCCTTCTCGACGACAATGGGCGGCTGAATGATGCCGATCGCCTTGATCGAGGCGAGCAGCTGGTCGTCCATAGCTGCCGGCGGCGGGGTGACCCGTGGATTGTGCGGGTTGGGCTTCAGGGTGAGCGGGGCGACATTGCGGAGTTCCGCCATGATGGGCTCCTTCTGATGGGCTTCCTGTTTCCCCTTTGCGGTTTGGGGATACCCCTCTCAGCGGCCGCATCCCGGCGGCCGGGGCAAGGGCGAAGCCGGCAACGCCGGGCCGGCGCGCCTTGGCGCGCCGGACCCTTGCGGCGGCCGCTGGTGATGCGGCACCTGCTTTGCATCTGTCGTTGCGGAAACTTTCATCGGTTCCGCTCTGCGCGATTCGGAGGGGCGCCCGATGCTAATTCGCGGGGCCGTGGTGCGGGTGAGAGGTACGCACTCGTATTGCCGCGCGAAGCCGGCAGCAGCCGGATTTCAGGCGCTGGATGTCCGCCTGCGGCGGCCGCCGGTAGGAGGTCGCCGAGCCCCTAGCTGACGGGCCTTCGGTCTGGTGGCGATCGAGGTCTGCCGCTTGGCAGCAGCCGATGAAGATCAGGCGGCATCCGCACGCCACCACGAGATGCGCTCGTCGCGCGAAGCGTTGGCAAGCCGCAGCAGCAGATCGCCATGGCATGCTTTTGGCGCGCAAAAGCACAGCAGATTGCGGCCGCGCAATTCATCAAGCGCGCGCAGCAGATGGTGCTGGCTGCGCAGCCAGCGCTCGTATTTGGCGATGACTGCTGCGCGATCACCGTCAATCCCAATCCGAAACGGATTGCCCCATTTGCTGCCTCGTCCGACGTAGACCGCATCCTCGTGGCTGCCTGCCATGTGCTTGTTCAGAACCTTGCACATTTGACCCTCCAATCGATCCGGTTCCGTAATTTCCGTCGGCCGCGGCGGGACGAGGCCGGCAACAGGCGGGCGCCGCGAAAGGCGCCAAGCGGGACCGGAGCCACGCGCAGGACGCGCGCGGCCGAGCATGGCGAGGACCCACCCTTTCCGCGGCGGCCGGCGGCCGGCCTAAAACCGCTCGCAATCGGAAGGGAGACGGCGTCCGCGCAGCGAGCAGGTATAATTCGGCAGGTTCAGCGAAAGTTGACTGCAGGCGGACACCGGCGATCGACATCAAAGGGGGACGCGGCGCCTGCTATGTGACTCGCGGTCAGGCAGCCTATCGCATCTCCTCGATAAACTTCGCGGTGCTTCGTACATTCTTGCTGCTGTCGGCGAGTTCGGCCTCGATGCGCGTCAACTCGGCGCGCTTGCCGTCCAGCTCGGCTTGGAGGGGAAACGCCTCGCCCAATCGGGCCTCGTAGCCGGCAAGCCGGCGGGTTGCATCCGATGCCCGCCGTTGCTGCTCCTGAAGATCCAGCTCGAAGCGCTCCAGGACGTGCTCGAGCCGGGAAATCAGGCCGAGCGCCGTCAAGTCGGGCTCGACAGTGATTTCCTGGTGGTGCTTGTCGCGTCGCACGATCAGGGCGACCCGGAAGGCTCCGCCGAGGGTCGCATGGGCCTCGCAGACCAGATCAAAGCCGCCGAGGCGCCCGATGTGCCACTCCCCTTCCGCACGGGAACGCTCAGCGAGCCGCAGCTTCGAGATCAGCAGAGCGCCGGCCGTCCTGCGCTCGGTGACGCGGCTCCCCTGCGCCTCGAACGCGAAGGCTTCGCCTTTGGTCGTAACGCGCCGCAATAGGTCCTCGCGGATCGCGGCGATCCTCTCCTCGGCAGTGTCCCGGTCGTGACGGGCGTTCTGGATCTGCCGCCGGATGTTGAGCTGGTCGTCGAAGTGTGCTGCGCGCTGCCGCTCCAGCCGCGCGATCTCGGTTTCGAGGCCGGCTTTCTGAATGAGCCGCGCGTCGCCCGAGGCGATGGCTTTGGCGAGCGCGAACTGGTTGGCCTGGTGGTCCGCGTCTTCGAGCGAGCGGATGCTGCGGTCGCCCGAGAGCGCGGCTGCGATGAACCGGGCCTTGCGCTCGTTGGTCTGCCACATCGTGGCGTCCATCGAACCCAGTGTGGCGTAGGCGCAGATTTCGATCTCGCCGTTCTGATTGCCCTGCCGTTCGATGCGCCCTTCCGGCTGCTCGATCTGCGACGGCAGCCAGGGCACGTCGAGATGGTGCAGGGCTTTGAGGCGCAATTGCACGTTCACACCGGTGCCCATCGTGTCGGACGAGCCGATCAGGATGCGCACGCGGGCGGCGTTGAACTCGTTAAACAAGCGCTGCTTGTCTGTGGAGCGCTTGAAGTCCTGCATAAAGGCGATCTCCGCCGCGGGTATGCCGAGCCGCACGAGCTGGTGCTTGATCCAGCGATAAGCGGAGAAGCCGCGTTTCGCTTTGACGCTGATCGTGCCGAGGTCCGAGAAGATCAGCTGGCCGGCGCCGGGGACCGGAAACGGGGTGTCGTCCGGCCGTCTGTAGCTGCAGCCGGCTGTCTCGCGCCAGATGCGGTGGACATTTGCGATGAGCTTGTTGAGCTTGTTGCCGGGCTCGTTTCCGTTGCCGGGCCAGACCAGCCGCATGTCGATGGCGCTATGCCGCCCGTCGGTAATGACCGACAGCAGGATGTCGTCACCCTTCTGCACGCGCCCTGTTCGGTTCTCGATCGCTTCGATGCGCTCGGCCAAAGCCTGCTGGTAGTCACGGAACGCGTCGCTGGCCTCGGCGGTGATCAGCTGCCGTCGGCCGGCCCTGATCCGCGGCAGATCGAGACAAGCGTGCAAAGTCGTGTTTGAGCACAACGTCCGCGACCGAGCGGAACATGTCGATCAGCTCGGGGACATTGATGAACTCGCAGAACCGCTCGACCGGCTTGTAGGCGCCGGAGGGCTGCAATTCGAGCTCGATCCGCGTGTCGCCGAACGCGGACGCCCAGGCGTCGAACTCGTGGACGCCGCGTTCGAAGAGAGCATTCGGCGACTGGAAGCGCAGCAGCGTATACATCTCCCCCAATGTATTGGTGATCGGCGTTCCCGAGGCCTGGACGAGCGCCCGGCGCGGGTTCTTCTGGTCGATGAAGCGCGACTTGACGTAAAGGTCCCAGGCGCGCTGCGAGCCCTCCGGATCGACGCCCTTCAGGTTGACGCGGTTCGTGGCGAAGGAGAGCTTGCGGAACTCCTGGCCTCGTCGACGACGATCTGGTCGATGCCGATTTCCTCGATCGTGACCATGTCGTCACGGCGGTCCTTGATGCTTTCGAGCCGTTCGGAAAGCCGTTCTTTGATCGCTTCGATGCGCTTGCGCGTCGTGCGGTCCCCGTCGTCGCATGAGAGGCGAAGCGCTTCGTGCGTCGCGATCTGGTCCTCGATGATCCGCCGCTCGAAGGCCGCCGGCACCGCGATGAAGCGGAACGCCGAATGGGTGATGATGATCGCGTCCCAGTGGGACGTGGCGGCGCGCGCGAGAAATCGCGCCCGCTTCTCTTTCGCGAAATTCGCCTCGTCGGCGGCCAGATGCGGGCTGTCGGGTAGAGCTGCAGGAACTCGCGCGCTGCCTGCGCCAGGCAGTGTCCGGGAACGACCCACATGGCCTTGGTGATCAGACCGAGGCGCTTCTGTTCCATGACCGCGGCGGCGATCGAGAAGGTCTTCCCGGCGCCGACCGTCTGCGCGATGTAGGTGCTGCCCGCGGCAATGATGCCCCAGATGACGCGCTTCTGGTGCTCGTAGAGGCGGATGACATTGCTGGCGCCGGGCAGGGTCAAATGGCCGCCGTCGAAGTGCCGCGGCACCAGATTGTTGAACCGGTCGTTGTAGATGCGCGCCAGCCGGTCGGCGCGGTCAGGGGTCGGTCCACACCCAGTCGGTGAAGGCCTTTTTGATCCGCGCGAGCTTCTCTTTGGCGGCCTCGGTCGCCTCGATGTTGAGCACGCGGCGCTCGGCGCCGTCCTCGATGACGGTGTCGTAAATCTGCGGCGGCGCACTATTTCGCGTCAGGCAGCAGCATTCCGGCATGGCGGCGCGGGGTGCCCCATTCGGAGACGCCGGCGGCCGTTCCGATGAAACCGGAGCCGTCGACGCTCCACGACGCGATCTCGACGGTGTGCCAGATCCGCACTTGCGTTCCCATGATCTCGGCCGTGAAGGCCTCGATGACATCCGTCGGCAGCCAGGGAGCACCGAGGCGGGCGGCGATGTCGGACGGGCGGATGTCTCGGGGTTGGACTTCGCGCAGTGCCGCGACGTTGCGCTCGTATTGCCGGTCGAGCACGGCAGCTGCTTCGGCGGCAGCGAGCTTTGTGCGCACGGGGCCGGACAGGTAGGCGTCCGCCGTCTCCCAGGCCTCTGTCAGGGGATTGCGGAAAACCGCGGCGCCGAGCTGCGACAGGGCGGTGTCCGGATCGCATTCGAGGAGCTCGGCCAGGTGTTCGGGATCGACGCGGCCGGTCTCATCGAGAGTGACCGCAAGAGCATCGGCTGCCGAGGTTATTACCGGCGTCGCCGGAGGCGAGATGACGCGGTCGCGAAAGACCGGGCCCATGCGGGCGAGCCCGGCTTCGAGGTCGTAATCCTCGATGCTGGCCACCAGCCAACAATCGGGGTCATTGGAGAAGGGTGCCAGGTTCGGGCGCCGATGGATCTCGCGTTCTTCGCCGGTCTCCGGATCGAGCGTGACGGTGATGACGGTGTGGTTGATCGGTCCGAAGTAGCGGACGAAGCCGGAATAGGCGACGCGCAACTGCACCTGGGCTTGCCCCCACGGGCGGTCTGCGGCTTGCGCGCGCAGCACCTCGCGCAGGGCGTCGCGTATCGGGATCAGAGCTCGGATGATCCGGGCGGCCTTGGGGGTGACCCCCTCCCCTCCCCTGCCCTTCTTGACGGCGACCGGTGTGGCGGCGCCGTTCACGATCTGCATCAGGCGCCCGGCGTCGTCGATGAAGTACGAACCCTCCCTGATCGAGACGCCTTCGGCTGCAGCGCCGGCGCGGACGGTCTCGTCACCCGGGTCCT